>JAABUM010000225.1_pt1 | contig 115085 bp, 121 predicted proteins | sample 5559161 | NCBI WGS metagenome assembly JAABUM01 (sample SAMN10711868, study PRJNA513369) | rock metagenome | isolation source: Antarctica rocks | place: Antarctica: Victoria Land, Siegfried Peak nord
GCCAGTCGTGGGCGAAGGTCAGCGTCGCGCCGTGGTCGATCAGCTGCAGCTCGCGGTGCCAGAGCAGCAGGTTGGGGTTGCGCCACGTGCGGTCGACGTTGCCCACCAGCGCGTCGAACCACAGCACGCGGCTAGCGAGCCGGGGCTCGACGGCGTGGACCTGAGGATCGAAGCCGATCGATCCCGGCAGGAAGTCCATCCCCAGGTTGGCGCCCCCGCTGGCCCGGAGCAGGTCCTGCACCTCCTCATCGGGCTCGCCCCGGCCGAGCACGGGGTCGACGTCGACGACGACCAGCTCGGGTACGGGCAGGCCGAGGCGCCGGCCGAGCTCACCGGCGACGACCTCGTTGACGAGGACGGCACGGCCCTGGCCGGCCCCGCGGAACTTCACGACGTAGCTGCCGCAGTCGTCGGCCTCCATGACGCCGGGCAGCGAGCCGCCCTCACGCAGCGGCGTGACGTAGCGGGTCGCCGTCACCGCCCGGAGCACGGTGTCAGGGTAGCCGGTGCCCGGGAGCGACCCATCGCAGTGAAACGGGCCGCCGGCGGGATGAACTCCCGCCGGCGGCCCGTCTACATGGCCAGCCTGAACGATCAGATGTCGTAGTACATCTCGAACTCGTACGGGTGCGGGCGCAGGCGGATCGGGTCGACCTCGTTGGCCCGCTTGTAGCTGATCCACGTGTCGATCAGGTCCTGGGTGAACACGCCGCCCTCAAGCAGGAAGCCGTGGTCGGCCTCCAGGGCGTCGAGCACCTTGTCGAGGCTGCCCGGCACCTGCGCGACGTTGGCGAGCTCGTCCGGGGGCAGCTCGTAGAGGTCCTTGTCGACCGGGTCCGGCGGCTCGATCTTGTTGCGGACACCGTCGAGGCCCGCCATCAGCATCGCGGCGAAGGCGAGGAACGGGTTGCAGGAGGGGTCCGGCACGCGGAACTCGACGCGCTTGGCCTTCGGGTTGCTCCCGGTCAGCGGGACGCGCAGGCACGCCGAGCGGTTGCGCGCCGAGTAGACCAGGTTGACCGGCGCCTCATAGCCCGGAACGAGGCGGTGGTAGGAGTTGACGGTCGGGTTGGTGAACGCCAGCAGCGAGGGCGCGTGCTTGAGCAGCCCGCCCACGTAGTGCCGCGCGGTGTCGGACAGCCCGCCGTAGCCGACCTCGTCGTAGAAGAGCGGCTCGTCGCCGTTCCACAGGCTCTGGTGACAGTGCATCCCCGAGCCGTTGTCCATGAACAGCGGCTTGGGCATGAAGGTGACGGTCTTGCCTGCTGCCACAGCCGTGTTCTTGACGACGTACTTGAACGTCATCACGTTGTCGGCTGTCTCGAGCAGGGTGCCGAACCGGAAGTCGATCTCGGCCTGCCCGGCGGTGCCGACCTCGTGGTGCTGCATCTCGACCTCGATGCCGACGTCCAGCAGCTGGTTGACCATCTCCGAGCGCAGGTCGGTCAGGTGGTCGGTCGGGGGCACGGGGAAGTAGCCGCCCTTGTATCGCGGCTTGCTGCCCTTGTTGCCGCCCGGCTCCTCGCGACCGCTGTTCCAGGCGCCCTCGACCGAGTCGACGCTGTGGAACGAGCTGTGCGGCGTGTACTCGTAGCGCACCTCGTCGAAGATGTAGAACTCAGCCTCGGCGCCGAAGTAGGCGGTGTCGGCGAAGCCGGTCGTGGTCAGGTACTCCTGCGCCTTGCGGGCCACGTTGCGCGGGTCGCGCGAGTAGCGCTCACGGGTCAGCGGGTCGTAGATGAAGCAGGTGATGTTCAACGTGGAGTGCGTGCGGAACGGGTCCATGTAGGCCGTGGTCGGGTCGGGGATGAGGAGCATGTCCGACTCGTTGATCGCCTGGAAGCCCCGGATGGACGAGCCGTCGAAGGGCAGGCCGTCATCGAACGCGGATTCTCCGAAGTTGCCGGCCGGGAATGTGAAGTGCTGCATCACCCCGGGCAGGTCACAGAATCTCGCATCGATGAACTGGACGTTGTTGTCCTTGATGTAGGACAACACCTCGTCGCTGTTGTTGAACATCCACCCTCCGTGGTTCCTGCGCTCGCGTCTTGCGGCAGGTCACAGCGACCCACCGCCGGGCCAGCCTGAAACTAGCCTGCGGCCGTCTCACCGGCGTCACGCGATTGTTTCGCGCAGGTAACACACCTGCTCCGCCCGGTCAGGCGGCGGCAGGGAACCGTAGCCTTGCGTTTATGAGACGAGTGGGCGGGTCGTGGCTGGAAGGGCCGCCCGTATCGTCCTCGTACGCGCCCGGCGCCCGGTTCGGGCTACCGGCCGACGGTGCCGGCTCGGCCGCGACGTTCGGCCGTCGCCTGGCGGCCTTCGCCGTCGACAGCGTCGTGGCCAACCTGCTGGCCGGACTGCCCGCGCTGCTCGGTCTGCACTACGGGCTCGCCGGGCGCAACTGGGTCGTGCTCGCCATGTTCCTGCTGCAGGAGTTCATCCTCGACACTGTGGCCGGCCAGACGATCGGCAAGCGCCTGTTGCGGATGCGGCTCGTGCGGCTCGACGGCGGCCGGCCGCAGCCGTGGTGGCTGCTGCTGCGCACGGCGCTGCTCGGGCTGCTCATCCCGGCCCTGATCTGGGACAAGGACCGGCGCGGGCTGCACGACCGGGCGGCCGGGACCGTGCTGATGGTGCTGCCGAACGGGGTCCGGACCGCGGTCTGAGGCCCCCGCCGTCAGCGCATCCGGCCGCCGCGCGGGATGCTGCGTGGCATCGGCCCCTTGGGGACCGGGATGCTGACCCCGCCGAGCGCCTTGAGCCGGCGGTCGAGGCTGTCGACGTCGGACTTCTTCAGGGCCCGGGTCTTGCGCATCAGCAGGGCCTGCAGCTTGGGCAGGGGTGTCTCACCCTCGCCGGTGCCGATGACGATGTCGTGCAGCGGGACGTCCCCGACCACCCGCTTCACCCGGCGGACCTCGGCGCCGAGCAGCTCACGCGGGCCGCGACCTCGCCCCTCGGCGATCAGCACGACCCCGGCGCGGCTCACCACGCGCGTGACCATGTCCTGGTTGCGGTTGACCTGGACCGGAGCCGTCACGCGCCAGTCACCGCGCATCCGCTCGACGATGCCAGCGGCTGCGCCCGGCTTGCCCTCGGCCTCTGCGTACGCCGAGCGCTGCACGCGGCGCCCGAAGACGTTGAGGGCGACGAGCGCGCCGAGCAGGACGCCGATGATGATCCACAGCACCAACGGGCCCAGCAGGAGCCCGATGACGACGCCGACGACGACGGGCACGAGGAAGCCGATGAGCAGGGCCGGCACGAGCCGTGGGTCGCGCTGGCGGGTGAGGGTGAAGACCGTCCGGATCTGCTTGATCCGGCTGACCTTCTCAGCACTGCCCGCCCGCTTGGCCCCCTTGGGCCCCCTGCCGCCTTTGCTGTCCGGGCCGCCCTTGGTCATGCTGCCCTTGGTCGTGCCGGCGCCGCTGCCGATGCGTACCCGTGCCATGCCTGCGAGGGTACGGAGTCAGGGAGGGGCTGACACCTGCTCAGCAGCGGGTGGCGGGCGCGGACGCACGCTGCCGCACTGTGGCCCGCCCTGGCTCGGCCGTGCGCAGCCTCAGCGGATGAGCCTCGCCGGCAGCGGGTCGGCTTCCTGCCGCGGCGCCGCGATCAAGCGGCGCATCTCTGCGTCGGCGTCCTGGCGGGCGCGGGAGAGCCGCAGGTCCGAGCTCATCGCCTCCCAGGCGTTGCGGCGGCTGGTGTGCTGACCGCCTTGCGGGGCGACTGTCTTGATGGCCCTGCGGGCGGTGACGAGCGCGATCTGGGCGGGGAGCAGGAGCACGGTGGCGGCGACGGTGCTGGGGGTCACACTGGGCCTCCGAGGCCAGTAGGGCCGACTGCGGCGCCTTCAGGATGAGGGTCGCGTGTGTCACCCGGATGACGCCGAGGTGAAGATCTGTGGCGTGGCGAGACCGATCGGCGGTCGGCCGCGAAGCGTCAGGCGGCGGCCCGTGCCGCCCGGGCTTGGGCGTAGAGCCGGCCGGCGCGGTAGGACGAGCGCACCAGCGGGCCGCTCAGTGCCCCGGCGAACCCGATCTCCTCGGCCTCCTCGCGCAGCTCGACGAACTCCTCGGGCCGCACCCATCGCTCGACGGGGTGGTGGCGGGGAGTGGGGCGCAGGTACTGAGTGATGGTGAGCAGGTCGCAGCCCGCATCGTGCAGGTCCTGCATCGCCTGGCTGATCTCGTCACGCTGCTCGCCCATCCCGAGAATGAGGTTGCTCTTGGTGACGAGGCCGGCCGCCCGCGCCTGGCGGATCACGTCGAGCGAGCGCTCGTAACGGAACGCGGGCCTGATCCTCTTGAAGATGCGCGGCACGGTCTCGACGTTGTGGGCGAGCACCTCGGGAGCGGCGGCGAAGACCTCGCTGAGCAGCGTCGGCTCACCGCTGAAGTCGGGGATGAGCAGCTCGACGCCGCAGCCCGGCACCGCTGCATGGATCTGCCGCACGGTCTCGGCGTAGAGCCAGGCGCCCTGGTCGGGCAGATCGTCGCGGGCGACTCCGGTCACCGTCGCGTAGCGCAGCGCCATCGCCTGCACCGACTCCGCGACGCGTCGCGGCTCGTCACGGTCGAGCGGCGCCGGGCGGCCGGTGTCGATCTGGCAGAAGTCGCAGCGCCGCGTGCACTGCTCGCCGCCGATGAGGAAGGTCGCTTCGCGGTCCTCCCAGCATTCGAAGATGTTGGGACAGCCCGCTTCCTCGCACACGGTGTGCAGCCCCTCGCGGCGGACCAGGCTCTTGAGCTCGGTGTACTCCGGGCCGGTGCGCAGCCGGGTCTTGATCCACGGCGGCTTGCGCTCGATCGGGGTCTCCGCGTTGCGCGCCTCGATGCGCAGCAGGCGGCGGCCTTCGGGCGCGGTGGCCGTCATGTGGCCGACGCCGTGGCTACGGACAGGGCCTGGACCACGCGACGCTCCACGACGGGTAGAGCGTCGGCGACCGGCACGCTATGCCCGAGCTCGGCGCTGAGACTGGTGACGCCGGCATCGCGGATGCCGCACGGCACGATCCGCGCATAGGCGCTGAGGTCGGGGTCGCAGTTGAGCGCGAAGCCATGCATCGTCGCGCCCCGAGTGACCCGAACCCCGATGGCGGCGAGCTTGCGGGTTCCGTCGCTGGTCCAGACGCCCGACCGTCCCTCGACGCGGACGGATTCGAGCCCGAGGTCGGCGCACGCCAGCATCAGCGCAGACTCCAGGCGGCGGACGTGGGCGACAACGTCGAGCGGCTGGGGCAGGCGGATGACCGGGTAGCCGACCAGCTGCCCGGGGCCGTGCCACGTGATCTTGCCGCCGCGGTCGACATCGACGACCGGTGTGCCGTCGATGGGGCGCTCGGCGGGGTCGGTCCGGCGGCCTGCGGTGTAGACGCTGAGGTGCTCGAGTAGGAGCAGCGTGTCGGGCTCGAGGCCGGCGGCGACGCGGTCGTGCAGCTCACGCTGGAGGGCCCACGCCTGCTCGTACGGCACGAGGCCGAGCCGTTGGACGTTCACGTCTCAGGCTATGTCCGGCAACCGGCGCGGGTCGACGCGCGTCTCGGTCGCGGACCCGTCGGCGGCACGCTCGACCCGCCACGCGTAGGCGTCGTCCCGGTCGCTGACGGCCTCGACCAGCTCGGTCCCGTCGAAGTGCAGGCCGACGCCGTCGTCGGTCGCCCACCCTGGCGGCAGGACCGCATCGGCGACGAGCTGCTGGTAGAGCGGGCGCCGCTGCTTCTCGGAGTCGTAGTGCGGTGTGTTGGAGTGCGGCAGCAGCGCCAGCCCGTTGGTCACCGGCCGCAGGTCGGGCCCGAAGGAGTCGGTCGTCCCGCCGAGGTGCCAGCACAGCGACCCGGCCGAGACGCCGCCGAGCACCACCCCCGCCTCCCACGCGCGCCGGAAGGCATCGTCGAGACCGTGCGCGCGCCAGACGGCGAGCAGGTTGGCCACGCTTCCGCCGCCGACCCAGACGATGTCCTGCTCGAGCAGGTGGGCGGCCGGGTCGGGGCGGGTCGGCATGGGGAACAGCGCCAGGTGGCTGAGCTCGACGTCGGGCCGGTCACGGGCGAACGCCGCGTAGGACATCGCGTAGCGAGCTGCATCATCCCCAGTGGCGGTGTTGACCAGGCACACCCGCGGGCGGCGTCCCCTGACCTGGGCCAGTTCGAGCGCGTGATGCAGGACCGGGCCGACTGCCAGCCCGTACCGGCCGTCGGGCCGGAAGCCGGCGCTGGTGGCGAGGATCGTGCGCGGGCGGGTCATCCGGCTCCTGCCGAGCGGTGGTGTGCGGAGCGGCTGCGTGGCGTCGGTGACCCATCGGCGCCCTGATCGGAACTGCTCGGACGAGTGGAGCCCTGATCGGCGAGCAGCGCCTGCGCGGCGCGTCTGCCGCTGACCATCGCTCCTTGGATGGACGGGCTGTCGCGCCAGTCGCCGCAGACGTACTGCTGCGCGGCGACGCGCACCGGGTCCCGCAGCCGCCCGCGTGGGGGAGGGGCGGCGGGGAGGGCCCGCTCGACGTCGTAGGTCCGCAGATGGCGCCAGTCGTCGACCTCGGGGCCAAACCAGCTGCGCAGCTCGGCGCGGACCGCTGGCTCCGGGACTCCGGCTGACAGCGTGCTCGCGCTCACCAGTGGGGTCGGGCCGTAGCTGGGGGCTCGGTCGGTCAGCGTGAGCACGTTGGACAGCAGGCCGCCGCGGCTTCCGTCGATCCGGATCAGCCCGTCCCCGCCGGACGGGGAGCTCGGCGCGGCGTAGTACGAGGTGGTGACGCGGCGAGGGGCTGGGGCGGTACCGAGCTCGGGAAGCAGCCGCGTGGCGGTCCAGGCGTCGGTGGCAATGACAACCGCCTCGGCCTGCAGCGCCTCGCCATCCTCGACCCGCAGCGTCGTACCCGCGACCTGGGCGACCGTCTGCCGCAGGCGGACCGGCGTGGGCAGCCGGGCCGCGAGCTGCGCGGGGATCGCCCCCATCCCGGCGGACGGGAGGGTCTGCCGTCCGCGCGCGAAGGAGCGGAGCGCAAGTTCCACGAACCGGCTCGAGGTCTGCAGCTCGTCCTCGAGCAGCACGCCGCTGAGAAAAGGACGCAGTAGCTGGTCGATGACGCGGTCGGAGAGCCCCGCCGTGCGAAAGGTCTCGTAGGCCGTTGTCTCCGGACGGTCGAGCAGCCGCTGGCCATCGGTGCGCAGGACGCGCAGCAGCAAGCGGGCGAGCGCTGCCTTATCGGCAAGGGATCCGAAGGGGACCGCGGCCGAGCGCACGCCGCCGAGCGGGTCCTGCCGGGGATCAATCAGGCGGTGGAAGCGGCCGGACAGGCGAAGCATCGCACCGTTGGGGAAAGCCTGGAGGTCGAGCGCGGCGTGGTCGAGCACTCGCGCCGACTCCGGGTAGGCCGTGTCGTAGACCTGGAAGCCGCGGTCAAGCAGGTAGCCGTCAGCGTGGTCGGTGCGGACCCGCCCACCCACGCCGCCCGCGGCCTCGAGGACTGTCACCTCGCGCCCCGCGCCGCTCAGGTGCAGGGCCGCGGCCAGGCCCGCGAGCCCGGCTCCGACCACCACCACGTCAGCCGCTTCCATGTGGCGAAACTACTGGCCGGCTCCGACAGAAATCGGCTGTGGCGCGGGGTCGGTGTGGTTGTCCACAGGCCCTCTGCACGGTGCGGCTGGCACCTCTACCGTCCTGCGCCATGGCAGCAGCCGCGCTCGACGAGCCCCTGACGAGGCATCCGCCGATGCTGCCGCCGGAGGTTCCCGAACTCGTGTGGGGCGCACCCTGTGGCACGTCTGGGCGGGGCGCGGTGTGGCAGGCGCGGTGGGCCACGGGTGACGACCCGGACGAAGGCTCGGCCGGGTGGCCCCTGCGCGCGCGCCGTGCCACTGCCTCCGGGCGACCGGGAGCGGGAGCGCGCGCTGCGGGTGGGCCGTGACCACGTCGGGTTCGATCACGAGCACCTGGTTCCGGTCGTCGACGTGCTCGGGTGGCGTGACGGGCTGGTGCTCGTGAGCGCCGCCGCGCCTGCTGCGGCAACGCTGCGCCAGGTGCTGGAACGCTTCGGACCGCTGGCTGTCGGTCAGGCCGTCACCCTGGGCCTGCCGCTGCTTGAGGCCTTGACGATGCTGCACGCGGCCGGCCTGACGCACGGGGGTGCGTCGATCGACGACGTGCTGGTGGCTCCAGACGGCCGTCCGCTGCTGGCCGGTGTCGGCTTCGCGGCCGTGATGGGCTCGCCCGGCTCACCCGTCGAGGACGTTGAGCAGTTCGCGGAGGCGCTCAGGGAGGCTCTCGACACCGAGGCCGCATCGCTGCTGCACCCCGTCTGGGAGGCCGTCGCTGCCGGGGAGCCGGCTGACCAGGTCGCGCAGGTGCTGGCGGGCGTTGCCGCGCCGTTGCCGCTGGTTCCAGCGCTGGCCGGGGTAGCTCCCGCCACGCGCCGTCGTCGCCCGCGGCACCGCGGCCGGCATGTACCCCTCGTCGCTGCCTGTTCCCTGGATGCTGTCGCTGGAGTGGCGGCCGTGGGCTGGTGGTCGGCGAGTTCGGCTCCGCGAGGGGCCGTCCCGCCCGCCTCTCATACCGCACCGGCTGTATCGGCCGCGCCGCAGCATCCGGCGACCAGCGCGGCGAGGCCGGCGGCGCCGAGACCGACGGCACGGCCAAGCGTCGCTGTGGTTGCACCCTCTATCGCACCGCAGGCTCCCGACTGGTCAGCAGTCGTGCAGGGCCTGGACTCGGCCCGCAGCATGGCCTTCGAGACAGGGCGAGCGTCGCTGCTGGATCAGGTCGATGCCCCAGGCAGTGTCGCTCTCGGTGAGGACACCGTGCTGCTGCAGCAGATGGCGGCCCAGCGGTGGCGTGCCCGCAACCTGCGGCTCCGAGTGCGCTCGCTGGGGGTGCGCTCGCGTGAGCCGGACCGGGTCGTTCTCGTGGTCCGCGACACCCTGGAGCCCTACGCTTTCGTGGATTCCGTAGGCAACCTCACGCAGCGAGTGGCCGGTCGCGGCGAGCGGAGCCACGAGATCGTTCTGCAGCGACGTGGGGCCAACTGGCGCTACCAGTCTGTACGCGAGGTGACGAACTGACCGCCCAGCGTCGCCATCTTGCTTACTCTCGGTGCATGACGGTCCGCGCGGCGCTCTGCGTGACGGCAGCCGTCGCCCTCGCAGGATGCAGTCAGTCGTCCTCCCCGGGCGCCCCCGCTCCTCCACCAATGACAACGAGCGCGCCCGCCCCGGCACCCAGTCCGCCCCGCGCCACTGCGACGCCTTTCATCACGTCGGCCGACCAGGCGGGTGCCTTCGCATTCGTGCGGGAGTACTACAAACGGCTCGACGAGGCTTACGCAACCGGCGACGTCGGGCCGCTGACCCCGATGCGTTCTCCGACTTGCGCGTGCGTGCGAGCCGAGCGATCAATTGTCAAGACTGCGCACGAAGGTGCAAGCACCGTCGGCTACGTCCACCACCTCGACCAGGTCCTCCAAGGAAGTAGCGGGCCGACGTATTCCAAGATTGGAGTGCGGCTGCATACGTCCATGGGTCGCACACTCGGGCCTAAGAACTATTCGGAGTCGATCGAGCCAACAAGAGTGGTCGCCCTCTTGACCCTAAATAGGCTGCCCCGCTTTTGGGCAATTGACCAGATAGAGCTGCACGTGGAAGCGGACACCTCGTGAGGCGCACCGCAGGCGCTATAGTCACATTCCTCGTCCTCGGGATTTCAATTACTTGGCTAGCGGCAAGCGCTGAGGCAAGGACCCCGCTCCACTGTTCCGCTTGCCAAGAGGGAGTAAGTCGAGACAACACAGGCTTCTTCGTGGAGGAGTTTGCGAAAAAAGGTGCGGGAACGCAGGGGAACGCGAGTCTTGCCGATACCAGCTCTCCCGGGGTCGCCCTAACCCGGCCGGTCAGGGAGTATGACTATGCGCCGGCGTGTCGTGGGAATGGGACGAATGCTGATGCGGGTGGGGTTGCTGACTGCCCGGCGGCGCATACCTGTGCCGATGCGGCTGCGCTTCGGGTGTATGTGTCTGAGCGGGTCGTGGGGGCTGCTGCCTTTCACCGCCAGCCGGGCAGTGTGTGTCTGACGACGGCGCAGCAGTTGACGTTCAACCCCGCTGATGCGCAGGCGTTCGTCGATGCCTACTTCCAGCGGCTGCCGCTGCCCTTACCCGGACTGATGGTGCAGCCGGCTGGTCAGGCGGTGGTGAACTTGCCGGAGGTGGTGCGCGCCGATGCGCCGCCGGGTGGTGTGTTCGTGGTCAACCAGGCGCCGTTCCCGCAGATCACGATCAGCGCGCAGGTGCGGTGGGTGTGGAGCTTTGGCGACGGGGCGCAGACCACGAGCAGCTGGCCGGGTCAGGGCTATGACGGGGTCGACCCGCGCAGCAGCCCGGAGCATTACGTCGCCCACACCTATAACGCCCGCTCGGCTGGGGTGGCGGTGTCTGTGACGGCGGTGTGGACGGCGACCTACCGGATGGCCGGGTTCCCCGACGTCCGCACCGTCAACGGGACGGTGGAGCGCACCAGCACCCAGACTCTGCCCGTCGCCGCCTACGGAGCACACCTCACCGACAACTGACGCGGCTCGCGGTTCGGGTCCGCGGCACGCCGTCGCAGCCGTCCCAGGCGAACCAGAACCGCGAGCAGGGCATTCGCCCGGCACAGCCGACCGCCTAGTCCTGCAGCGCAGCGGCCAGTCCGGCGTCGATCGTCGGCTGGCGGAAGACGTAGCCCGCGTCCTGCAGCGCCTTTGGTTGCAGTCGCTGCCCGATGAGCAGCCCCTCGTCGGCGAAGCCCGGCAGCGCCAGCCGCAGCGCGAACGGCGGGACAGCCGCGACGGCTGGTCGGTGCAGCGCCCGTCCGAGGGCCTTGGTGAAGTCGGTCTGCCGCACCGGGGCCGGTGCGACGAGGTTGACGGGCCCGCTGACCTGCTCCGCTCCGAGCAGGAAAAGGATCGCGCCCACCTCGTCATCAAGACTGATCCAGCTCTGCCACTGTTTGCCGCTGCCGAGGCGACCCCCGAGCCCCGCCCTGAACAGCGGCAGCTGCTTCTTCAGGGCACCGCCCCTAGCCGTCAGCACGATCCCGGTCCGCAGGTGGCAGACCCGGATCCCAGCCTGCTCGGCCGCCGCCGTGCTCGCCTCCCAGCGCTCCACCACGTCGGCGAGGAAGCCCCCACCGCGGGGGCCGGACTCGTCCTCGACGCGGTCACCGGTGTCGCCGTAGTAGCCAACGGCGCTGCCTGACAGCAGCACTCGCGGCTTGGCCTGCAGGCCGGCCAGCGTCTGCGCCAGCAGCGTCGTGCCCGACACCCGGCTCTCGAGAACCGTCCGCTTGTAAGCAGCGGTCCAGCGCTTGTCAGCAACTCCGGCACCAGCAAGGTGGATCGCCGCCTCGACGCCGTCCAAACGAGCCGCGTCAATCGTCCCGGCTGCTGGGTCCCAGCGCACCTCTGCCCGACCCGACGGCTCACGGCGGACGAGGGTCAGCACCTCGTCCCCGCGCGAGCGCAGGGCATCGACGACAGCAGAGCCGATCAGCCCGGATGCCCCGGTGACGGCGACCCTCACAGGGCGAGGTCCGCGTCGAATGCGCCCTCCTCTAGCCTGCCCTTGACCGCCGTGAGGAAGCGGGCAGCGTCGGCGCCGTCAACGATCCGGTGGTCATAGGTCAGCGCCAGGTACATCATCGAGCGCACCGCCACCACCTCCCCGAGGTCGGGGTCGTCGATGACCACGGGGCGTTTCACGACCGTCCCGGTGCCGAGGATGGCGACCTGCGGCTGGTTGATGATCGGGGTGTCGAACAGCGCGCCGCGGCTGCCCGTGTTGGTCAGCGTGAAGGTGCCACCGCCCAGCTCGTCCGGGGTGACGTCGTTGCTGCGGGTCCGAGCGGCGAGGTCGGCGATCTTGCGCGCCATACCGCCGATGTTGAGGTCGCCCGCCTCGTGGATCACCGGCACGAGCAGCCCGCGCTCGGTGTCCACTGCGACGCCCAGATGCTCGGCCTCGTGGTAGGTGACAGTGCCCTGCTCGAGATCGATGGAGGCGTTGACCTTGGGATGCGCCTTCAGCGCCTCGCAGGCGGCGAGCGCGAAGAACGGCAGGAAGGTGAGCCGTACGCCCTCCCTGGCCTCGAACGAGGTCTTGGCCCGCTCGCGAAGGCGCGCGATGCGGGTGACGTCGACCTCGACGACTGTGGTGAGCTGCGCGCTGACCTGCAGCGACTCCACCATGCGCTGAGCGATGACGGTCCGCAGTCGTGACAGCTTCTCGGTCTTGCCACGGACCTGAGTGGCGGCAGCGGCGGCCACCGGTTCGGCCAGGCGGACGGGCGCCTGGGGAGCACTGGGGGCAACGGGTGCGGGCTGACTGATCGTCGGCGTCGGCCCTGTGACAGCGGAGTCAGTGCCTGCTGCAGCGGCTGCAGGGACGTGCTCGCCCGCGCCCTCTGGCTGGTTGCGAGCCGCGTCGAGCACGTCCTGCTTCCTGATCCGCCCCCCGACACCGGTCCCCGTGAGTGTCGCGAGGTCGACGCCGTTGTCTGCCGCGAGCCGGCGCACGAGCGGGGTGACGTAGGGAGATCCGTCCGCATCCGGCTGCCCGGCGGCCGGCGACGGCTCGCCTGCCTGTGCAGCCGGAGTCGGCTCGCTCTCCTGCGGGCCGGCCTGGGTTGTCTCCTGCTGCGGCTCGGGCTCGGCGGTCGCCGCCGGCTGGGGCTGAGCGGCGGCCTCAGCAGCGGCGGGCTGATCGGGCTCGGGCTCGGGCTCGGGCTCGGGCTCGGGCTCGGCGGCCGCGGGCGCCGGCGCCTCAGCCGCAGGGGCGGCGGGCTCGGCCGGCTCGTCGCTCCCGCCGGACGCGTCACCGTCAGCCGCATCACCGATCACGGCCAGCTCGACGCCGACCTCGACGGTCTCGTCCTCGGCGACCTTGATGGACTGCAGCACCCCGGAGGCGGGAGCAGGGATCTCGGTGTCGACCTTGTCGGTGCTGACCTCGAGCAGCGGCTCATCGGCCGTGACCTGCTCGCCCTCCTGCTTGAGCCAGCGGGTGACAGTGCCCTCGGAGACGCTTTCCCCGAGGCGGGGCATCGTGACAGAGACCGCCATCGTCGTCGAACTCCTTCTCAGCTGTGCGAGTGCAACGGCTTACCGGCGAGCGCGAGGTGAGCCTCGCCGACGGCTTCGGACAGGGTGGGGTGCGGATGCACGAGCTGGGCGACGTCGGTGGCGTGCGCCTCCCAGTTGACGATCAGCTGCGCCTCGGCAATCAGCTCGCCGACGCGCTCGCCGACCATGTGCACCCCGAGCACCGGCCCGTCCTTGGCGGCGACGAGTGTCACCGCCCCGGCGGTCTGCAGGATCTGCGCCTTGCCGTTGCCGGCGAGGTCGTAGGTCGTGGTGACGACGTCGTACCCGCGCTCCTTCGCCACCTTCGAGGTCAGCCCGACGCTCGCCACCTCGGGGTGCGAGTAGGTCACGCGGGGCACCCCGTCGTAGTCGATCGGCACGACCGGCAGGCCGGCGATCCGCTCGGCGACGAGGATGCCCTCAGCGAAGCCCACATGGGCCAGCTGCAGCCCGGGCCGCAGGTCGCCGAGCGCCGAGATCGTCGGCACGTTGGTCTGGCAGTAGGCGTCGACCTTGACGTAGCCGCGGTCGACCTCGACGCCGGCCTCCTCATAACCCAGGCCGGCCGACACCGGCCCCCGGCCGACCGCCACCAGCAGGAGCTCCGCCTCCAGGGCCGAACCATCCTCGAGGGTGACCTTGACACCCTCACCACCAGCGCTGAGCGTGGTCGACTCGACGCTGGCGAAACGGGCGCCGAGCTGCTGCTTGATGCCGCGCCGGCGGAAGGCACGCTCGAGCAGCTTGGACGAGGACTCCTCCTCGGCTGGCACGAGGTGGGGCAGCGCCTCGAGGATGGTGACCTGGGCGCCGAACGAGGCCCACACCGATGCGAACTCGCAGCCGATGGCCCCGGCGCCGAGCACGATCGCCGATGCCGGGACGCGGTCGAGCTTCAGCGCATCCTCGCTGGCGAGCACGCGCTCGTGGTCGAGCGTCAGGCCGGGCAGTGACTTCGACTCTGACCCGGTCGCGAGCAGGACGTGCTTGGCCTCGATGACGCGGTCGCCCACAGTCACCGACGTCGGGGAGGACAGCCTGCCTTCACCCTCGACGACCTCGATCTTGCGCGCGCTGACGAGGCCCTGCAGCCCCTTGTAGAGCTTGGTGACGACGCCGTCCTTGTAGGCGTTGACGCCATCCATGTCGATGCCCTCGAGGATGCTGCGCACGCCGATCTTCGCGCCGTCGCGGGCGCTGTCGGCAACCTCAGCGGCGTGCAGCAGCGCCTTGGTCGGGATGCAGCCGCGGTGCAGGCAGGTCCCGCCGACCTTGTCGCGCTCGACCATCACCACCTGGAAGCCGAGCTCGGCCGCGCGGAGGGCGGCCGCGTACCCGGCGCTGCCGGCACCGAGGATCACCAGGTCGACCGGGTCTGTCACCTTTGTTGCTCCTTGTCCGGGGGCGGATGAGGGCCTGCCACGCATCCTCCCACGCATGGGCAGAGCTGGGTCAGGGGCCGCTTTCCGGGGCGCCCGGCCGGGTCACTGCTCGCCAGGCATCCCCTGCCCGGCGGTGTCCTCGAGCAGGGCGAGCAGGGTGCGCACCATCACCCCGGTACCGCCCTTGGGGGTGTAGCCGTACGGCTCGCCGCCGTTCCAGGACGGGCCGGCGATGTCGAGGTGTGCCCACGGCAGCGCATCGGGGACGAACTCGCGCAGGAAGATGCCCCCGACGAGCATGTGGCCGTCGCGGTTGCCGTTGCCGGCGACGTTGCGCAGATCGGCGACCGGGCTGTCGAGGCTTTTGCGGATCTCCGGCGGCATTGGCATCGCCCACACCGGCTCGTCAGCCCGGGCGGCCGCCCGCTCGACCGCACGCAGCAGGGTTTCGTCGTTGCCCATCAACCCGGTGGTGCGGGAGCCCAGCGCGACGACCTGGCCGCCGGTGAGCGTGGCGACGTCGACGATGGCGTCGGGCAGCTCTTCCGCCGCCCGGGCGAGGGCGTCGCCGAGCACCATGCGGCCTTCAGCGTCGGTGTTGAGGACCTCGACAGTCGTGCCGCCGTACATCGTCACGACGTCGGTCGGCCGGTAGGCGGTGGACGAGGGCAGGTTTTCGGCAATCGCCATCCACGCGGTGACGGCTACCGGCAGCTGCAGCCGGGCGGCAGCGCAGATCGTGGCCAGCACTGACGCGGCCCCGGCCATGTCGCTCTTCATGTACTCCATGCCGACCGGCGGCTTGAGCGACAGGCCGCCGGAATCAAAGGTGATGCCCTTGCCAACCAAGGCGATGGTCCTAGTGGCGCCGCGCGGCGCGTACTGCAGCCGCACCAGCCGAGGGGGGCGGCTCGAGCCCGTGCCGACGGCGAGGATGCCGCCGAAGCGCGCCTCGGCCAACGCAGCCTCGTCGAGGACGCTGACCTCGACCCCTGCCTCCTGGGCTTCAGCTACCGCACGGTCGGCGAGCGCGGCCGGGAAGAGCGTGTTGGCAGGCTGGTTGACCAGGTCGCGCACCAGGTGCACCGCCCGGGACAGGGCAGCGGCCCGAGCACCGGTGGCATTGGTGGCATCGGTGGCGTCAGGGGCACCGGGTTCGCGGAGCACGACGAGGTGCCCGACCGGCGCCTTGCCGGTGCCCGGACGCACGGTGTAGGCCCCCAGCAGCGCACCCTCGGCAACGACGTCAGCCGGCCCCGGCAGCGCGAGCGCCACCCGCGAGCGGCCGGCCAGGGCGCGGACCGCCGCCCCCGCCGCACGGCGCAGCGTCTCGGACTCCGGCTCGGCGGCTGCCTCGCCGCCGACCTCGCCGCCGACCTCGCCGAGCCCGACGGCCACCACTACCGGCGCGGGCAGCATCCCGAGGCTGGCGAAGCGCACCAGGTTGCCGGCGTTGCCGGTGGCGCCGAGGTCGGCGAGCACCGCCGCCAGCCGTCCGCCGAGCGCGGCATCGACAGCCTCGCTGCCCGGCAGTGGCACCGCTGCATCACCGTCAGCCCCGACCCCGATGACCAAGGCATCGGCCTCGACCTCGGCGGCCGAGGTGGACGAGAAGGTGAGCTCAGCCATGCCCGAAGGGTACGGGCGGCCTCTGACAGGAACGGACACGAACCGGCGCGTGCGCCGTGCGTGGAGAGGGTCGTATCGTCCCGCCCGTGGCCGACCTTCTGCAGTCTCCCGTCGCTGACCGGCACCGCGCGCTCGGCGCGAAGATGGCCCCGTTCGGCGGCTGGGAGATGCCGCTGTCGTACGCGGGGACGATCGAGGAGCACACCGCCGTCCGCACCGCCGTGGGCGTGTTCGACGTCAGCCACCTCGGCAAGGGCCGCGTGACCGGCCATCGGGCGCGCGCGTTCGTCAACGAGACGCTCACCAACGACCTCGACCGCATCGGCCCCGGCCAGGCCCAGTACACGCTGTGCTGCGACGACGCGACCGGCGGCGTCGTCGACGACCTCATCGCCTACCTGCACGCCGACGACGACGTCTTCCTCGTCCCCAACGCCGCCAACACCGCCGAGGTGGTGAGGCGGCTGCGCGACGCCGCACCATCGCACGTCGAGGTGCACGACATGCACCGCGAGCTCGGCGTACTCGCCGTGCAGGGTCCGCGCGCCGAGGAGGTGCTCGCCCGGCTGGGGCTGCCGCACCCTGGCGACTACATGTCGTTCACGGCGGGGCAGTGGCAGGGGCGCCCGGTCGTGGTGTGCCGGTCGGGCTACACGGGGGAGCGCGGGTTCGAGCTGCTGCCCCACTGGGACGACACCGGTGAGCTCTGGGATGCCATCGTCGCCGCGGGCGCGCGGCCGTGCGGGCTCGGGGCGCGCGACACGCTGCGCACCGAGATGGGCTACCCGCTTCATGGCCAGGACCTGTCGCTCGAGGTCACTCCCGTCCAGGCGCGCACGGGCTGGGCGGTGGGCTGGGACAAGCCGCACTTCTGGGGGCGGGCCGAGCTGCTGCGCGAGCGGGCTGAAGGACCGGCACGGATGCTGTGGGGGCTGCGCTCGACCGGGCGGGACATCCCTCGTGCGCACATGCCGGTGACCGGCACCGACGGCTCACCGGTGGGCGAGGTCACCAGCGGCACGTTCTCGCCGACCCTGAAGGTGGGCATCGCGCTCGCCCTGCTCGACCGCGACGTGCTAGAGGGCGACGTGGTCAGCGTCGCCGTCCGCGGCCGTCAGGCGGCCATGGAGGTCGTCCGCCCGCCGTTCGTCCAGCCCTCGACGCGCTGACCGGTCAGACGAGCGCTTCGTCGCCCAGCCGGTCACGGTCCAGGCCGCCGGCCGTGCAGGCTCCGCCCATGCTCGACGGCTGGCTAGTAGTACTTGACGAGCACGTGTGGCACCCGGGTCGACATGACGACGAGGACGGCGAGCGCGGCCACCTCGATCATCGCCCCGAGGACGTCGCCGGTGATGCCGCCGAACCGCCGCGCGGCGCGCCGGCGTAGCAGCAGGGCCGCCCCGAGCCCGACGAGCACGGCGGCGACGGCACGCACGCTCTCCAAAAGCCTGCCCCCGTCGTAGTCGATGCGGCCGGCAACCACGGCGACGGCGAGGACGCTGACCAGCGCGATCGCGGCCCGGGCGCGCGGGACGGTCCCAGCGACTGTTGCCCCCAGCCCCGATGAGCGAGCCCCGCGCAGCCCCTCGACGCAGGCCAGCATGGCCGCGGTCCGCCCGGTGACGACGGCCAGCAGCAGCGAGACCGTGCCGTGGTGCAGCATCACCGCCTGCGCCAGCGTCGTCACCTGCCCGAGCAGCACGAACACCACCGCCGCGACGCCGAACGCACCGACGCTGCTGTCGCGCATCGCCGCTAGCGAGCGCTCCCGGTCCGGGCCGGCGCCAAGGCCGTCGGCGACGTCGGCCCACCCGTCCAGGTGCAGCCCGCGGGTCAGCAGAGCGAGCGTCCCGAGGCCGACGACCGCCGGGATGAGACTTCCCGTGACCGGGTCTAGCAGCACGCGGCACAGGAACATCGACGCGTCGCAGGTGAGGCCGATGCCGAGCCCCACCAGGGGAGCGAAGGTCATCGCCCAGCCCGCCGCGGCCCGATCGGTCCGGCGCACGCCGCGCAGCGGCACGACGCTGAGCAGCGTGACGGCCAGTGCCAGCCCTGCCAGGGCATCGCTGCCACGGGCCGGGCGCGCGCCGGTGCTGCCGGCCACCGGAGGAGCGTCCTGGGTCATCGGATGTCCCGGGTCATCGGACGCCCTCGCCGGAACCGGTTGGTGCCACCAGCAGCTCCACGGCCGTGCGCAGCAGGGGGACGACGCACAGCGCTGCCGCAGCCCCGTCGAGCCGCATCCCGAGCTCGAGGACAGGCTCCGTGTCCATGGCGTCGAGCGCGAGCACTCCCGCGGGGCTGGTCGGGCGGCTCGCGGCGAGCAGCCACGCTGTCGTGCCGGGCTCCCACCGGGCGGCGAGCAGCGCGGCGGCGCAAGCCGTGACCCCATCGAGCAGCATCGGGGTCCGCCGTGCCGCCGCCTGCGCGATGACGCCGGCCAGCATTCCGAGCGCCGGGGCATCTAGCGCATGCAGGACCGCGGTCGGGTCGAGGCCCGAGGCCTGCTGCCGGATGGTGCGCAGCCCGTCGCGGACCGCGACGACCTCCGCCGCCCACCGCGCGTCGTCGAACCGCCCCTCCCGCAGCTGGCTCCCGGCAACCTCGACCGGCTCACGGCCGAGCAGCGCGGCAACCAGCGTGGCAGCGGCGCGCTCGACGGCCGGCCGTGCAGCAGCGGTTCCGAGCACGAGCAGGTCCGTTCCCGCGTCGGCCTCGGCATCAGCTAGCCGCCGGCCCTGGTGAACCGGGTCCAGCTCCCCAGCCGCCACCTCGATGCCGGCAGCGCTCGCCCCGGCGGCTGCCAGCACGACCGCACCCGCGCCACCCGCGTACGGCGGCTCAGCTTCCGAGTGCTGGCAGCCGGAAGGCTCCACCAGCAGCAGCACCCGGACCCGCTCGGGCTGCGGCGCCGGGCAGCAACCTCGGGCCCCGGCCCACCACACGGCAAGCGTGCCGAGCCGCCCGGCCTCCCCGTCAGTGCCTGCGAGGGCCGCGAGCCGCATGGCAGCATGCTCTCGGGCTCGGGCGTCGACAGCGGCAGCGGATGCCCCCCCGCCCTCGTCGGCGGATGTCATCGCAGCCGCCCGGCGATGCCTGCGGTGCACTGCCAGACCTCGTCCGCCTCAGCCGCAAGGCGCGCGTTGAGCCGACCGAGCTCGTCCCGGAAGCGGCGACCGGACGAGGTGGACGGGACGACGCCGGACCCGACCTCCGCCGTCACCAGCACCACCTCCCGCGCAGCCGCCCGCCAGGCCCCGACGAACTCATCGGCGGACTCCTCGCCCCGCGTGAGCCACAGGCCCACGTCGTCGACGAGCAGCGGCGCTCCCGGTTCGGTGAGCAGCGGCGCGAGTACCGCTGTTTCGACGGTCCGCCAGCCCGGTGGCCGGCGCTGCCGATGCGCGTCGAGCCGGGCCGTCCACTCGGCGTCGTCGGGTAGCTCAGAAGCGGTGGCCACGTAGACCACCTCCGGCGCGCCCAGCAGCCGCCGCTCGGCCTCCAGCGACTTGCCCGACCGTGCCCCGCCGGTGACCAGGACGCGGCGTGCCCGCTCAGGCGGGGCGGCACCGCTGCCGACGACAGCACCGTCGGGCAGTGCCTCCGCCCCCAGCAACGCGAGCCGGCGCCCGAGTTCGGCGCCGGGCGGGTTGCCGTGCCCGAGGTGCACCGCCGCGACCCGCGTCGCCGCGGCGACAGCACCCTTGCGCCGAAGCGCCGCCAGCGTGGCAGCCAGGTCGTCGAGGTCGTGGTGGTCGCCGACCCCCCGCCTGTCCCCGAAGGTGCACTCGAGCAGCACGATGTCGAACGGGCCGCTCGGAAGGGCGTCGTCGGGCAGCGGCGCCGTGTCGGTGGCGTACAGCAGCCGGGTGCCGTCGCGCCCGGTGATGTCGAAGAGGACCGCCGGCCCCGCCTCCGGTCCGCTGTGCCGGGCGGCAAGCACCTCGATGCGGTACTCGGCGTGCTCCAGCACATCGCCCGGCGCGACGGGCCGCAGCAAGACCGGGTCGCCCTCGCCCACGTAGCGGCGGCAGGCCTCAAGCGCTGCTGGCGGGCCGATCACTGTCAGCGGCAGCGCCGCAGCAGTCGACCAGCCGCGCCACATCAACGCCTCGGCGCCGGTGTGGTCCGGGTGCGCGTGCGTGAGCAGCAGCGTGCGGACCCCCGACAGGGCGATGCCCAACCGGCCGGCCGAGCGGGGCACGTCAGGTCCGCAGTCGATCAGCAGCTCGCCGTCGAGCAGCGCGGCGGTGTGCCCGCGCAGCTCGCCGCTGCTACGTGCCCACTCGCAGGACGCGCAGGTGCACCAGGGATTCGGCCAGCCGTCGGAGGACCCGGTCCCCAGCAGCTGCACACGCACCAGTCGCAGTATCCGCGAGCGGCGCCGGCAACCCCTGCTGGCCCCGCCTGTCCCCGCTGCCCCACGCGTGCCGCACGGCCAGCCGGGGCAGGACGGGCCTTGAGGAGCAGCGCCCGACGCGAAACGAGGAGCGGATCACGTGCCCTGGACGTGGCGGTACGAGGACAGCGCCGGGACAGAGGTCGACCCCGACCCCACCCCCGGCCCGCAGACATTTCCGGCCCAGTCCGACGCCGAGTCGTGGCTGGGCGAGACCTGGGAGGAGCTGCTGCACGCGGGCGTCGAGCAGGTGACACTGCTCGACGGGACGCGCGCCGTGTACGGGCCGATGAAGCTGCGTCCAGCGACCTGAGCCCGCGCCGGTGGGACCCGTCCGCGCAGGCGCCCGACCTGAGACAGTTTGTCCCTGGTAGAACCAGTCGGTCACGTCGCTGCGGCGTGCCGCGATGACCACAGAACGAGGGGACGCAGTGGGCGAGCCGATGACGGGGGCCGATGCGGCCTGGCTGCACATGGACCGCCCGACCAACCGGATGATCGTCAACATGGTCTGCTGGTTCGAGGGCCAAGCGGACTGGGACGCGGTCCAGGCGGCGCTGCTCGAGCGATGGGTCGAGGTTTACCCGCGCTTCCGCCAGCGGGTGCAGGAGCCGGCACTGCCCCTGTCGCTGGTCACCGCGCCGCAGTGGGTGGACGACCCCGGCTTCCGCTTCGAGGACCACCTGCGCCACGAGGAGCTGGCGGCGCCGGGTGACGAGGCCGCACTGCACGACTACGTCGAGCGGCACATCGCCGACCCGCTGCTGCCCGGCCGGCCGCTGTGGGAGGTGCACCTCATCGACGGCTACCAGGCGGGCAGCGCACTCCTGCTGCGCGCCAGCCACGCCATCGGGGACGGCACCGCATTGATGCACGCCCTACTGGCCCTGTCCGACGCCGCGCCGGGCCGCGAGCAGCAGGGCTCCATCGCCCTGGTCGCGCCGCCGACCGACGAGGCAGTCGGCCCCTCCGGGACCGAGGCGGTGCGGGAGTCCGCATCGGACTGGGTCACCACCTTCCCGAAGGCGCTGCTCGGCCAGCGCGAGCACGCCAGGGCCGCAGCGGCGCGGGTGGCCTCGCTAGCCAAGCTCGCTGTGGTGCGCCAGGACAAGCCGACTGTGCTGCGCGACACGCTCGGGACGGCCAAGCGGGTCACCTGGTCCTCGCCGGTCCCGCTGGACGAACTTCGGCGGTCAGCCAAGGAGGACGCCGCGACAGTCAACGATCTGCTGCTTGCCGTCATCGCCGCTGCGCTGGGTCGCTACCTGCGCGAGCACGGCAGCGACGTCGACGAGATCGGCGCCATGCTGCCGTTCAACCTGCGCCCTCTCGACCAGCCGATGGCCCGCAGCCTGGGCAACAAGTTCGGCCTGGTCTACCCCACCCTCCCGGTCAAGCCGATGGACCGGCGCGAGCGCGTCGGCCGCGTGCACGAGGTGATGCAGCGCATCAAGCTCGCCAAGCAGGCCAACGTCGTGTTCGCCTGGGTCAGCTCGGTGGGGCGCACTCCCGCGCAGGTGGAGAACCTGCTCATCGACAGGTATGCAGGCATGAGCAGCGTGATCATCACCAACGTCCCCGGTCCGCGGCAGCGGATCAGCATCGCCGGCACTCCAGTGGCCGGCCTACTGTTCTGGGTGCCGACCTCAGGACCTGTCGGCGTCGGCATGAGCCTGATCAGCTACGCCGGCGAACTGACCGTCGGGATCATGGTCGACTCCCGGCTCGTTCCCGACCTGGAGCGCTTGCGCCAGCTCGTGGACGAGGAGCTCGACGAGTTCCGCACCGCTGCCGCAGACGCCGGGCTGTCGCAGACCTAGCCGCCCCTCAGCCTGCCCGGCCCGCCTTCCGGGTGACGACGTCACCGATGATCTCGTCGATCTCGGCCAGCAGGTCGTCGTCGAGGCGGACCCCGGCGGCCTTGACGTTGTCCTCGACCTGCTCGGGGCGCGTGGCGCCGACGATGGCTGCCGCCACGTTCTGGTTCCGCAGCACCCAGGCGACCGCCAGCTGCGCCATGCTGAGCCCGGCCCCATCTGCCAGGGGGCGCAGCCGCTGCACGGGCTCGAGCACGTCGTCTCGCAGCCAGCGCGAGATCATCTGCCCGCCTTGCTTGTCGGTGGCGCGTGACCCCCCCGGGTGCGGCTCGCCCGGCCGGTACTTCCCGGTGAGGACGCCCTGGGCGATGGGGGACCAGACGATCTGGCTGACGCCCTCCCGCTCGCACGTCGGCACCACCTCGCCCTCGATCACCCGCCACAGCATCGAGTACTGGGGCTGGTTGGACACGATGCGGTCGAAGCCCATCTGCGCGGCGATGCGCATCGCGTCCTCGATCTGGGCCGCGGTCCACTCCGAGACGCCGATGTAGTTGACCTTGCCGGCCCGGACCAGGTCGTCGAAGGCCCGCAGAGTCTCCTCGAGCGGGGTTGTGTCGTCGTAGCGGTGCGCCTGGTAGAGGTCGATGTGGTCGGTCTGCAGCCGGCGCAGCGATGCGTGGCAGGACTCCAGGATGTGCTTGCGCCCGAGCCCCTTGTCGTTCTGCCCCGGGCCGGTCGGGAAGTAGACCTTGGTGAACAGCTCGTAGGACTCGCGCCGCTCGCCCGCCAGCGCCCGGCCGAGCACCTCCTCGGCTTTGGTGCCGGCATAGACGTCAGCGGTGTCGAAGGTGGTGATGCCGGCGTCGAGCGCGGCCCGGACGCAGGAGAGCGCAGCATCCTCCTCGACCTGGCTGCCGTGCGTCAGCCAGTTGCCGTACGCGATCTCGCTGACCGACAGACCGCTGCGCCCGAGGCGACGAAACTCCATGCGCCGTCCTTAGCCGGACGAGCGCGCGGGCAAACAAGTCAAGCGCGGCGGAGTCCCGCTCCGGGTGTCCAGAATCAGCGGCCGAGGCCCTGCTCGCGCGACACCCGCGGCCGGGGCATCCGCCAGCGGCCCGGCATGAGGGCCCGCTGGGCGGCGTAGCGGCCGAGCTTGGCGGTCGAGTCGGGGTAGCGCGCGCGGACGGCCCGGCGCACCTGGCGGGCGAGCAGCACCGAGTCGACGACCAGGATCGCGAAGCCGGCGAGCATCGCGAAGTAGACGGTGCGCTGCAGGGCCGGGACCGGCACCAGCCCGCCGAGCAGGTTCACCGCCAGGATGACGAGGAACAGCGGCCCGACGTTGAACCGGCGGTCGACAATGTCGCGGGCCAGCACCCGTTCGGGCTGGCGCTCGCCGGGGGGCAGCTTGGCGGGGTCGCCGCTGCGCATCCCCTCGCGGTACTCGGCCGTGCGCCGGCGCCGCTCGTCGCGCGACTGCTGGCGCGCCGCCTTCGGGTCGCTCGGCGTGCTCGTGGCGTAGCGGCGGGCCTCGCGGGCCTGCTGTCGCTTGGGCGTGGCGCGCCCCTTGCCGCCCGGGCGCAGCGGCTCGACGGGCTCGGGCGGGGATGCCAGTCCCGGCGGCCGCCGGCGGATCAGGGTCATCGACTCGCCGTCAGCATCGGGTGGGCCTTCCGGAAGTCGTGCCGCGCCGCGTGCCAGGCGCGCCGAGGAGCAGGAGGGTCCCACCGTACGGCGAGTGCGCGAGGGCCCAGCGAGGCCCAGCGGGCACAAGCCGATGCCTGGCGACGGGGCACACTGCACCGCGTGCGCGTCGTCGTCGCTCCGGACAAGTTCGCCGGCACGCTGTCAGCTGTCGAGGTGGCTGGCGCGCTGGCTGCCACCGTCACGTCCGTGGGGGCCGCTGTTGAGCCCGTGCCGATGTCCGACGGAGGCCCTGGCTTCGTCTCGGTGCTGCACGCCGCGCTGGGCGGGACCCTCCTGCCGGTCCTCGTCGATGATCCACTCGAGCGACCGGTCCCGGCCGAGCTGCTGCTGGTCGGCGCCACGGCATACATCGAGACTGCGGCAGCGTCGGGTCTGCACCTGCTCGCCGCGGACGAGCGCGACCCGGAGCGGGCCACCAGCCGGGGGAGCGGGCAGCTGCTCACCGCCGCCCTCCAGGCCGGGGCGACCAGGCTCGTCGTCGGCCTCGGCGGGTCGGCGACGAACGACGGCGGGGCCGGCCTGCTCGGCGCGCTGGGGCTGCGCTGGACAGGACCCTGGCAGGAGGCGGTCGATGTCGACGCCTCGGCGCTCGACCCCCGCCTGCACGCCGAGATGGTCGTGGCGAGTGACGTCGCGGCACCGCTGCTCGGCCTGACCGGCGCCTCCGCCGTCTTCGGCCCGCAAAAGGGGGCCTCGGCCTCGGGAGTGCAGCGGCTCGACGCCGCGCTCGGGCGATGGTCGGCGGCAGTCGGGCTGCCGGCATCCCAGCCCGGAGCTGGGGCTGCCGGCGGGATGGGCGCCGCGCTGCTGTGGCTCGGCGGCCATCGCGAGCCTGGCGCCCGCCTCGTCGCTCACGTCGTCGGGCTTCCCGAGCGGATCGCCGCCGCCGACCTCGTTGTCACGGGGGAGGGCCGGTACGACGCGACCTCGTTGCGCGGGAAGGTCTGCGCCGAGGTTGCCCGCCTCGCCCAGGAGGCCGGCGTGCCGTGCGTCGTGGTCGCCGGGCAGGTCGAGGTCGGGCGGCGCGAGGCCGCGGCTCACGGCATCGACGCGACGTACGCACTGTCGGAGCTCGCCGGGTCGGTCCAGGCGGCGATGGACCACCCGCGGGAGTGGCTCGACCGCGCCGCCGAGCGGCTTGCCCGCGACTGGCTGCGCTGACGCTTGGTCGGCGGGCCGGCGATCGCGGCCGGGTGACCGGGCCGGGCGCGGGAATGTCCGGCCGGCCGCTGGTGTCCGTACCATTGCAGGCAGTCCGAGAGGAGCACACATGAGTGTCGAGACGACAGCCCCCAGCGCGTCCCCGGTGGCGCCCGCAGCATCCGCGCCCGAGGCGCCGGCCACCACCATCAACCTCACGGAGGCCGCCGCCCTGAAGGTCAAGGCGTTGCTGGAGCAGGAGGGGCGCGACGACCTCGCCCTGCGCATCGCCGTGCAGCCCGGCGGGTGCTCCGGCCTGCGCTACCAGCTGTTCTTCGACGAGCGGCAGCTCGACGGCGACGACCGCACCGACTGGGGCGGGTTCGACCTGGTCGTCGACCGGATGAGCGTGCCCTACCTCGGCGGCGCCTCGATCGACTTCGTCGACACCATCGAGAAGCAGGGCTTCACCATCGACAACCCCAACGCGACCGGCTCCTGCGCCTGCGGCGACAGCTTCAGCTAGCCATCAGCGTGCGAAAGGCCCGGTCGGAGCACTGCTCCGTACCGGGCCTTCTGCGTGACGAAGCAGTCTCAGCCGAGCATGTCAGCCGTGCATCGCCAAGCCGACGAGGGGCCCTTCGATCAATCCGGCGGTGCCGTCGTCGATGACGAGCGGCGGGCGCGGCGGCACGACGTAGGCCCGCAGGTCGACAGCCGACGGGCCACCCAGAGCGGCCGGGTGCACGTCGTATGCCGCCGCCACCAGGGCATCGTGATCGTCGAACACGTCGTCAAGGAAGACCATGGGCCAACGCTAGCCTCCCCGCTGAGCCGCGGCACCCCTACTGACCAGTACGAATGCTCTACTCGTCGGTAGTTGTGACGGGCCGCGACACGCGTCCCGGCTAGTGTCGCCCGTCGTGCGCATCGCGATCACCGGCTCCATCGCCACCGACCACCTGATGACCTTCCCGGGTCGGTTCGCCGACCAGCTGCTGCCGGGCCAGCTCGACCGGCTCTCGGTGTCGTTCCTCGTCGACGAGCTGGTGGTGCGCCGCGGGGGAGTGGCGGCCAACATCGCCTTCGGGCTGGGACGGCTCGGGGTGCGCCCCGCGCTCGTCGGTGCCGTGGGCGAAGACTTCGTCGACTACCGCTCCTGGCTCGATCGTGCGGGCGTCGACACCGCGAGCATCCACGTCAGCACCAGCGCGCATACCGCCCGCTTCTTGTGCACCACCGACCAGGACATGTGCCAGATCGCCTCCTTCTACACCGGCGCCATGACCGAGGCGCGCGACATCGAGCTGCTGCCCGTCGCCGAGCGGTTGGGCGGGCTCGACCTCGTGCTCGTCAGCCCGAACGACCCCGCCGCCATGGAGCGGCACTCCGAGGAGTGCCGGCAGCGGGGCTACCGGCTCGCTGCCGACCCCTCACAGCAGCTCGCCCGGATGGAGGGGCCAGCCATCGGGCGCCTCGTCGAGGGCGCCGAGTGGCTGTTCTGCAACGACTATGAGAAGGGCCTGCTCGAACAGAAGACCGGCTGGTCCGACGAGGAGGTGCTGGGCCGGGTAGGGACCAGGGTCACCACCCTCGGGGCACATGGGGTGCGCGTGGAGCGGCGCGGTGAGCCCGCCATCGATGTCGCGGCCATGCCCGAACGGATGAAGGCGGACCCCACCGGCGTGGGCGACGCCTTCCGTGCCGGCTTCCTCGCCGGGGTCGCTTGGGAGCTGGCCCCCGTGCGCTGTGCCCAGGTCGGGTCCTTGCTCGCGACGCTGGCGCTCGAGACCGTCGGGACGCAGGAGTATGCGGTGGGTCCGGACGCGGCAGCGCGAGTGAGGAGCGCCTTCGGGGGCGCCGCTGCGGACGAGATCGTGCCGCACCTGCCCGGCTGACCGGCGAGCCCGCCGAACTCGGCCGACTGGGCACGCGCAGCGACCCGGAACCGGGGTAAGTGCCAGGTCACAGGCGGGGCAGGTACCGAGGCCCAGAAGGGCTGGGATACGCTGCGAGCGTTGCAGTCTGGCCCTTCCCGGCCGCACAGGAGGCATCCGAGTTGACTCTTTTGACGCGGCGGAGCCGGGCATCCCGGCCGCGCGCCGGCGCCATCGCCAGAGTGTTGCGGCTGACCGGTCTGGCCGTTGTTGTGGCCGTCCTTACCAGCGGCTGCAAGTTGTCGACGTTCGGGCTGCCGCACCCGATCACGCCACAGGGCGAGCGGGTCGCCAGCATCTGGACCGGCTCGTGGATAGCAGCGTTCGCGGTGGGCGCCGGGGTCTGGGGCTTGATCTTCGTTGCTGTCGTCCGCTTCCGGAAGCGCAGCGACGAGCTTCCTTCGCAGGTCCGATACAACCTGCCGGTGGAGGTGCTCTACACGGTCGTCCCGTTCATCATCGTCGCGGCGCTGTTCTACTTCACGGCGCGCGACGAGAGCTACCTCGACAGGACCACCGCCCACCCCGCCGTCACGATCGGCGTCATCGGGTTCCGGTGGAACTGGCAGTTCCGCTACATCGACGCCAACGACCCCAACAAGGTCGTCGGCCAGGTCACCGGTCGGCCCGGTGAGCCCGCTCAGCTAGTGCTGCCGACCGACCGCAGCATACGCTTCATCGAGACCTCACCCGACGTCATCCACTCCTTCTGGGTGCCCGAGTTCCTGTTCAAGCGCGATGTCGTCCCGGGCCGGACCAACCAGTTCGAGATCTCGAAGATCACGCGGACGGGCACCTTCGTCGGCCGGTGCGCCGAGCTGTGCGGGACCGACCACGACCGCATGAACTTTCAGGTCAAGGTCGTGCCGCCGGCCGAGTACGACGCGATGCTGCAGCGACTCCAGTCCCAGGCGGCCGCAGGCCCGAACTCCACAGTAGGGAGCCGGTCATGACACTTCTCCACGAGCCCGCGCCGGTCGCCGCCGCACACGGGGAGCAGAGCCGGCACGAGATCCCCCGCACGACGCTCCTCGGGTACATCACGACGACGAGTCACAAGACCATCGGCATCATGTACACCTGCACGGCGTTCTTCTTCTTCATCCTCGCCGGGATCATGGCGGAGTTCATGCGAGCCGAGCTCGCACGCCCCGGCCTGCAGCTGTTGTCGAACGAGCAGTACAACCAGCTGCTCACCATGCACGGCACGATCATGATGTTCCTGTTCGCGCCGGCGCTCGCCTTCGGCTTCGCGAACTTCATCATCCCGCTGCAGATCGGGGCGCCTGACGTCTCGTTCCCCCGCCTCAACGCGCTGGCGTACTGGTTCTACCTGTTCGGCGGCCTCATCACCGTCGGCGGCTTCCTGACGCCCGATGGCGCCGCCAACTTCGGGTGGTTCGCCTACGCCCCGCTGAGCAGCGTCGTCTTCTCACCCGGTGTCGGCGCCGACATGTGGATCTTCGGTCTGACGATGTCCGGGCTGGGGACGGTGCTCGGTGCCGTCAACCTGGTGACCACGATCCTCACGCTGCGCGCCCCGGGCATGACGATGTTCCGGCTCCCCATCTTCTGCTGGAACATGCTGATCACCGGCATCCTCGTGCTCGTCGCGTTCCCGGTGTTCGCGGCCGCCGCGCTGGCGCTGGCTGCAGACCGGCACCTGGGCGCGCACATCTTCGACGCCTCCAACGGCGGCGCCATCCTGTGGCAGCACTTGTTCTGGTTCTTCGGCCATCCCGAGGTCTACATCATCGCGCTGCCGTTCTTCGGCGTGGTGACCGAGGTGATCCCTGTCTTCAGCCGCAAGCCGGTCTTCGGCTACAAGGGGCTCGTCTTCGCGACGATCGGCATCGGCGCGCTGTCGATCGCGGTGTGGGCTCACCACATGTTCGCCACCGGCGCCGTGCTCCTGCCCTTCTTCGCGCTGCTGTCGTTCCTGATTGCCGTGCCGACCGGGGTCAAGTTCTTCAACTGGATCGGCACGATGTGGCGGGGCCAGCTGACGTTCGAGACGCCGATGCTGTGGGCCGTCTTCTTCCTGGTCACGTTCCTGTTCGGCGGCCTGACCGGCGTGCTGCTCGCGAGCCCGCCGATCGACTTCCACGTCACCGACTCGTACTTCGTCGTCGCCCACTTCCACTACGTGGTGTTCGGCTCTGCCGTGTTCGGCGGCTACGCCGGCATCTACTTCTGGTTCCCCAAGATGACCGGCCGGATGCTCGACGAGCGCCTGGGCAAGTTGCACGCCTGGACCCAGCTCATCGGCTTCCACATGACCTTCCTCATCCAGCACTGGCTGGGGATGAAGGGGATGCCGCGGCGCGTGGCCGACTACCTGCCGACCGACGGGTTCACGACCTTCAACACGATCTCAACGATCGGTGCCTTCCTGCTGGGCGCCAGCCAGCTGGTGTTCTTCTACAACGTCATCCACTCCTACCGCTACGGCGAGCTGGCCCCCGGCGACGACCCGTGGGGCTACGGCAACTCCCTCGAGTGGGCCACCTCCTGCCCGCCCCCACGGCACAACTTCGTCTCGCTGCCGCGCATCCGGTCCGAGCGGCCCGCGTTCGACCTGCACTACCCGCAGGCTGCTGGTCGGGCTGACTTCCACGCCAGCCCCGAGTCTGTGGACGCGTGACCAGATGAAGATCGAAGGCCTGGTCTTTGCGGTCTACGCCGGCTTCCTCAGCGTGGCCTCGATCGTCTACTGGTTCACGTCGAAGGACCCGACCGGGACGACGGCGCTCGCCATCTCGGCCGGCCTCGGCGTCCTGGTCGGTGGCTACCTGCTGTTCGTCGCCCGTCGCATGGAGCCCCGTCCCCAGGACCTTGCTGATGCCGAGGTGGCCGATGGTGCTGGCGAGCTGGGCCACTTCAGCCCGGGTAGCTACTGGCCGTTTTTCATTGCCATCGGTACGGCGCTGCTCCTGCTCGGCGTCATCTTCGGGATCTGGCTCTCGCTCATCGGCCTGGCGGTGGTCCTGACCAGTGTCATCGGCCTGCTCTTCGAGGGCTACGTCGGCCGCTTTTCGCCGCAGGACTCCTGACCTAGTCGTCCCTTTCGCCCGGGCGTCGGGCTGCCCTGGTGCCCGAGCAGTCAGTTGCCTACGCTCCTCGCCTCTGGGCGACGCACTGCCCTCTCAAGGGGCCTGTGATCGACACAATGGCCGCCCGAATGCGTGGTACGACCGTTCTCGAGGCCCCGTACCGGGCCCTTTATGTCGATCAGGCACCGGGCTAACCCAGCTACCCACTACGACGGCTGGACGTGGCCCCGCCCAGATCCTGACCTCGGTGCCCCGCTTTTGCCTGGAACAATCGGCCCTCATGGGCACCATCACCGCCGGCGTCGACCAGAAGCAGCTGCTGCGCCGCGGCGTGCACCTCGAGTACGCGACACTGGCCTGGAACGTCATCGGGATCGTCGTCCTCGGCATCGCCGCCCTCTCAGCGCGGTCTGTCGCGCTGGCGGGGTTCGCCCTGGACAGCCTCGTCGAGGTCGGTGCCAGCACCGTCGTGCTGTGGGAACTGTCCGGGAGGGGCGATCACCGCCGGCGCGCCGCGCTACGTCTGATCGGCGCGTCGTTCCTCGCCTTGTCGCTCTACATCGCCGGGCAGTCCGTGTTTGTCCTGGCCACGGGCTACCACGCCAAGCACAGCCCGCTCGGCATCGCCTGGACCGGCGTCACCGCCGTCGTCATGATCGCGCTCGCCGCCGGCAAGGCTCGCACCGGGCGAGCTCTAGCCAACCCCGTCCTGCTCACCGAGAGCCGGGTCACAGCCGTCGACGCGCTGCTAGCCGGCGCCGTGCTCCTCGGGCTCGCCCTCAACGCTGCCCTCGGACTCTGGTGGGCCGATCCTCTGGCCGGCCTGGTCATCGTCGTCTACGGCCTCCGGGAAGCGCGCGCCATCTTCACCGAAGCCCACTGACTCCCGCCTGAGCCAGAGCCGTCACACCGGGGCCAGCTGGGGCTGGCACAGCCGAACGGCCAAGGCGAAGGGGCCGGCGCAGCTTGCGCTGCAACCGGCCCTCACGCCTCGCGGTGACTAGCTCCTGCGGCCGGCTGCCTCTTCCGGCGTACGGCCTGCTGTGTCGTCCTTGCGCTCGACGAAGAAGCTGCCGACAGCCCGGCCGGCCTTGTCGAGCATCCCGGCGTGCTGGTTGGTCTCGTGGTTCGTGACATTGTCCGATTCCACTGGCGTGAGCTCGATGTGCTTGGGCGCCGGCATCGGCGTGGTCACCTCGACGAACTCGCCGTTGGGCAGCTGGCGGACGATGCCCGTCTCGATGCCGTGCTCGATGAGCTCCTCGTCCTTCTTCTGCAGCGACAGACAGAGGCGACGCGTGGCGTAGAAGGCGATGGGCGGCACCACCATGGCAGCCACGCGTCCAGCCCAGGTCATCACGTTGAGCGAGACGTTGAACGTGGTCGCGATGACGTCATTGCCGCCGGAGATCCACAGCACGCCGTAGAACGCAATCGCCATGGCGCCGATGGCGGTCCGGTTCGGGTTGTCACGGGGCTTGTCGAGCAGGTTGTGGTAGGCCTTGTCGCCCGTCAGCTTCGCCTCGAGGAACGGATAGAGCGCCAGGAGCGTGAAGATGATGCCGGGCATCACGACTGTGGGCCAGACCAATGGCGAGACGGTGATGCCGAAGACGCGGATCTCCCACGGCAGGAACAGCCGGGTCGAGCCGTCGAGCCAGCCCATGTACCAGTCGGGCTGCGAGGCCGCTGACACCTGACCGGGGTCGTAGGGCCCGTAGAGCCAGATGGGGTTGATCTGCACCAGGCCGCCCAGCAGGGCGCACACGCCGAAGACCAGGAAGAAGAAGCCACCCGCCTTGGCGGCGTAGACCGGGAAGAGCCGCGAACCGACGACGTTGTCCTCGGTCCGGCCCGGGCCACGGAACTGGGTGTGCTTCTGGTGCCAGAGGATGCCCATGTGGGCGCTGATGAGCCCGAGGATCACGCCGGGGACCAGCAAGATGTGCACGACGTACAGCCGCGGGATGATCGCGTCGCCCGGGAAGTCACCGTTGAACAGGATCGATGCTGCCCACGTGCCGATGACCGGGATTGACTCGACGATGGAGTAGGCGATGCGCAGCCCCGTGCCCGAGAGCAGGTCGTCCGGCAGGGAGTAGCCGGCAAACCCTTCGATGATGCCGAGCACGAGCAGGCCGACGCCGATCAGCCAGTTGATCTCGCGCGGCTTGCGGAACGCTCCCGTGAAGTAGACCCGCAGCAGGTGTACGACGATGGAGGCGAGGAACAGCAGCGCCGCCCAGTGGTGGATCTGCCGGAACACCAGGCCTGCGCGGACGTCGAAGGAGAGGTCGATGCTGGAGGCGTACGCCTCCGAGACCGTCAGCCCTCGCATTGGGGCGAACGACCCGTTGTAGACCGTCTCCTGCGTGCTGCCCTTGTAGAAGAAGCTCAGGTAAGTGCCGGATAGCAGCAGGATGACGAAGCTGTACAGCGCGATCTCGCCCAGCATGAACGACCAGTGGTCCGGAAAGACCTTGTTCATGCTCCGGCGGGTGAAGTTGGAGCTGCCCAGCCGGTCGTCGACGGTGCGGTAGCCCTTGCGGACCCCAGCAGTGGTAGCAGTGCTCATCCGCGCTCCCAGTACGACGGACCGACGGGCTCCGAAAAGTCGCCCTGTGCAATGAAGTATCCCTCGTTGTCGACGTCAATCGCCAGCTGAGGGAGCGGTCTGGCGGCGGGCCCGAAGATGGGGCGCCCGCCGTCGGTCACGTCGAAGATCGACTGGTGGCAGGGGCACAGCAGATGGTGCGTCTGCTGCTCGTACAGCGACACGGGGCAGCCCGCGTGCGTGCAGATCTTGGAGTAGACGATGTGGCTGTCGTACGCCCAGTTCTCCCGGCCCTTGACCGGGCGGTTCTCACCTGGCCGCAGCCGGATGAGCAGGATCGTCGAGTCCGCCTTGGTGGCGATGTCGGGCCGCTCGTACTCGCCCGGGGTGCCCTCCTTCGGGATACCGGGGAACAGCGTGTAGAGGCCGCCGGCCGCGACGTCGCCGAGCTTGATCGGCACGCCGTCCTGGTTGACCATCCGCATCCCCTTGCGCCACCGGGTGGTCTCGAGGAACTGGGGGTTGCGTCCGACGAGGTGCCCGAAGTTGAGGACCGGCGCGAGGCCGAGGAGTCCGAGCGCCCCGGCCGCGCCGAGCAGGGTGCGGCGCACAAGTGGCCGGCGGCCGAGCCCGGTCTCGGCAAAGCCCCTGGCGAACGCAGCTTCGGTTGCCTCGCGGTCCTCTGGGGTCGAAAAATGCGGCTCGCGCTCCTGCACGGCCTCCTCGTCGGGCATCAGCCGCTTGGCGAGGTGGATGACGCCCACACCCAGCGCGGAGAGCGCGACAAACATCGTGGTACCCAGCACGGGTGTGTAGTACTGACGGTGCGAGTCGCCGAGGAAGTTGACGACCACGAAGGCGAGCGTGCCGAGCACGGACAGGACGAACCAGGTGGCAACCCAGCGCTCGGCCGTCCGCTCCTTGCGCTTGTCGACGTCCTCGGGCCGCGGCTGCTGGATGTCGACCTCGGTGTAGCCGCTGCCGCCAATGTAGGAGTTGCCCCCGCCGCCTTCCTGCAGGCGGGAGTCGGTCTGCTGGAAGTCGCTGCCGTGCAGCGGCGCGAGGTCGCGCCCAAGGGACTCGCTGGTGCGCAGTGGGGACTTCGCGCGGCCGATGATGCTGCCGCTGGCCTCGGCGGCCGTCTCACCCTCGTGCCCCGGCGCGACCCGCGTATTGGGGTCGGCCCCCTGGCCGGGTGCCCCGCCGGCGGGCAGCTCAGGAGCTTCGTCGGGCAGGTCGGGACGATTGCTCATGTGATCCTCGATCCGATCCAGAGCGTCGCGACGACGAGCATCGGGATGCCGATCAGCCAGATGACAAGCCCCTCGGGGATGGGCCCGTAGTGGCCGATGCCGGCCCCGCCCGGGTCCTTGGGGTTGGTGACGAACTTGACGTATTTGGCGATCGAGTTGACCTGGTGGTCGTTGAGCTGCCCCGAGGAGAAGACCGGCATGGACTCGGGCCCGGTACGCATGGCCTCCGCGATCTGCACCGGAGTGGCCTCACTGAGGTTGGGAGCGTGCTTGCCGTAGGAGAGCGCCCCGCCGGAGCCCACCGCCTGGTGGCACTGGGCGCAGTTGACGCGAAACAGCTCACCACCGTAGGACAGGTCGCCGGAGGCGAGGTCGACGGCAGGCTTGGCCGGCCCGGGCGCCAGCGAGCCGATGTAGGCGGCCATCTGGTCGATCTGCGTCTGCGAGTAGAGCGGGTCGCGCCGCTCGGCCTGAGCCCCGGGACGGGCAAGGGGCATCCGTCCCGTGCCGACCTGGAAGTCGACAGCTGCTGCACCCACGCCGATGAGGCTGGGCGCCTGGTTGCCGCCCTGGGCGGCAAGGCCGTGGCAGGACGAGCATCCCTGCAGGAACAGGGCCTGGCCCTGACGAACCGCCTCGCTCTGGCCGGCTGACTCGGCCGCGTCGCTGCGCGGAGCCGCAAGGCTCAACAGCACGCCGATGCCGATCAGCGCCAGCACCACCACCACGATCGACGGCACGCGGCGGGCGCGCCGCGGGGTGGCTCTCACGTGTCTCACGAGCGGCCCTCTCACTGAAGCCCCATCACTAAAGGAAGCCCTGTCATTGAAGGAGGTAGATGGCGGCGAACAGGCCGACCCAGACGACGTCGACGAAGTGCCAGTAGTAGGACACGACGATGGCTGAGGTTGCCTGCTCCGGGGTGAAGGGACCGAAGTTGGTCCGGGCGAGCACGAGGATGAAGGCCACGAGGCCGCCGGTGACGTGCAGAGCGTGGAACCCGGTGGTGAGGTAGTAGACCGACCCGTAGGCGTGGGAGGAGATGGAGAAGGTGTTCTCGCCGAAGTACTCGTACATCTGGCCGCCGACAAAAGCGGCCCCCATGAAGAACGTGATGACGAACCAGCGCCGAAGCCCGTAGACGTCACCGCGCTCCGCCGCGAACACGCCGAGCTGGCAGGTGAGGCTCGACAGCACGAGGATGGAGGTGAACACCAGCGCGTAGGTGACGTGCAGAACGACCGGCCCCTTGCCGAGCACGCCCTCGGTGGGCGGCCACGGGAAACGCGCGACGGAGCGGACCGTGAAGTACATCGCGAACAGCGCCGCGAAGAACATCAGCTCCGAGGAGAGCCAGACGATGGTCCCGACCGACACCATCGACGGACGGGTCACCGATCCGTGCGGGGGTGCGTTCTCCAGCACCGGAGCTGCAGCTGCCACGCGGCTCATTCTGGCAGACGTCAGCGCCGAACCGGTGGGGGGTAGGCCTCGGCTTTGCTCGTGTCGGCGTGAGGACAACCACGCTGGTCGCGGCGCTGGTGGGAGCGCTGGTCGGGGGCTGCACAGTCGGCATCGCGGCCGAGGGCCAGGGGGCCGCTAGCGGCCTACCCTGAGTGGGTGGCCCCCGCCCTGTTGCTCGCCAACGCTCCGCCGCCGCAGCAGCTCCCGGCGGCGCCGACGCTCGTGCGGCTGCTGTTCGGCGGCCACCTGGCCTGGGCTCCGGTGCTGGGGGTCCTGCTCGCCGCTGGGCTCTACCTCTACGGGGTGCTGCAACTGCATCGGCGGGGTGTGCGCTGGCGCCGGTGGCGAACGGCCGCGTGGCTGTTCGGGGTGGCTGTGGTCGCCTACGCGGTGGTCGGTGGTGTGGCCGTCTACGACGACACCCTGTTCTCCGCTCACGCGGTGCAGCACATGCTGCTGGCGACTGTTGCCCCCGTACCGCTCGCGCTCGGCGCGCCAGTGACCCTGGGGCTGCGGACCCTGCCGAGGCGTCCACGCTCGGCGCTTCTGGTCGTCCTGCACAGCCGCTTCGCTGCCGTGCTCGCCTTCCCGCTGGTCGGTTTCGTCGTCCTCATCGTCAGCATGTACGGGCTGTACTTCACCTCGCTCTACCCGGCGACGCTCGAGAACGCCTTCCTGCACGACGCCGTGCACGTGCACTTCCTGCTGGCGGGCTGCCTGTTCTTCTGGCCGATCATCGGCGTCGACCCGCTGCCCCGCCTGGACTACTGGGCCAGGCTGCTGTTGCTGTTCATCACCTTCCCGGTGCACGCCCTGCTGGCGCTCGCGATCATGTCCTACAACAAGGTGTTCGCCGAGTCCTGGTACGTCGGCCTGAACCGCCCGTGGGGAGGCAATTTGCTCACCGACCAGCAGACCGGCGGCGGCCTCATGTGGGCGGCCGGCGAGCTCATGGGGGCACTGGTGTTCGTCGCCCTGTTCATCCAATGGTCCCGGGCCGAGGACCGCTCGGCCAGACGGGAGGACCGGCGCGCCGAGCGCACCGCGATTGTCAACCCTGACGGCGGCGGAGGCGACGACGGCGGCGACGAGCTCGCGGCCTACAACGCGTACCTGGCCTCGCTCGCCCGAGCGAGCGCGCCGCCGTCGGCATCGTCGCGACGGTGAGGCTGTTCGGGCGGGGCCGGCCGGCTGCCGTCCCTCTCGTCGACGACGGGACGCTGCGGCTGGTGGGCTCGGGGCTCGACCCGGTGCGCGGCGACAGCGCCGTGCTCGACGACGTCGCCCGGGCCGGTCACGACCTCACGGAGCCGGTGCTCGTCCGCCAGCTGTTCACCCTGCACGATCTGGCTGACCGCCCGGCCCTGGTGGCCGCGCTGGCGGAGAACGGCTACGACGTCGACCAGGTCGTCAGGGCGGCTGGGGGCGCAGGGGACCCTAGGGACTCTGAGGCCGGCGATCGTGCCGATGGCTCATGCGCTGAGCAGCTGGTGGGCCGCAAGACGCAGGTCCTGACGGTGCTGTCGGCCTCGCAGGCACGCGCCCGGTTGACTGGGCTCGAGACGCGCCTCGCTGTGCACTACCTCGGCTGGGAGGCCCTGGCCCCGCCGCCGGCTGCGCGCCCCGCCTGAGCGGATGCACCCGGCCTGAGCTGCACGACGGCCCCGGGTGGCAGGGGCTGCTCCGGTAGCCTTCTGGCGTCCCTGCTGGTCGGCGGGGCGCGGTCGATCCGAGGAGCCTGCGCATGAGCACGGTGCTCGTCTACAGCGACGACTCCAGCGTGCGTGAGCGCGTCCAGCTCGCTGTCGGCCGGCATCCCGACCCCGACCTACCCGACATCACGTGGGTCGAGGCGGCCGCGGGCGAGGAGGTCGTGCACGCCGTCGACCGCGGGGGCATCGACCTGTGCATTCTCGACGGGGAGGCTGCGCCCGAGGGAGGCATGGGGCTCTCGCGGCAGCTGAAGAACGAGATCCGCGACTGCCCGCTGATGCTGCTGCTCGTCGCGCGCCGGGATGACGCCTGGCTCGCTCGCTGGTCGCTCGCCGACGGCGTCATCCAGCACCCGGCCGACCCCGTGGCGCTGACCGAGACAGTCGTGCGGCTGCTGCGCGAGCGAGCCGACATGGCGCCGGCGCCCGCCAGCAGCGGCTTGCGCCAGCACTGACGGTCGCGAGCGGCCCTGCTGTGACGGAGCCCCGATGACGGAGAGTCGCCGGTGAGCGAGAGCGCCGGGGAGAGCTGGTCGAGCCTGCTCAGCACGCTGCTCGAGACCGAGTCGCTCTCGGTCGCTCGGACCGGCTGGGCCATGGGCGAGATCATGGACGGCAACGCAACGCCCGCACAGATCGCTGGCTTCGCCGTCGCGCTGCGGGCCAAGGGCGAGACGGCCGACGAGGTCGCGGGGCTGGTCGAGGCGATGCTCGCGCGGGCGGTTGCCCTGCCCATGGACGACGCGCTCGCAGGGCGCGCCGTCGACACGTGCGGGACCGGGGGCGACCGCGCCTCGACCGTCAACCTGTCCACGATGGCAGCGCTGGTAGTCGCCGGTGCCGGGGTGCCAGTGATCAAGCACGGCAACCGCGCGGCGTCCTCGCAGTGCGGCTCGGCTGACCTGCTCGAGGCGCTGGGCGTGCGGGTCGACCTGCCGGCGGAGGCGGTGGTGCGCTGCGTCCGGGAGGTGGGGATCGGGTTCTGCTTCGCCCCCCTGTTCCACCCAGCGTTGCGCCACGCCGCCCTCGCCCGGCGCGAGCTGGGGGTGCGGACCGTGTTCAACGTTCTCGGCCCTCTCACCAACCCGGGCCGGCCAGGGGCGCAGGTCGTCGGGGTCGCCGACCAGCGGCTGGCCCCGGTGCTCGCCGACGTCCTGGCCCGCCGCGGTACCAGCGCACTCGTCGTCCACGGCGACGACGGGCTCGACGAGCTGACGACGACGGCAGGGACAACGGTGTGGGCCGTGTCGGGCGGAGCCGTGCGGCAGGAGCGGGTCGAGCCGGCTGGGCTCGGCCTCGAGCAGGCCCGGCCGCAGGACCTGCAGGGCGCGGACGCCGCCTACAACGCCGGGGTGGCGCGGCGGCTGGTCCAGGGCGTGAGCGGTCCGGTGCGCGAGGCGGTGCTGCTGAACGCCGCGGCGGCGCTGGTTGCCGCCGGCGGGATCGGGGCGGCCCCTCTGGAGGACCAGCTGCGCGCGGCCATGCTCCCCGCAGCGGCCGCGATCGACAGCGGTGCGGCAGCGGATGTGCTGCAGCGGTGGGCCGAGGTCAGCGCATCCGGCGGGTGACCGTGCGAAGGGACCTGCGGATCAGGGCTCCTCGTCGCCGAGGCTGAAGGCCGCCTCCAGGTCATGCCGGCTGTACGCACGAAACGCGATCATGGTGTGCGTACCGAGAACGCCGTCGATCTTGCCGATCCGGTCGGCGATCACATCGGCGAGCTCCTCGTGGCGGCGCACCCGGACCATCACCACGAGGTCGGCGTCACCCGCCACGGAGTAGACCTCACTGACGCCGTCGAGGTCGGCGACGGCCTGCGCGACCTCGGGGATGCTGTCGACCGCCGCGGTGAGCAGGACGACCGCCGTGACCACCGCATCCCCCCCGCCCTCGGCAACTGGGACGAGCCTAGCGGCGGCGCCAGCCAGCGCGCTGACGACCCGCCCGGCCCGTCCCTCGACGCCTTGGCGCACCGCCTGGCCGCTCATTCGATGGCCCGCGCGGGCCGGCTGAGCGGGCGCCCGTGCCGAGGCTCCCGGGGCAGCGCGTCGGGCTCGGTGCGGCGCAGCAGCCGCTGCTGGCCCTGCGCCCCGTAGGCGGGGGAGCACCACGCTCCGCTGCTGACCACCAGGCGAACCCCGGGACGCTCGAGCCAGCGCAGCACGCGCTCGGTCTCCTCCGCGGTAGCGCAAGGGACCGGCCCTGCACCTGGCGCGACTCGCTCCGCACTGGCCTGCAGCGCCTCGACGTAGGGCCGGACCGCAGCGCCCCGCGGCACCACACCCGCCGCAACGAGCCGGCCGTGCCGCACGACGGCAAGCTCCCACCCCGCCGAGGGCGTGGGTGCCGCGGCCACCACCTCCGCAAGGGCGGTCAGGGCGATCAGGCGCTGCAGTCGCGCTGCTGCTCGTACGAATGCCAGCAGCCGGCCGCTGTGCACGGCCGCCTCCTCAAACCGCCCGAGCCCGGCGAGAACCCCCATCCGCCGGCTCAGTGCCGTCACCACGCTGCGGGCGTCTCCTGTCATGGCCCTGGCCGCGCCCGCAACGTGGGCTGCGTATTGCTCGGGTGTCTCGCGCCCGTCACAGGGCGCCCCGCAGCGCCCCATCTCAGCCAGAACGCAGGCGGGAATCGGGCGCCGCGCAGCCAACCGGATGGTGCACTGGCGGAGCGGGAACGCCTCGTGCAGCGCCGCGACCACCCGCTCGGCGACCGGACGGCCGCTGAGCGGCCCGAGGTAGAGCGCGCCGTCGTCGCGCACGCTGCGCACGATCGACAACCGGGGGAAGGTCTCGAGCGTCAGCTTGATGAACGCGGCCCGCTCCGGGTGCCGAGAGCGCCTGTTGTACCGGGGCTTGTGCTCGGCGATGAGCCGCAGCTCGCGGACCTCGGCCTCGAGCGGGGTGGCGCACGGGACGGCGTCGACCCGCTCGGCCAGGCGGACCATCTCCGCCATCCGTGCCCGCGGCTCGCTCGCCGTGAAGTAGGACCGCACCCGGGTGCGCAGGTTGCGGGAGGTCCCCACGTACAGCGCCCGGCCGCCGGCATCCCGGAAGACGTACACCCCCGGGCCGGCGGGCAGCGCGTCGGCAAGGTAGCGCTTGCGCCGGACCCCTGGCGGAACGAGGGAGGAGAAGGTGCGCAGCTCTTCGAGCGTGGTCACGCCCAGCGGGCCGAGCCGCTCGAACAGCCCGTGGAGCACGTCGACTGTCGCGCGGGCGTCGGCGAGGGCTCGGTGGCAGGGTGGTTCGCTCGCCTTGAACAGCGTGGCCAGCGTCGAGAGCTTGCAGTTGGGCGTCTCGTCCCTGGTGAGCACGCGCCGGGCGAGCCTGGCGGTGTCGACCGACTCCGGCCGCGGCCACTCGATGCCGAGCCGCTCGCAGCCCTCGCGCAGGAACCCGAGGTCGAACGGTGCGTTGTGCGCGACGAGCACGGCCCCGCGCGCGAACTCGAGGAACGCGGGCAGCGCCGCTGACAATCGTGGGGCAGCCGCCACCATGCCGTCGGTGATGCCGGTCAGCACGGCGATGAACGCGGGGATCGCCATGCCCGGCCGCACGAGGGTCTGGAACTCGCCCAGCACCTGGCCGCCCTGCACCTTGACCGCTCCGATCTCGGTGATGTCGCAGCTCGACGGCGACCCGCCGGTGGTCTCGAGGTCGACGACGACGAACACGACGCCTGACAGCGGGCACCCCAGGTCGTCGAACGAGCCTTGACGGCCGGCGGCGAGCAGGCCGGGCACATCCGGAGTGGGCACATTCTCAAGGGGCCTACCCGGAGCGGGCGCACAGGGCTGGGCGGTGCTGGGCTGGGCGGTGCTGGGTGGGGCGGTGCTGGGCATGGCGTGACGCTAGGAGGGGCCTCCGACAAAACCGGGCTCGCGCGCATGCGCCCCCACGGTGGCCGGCCCGGCAGCCTCGTCAGCCCGCTCGCTGCCGGCCAGGTCATCCTCGCCGTAGGGCAGCAGGGCGTCCCAGTCGCGCCGCCCCCGCCGACGTTCCCACAGCTGCGCCACGAGGACCCCGACGCTGACGCAGGCGAGCAGGTCGAACGGGGCCCGTAGCCGCGGTGGGGACACGGCGACCAGGGCGACGGCCACGAAGTAGCCCGCCACGACGAGCAGCGCCAGGCCATCCGGATCCCGTCGTAGCCGCCACAATCCCACTGCCCCCAGCAGGCAGACGGCCCAGGCCAGGGGCAGCCCCGCATGCCGGACGAGCAGGCTGCGCCCGTCCTTGACCTCCGCACTGTCGGTGTTGTGCCAGCCGACGTCGAACAGGTAGGCAGCATTGGTCAGCAGCCTTCCTGGCACGAGCCCGAGGTTGCGGCGCAGCCCGCGTAGCCCCTCGGCACGGAAGCGGGCATCGACGGGACCCTCCTGCAGATGCCCGGGCTGCTCGATGTCGCCGCGGATGCCGGCGAACGCGGGGTCGAAGTAGGCGTCGATGAACCGGCCGCTGCGCAGGGCCTGGGGTGACCAGGTTGCCGCGAGGTTGAAGCCATTGGAAGTCACGATCACCGGCCGGCCGACCTGGACTTCATTGCGTACCACCCATGGCAGCACGACAACGGCGGCTGCGAGCACCAGCACGACCGCCCGGCGCCCGCCCGCCCGGCGCCACAGCAACAACGCGAGCACGGGGACGGCAAGCTGCGCGCTCGGCCGGGTGAGCACCAGCAGGCCGACAAGGATGCCGACGAGCCAGGCCCGGTCGTCAAGCAGGGCCAGCAGCACCCCGATGAGCAGCAGCAACGCCATCGGCTCGGAGAGGACAGCGCCGTCGTTGGCCAGCAGCGGTGGGTACACGGCGACGAGTCCGGCAGTGACCAGCCCGGCGGTCCGGCCGCCGAGCCGGGCGGCGAGCACGCCGGCCCCCGTCACGACACAGCTGCCGAGGGTCACGTTGAGCACCTGCGCCGAACCGACCGATCCGCCGACGAGCGCGAACCAGCTACCCAGCAGGGCCGGGTAGAGCGGCGGCCGGAAGGCAGTGGCATGCAGGTAGCCGTACGGGAACGACGTCGCGATGCCACGCCCGGCCGCGAAGCGCCGCGCCATCTCGACGTACTGCATGTCATCAGACTGCGGGTGGTAGTGCCGCATCACCACGAGGACGTATGCACCGCGGACCGCCAGCGCCAGCAGGAACAGCGTCACCAGCTGCCAGCGGCTCAGCCGACCACGACCAGGCCGGAGCTGCAGGCTGAGCGCGGGCGGCACCGCGCCAGGCTATGGGGCGCCGGCCGCCACCGAGGCCGTGGCACGCCGAGGCCGCGCATCCGGCTCGGCGTGCCGTTCGTGCCGCCGCCGGCTCGACAGACGGCTCACGAGCACACCTATCGCGATGCAGGCGAGGACGTCGAACGGCGCGCGCAGGCGGGGAGGCGCCACGGTGACGAGCGAGACGGCGACGAAATAGCCGGCGGTGACGACGAGGAGCACGCCGTCGCGGCGGCGGACGAGCACCGCGAGCCCGGCGACACCGGCCAGCTCGAGCAGCCAGATCAGCGGCAGTGCCGCGTCGCGGACAGCCAGGTTGCGGCCGTCGAGCTGCTCGGCGTTGTCGTTGCGCCCCCACGAGACGTCGGACAGGAACAGCAGGTTCTCCTTGACCTGCGAGGGCACCCGGCCCAGGTGGGTGCGCAGCCCGTCGATGCCCGCCTGGCGAAACGTGGCGTCGAGCGTCGCCTCGTTGAGGTTGGCATTCGAGTGCTGGTACCCGCGCAGCTCGGTGAAGCTGGGGTCGCGCACCGGGTCCAGGAAGTGTCCCGCCGCGATCGACTGGTCGGACCAGATGGCCGCGAGGTTGAAGCCGTTGGAGGTGACGATGACGGGCTTGCCGAAGTAAACGACGTTGCGCGCCACCCACGGGGCGACGACGAGCCCGGCCATCGCGACGACGGCGAGGGCCTGTCGCCACCGCGCCTGCAGCACCAGCAGCACGGCCAGGGTCGGGACTAGCAGCTGGGCGCTGGGCCGGGTGAGGACCAGCAGTCCGAGGGCCAGCCCGGCCAGCAGCGCTCGGTGGGTGAGCAGGAGCCACACGGCCAGCAGCATCAGCAGCAGCGCGAGCGGCTCAGTGAGGACGACGCCGTCGTTGGCGAGCAGAGCGGGGTGCAGCGCGGCGACCAGCGCCGCGACGAGTGCCGCCCGCCGGCCGGCCAGGCGCCCCGCGACGAGTGCCGCCAGCACGACGACGAGGCTGCCCAGCAGGATGTTCAGGCCCTGCGCGACCCCGATGTGGACCCCGAACACGGCGTAGGCGGCCCCTAGTAGCAGCGGGTACAGCGGCGGCCGGAACGCGGTGTGGTGCACCCATAGGTAGGGAAAGGCCGACGAAACGCCACGCCCGGCGGCGACGTTCGATGCGATCTCGGAGTAGTGCCCGTCGTCGGCGTGGAAGCTGTAGGAGCGCAGCGCCAGCAGGACGTACACGACGCGCACCGTCAGCGCTGCCGCGAACACCAGGCACAGCTGCCGGCGGGTCAGCGAGGGACGTCGTTGCACGGCGGGCGCTGCAAGGTCGACAGGCAGAGCCACGAGCGACAGCTTAGGGTTCCCGCCCTTGCCCCGGGGCCTGCCGGGCCGAGCCCGGGCGCCGGTAATCGCCGAGGCGTTGCGCCGTCAGGGTGGGCCTGTGCCGGCCGCCTCAAGCCGTCCGGCAGCACGCGCCGATGCACCAGGCATGCGGACGTGGGGGCTGGCGGCTGGCGGCATGCGGCAGTGGCGCGGCAGGCGCCGAGCGGCACGAGGGATGCTCGGAGCCGGGCTCGTGGCGGCCGTGCTCGCGGGGGCGTGCGGGACACCGGCGCCCCCCTTCAAGGACGCCGACAACGGCGGGCCGAACGACCACGGCTGGTTCCAGGCCGGGATGGTCTGGCGGGGTGACCTCGGTGACCCGACCGTGGTGCGGGTCGGCAGCGTCTACTACGCCTACTCCTCGCCGACCGGCGGGCGCTACCTGCCGGTGCTGACCAGCACGGACTTGACGACCTGGCGGATCCGGGCTCAGTACTCGACGAACGGCCCGCCGGGACGACCCGGGTACAGCCTCGCCAACGACCCTGCCATCCCCGCCGAGATCAAGGCTTCGGCGGACAACGACTGGGGTAAGTACAACAACGAGGACGGGCTGGTCAAGCCCGCGTCCTGGGGCCTGCCGCACGCCCAGGGCCCATGGCTCACCCGCGACCTCTGGGCGCCGGGCGTGTTCGCCATCGGCTCGACCTACTACGCCTACTCCGCGGTGCGGGTCAGCAACGCGAGCGACGACCCGAACCACTACGGGCGCTTCTGCCTCACGGTCGCCTCCTCGGCCAGCCCGGCTGGCCCGTTCCGTGACATCAGCGGCGGCGCGCCGATCCAGTGCCAGCCGGCCACGCACGACCCCGCCGGCTCCATCGACCCCTCGCCCTACCACGACCCGGCCACCGGCAAGAACTACCTGCTGTGGAAGGCCGCCGGGATGATCGGGGTGCGCGAGTCCGCTCTGATGGCGGTCGAGCTGGGGCCCGACGGCAAGCCCCAGGCCGGAGCGCCCTGGCAGGACCTGCTCGAGACCAACCGGGCAGCGCCCTGGGAGGGCGGGACGATCGAGAACCCGTCGATGATCTCCTACGGCGGCACGACCTACCTGTTCTACTCGGCGAACTTCTCCGGGTCCGACTCAACCGGGCACAGCAACTACGCCACGGGGTACGCGATCTGCCCCAAGGGTCCGCTCGCACCGTGCTTCCGGCCCGACCCGGCGCACCCGCTGCTCACCAGCAACAGCATCGACCAGGGGCCGGGAGGCGCATCGGCCTTCACCGACACCACCGGCGGGCTGCGCCTGGCCTACGCGACCTACTGGGCCGGCGAGACGCGGCCTGACCATCCGCGCCGGCTGCACATCACGCACCTGGTCCGCGGTGCGTACGGCACGTTGCGGGTGGGCTGAGCGGCCGGACGCCCAGCGCCGAGTGGTGCCCGCTAGGGTCACGCCCGTGGCGAGCATCTTCACGAAGATCATTCAGGGTGAGCTGCCTGGCAGGATGGTGTACGAGGACGACGCCGTCGTTGCGTTCCTGACGATCGCGCCGGTCCGGCCTGGCCACACCCTCGTGGTGCCCCGGCGTGAGGTCGCCGACTGGCTCGAGCTCGGCGAGGGCGAGCAGTCCGCCCTCTGGACGGCCGCGGCGACTGTCGGGCGGGCCATCGACGCGGCCTACTCGCCGCGCAAGGTGGCGGCCCTGCTGCTCGGGCTCGAGGTGCCACACGTCCACGTGCACCTGCTGCCGATCGACAGCGAGGACCAGGTGCGTTTCGAGCTGGCCGACACCGACCCCGACCCGGCGGCGCTCGATGACGCCCAGCGCCGGATCCGCGAGGCGCTCGCCGCGCGCTGAGCGGGCCACCGAACGGCTGCGGTCGAGAATTGTCGGTGGAGACTCCTAGCGTCCGCGTCAGTCCCGGGACGACCGGGTGAGACCGGGAGGCCACATGCACATCGACTGCGACGGGTGCGAGATGCGGGGGCTGCGCTGTGGCGACTGCGTGGTCAGCGTGATGCTGGGGGCGCCGCCAGAGGGTGTCGAGCTCGACGAGAGCGAGCGGGCTGCGCTCGCTGCGCTGGCGGCTGGCGGCCTGGTGCCGCCATTGCAGCTCGTGCCTGGCCCGGCGCACCGGGCCAGGGCCGGGTGAGGCGGCTCCCAGCTGGGCGCAGACCGCGACTGTTGCTGCGGGCGGCCCTCGCCGGGCTGCTGCTGCTCCTGACCGGTGGCTTGGCCGCGTGCGCTGGCACTCACGCCGCTGCAGCGCGCCCGGGGGTCTCGCCGGCGGATGCGATCCGTAACGACGTCCTTCGGCGGCTGCCGGCGGCGGCGGCGAGCGTCGCTGCGGCCTGGGGCGCGGCTGCTCAGCGGCCGGTCGAGGTGGTCGTCACGCCCGGCCCGGGCTCGGCGGGCGCGGGGGAGCCGCCGGGCGGCTCGCCAGGTCAACCGGCGGGGGACGTCGCTGCCGCATTCACCGGCGGCCCTAGGCCGCGGCTGGCCATCAACTCCGCCGCGTGGTCCACGCTCTCGCCGATCGGTCGCGACGTCGTCCTGCGTCACGAGCTGACGCACCTGGCGACCGGCGGTGCGTCCGGCGCCGACCGCAACCTGCCGGACTGGCTCGTCGAGGGGGCGGCGGAGTGGACAGCGTGGCGCAGCGAGGGCTGGGCCGACGCTCGGGTGGCGCCGGAGCTGACACGGCTCGTCCGGGCTCACCAGCAGCCTCTGTCGCTGGCCAGCTCTGGCGACCTCAGCCCCGGTGCGTCCGATGCCGCGGCGGCTTACTCCAGCGCCTGGCTCGCCGTGCGCGAGATCGTGCGCCGGGGGAGCGCGTCAGGTCTGGTCCGGCTGGTACGCGCGCTCGAGCAGCACCCCGGTCCGGTCACCGGTGCGGCCCTCGACTCCTCCCTGCGCGCAGCGACCGGCGACACGTTGGCCGAGGTCGTGAGGCGCTGGCAGCTGGCGGTCCGGCGGCTGGCCTGAGCACGCCGGAGCCGACCACGGGCAGGTGGGAGGATCCGCCCATGCGCGCCCTGCTCGTCACCAACGACTTTCCGCCGCGGGCTGGGGGCATCCAGGCGTACGTGCATGCCCTCACGCTCCAGCTCCCGCCCGGTGAGCTCGTCGTGTACGCGTCCGCGTGGCGGGGCGCGGCGGCATTTGACGCTGAGCAGCCGTATGAGGTGGTGCGCCACCCGTCCTCGCTGCTCCTGCCCACCCCTGACGCGATGCGCCGCATCCGCGCCGTCGCGCTGCGGACCGGCTGTGACACCGCGTGGTTCGGCGCCGCCGCTCCGCTGGGGCTGCTAGCCGCCGGGCTGCGCAGGACCGCCGGCATCGGTCGCCTCGTTGCCAGTACGCACGGGCACGAGGTCGGGTGGGCGATGCTGCCAGGGGCCCGCCAGGTGCTGCGGCGGATCGGCTCGAGCGTCGACGTCGTCACCTACCTGGGCGGCTACACCCGTACGCGCCTCGCCTCCGCCCTCGGCCCGCATCCCGAGCTGGTGCAGTTGCCGAGCGGTGTCGACACCGGCATGTTCACGTCCGCGGCAGATGGCGCCGCCGTCCGCGCGCGACACGGTCTCGGGGACCGCCCGGTCGTGGTCTGCGTCAGTCGGCTGGTGCGGCGCAAGGGGCAGGACCAGCTGGTCAAGGCGCTGCCCGAGATCCGCCGCCGGGTGCCCGGCACGGCCCTGCTGATTGTCGGCGGTGGTCCGGACCGCCAGCGGCTGAAGCGGCTTGCCGCCGCGGCCCGCGTGGCCGAGCACGTGGTCGTCACCGGCTCGGTGCCCTGGGCCGAGCTGCCCGCTCACCACGCCGCCGGTGACGTGTTCGCGATGCCGTGCCGCACCCGGCGCGGCGGGCTGGAGGTCGAGGGGCTGGGGATCGTGTTCCTGGAGGCGTCGGCCTGCGCGCGGCCGGTTGTCGCCGGCGACAGTGGGGGAGCGCCTGACGCCGTGCTCGAGGGGGAGACCGGCTACGTCGTCGATGGGCGCGACGCGGGCGCCGTCACCGAGCGCATCGTCGCCCTGCTGCTCGACCCGGCCCTGCGCGAGCGGATGGGGACCGCTGGCCGCGCCTGGGTGCAGCGCGACTGGCGCTGGGACCGCTCCGGGCGGCGCCTGCGCGAAGCCCTGACCGGCCCCGCGCCGGCTACTCAGGCGTAGAGCTGCTCGACGTCGGCGGAGAACTCGTCCATGATCACTGCGCGCTTGAGCTTGAGGGTGGGGGTCATCTGACCGCCTTCCTCGGTGAAATCGGTCTCGAGGATGGTGAACTTGCGGATCGACTCCGCCTTGCTGACCGCCTTGTTCGCCTTGTCGACAGCGGACTGGATCTCCGCTTGCAGGTCGGCGTCGCGCGTCAGCTCCGCGCGGCTCATGCCGGGCTTGCCGTGCTCGCTCTGCCACGCGGGCAGCGCCTCGTCGTCAAGGGTGATCAGGCAGGCGATGTAGGGCTTGTTGTCGCCGACCACGATGCACTGGCTGATGAGCGGGTGCGAGCGCAGCCGGTCCTCGAGCACGGCGGGCGAGACGTTCTTGCCGCCCGCGGTGACGATCAGCTCCTTCTTGCGCCCCGTGATGGTGAGGAAGCCGTCGGCGTCGAGCTCGCCGATGTCGCCGGTGTGGAACCAGCCGCCGCTGAGCGTGTCGGCCGTGGCCTGCGCGTTCTTCCAGTAGCCGAGGAAGATGTTGTCCCCGCGCAGCAGGACCTCGCCGTCGTCGCCGATCCGCACCATCTCGCCAGGGATGGGCCGCCCGACGGTGCCGATGCGCAGCGAGTGCGGCAGGTTGCAGGTGGCACCGGCCGTCGTCTCCGTCAGCCCGTACCCCTCCAGGATCGTCACCCCGATGCCGCGGAAGAAGTGGCCGAGCGGGGCGCCGAGTGGGCCGCCGCCGCTGACGGCGTAGGCGACCTGACCCCCGAGCACGGCCCGCAGCCGGGAGTACACAAGGCGGTCGAACACGGTGTGCTGGGCCTTGGTCAGCGGGCTGACCCGGCCGTTCTGGAGCTGCTCGCTGTAGGCGACGGCGGTGCGGTCGGCCTGGTCGAACAGGGCGCCCATCGCTGTGCCCTTGGCGCCGTCGCCCGCGTGGGCCTTCTGCTGGGCGGCGTTGTAGACCTTCTCGAAGATGCGCGGCACGGCGAGGATGAACGTCGGCCGGAAGACGGCGAAGTCGCTCAGCAGGTTCTTGACGTCAGCCGTGTGACCCATCGTCACCCGGTTGAGCACGCAGCCGACCTGGATGATGCGGGCGAACACGTGGGCGAGCGGCAGGAACAGCAGCGTCGACGCATCGTCGGTGAACAGCTCTGAGAGCCCGTCGGTCGTCGTCGTCGCGTCGAACAGAAAATTGCCGTGCGTCAGCTCGCAGCCCTTCGGCCGCCCGGTAGTGCCGCTGGTGTAGATGACGGTGGCCAGCGTGTCGGCGCCTGCCGTCCTGCGCCGCTGCTCGATGGCGTCGTCGCTGACGCCGGCCCCGATCTCGGTCAGCTCGTCCAGAGCGCCACCCTCGATCTGCCACACGTGGCGGACCTCGCCGAGCTCGCCGAAGACCTCATCGACGGTGGCCTTGTGCTCGCTCGTCTCGACGACAACGGCGACAGCCCCGGAGTCACCGAGGATCCAGGCGACCTGCTCGGCGCTGGAGGTCTCGTAGACCGGCACGGTGACGGCGCCGGCGGTCCAGATCGCGTAGTCGCACAGCGTCCACTCGTAGCGGGTGCGGCTCATCAACCCGACGCGGTCACCGGGCTGCATCCCCCGCTCCATGAGGCCCGCGGCGAGCCGTCGCACCTCGCCCGCGAAGGTCCGCGCCGTGACCGGCTGCCAGCTGTCGCCGTCCTTGCGGCGGAACATCACCCGGTCGGGCTCGTCACGCTCGGCGTCGAAGACTGCATCGCTGAGCGTGGCATCCGGTGCGATCTTGATGTCCACGGGGACGCTGAACTCGCGCACGTCTTCTCCTCGTCAGGTGGCTGGCGGTCGGGTGGATGGCCTCCGATCCGCCACCGCAGGCGTCACCCCTGGACAACGGACGGTAACAGCCGCAGAGCGCGGCTGGTAGGATCGGGCAGGTGCCGCAGGTGGACGTGATCGACGAGAGCTTCGTGGTGGCCGACCCCGCCGAGCTCGCCGCGATCGTGCACGACCCGGCACTGTGGCGGCGCTGGTGGCCCGATCTCGAGCTGCAGGTCGCCCACGACCGGGGGCGTGACGGGCTGCGGTTCGCCGTCACCGGCGCGCTGGTCGGCACCGCCGAGTTCTGGCTCGAGCCGTGGGGTGACGGCGTCGTCGTGCACTACTTCCTGCGCGCCGACGTGACTCGGCCCGGCAGCGCCGTCGAGGTCAGGGCGCTGTCGGCAAAGGCGGCAGCCCGCGAGGTCCGTCGCCGTGGGCAGCAGAACAAGCGCGGTATCTGGGCGCTCAAGGACGCTCTCGAGAAGGGCCGGCCAACAGGTGAGCCGCGGGTGGCGCCGGGCGGCGCGACTGTCGGCTGACTCGATGCCCACTGCAGGTGCCGCTCCGGGTGCCGATAACGGCAGGGTGAGTGCCCGCTGTCCGGCGTGCGGCGCGGCCGTGCGCGTTGGAGCGCCGTGGTGCACGCTCTGCTACGCCCCGCTGGGCGCCCCGACCGGGCCCGCCTCGACCGTGCCCGCCCCGCGCGCTGCCAGCGCCGGCCAGCGGGCTGTCGCAACAGCCGCGGTGGCCGGTCACGACGCCAACTCCCATCCTCGCGCGACGCCTCAGCCGCCCGGGCAGCTGCCCGGCCCGCTCGCACGCGGGTGGCCGTGCCGGACCTGCGGGACGAGTGTGGCCTGGGACGCCCGCACCTGCGCCGGATGCGGCACCGCATTCCTCTCGGCTGCAAGCGAGCCCGGTCAGCACCGTGCCGGAACGGGTATCGCGGCACGGCTCGTGGCCATGCCGCGCGGGGGACGGCTGGTGCTCGCGCTGGCGGCCGGCGTCCTGCTCGCCGTCGTCGTCCCGCTGATGCTGGCACTGCTGTAACACGCCCGAGCTGGGCACGGGACCCACCTGTCACCGGGTGGCCATCGCCCCGATATTCTCCGCACGCACGCACGCTTGGCCGTGGAGGCTGCTGCGCACCGGCAGCTGTCGCCTCGTCAGCTGCCACCTGGTCACGTGGGAGGAGCTGGCGACAGTGCCCGACCACGCCCACGAGAGCATCGTCGTGCAGGCCGGCCCCTCGGTCGTGATGGGCGTCATCGCCGACTTCGAGAACTACCCCCAGTGGGCAGGCCCTGTGAAGCGCACGGAGGTGCTGGAGACCGGGGCCGATGGCCGCGCCCGCACGGTCCGCATCGAGGTCGAGCTGCTGGGCCTGTCGGACAGCTACGTCAATGAGTACGTCTTCGAGGGGGACCGGCGGGTGTCGTGGACGATGCTGGAGGGCCGCTCGCAGAAGTCACAGCGGGGCTCGTACGAGCTGACCCCCCACGCTGGTTCGACCCGGGTCACCTACGACCTCCTGGTCGAGGTGGCCATCCCGGTGCCGGGCCTGATCCGGCGGCGCATCCAGACCAAGGTCGTCGACGCGGCACTCAAAGACCTCAAGAAGCGCGTGGAGAGCTGAGCGGCACGGCGCCCACCGCCACGCAGGTGTTGCTGTTCACCGGCAAGGGCGGTGTGGGCAAGACGACAGCCGCGGCGGCGACAGCCGTTCGCAGCGCGCGGGCGGGGGGGCGCACCCTCGTCGTCTCGACCGACGCCGCCCACTCGCTGGCGGACGCGCTCGACGTCCCACTGGCCGGCGGCGGCCCGGTACCGGTCGAGCCCTGCCTGCACGCGATGCAGGTCGACTCCCAGGCGCGGTTCGAAACGGTGTGGCGAGAGCTCCAGGGCTACCTGCTGACCGTGCTCGACCGCGCGGGGGTCGACCCCATCGAAGCGGAGGAGCTCACCGTGCTGCCGGGCGCCGACGAGGTGCTGGCCCTGCTGGCGGTGCGCGAGCAGGTCGAGTCCGGCAGCTATGACCTGGTCGTCGTCGACTGCGCGCCGACGGCCGAGACGCTGCGCCTGCTGGCGCTACCTGACGCGCTCGACTGGTACATGCGGCGCATCTGGCCGACCGAGCGCCGCGTGGTCCGGACGCTGCGGCCGGTGCTCGGCAAGGTGGCCGGCGTGCCGATGCCGACAGACGCGGTCTTCGACGCCGTCGAGCGCCTGCACGCCGAGCTGGCGGGCGTGCGCGCCGTGCTCGGCGACCCCGAGCGGACCGCGGTACGCCTGGTGCTGACTCCAGAGGCAGTCGTCGTGGCCGAGGCGCGGCGCACGCTGACCAGCCTGTCGCTCTACGGCTACCGCGTCGACGCCGTTGTCGCGAACCGGCTGTTCCCGGGCGGCGACCCGTGGCGTGACGCCTGGGTTGCGGCGCAGTCCCGGCAGCTGGCCGACGTCGAGGAGTCCTTCGCGCCGCTACCCGTGCTTCGCGCGCCCTACCTGGCGGCCGAACCGGTCGGGGTCGAGGCGCTCGCACTGCTGGCGCAGGAGCTCTACGCCGAGCTCGACCCAGCCGAGCTGCCGCCCGGGCCACCGCCGGTCGGGGTCCGCCGGACGACGGAGGGCTTCGTCATGACGCTGGCGCTACCGTTCGCGGCGCGCTCGGACACGACGCTTGTGCGCAAGGGGGACGAGTTGGCCGTGACGGTGGGGGGTTGGCGGCGGCTGGTGGCGCTTCCCTCGGCGCTGCGGCGCTGCGACGTGACGGGCGCGCGGCTGGAGGACGGCCGGCTGGAGATCACCTTCGTGCCCGACCCGGCCGTCTGGATGTCGTCGTGACTGGCCCGGACGCGGCAGCAGGGGGAGCGGACGCGGCCGACTCCGGCCCCGGCCCGGTCGGTGAGGAGGCCGCTCGGCTGCTCGAGGCGCTGCAGGGGTGGATGGCGACGGGGGCGGCGGCAGCGGGGCTCGGCGCGTCGGAGGAGTGCCGGCTGTGCCCGGTGTGCCAGCTGATCCGGGTCCTGCAGACCACCCGCCCGGAGGTGGCCGAGCACCTCGGAGACGCCGCGGTCTCGCTCACCGCAGCCCTGCGCAGCGCGATCGAGACGGCGCAGCAATCGTGGACGACGGGTCCGCCCAGGGCGGCGCAGAAGATCGACATCGACTGACGGCATGGCTGAGACCATGACTGAGACGGCGGATTCCAGCGACTGAAGGACCTCAGACCACGGCACCATCGTCGGGAGCGTCATCAGCGCAGGTGGGGCGCATCCGGCTCACCAGCAGGGCAACAGCGCCGACGATGCTCCCGACGCCCAGAACGTCGAGCGAGGTCCGGTGCTCCAGGCCGACGAGCGTGGGGGCGAGCAAGAGCCCGATGCCCAGGACGAGCGCCACCACGATGAGGACGGTGCTGCCGCGCAGCGGCGGCAGCGGTGGTGGAGGTGGAGCGACGTAGTGATCGTCGTCGTCCTGCGGCGGCGGCGTAGTTGCGGCCGTGGGGGGCGCCTCGAAACGCGGCGTGACAGTGGGCGCCGCCGTGGGCTGGGTGGCCGGCGGAGCTGCTGAGGGTCTGTCCGGCGGGTCGGAGGATGGCTCGACGACGGACGCGAGGTCCTCGGCATCGGGCCAGCTGCGCTCGGCGTGGGTGTCCCAGCCGGCGACGATGGCGGCGAAGGCCGCCTCCTGCTCCTGTTCGTCGAGGCGTGCCGCGACGACGGGCAGCGCCTGGCCGAGCACGCGCCGTGCCGCAGGCCGCTGCTCGCTGTCGACGAAGACACTGCCTGCCTCGCCCGGCTGGCGGGCACCGACCCCCTCGCCTGCCTGGCCGGCCCCGGCAACCTGCCCGGCGTCGGCGGGACCGCCGGTGAGCGCTGCGTACGCCGCCACCCCCTCGGCGGCGAGCGCTGAGAGGAGAGCAGCGACCTCGTCCGCCCCGACAGTTACCAGCGGCGCGTAGGACGCGGCGGTCAGCCCGTTGCCGCGACCCCGCAGCCCGCCCTCGCTCACGTCCCGAGCTCCGCGTCGGTCCGGGCGTGTTGGAGCACGAAGGCTAGCGTGCCCGCGAAGATCGCCGCTGCGTCGTTGTCGAGCGTCGCGACGTGGTAGCTGTCCCCTAGCACGCGCTCGTCGACAGTCGTGCCGGTCGCTCCATTCACGAGCAGCCGTGTGCTCGATGCGGGGACCACGTGGTCCTCTCGGCTGCGGTAGGCAAGGACGGGGCAGCGCAGAGTCGGCAGGTCGCCGAGCACGCGCCCCCACGCCCGGGTCTGCGACCAGGCGGCCGACAGGGGCATCCATCGGTAGGCGAGCTCGGTAACGCCCGGCGCCTTGATGTCGCCTGCCACGCCAGGGAAGGCGGGAAGAACCCGGCGCAGCAGCGGGAGCAGGGCAGCATCGCGCCGTTCGGTGTTGAGCGAGACGTTGACGACGACAGCCGAGGACACGGTCTGCGGGTGCTGCTCGGCCAGGCGCAGCGCGAGGGTGCCGCCCATCGACAGCCCGCACACGGCGACGGACCGGCACCGCGACTGCAGGGAGAGCAGAGCCTGCTCGGCTGCTGCGTACCAGTCGTCGAACCCGGTGCGGGCCATGTCCTGCCAGCGCGTCCCGTGCCTGGGCAGGAGCGGCAGCTCGACTGTCAGGCCAGCCGCCGCCAGGTGCTCGGCCCAGGGACGGACGGCTTGAGGGGTGCCGGTGAAGCCGTGCAGCACCAGCGCGCCGACCGGGCCGCCGGCGGCCGCGAAGGGCTCGGCACCAGCAAGGACGGCCACCGCACCTCCACTCGCTGACAGCTGCGCCGCTACGACCTGGTGCGCCACTCACTGCGGATGCGGCGGCGCCACCCCGCGGGGACGCTCACCACTCCCAGTTTGGCATGTCCTGGCGCGCCGTAACAGGGGTCGCTCGACGCGCTGTCGCCGATGGCACGTGCTCGGGAACGGTCATCGGCGAAGCGCCACGCGGGCGCTGACATCTTGATCTGTGGGGCGGGTCACCGTAGGCTCGGCTTCGGTCGCGACCGGCAACGGGCGATCACCGACGGTGACTGCCCCTACTCCGGCGAGGAGCGTTCGTGCTGTATTGGATCATCAAGGCTTTCCTCGTTCCCTTGATGCGCCCGCTCTACCGGCCCACCGTCGAAGGTCTCGAGAACGTCCCGGTCGACGGCCCGGCGATCCTGGCCAGCAACCACCTGTCGTTCCTCGACTCGATCTTCCTTCCTCTCGTCGTGCCGCGGCGGATCACCTTCCTCGCCAAGAGCGAGTACTTCACCGAGCGCGGCCTCAAGGGAAAGCTCAAGCTGATGTTCTTCGCCGGGGTCGGCCAGGTGCCGATCGACCGCAGCGGGGGCGAGGCGAGCGAGGACGCCCTGCGCACCGGCGTGCGCATCCTGACCCACAACAAGCTGCTGGGGATCTACCCCGAGGGCACCCGCTCGCCGGACGGCCGGCTCTACCGCGGCAAGGTGGGCATCGCGCGGATGGCGCTGCAGGCCGAGGTGCCGGTCATCCCCGTCGCGATGATCGGCACGTTCGAGGTGCAGCCGCCTGGGACGGTGTGGCCGTCCATCCGCAAGGTCGGCATCCGCATCGGCGCCCCGCTCGACTTCAGCCGCTACGCCGGGCTCGACGACGACCGCTTCGTTCTGCGCAGCATGACCGACGAGATCATGTATGAGCTGATGATGCTCTCGGGCCAGGAGTACGTCGACGTCTACGCGGCCAAGGCCAAGCAGCAGATGGTCGAGGCCGCGCGCGAAGCCAAGCGCGAGGCCGCGGAGTCGGCTGACCGCGCCGCCGGCCGCGCCGCCTAAGCCACCTCGTTGCCGGTTTCGAGTTGACGGCCGCGAGGCAGCCGGTCACCCGCTACTTCTACGACTGCGAGTTCATTGAGGACGGCACCACGATCGAGCTGGTGTCGATCGGGGTCGTCGACGAGTCCGGAACCCGCGACTACTACGCCGTCAGCACGGGCTTCGACCCCGCCCGTGCAGGAGTCTGGGTGCGGCGCAACGTGCTGGACAAGCTGCCGGGGCCCGCGTCGCCGGCGTGGCGGTCGCGCGCGACTATCCGCGACGAGCTGCTGGCCTTCCTTACCGAGGACGGCGAGCCTGAGCTCTGGGCCTGGTACGCGGCCTACGACCACGTCGCGCTCTGCCAGCTCTGGGGCCCGATGCCCGCCCTGCCCCGGGCCCTGCCCCGCTTCACGCGCGACCTGCGGCAGCGCTGGGACGATGTCGGGCGCCCGCGGCTGCCTAACCCGCCGGCTGATGCGCACGACGCCCTCGCGGACGCCCGGCACAACCTCGCGCGGTGGCGGGTGATGACGCCCGGAGCATGACGGCGGCACACAGAGGCGGCGAATCGAGCGGTTCGCAGGGCCTGCTAGGGCGCTCTGTGTGCAGAGCGGGGCGTGCCGCACAGAGCAGGTGCTCAGGACCGAAAATCGGCTGCTGGAGCCCGCTCTGTGTGCACGGACCTCAGCGTGGGGCCAGCACCTCGACGCGAACGGTGCCCAGGCCAAGGTCGACAGCGCGGTTCGCCCGCATCGACAGGTCGACGACCCGCCCGGGCTCGTACGGGCCGTGGTCGGTCACCAGCACCGTGACCGACCGTCCGGCGGCGGTCGTCACGCGGACGAGCGTTCCCAGCGGGACAGTGAGCATCGCGCAGGTCAGCTGCTCGGGGTCGTACGGGGTGCCGCCCGAGGTCGGGCTGCCGACGAAGCCGGGGCCATACCAGCTGCCGAGGCCGGTGACGACCTGGCCGGTCGGGTGGTAACCCGCCGGCAGCTGACCTGCTGAAGTGGCATCGAGCACCCGCAGCAGAGCCGCCTGCCGGGCCGCGTCCGGGGTGTCCGGAGAGGCGACGGCCTGGTAGCCGGCGGCCGGCGAGGGGGCAGCCGTGCTGCTCGCAGCCGTGCTGTCGGTGGGGTCAGCAGAGCCGGCGGGCTTGGTGGCGTGGCTGGGGCTGGCGGGACCGGCCGCGACGGGGGCGATGGCCCGAACCAGGCTTGTGTCCGCCGCGTCGAGGCGCAGCGCGAGCGCCGCCAGCCTTTCCTGCTCGGCGAGCGCGGCTGCGGCGCTCGCGGCGTCCCGGGCACGAGCGGCGGCCGCGGCGTCGTCCGCAGCCTTGGCCCTTGCGGTGTCGAGCAACCGCCTCGCCCGGTCGGCTGCCAGGCTGGCCGCGCCGGCCCGCGCCCGAGCGGAGCTGCGTCCGGACGCGGCTTGAGCCCGCCGGGCCTGTAGCTGTGCGCTGGCCTCGCGTGCCTCCACGAGGCTGCTGCGCTGGCGGTCGAGCCGGCGCCGCTGCACCTGGGCGAGCAGGTCCGCGCCCTCCGGTCCGGCGGAGCCACCTGCGCCGCCGGGCAGCAGGACGACCGCAGCCGGGTCGACGGGGCCGCCCTCGACAACGCGCCATATCTGCCGCCGGGTCCCGGCGCGGGCCGTGGCGACCTGCTGCTCGGCCGCGATCTCAGCAGTGCGAAGGCGCAGCGCTCCATCGGCTGCGGCTTGTGCCGAACGTGTCGCCACACCGACCTGCTGTTCCGCTGCGCCGAGGCGGGCACTGAGCGTCGCGAGGTCCTGCCCGGTCGGCTGCGCGTCGGAGGACGCCGGTGGCGGTGCCTGGGTGGCTGGCGCCGGCGCGGCAGCTGCCGGGCCGGCGCCAGCCACCGCTGCCCCCTGAGCCGCCAGAGTCACCGCCAAGGCGAGGGTCCCAGCGCGGACGCATGGCCGTCTTGGCGCACGCGTCGTCCACGCACCGGTCACTCTGACTGTCTCGGCGTGCCGACTGCTGCGCTGAACGGCTGGGGGCCGGGCAGCCGGTGCAGGTGGAAGCTGACCAGGTCCGGCTGCGGCCACGGGTGCCGCCGCCGGGGCAGCGTTAGGCTGCCGCAGTGCGCATCGGAGTGCTGACCGGCGGCGGCGACTGCCCGGGGCTGAACGCTGTCATTCGCGCTGTCGTCCGCAAGGGCGTGCAGGAGCACGGCTTCGAGGTCGTCGGTTTCCGTGACGGCTGGCGCGGCCCGCTCGAGGGCAGTGCCGAGATGATGCTGCCGCTCGATGTCGAGGCGGTCCGGGGCATCCTGCCGCGCGGCGGAACCATCCTCGGCTCGAGCCGCACCAACCCCTACAAGGAGGACGGCGGCGCGGAGCGGGTGCGGGCCACCCTGGAACGCAGTGCCATCGACGCCCTCGTCGCCATCGGCGGTGAGGACACGCTGGGGGTCGCCGCGCGGCTCGCCGACGAGGGGGTCACTGTCGTCGGCGTCCCCAAGACGATCGACAACGACCTCGGCGCCACCGACTACACCTTCGGCTTCGACACCGCTGTCACCATCGCGACCGAGGCGATCGACCGGCTGCACACCACGGCCGAGAGCCATCACCGCGTGCTCATCTGCGAGGTGATGGGGCGCCACGCCGGCTGGATCGCCCTGCACAGCGGCGTCGCCGGCGGCGCCAACGTCATCCTCATCCCCGAGCGCCCGTTCGACATCGACGAGGTGTGCGCCTACGTCAAGAGCCGGTTCGCCACCCACCGGTACGCCCCGATCGTCGTCGTGGCGGAGGGTGCGCTGCCGCGGGAGGGGACGATCGAGGGGGCGGGTGCCGGCGCGGCCGAGACCGACGCGTTCGGCCACGCCCGACTCGGCGGGGTCAGCGCGCTGCTCGAGCGGGAGATCACGGCGCGGACGGGGTACGAGGCGCGGGCGACAGTCCTCGGCCACGTCCAGCGCGGCGGCACCCCGACCCCGCACGACCGCTGGCTGGCCACCCGCTTCGGGCTGCACGCCGCTGATGCCGTCGCCGACGGTGCGAGCGGGATGATGGTCGCGCTACGCGGGACCGACATCGTCCGGGTGCCGCTGGCCGAGGCCGTGCGCGAGCTGAAGACGGTGCCGCCCGAGCTCTACGCCGAAGCCGAGGTCTTCTTCGGCTGAGGCGTCGGCCCTGTCAGCGCAGCAGCCGCCGGTAGTTATGGGGCGTGCTCGCTCGACGTCAGCTCGTCGACGAGGGTCTGTACGCGCGCCCTGATCTCGTTGCGGATCGGCCGGACTTCGCCCAGGTCCAGACCGGCCGGGTCGGGCAGGTCCCAGTCCTCGTAGCGCGTGCCCGGGAAGACCGGGCAGGTGTCGCCGCAGCCCATGGTGACGACGACGTCGGCCGACCGCACGGCATCAGGCGTGAGCTGGTGGGGCGTACCCCCGCTGATGTCGATGCCGTCCTCCGCCATCACCGCCACGGCGACCGGGTTGAGCTGCGCGGCGGGGATCGAGCCGGCGGAGCGCACCTCGATGGCGCCACCGGACAGGTGGGTCAGGTAGCCCGCGGCCATCTGAGAGCGGCCGGCGTTGTGTACGCAGACGAACAGGACGCTCGGGCGGGTCATGACGCCTCCTGGACCTCGGGTCGGCGGGGGTGCGGCGGTGGTGCGCTGGGGTCGCCGGTGAACCAGCGCCGGCCGATGGCCAGGGCGACGTAGACGAGGCCCACGAGGACGGGGTACCTCGATGAGCGGTCCGACCACGCCGGCGAGGGCCTCACCGCTCCTTACCCCGAATGTGCCGATCGCCACGGCGATGGCGAGCTCGAAGTTGTTGCCAGCGGCGGTGAAGGCGAGGGTGGCTGTCGTGGCGTAGCCGAGGCCGAGGGCGTGCCCGAGCACGAAGCCGCCACCGAACATCAGGGCGAAGTAGGCCAGCAGGGGTAGGGCTATGCGCAGCACGTCGGCGGGCCGGCTGGTGATCGCATCCCCCTGCAGGGCGAACAGGATGACGATGGTGAACAGCAGCCCGTACAGCGCGACGGGCCCGATACGGGGCAGGAACGCCTGCTCGTACCAGGCGCGGCCCCGGGTGCGTTCGGCCACGGTGCGCGTGGCGTAGCCGGCGAGCAGCGGGATGCCGAGGAACACCAGCACGCTGAGCACTATCGCGCCGACCGAGAAGCCGGCGCTCGTCGTGGCCAGCCCCAGCCAGGACGGCAGCACCTGCAGGTAGAACCAGCCGAGGGCGCCGAAGGCGAGCACCTGGAACACCGAGTTGACGGCGACGAGCACAGCAGCGGCCTCGGTGTCGCCGCAGGCCAGCTCGTTCCAGATCAGCACCATCGCGATGCACCGCGCCAGGCCGACGATGATCAGCCCTGTGCGGTACTCGGGCTGGCCCGGCAGCAGCAGCCACGCGAGGGCGAACATCAGTGCCGGTCCGACCAGCCAGTTCACGACGAGGGACGCTGTCATCAGGCGCCGGTTGCCGGTGATGCGGGCCGTCTCGCTGTAGCGGACCTTGGCCAGCACCGGATACATCATCACCAGCAGCCCGGCGGCGATCGGCAGGCTCACCGACCCGACCGGCACCGCGTTCAGCGTCCCCGCAAGGCCCGGGACGCCTCGGCCGAGCAGCAGCCCGGCAGCCATGGCGGTGATGATCCAGACGGGCAGAAAGCGGTCGAGGGTCGACAGCCGGGCCAGCACCGGCGCCGTCGAGGTTGTGCCCGGCCGGGCGGCCTCGGCGATCAGGTCGCTCACGTGCAACCGCACGAGCCGGGCAGCCCGGCAGCGGTGTCGCCGCAGCACGACGCCTTCGCCGATGCCTCGCAGCAGGTGGCGGCCGTGCCGGAGTCGCAGCAGGCGGGCGGTCCTACATCCGCCGCAGCTGCACCCGCCGCAAGGGAAGCGGCGAGCGGGACGCCGTGCGAGGTCAGCTCGACTCCGGTGGCCGCGGTGCCCTCGGTGCCCTCGGCGGCGGGGACGCACTGCCCGTCCACCGTGGTGCAGCTGCTGCCCGCGAGGCTGGTGTCGCCGGTGGCATCGGCCAGCACCGCGTAGACCTCCCACGGGGCACCGTCAGGGTCGTGCACCCACACCTTGTCCTGCACGGCGTAGCAGCAGCTGGTGGCGTCCTGCGTGAGGGTGTCGAGGCCTTGCCCGGTCAGCCGCTGGGTCGCGTGAGCAACCTGTGCGGGCGTGGCAACCTCGACGCCGAGGTGGTTCAGGGCCCCGGCGACGCCCTCACCGCGAGCCCCCGGGTCCTCGATGAGGACCAGCTTGAGCGGCGGCGCAGCGATGGCGAAGTTGGCATACCCGGGCCGGCGCTTGGCTGGCTCGGCACCGAACAGCTTGCTGTAGAAATCCACTGCTGCGTCGAGGTCACCGACGTTCAGCGCCAGCTGCAGCCGGCCGCCGGTCGGGATCTCGGTCGTGTGTGCCGCTCGAGGCATTGGTCTGGCCTTTCGGTAGGCATCGACAGTTGTCGATGTCTGACAGTGCCCTACGGATAGACGGCTGTCAATGTCTGGGGCAGACTGGGGCGCATGCTCCTGACGACGACAGCAGCGGAGGACGCGCTAGCCGGCCCAGCGGCAGCTTGCTGCGCCCCGCTGGTTCGTGAGCCGCTGTCCGCTGCCGGTGCCGAGCAGCTCGCGGGAGCGCTGAAGGCACTGGCTGACCCGGCGCGGCTCCGGCTGCTGTCGATGATCGCCGCCCACGAGGGCGGGGAGGCCTGCGTCTGCGACCTGACCGAGCCGCTGGGCCTGGCCCAGCCGACTGTCAGCCATCACCTCAAGGTGCTGCACGACGCCGGGCTCGTCACCCGCGACAAGCGTGGCGTCTGGGCCTACTACCGGCTGGTGCCCGGCGCCCTCACCGGACTGGCTGCGCTGCTCGCCGACACCGCGCCCCAGCCTTAACGATGACGCTGCGGGACATGCGGGCATTGGACGGTGCCGCGGTGCTCGCCTTCTACGCGAGCTACTGAGCGGGCTCGCCCTGCGCAGCGAGCACGCGGGGATGTGGACGCTGCAGGCCGGCATCCTCCCGGAGAACGAGGCGAGCCTCGCCGTGCACGCCGCCGCCGGGTTTCGTCTCGTCGGGCATCGCGAGCGGCTCGGCCGACTCGGCGGCGTGTGGCGCGACGTGCTCCTGCTCGAGCGGCGCAGCACGACCGTCGGCGCCTGAGCGGCAGCTCGGGGCAGGGCGTTCGACCGTAGGCTCCGTCCATGACGACCGAGCGGACCTGGCGGGGGCTTCCGGCTGCTCAGCAGCCGTCGTGGCCCGATGCCGGCGCGCTCGCCGCTACCGTGGCCGAGCTCGAGGCGCTGCCGCCGTTGGTGACCTCCCCGGAGATCGACACCCTGACCACCCGACTCGCCGCTGTCGCCCGCGGGGAGGCCTTCTTGCTCCAGGGCGGCGACTGCGCGGAGACCTTCGCCGGCGCCACTGCCGACGCCATCCGCGACAAGGTGCGCACCCTGCTGCAGATGGCCGTGGTGCTGACCTACGGCGCGTCGCTGCCGGTCGTGAAGGTGGCGCGGATGGCGGGGCAGTACGCCAAGCCGCGCTCGGCTGACACCGAGCCGGGCGGGCTGCCGTCCTACCGCGGCGACGCCGTCAACGCGCTGGAGCCCGACGTGGCGCTGCGCGTGCCCGACCCCGATCGGCTGGTGCGGGCCTACCACAGCAGCGCCAGCACGCTCAACCTCGTGCGGGCGCTGGCGACGGGCGGCGCTGCCGACCTCGACCAGGTGCATGCCTGGACGCAGGACTTCGTCCGCCGCTCGCCGGCGGGTGAGCGGTACGAGGCGCTGGCTCGTGACATCGGCCGGGCCCTCGCCTTCATGCGGGCCTGCGGGGTCGACCTCGGCGCACCCGGGCATGGGGTGGAGCTCTGGACCTCGCACGAAGCGTTGCTGCTCGACTACGAGGCCGCGCTGTCCCGCGAGGACGAGCGGAATGGCCAGTGCTACGACCAGTCCGCGCACACTGTCTGGATCGGGGAGCGCACCCGACAGCCGGAGGGCGCGCACGTGGCGTTCCTTGCCGGCGTCGCTAACCCGATCGCCGTCAAGCTCGGTCCGCACGCGCGGCCGGAGGATGCCGTCGAGCTCGTCGATCGGCTCGACCCGGAGGCGGTCCCCGGGCGCCTGACCTTCATCGCGCGGATGGGTGCGGGTCTGGTGCGCGACGCGCTGCCGCCGCTCGTGGAGAAGGTCCGGGCCAGCGGGCACCCGGTCATCTGGGCGTGCGACCCGATGCACGGCAACACCCGCTCGATCGGCACCCCCTCGACTGGCACAGTCAAGACGCGGCACTTCGACGACGTGCTGAGCGAGGTCGAGGGGTTCTTCGCCGTGCACCGGGGCCTGGGAACCTGGCCTGGCGGCATCCACGTGGAGCTGACCGGCGAGGACGTCACTGAGTGCCTGGGCGGCGGATTCGACATCGGCGAGATCGATCTCGCCCGGCGCTACGAGACCGCGTGCGACCCGCGGCTCAACACGTCCCAAGCGCTCGACCTCGCGTTCCTCGTCGCGGAGATGCTGCAGCAGCGGTAGCGCCCGGCCGAGCGGGTAAGGGCTGGTCGCACCCCGCCACGACGAACCAGGAGCAACGCATGCCCGGCACCGGCACCGACAACAGCGCCCGTGAGAACGTCACCTTCCCGAGCAACGGCAACGAGGCGCACGGCTACCTCGCGGTGCCCGAGTCGGGCTCGGGGCCAGGTGTGATCGTCATTCAGGAGTGGTGGGGCCTGGTCGATCACATCGTCGATGTGTGCGACCGCCTGGCTACGGAGGGGTTCGTCGCCCTCGCCCCCGACCTCTACGGCGGCAGGACCACCCACGACGCAGACGAGGCGGGCAAGCTGATGGGTGAGCTGCCGCCCGAGCGCGCCGTGCGCGAGCTGTCCGGCGCCGTCGACTACCTGCTGGGGCACGAGGCCGTCACCGGCGAGAAGGTGGGGGCGGTCGGGTTCTGCATGGGCGGCGGCTTCGTCGTCCTGCTGGCCAACCAGGAGCGTGCCCGGATCGCCGCGACCGTCGCCTTCTACGGCGTGCTGCCCGAGACGCCCGGGGACCTGTCCGGCATCGCCTCGCCCGTACAGGGCCACTTCGGGGAGAAGGACGACTTCGTCCCCGAGCAGGCCGCGAAGGCCCTGTTCGAGCAGATCGGCAGCCAGTCGGGAGTGCAGACGGACCTGCACGTCTACCCCGGTCGCGGGCATGCCTTCTTCAACGACGAGAACCTGCTGGGCACCTACGACAAGCAGGCCGCCGACCAGGCGTGGGGGCGCACCGTGGAGTTCCTGCGGGCCAGGCTCGGCTGAGCCTCCAGCGACTGCATACGGTCGGCGCGTGCCCGAGCTCGTCGACCTGCGTAGCGACACCCTGACCCGCCCGACCGGGGCCATGCGGCAGGCCATGGCCGCAGCCGAGGTCGGCGACGACGTCTACGGCGAGGACCCGAGTGTCAACGCGCTCGAGGCCGAGGTGGCGGCCATGTTCGGCCACGAGGCTGCGGTCTTCGTCCCGACGGGGACGATGGGCAACCAGATCTGCCTGCGTCTCCTGGTGCCCTATGCCGGCGAGCTGCTCTGCGACGCCGATGCCCATGTCGTCACCTACGAGCACGGCGGCGCGGCCCAGCACGGCGGCATCCAGAGCCGGACAGTCGCCGGTCCCGCGCTCGACGTCGCGGCGTACGAGGCACAGGTACGGCCCTCGGGATGGGGGACGGTGCCGACAGCGGCCATCGCCGTCGAGCAGACGCACAACCGGGGCGGGGGACTGGTGCACCCGCTCGAGCAACTCCGGGCGCTGGCCGGGCTCGGAGTGCCGCTGCACTGCGACGGCGCGCGGATCTGGAATGCCTCGGTGGCGTGCGGGGTGCCGCTGTCGACTTACGGCTCCCTGTTCGCGACGCTGTCGGTCTGCCTGTCCAAGGGGCTCGGCGCTCCGGTGGGGTCGGTCGTGGTGACTGACGCCGAGCGGGCTGCAGAGGCACGGGTGCTGCGCAAGCGGCTCGGCGGCGGGATGCGCCAGGCGGGGATCCTCGCGGCGGCAGGGCGCTACGCGCTGGCGCACCACGTGGTGCGGCTGGCCGACGACCATGCCCGGGCCCGGCGGCTGGCGCACGCGGTGGGGGTTGATGCGGCCGCGGTCGAGACCAACATCGTGCCGATCAGCGTCGATGACGCGCCCGCCTATGCTGCCGCCGCCCGGGCCGAGGGGGTCCTGGTCAGCGTCGTCGGGCCGCGGCGGGTTCGGCTGGTGACGCACCTCGACATCGACGACGCGGGCGCGTCGCGTGCGGCCGAGGTGCTCGCACGGCTGACGCCCCGCTGACGCCCGCTGGCGCCGCAGGGCGCCCGATTCTGTCGGTGGGTCGGCCTAGCTTCCTCGTGTGCTCACCTCTGCCCGCTCCCGGCGCCGCCGCGCTGTCGGCGTCGTGCTCGGCACGACGCTGGCTGCGGTCGTAGGGGCGGTCAGCGGCGGTCTCGTCGGGCTCGACACCCACCCCGCGCGTCAGGTGGCCTGGCTCCTGCTCAGCGCCGTCGCTGTCGCTGTGGCCACGGCGCTGCCGGCCGGCGAGCTCTACCGCAGCGTGCAGGAGCGGCGCCGGGCGGAGGACCTCGCCGAGCAGGCGGAGTCGCGGCTCACCGTCACTCTCGACGACGCCTTGGAGCCGATCGCGACCCGGCTCGGTCGGCTGGCCAGGCTGGCCAGGCTGGCGGAGCCGGCGTCGGGTGCCTGCAGCGAGGTGGCAGTGGCTCGCGCCGCTCTGGCGACCGAGATCAAGCTTGCCGTCCTGACGACGGCGGCACAGCTGATCGGCCCCGGTCGGGTGCGTGCCTCGCTCTACCGGCTCAGCGCAGACGGCACGCTCGAGCCCGACAGTTACATCGGGCGGGGCCATCCCCCGGTAACAGTCTTCACGCGCGCCAACGCGTCGGGCAGCTTCGCCCTCGACCTCGTCGCCGCCGGGGGCTTCTACTTCTGCCGCGACGTCGCTGTCGACGCGCCGCAGGGCTGGACGCCGACGGCCAGTGAGTACCGGACCTTCCTGTCAGTCGCAGTCGGCGCCGGGCAGCATCGCTACGGGATGCTGAGCCTCGACGCGCCGGACGTCGGCGACCTAGGCCAGGAGGATGCCGACCTGGCGCGCGTCCTTGCCGCCCTGCTTGCCGCGGCCCTGCCATGGGCACCCGACGTCGCGCAGCCCGCGGTCGGGGCGGCGGCCACCGCGGGGGCAGCCGATCCGCAATTCGCTACTGTCCCCGTGCCGCCGGCGCCTCGGCCGCCCCCGCACGGTCAGGCGACGCGGGGTACCCCGGTCCTTGACGGCACGACCACCAGCAGGGAGCGTTGAGCCATGGTTGATCAGCGGATGCCCGGCGATGACCGGTTCGAGGCGCTGGTGCGCGACCCGCAGTACTTCGAGCGGGCGTGGACCCGGGCGCGCGCCCGGGCGCGGCAGCAGGTCAGCACGCAGGTGCAGGGGGCGCGCCCGGCAGCCTTGGCCGCGCCGTCACCAGGCGCCTGCGCCGAGCCTCCTGATCCAGGCGCGGCCTGCGGCGTGGTGCATCAGGCGTAGTGCACGCCGGTCAGCTGCTCGGAGCGCTCCCAGAGACGGTGTGCCACGTCGTCGTCGTAGGCGGTCTTCCTGCCTGACTGACGGGTGGGGTAGCCGCGCGCCTGCATCGGTCCGTCCGGGCCCCACAAGTCGCCGGGTGAGACGTCAGGCATCGTCGCCGCGTACAGCTGCGGCAGCGCGCCCTGGGCGTCGGACTGCCCGAGCAGAGCATTGCCGGCCTTGCTGGCAAGGCCGCCGAGCCGGCTGCCGCTCATCGCCGGGCCAGCCATCTGCAGGTTGGTCGACGCGTACCCCGGATGCGCCGCCGCGCACAACAGTCCCCAGTCGCGCGCGTCGCTGCGGTGCTGCAGTTCGCGCATGAACAGCAGATTGGCCAGCTTGGACTGCCCGTACGCCGGCCAGCGATGGTAGGAGGCCTTGCTCGGCGAGAGGTTGTCGAGGTTGATCCGGCCGATGGCATGCATGATGCTGCTGGTCACCACGACGCGCGGGTCGTGCCCACGGCGCAGCGTCGGTAGCAGGAGCCCGGAGAGGGCGAAGTGGCCGAGGTGGTTGGTCGCAAGCTGCATCTCGAAGCCGTCGGCGCTGGTGCGGTAGGGCAGCGCCATCACCCCGGCGTTGGCGACCAGCAGGTCGAGCCCTGGCACCCGGCTCGCGACATCGCCGGCCGCTGCACGAACCGCGGTCAGGTCGGCCAGGTCGAGCGAGACCAGCTCGACAGTGGCGGCCGGCGCCTGGTTCTGGATCCGCTCGAGCGCACCCTGCCCGCGTCCCGCATCGCGGCATCCGAGCAGCACGTGGGCGCCCTTGCGGGCCAGGGCGAGCGCGGTGTGGAAACCTAGGCCGGAGTTCGCGCCGGTGACCAGCGCGGTACGCCCGCTCTGGTCCGGGATGTCGTCAGCAGTCCAGCGACTCACCGGCGGGGACCTTCCGAGCGGCTGTCGCGGTAGGCGTTCACGTCCTCCCCGTTCCCCAGGATGCAGCGGGCGACGCGTCATCGGCGCGCCACAGCTCGCTCAAGGCGCCGCAGCGGCCTGACGAGTACCCGGTATGCGCCGTCTCCTGCCCCTTGCCGCGCTCGTGGCCACGATTGTGGGCGTGCCCGGCCTGGCGTCGGCGGCCCCGCCCGCCTCCGCCCTGCGGGTCGCGAGTACCCGCGACGTCACAGCTATCGCCCGCGCCGAGGCTCAGGCGGCCGGCCCGCGGACCACCAGCAGCGGCGGGACGCTCTCGATCCCGCTGCCCCGCGCGACGGCCGGCTTCACGCCGTTGCCCGACGCCTACCCGGTTGGCACGGTGCACGACCTCTACGTCGACACGGCACGCGGCACCCCGGCCTACTTCGGCCAAGCGGCACACCCCAACCGCTACCTGCCCACGACCATCTGGTATCCGGCCGCTGCCGGCGGCAAGGGCTACGACCAGGGCGCCGTCGCGCCGGCTGCGGGACGGTTCCCGACGATCGTGTTCGCGCACGGGTACAACGCCAACCCGGCGACCTATCAGCCGTTCCTGCACACCCTGGCCGCCGCCGGATACGTGGTCGCGGCCCCCACCTTCCCGACCAGCCACTACATCGACGGCGTCACCATGCCGCCGCGCAGCTACACCGAGATGGCGAGCCAGGCGTACGACATGTCGGCCGTCATCGGCGGAATCCAATGGCGCGTGGCGCGCGACCCGTGGCTGCTGCGGGCGACCGCCGACCCGGTCCGCATCGGCGTCGTCGGGCATAGCGACGGGGGGATGACGGTCGCCGGGATGCAGCTGACGACCGGCTACTACGACCTTCGCCCCAAGGTGACAGTCGTGATGAGCGGCGCCGCCCTGCCGATGCCGGGCGGCGTCTACGGGGTGCGGCGCACCACGCCGGTGCTCGTCGAGCAGGCGACTCAGGACCCCTACAACGCCTACAGCAGCGGGCTCGGCGTGTTCAACGGCGTGCAGGGCCGTCCCAAGACGATGCTGAGCGTCACCGGGGCGTACCACATCTGGCCACTGATCGGTGACGACAGGGTCGCCGACCTCACCCGTCGCTCGACCCTCGACTTCCTCAACTGGCAGCTCAAGGGCTGGTGGGTCAGCCCCTTCGCCCTCGCCGCCGACGGCGGGGTGGCGGGCTACACCGCCCAGCAGACGGTCAACTAGAGCCCCCCCAACGGATCAGCCGATACGCCCCACCGCTGCGGTGAACACCCGGCACACGTCGGCCAGCTCGGCCAGCTCCTCCTCGCGCAGGGCCTGCGGGCCGTCGCACAGCGCGGTCTCGGGATGCGGATGGACATCGACGAGCAGCCCGTCGGCACCCGCGGCGATCGACGCCCGAGACAGTGGCACGACGAGGTCACGGCGCCCCGCCGAGTGGCTGGGGTCGACCATGACCGGCAGGTGCGACAGCGAATGCACCATCGGCACGGCACTGATGTCGAGCGTGTTGCGCGTCGCGGGCTCGAAAGTACGGATGCCGCGCTCGCACAGCACGATGTCGAGGTTGCCCCGCTGGGCGACGTACTCGGCGGCCATGAGCCACTCCTCGTAGGTCGCGGTCAGGCCCCGCTTCAGCAGCACGGGCTTGCCTGCGGAACCAACCGCCTGCAGCAGCGCGAAGTTGCTCATGTTGCGGGTGCCGATCTGCAGCATGTCGGCGTGCTCGGCGACGAGGTCGACGTCGTGGGCGTCGACGACCTCGGTGACCACGGCCATCCCGACCTCGGCCCGGACCTCTGACAAGATCCGCAGCCCCTTCTCGCCCAGCCCCTGGAACGCGTACGGGCTGGTCCGCGGCTTGTAGGCGCCGCCGCGCAGCAGCCGGGCACCGGCGCGCTGGGCCATCCTCGCTGCTTCGAGCGTCTGCTCGGGAGTCTCGACCGCGCACGGGCCGGCGACCAGGGCGAAGGTGTCTGGTCCGATCGAGACGGCCAGCTCCCCCGTGCCCACCACCACCGTGGAACGGTCGGGGTGGTGCTCGCGGCTGACCAGCTTGTAGGGCTGGGTGACCCGGATGACCTCCGCGACGCTCGGCACCGCCGTCAGGTTGAGCGTCGCCATCACGTCGTCGTCGCCGACCACCCCGATGATCGTGCGCGCCACCCCGCGGGAGACGAACGCGTTGCCGCCGGCCTCCTCGACGACACCGACGACCTCGTCGACATCGCTGCTGGAGCAGCCGGAGCGCATCACCACGACCATGTCGCCGACGCTAGCTGATCAGCCCCTCGCGCCGTCCGGCCTCGGCCGGGCGCGACCGCTCAGGGCAGCGGCACCGGAAGCGGAAGGCGAGTGGGGATGGCCGACACGGTCCCCGACAGCGGACCCTGCGCCGGCGGGGGCACCGGCAGCGTCGGGTGCACGGTGACTGGCCCGCCCGGCGGCTGTGGCACCGGAACCGCCGGCAGACCGGGGGGGACAACCGGTGCCGGTGGCGCGAGCGGAGCGACAGTCGCGGGCGGGACCTGGCCACCGGGGAGCGTGCCCTTCGGCGCCGCGGTCGGCACCGTGATCGGTGCGGTCGGGGCGGCGGGCACGGGTCCCACGCCCGGCACGCGGCCGGCCGGCGGGGACGCCACCTTCCCGGGGGTCGTCCCGCTCGGCTGGCGCGCCCCCACCGGGGGGACACCGCCGGGCACGGCCGCGGCTCCGCCGGGCAGAGCCGCCCCGCCGGGCAGTACGTGCGGGCGCGTCGCCGTCGCACCGACCGCCGTCTTCAGCCGCGCAAGGAACGTCGCGGCGTCGGTCCCAAGGCTCGCCAGCGTCCCGGCGGCCAGCAAGGGCCGCAGCCGCGCGAGCTGGGCGCCCTGCTCGGCTGCAAAGCGGTCCAGCAGGGCCTTGACTCGAGCGTTGGGGGGACGCAGCAGCAGGTCAGTGACGCCGGTGCCGGTTGACTTGGCCCAGGCAACGAGCACGCCGGCGACCTGCTGGCCGACGTCTGGGGTGAGCACAGCCCCCGGCGGGACGCCGTGCAGCAGCCGCGTGAGCTCGCTCATCCGCGCGCGGGCTATGTCGAGCTCGATCTCACCCCGGGATACGGGGCCGCTCGCGACGTCGAGGCGCAGCTGCTCCAGCCCCCGCTTCACGCCGTACAGGGCGTCGCCGGGCAGTGAGCGGGACGCGCCGATGCCGACCCCCGACGTGATGAGCGTTGCGACCAGGGCAGCCGAGCCCAGCTTGATGAGCGCGGGTGCGGCAGCACTCAGCGCAGCGCCCGACCCGGCGCTCGACCCCGTGCCCGCGGCAGCCCCACCGCTGCTGGCAGCGCCGCCGCCAGCGCTGCCGCCAGTGCCGCTGGAAGGAGTGCCGGTCGCTGCTGGGCTGGCAGAGCCCGGCGCCTTGGTCGAAGCCGCGGCGGCCTCGCGCATCAGCCGCTCACGCATCGCGGCGCTCGCCGGTGCCGGGACGCTGATGGCGGACAGCTGCTGGGCGAGGTCGGCGAGGCGCTGCATCCCGGGGTCGGCGGCTCCGGCCCGGCCATCGAGCAGGTCGGCGAAGCGCTCGGCGGTACGCGCGCTGGGCAGGAGTGCCACGCGTACCTCCTCTGCTAGCCGGGTCAGGGGCGGCCGGCATGCGTGACATGACCGCTCTCTCCCAGTTTCGCAGGTGACGGCGGCGGAGTCGACCCGCCGGACCAGGGACTCGTCGGCGGCCTGGTGAGCGGCCTGGTCAGCGGGGCAGGTCCCGCAGCCGGCGCAGCAGCTCGATGTCATGCGAGTGGCCGGCCTGCCCGCCCGGTGTCTCGACGACCACCGGAACCCCCCGCATCGCCGGGTGCACGAACAGCTCACCAAACGGGTCGATGCCGATGGACCCCTGCCCGATGCGCGCGTGCCTGTCGCGGCCGCTGCCCGCCGGGTCCCGCGAGTCGTTGGCATGCACCAGGCCCAGCCGGCCCCGCCCCACCGTTCGCACGAGGGAGGTGAGCAGTCGCCGCACGCCGCCGGGGCGGGCGATGTCGGCCCCCGCGGCGAACGCGTGGCAGGTGTCGAGGCACAGGCCGACGCGCTCGTCCCCGCCCAGCACTGCGAAGTACTCGCCGATCTGCTCGAGGGTCGAGGCCAGAGTGCCGCCGCCCCCTGCGGTGGGTTCGACGAGCAGCCGCGGCCACCGGGCCGCCCTGTCGTTGCCGGCCTCCCCTGACTGCACGCTGTGCACGGCGTCGAGCAGGGTGGGGACAAGCTCACGGACCTGGCTCAGCGCCGCGCCGCGTCCGGCGGCGTCGACAGCGGACCCGGCGTGCACGACCACGCCCGCCGCGCCGAGCTGCCTCCCACGCAGCAGGGCATGGGCGACGGCATCCACCGACCGGTCGCGGGTGACCGGGCTCGGGCTGCCGAGGTTGATCAGGTACGGAGCATGGATGAACACCGCGATCCCGCTGGCCGCGCATCCCTCGCGGAAGGCGGCGTCCTGCGCCGGGTCCCCCTCGGAGCGCGCCCAGGCGCGCGGGTTGCCGGCGAAGAACTGCACCGCCTGGGCGCCGACGGCTCGGGCGTAGGGGAGCCCGGCCCGCACCAGGCCGCCACCGCTCGGGATGTGGGCACCGATCGGCGAGGTCGCGCCCCGTGCCATCGCTCGTCCGACTCGTTCAGACGACGACGATGGTGATCGTCGCGTTGTGCGGCACTCGGGAGCCACCGGGACGAACGGCGACGACGATGCCGTCGGCGTAGAGCGGGCGCAGCACCCGCACCTGGAAGCCGGCGCCTTCGAGGATCTGGCGGGCCTGCTCGGCGCTCTGGCCGTAGACGTTGGGCACCGTCACCAGTTCCGGGCCGAGGGACACGGTGAGCGTTACCTGCTGGCGGCGGTGCAGGTTCGCCGGCGGTGTCACGGAGATGACGCTCCCTTGGGGAACGGCGTCGGAGTTGGCGGTGTCCTGCCGCACCCGCAGGCTCAGCCGCTCGAGAGCCGCTTGCGCGGTGTCGGCTGGCTGGCCCGTCACGTCGGGAACGCTGACCGGAGCGGCGCCCTGGCTCACCAGCAGGGCGACCAGCTGCCCGGGCCGCGCGAGGGTCTGCGCGACCGGGGTGCTCGACAGGACCGTGCCGTCCCGTGCGTTGTCGTCGTAGCGCTTGGTGATCGCCCCGACTGCCAGGTGGGCGATCCGCAGGGCTGTGGTGGCGTCCGATAGCCGGAGCCCGGGCAGCGCGGGGACGGCGTAGCGCTCGGGACCGAGCGAAACGCGCAACGCGACCGACGAGCCGCGCCGCGCGCGGTCGCCGGCAGCGGGGTCTGTGGCGGCGACGGCCCCCTTCGGCACCGTCTCGCTGTAGGCGCCGGGTGGCTGCACCCGCCCGGTCAGGTGCGAGCGGGTGAGCGCCGCGGCGGCGGCTGCCGGCGCCAGCCCCGCGACGGACGGCACCCGGGTGCGGTTGCCGACGGCGAGGTACCAGCCGGCACCGGCCGCGGCGACGGTGAGCAGCAGGACGAGCAGGGCGGCGAGCAGTCCCGCCCGGGGTCGCCGTGGGCCGCCGCGGCGGCGAGCTCCGTTCAGGTCGGGCAGGTCGGTCGCCTTGCCCGCATCGGTGCTGCTGCTGCCCCCTTCCGGATGGCCTCCGGTGTCGGAGGCGGCCGGGTCCGGCAACGGCCCGCTAGGAAACGGGATCACCGTCGTGGCGTGCTCACCTGCGGACCCGTTGGGCTCCTGCATCGGGAGCCGGCCGAGGCGGCTGCGGGCCAGGCGGACCATGGCCAGCATCGCGGCTGCATCCATGGGCCGCAGGTCGGGGTCGGGGGCTGTGGCACGTAGGACGAGGTCGTCGATGACGGGCGGCACACCCGGCCGCGCTGACGAGGGGGCGGGAACGTTCTCGTACAGGTGCCGGTAGGCGACCGAGAGGGCGTTGTCGCCGTCGAAGGGAGGGCGCCCGGTCACCATCTCGAACAGCACGATGCCGGCCGCGTAGACGTCGGTGCGGGCATCGGCCACGCGCCGCGAGACCTGCTCGGGGGCGACGTAGGCGACAGTGCCGAGCAGGATGCCGGCGGTGGCGTTGAGCGGGGAGTCGTCGACGGCACGGGCGAGGCCGAAGTCGGTGACCTTCACCGAGCCGTCGTCGCCGAGCAGCACATTCTCGGGCTTGACGTCGCGGTGCACCAGCCCGGCACGGTGTGCCGAGGCGAGCGCGGCGAGCACCGGCTCGAGCACCTCCAGCGCCTGCGTGGGGGAGAGCCGGCCCCGCTCGCGCAGGACGTCGCGCAGGGTCCGGCCCTCGACCAGCTCCATCACCAGGAAGACGTCGTCGCCGTCGCGGCCCTGGTCGGTGACGGCCACCACGTGCGGGCCGGCGAGGTGGGCGGCCGAGCGGGCCTCGCGGCGGAACCGAGCCACGAACTCGTCGTCGGCGGCCAGTGCGGGGTGCATCACCTTGACGGCCACGCCGCGGTCGAGGCGCAGGTCGACCGCCTCGTACACGGTGGCCATGCCGCCGCGGGCGATCTGGCGCAGCACCTGGTAGCGCTGGTCAAGGACGCGCCCCACCAGGCGATCGGCGACGACGCCCATGGGGGCATCCTAGGTCCGCGACTGCTGCGCGAGGTGCGGACGCGCCTGGGCGTGGGTGCGGCCGCTGGGGTGATGCGCGGGGATGGCAGGGTGAGGACGTGCGCTTCCCGCCCGTGACAGCCGGATCAGCCAGACCACCCCGACAAGCCGGATCAGCCGGATCAGCCGGATCAGCCGGGACGCGCCGTGGCTGAGGCGCCCTGGCGGCTGCTCGTGCTCGCCCCGCTCGCCGACCAGGCTGTCGACCTGCTCGCCGGGCACCTGCCGGTGGCTCCGTTCCGGGCCGGCGGCACGGACGCAGCAGCCCTGCAGGATGCCCTGCCCGAGGCCGAGCTGGTGCTCGGCGACTGGCGGCTCGCCAGTGCCGGGCTCGATGCCGCCGCAGTGGCCGCGGCACCGCGTCTCGTGCTGGTGCTCCAGCCCAGCGTGGGGGTGCAGTCCCACGACGCCGACGCTCTCGCCGCCGCCGGCATCCCGCTCGCCAACGCGCCGGGGTTCAACACGGCGAGCGTGGCCGAGTGGGCCATCGGCGCGCTGCTGTCGGTGCTGCGCCAGCTGCGGTGGGCCGAGGACGAGCTGCGCGCCGGTCGCTGGCCGCAGTCCGACGTCATCGAGCACGTGCCGGGCGAGCTGGCCGGTCGGCGGGTCGCCATCGTGGGATTCGGCGACATCGGCCAGGCACTGGCCGCACGGCTGGCCGCTTTCGGCTGCCCGGTCTCGTACTGGAGCCGTCACCAGCGGCCGCCGGAGCTGGAGCACGGCGCGTGCTACGTCGCCGATGTCGACGCCTTGGTGGCAGCCGCCGACGTGCTCATCAACGCGGTGGCGCTCGCCCCGGCCACCCGTGGTCTGCTCAGTGCGGGCCGTCTGGCGGCACTGCCCCAGGGGGCGGTGGTTGTCAACGCCTCCCGGGGCGGCATCGTCGACGAGGACGCGCTCGCGCGGCTGCTGCACGAGGGGCACCTCGCCGCAGCCGCGCTCGACGTCTACGACCTGGAGCCGCTCCCGGCGGACAGTCCGCTGAGGACAGCTCCTCGCTGTCTGCTGACCCCGCATGTCGCCGGCAGCACGCCGCAGGCCCAGCAGCGGCTGACGTCGGCTGTCGTCGACGGGCTGCGGGCGGCGGTCAGCGGCGAGCCGGTGGCAGGCGTCGTCAACGGGGTGGACCCACTGGTGCGTCGACGCGGGGCCGGAAACTAGTCCCGCGCCTGGTCGCCCCTCCGGTGCCGGCCACCGGGGTCAGTGCCGGATGACGGCGAACGTGGCGAGCGCGTAGACCAGCGTCTTGCCCTCCTGCTCCACCTCCGCGTCGCAGACCAGCAGGTGCTCGCCCTGCTTGCGCACCTGGGCAGTGGCAACCATCGGCCCGGGGCGACCCGGCCGAAGGTAGGTGACGGTCAGCTGGCTGGTCGCCGGGACCCCGCCGTCGTCAGTTGTGCTCCGGGCGGCCAGGCCCATCGCCGAGTCGACGAGCGTCGCCAGCACGCCCCCGTGCACCGTGCCGGACGGGTTGAGGTGCTCCTCGAGGGCGTCGAGCTCGATCCGGGAGCTCCCGTCCTTCCCGCTCTCCGAGTGCAGCCCGACCCGTCCCCCGAAACCGTCCATGGCGCGCGTCTACCCTTGCGGTCGCCGCCGGAACGCCCGACCCCCGATTGCCCCCTGCCCTCGCCCCGATATGGGTCACGAGCGGCCGTACGCTCGTCGGCGTGCCCGCCGTCCGCGTCCTGGGCGAGGAGTCGGGCGCCGTTGCCGCTGCGCTGTCCGCGGCCGGCTTCACCGTGCTCGGCGTCGATGGGCCCCCGGCCAGCGCCGACGCCCTGCTCGCCTTCGGCGCCGGCGCCGCCAGTGGCGAGCTGGAGGCGGGGCTCGGCGCCGGCCTTCCCGTCCTGCTCGCCGGTGACACCCTCGCCGAGCTGGAGCCCGGCGGGGTGCTGGCCGATGCCAGCGGCCTGTTGCCGGGGCCGCGAACGCTTGTGCACGAGGTCCGGGTTCGGCCCGGCCCGGACGCCGGCGAGCTGGCTGCCCGCTACGGCCCCGACCTTCTCGTCACCGACGCCTGGCTGGTGCCGGACAAGGTCGCCGATGACGTGCGGCAGCTGCTGACGGCGAGCCTCGCGTCGATGCAGCATCCGGTATGCACCTGGCGGCCATCGACCGGTGTCGGCGTCCTGACCCTCGGGGCCGCGCCCGCTACCCGGCGCGACACCCGCTTCCAGCGGCTCGTCGTGCGCTGGGTGCGCCTGGTGCTCGGCATCGCCGACGCGCCGCCGGTCGGGGTAGGGATGCTCGGGTTCGGGGCCATCGGCGTCGAGCACGCGAGCGCGGTCGGCGCGGTCGAGGGTCTACGCCTGGTCGCGGTGGCCGACACCAACCCCGCCCGGCAGCAGGCCGCGCGGGCGGCCGTACCCGGCGTGAGCATTCACGCGGATGCGGACGAGCTGCTGAGCGACGACGCCGTCGGGCTCGTCATCGTCTCGACTCCGCCCTGGACGCACGCGGAGGAGGCGCTCCGCGCCCTGACGGCCGGTCGGCACGTCGTCGTCGAGAAGCCGTTCTGCCTCACCGTCGAGGAGGCCGACACCCAGCTGGCGCTCGCCGCCGAGACCGGCCGGACGCTCGCGGTCTACCAGAACCGCCGGTGGGACAGCGACTATCTGGCGTTGCGCCGGGCGGTACGCAGCGGCGTGATCGGCGAACTGTTCCACCTCGAGACGTTCGTCGGCGGCTACGGCCACCCCTGCAACTACTGGCACAGCGACGAGCAGGCCAGCGGCGGAGCGGTGTACGACTGGGGCTCGCACTACCTGGACTGGGTGCTCGACCTCGTGCCCGATGAGGTTGCCTGGGTCTCAGCGACAGCGCACAAGCGCGTCTGGCACGACGTGACCAACGCCGACCACACCCGGGTGCTGCTGCACTTCGCCGGCGGCGCCGAGGCCGAGTTCACCGTGAGCGACCTGGCCGCTGTGGCCAAGCCGAAGTTCTACGCGCTGGGGACCACCGGCACCGTGGTGGGGGAGTGGCGGCGCGAGCGGGTCCTCGCCCGCGGGGCAACCGGGCTGCTGGAGGAGGACGTCCTCGCCCTGGCCGACTCACCTGCCCGGATGCGGCTGGTCACCGCCGACGGCTCGGATACGGTGCTCGCGACACCGCCAGCGCTGCCGCAGCCCTTCCACCGCGAGCTCGCCGACCAGCTGCTGTCCGGCATCCCGATGTCGGTGACGCCGCAGCAGTCGCGGCGCACTGTCGCTGTCATGCAGGCGGCCAGCGCCTCCGCCCGGGCCGGTGGCCGGCCGGTGGAACCGCCGCGATGAACGGCACCGACCCGCGGGTCCCCGCTGGCTCGGGCGGCCCGGTCGGCTGGGGCTTCCTCGGCGCGGGCCAGATGAGCCGGGTGTTGTCGGGCGTGCTGCCCGCCGCGGAGGACGCCCGCCTGGTCGCAGTCGGCGCGCGCGATGCCGACCGTGCCCGCGCCCTGCGGCCGGAGCTCGACTACACCGCCTACGGCTCCTACGCCGAGGTCGTGGCCGACCCGCGGGTGGAGGTGGTCTACATCGCGCTCGCCAACGACGCGCACCTGCCCTGGGTGCTCGCCGCGCTCGAGGCCGGCAAGCACGTCCTGTGCGAGAAGCCGCTCGCGATGAACGCCGCCGAGGTCGAGGAGATGGCCGAAGCCGCCCGGCGGGCGGAGCGGCTGGTCGTCGAGGCCTCCTGGTACCGCTGGCACCCACGCGTGCAGCTCGCGCAGAACCGGCTGGCCGCGGGCGCCATCGGCGCGGTCCGCCACGTGAGCGCGGGGTTCACCTTCGGCGGCGTGCCGGACGAGAACTTCCGGACGTTGCCTGAGCGGGGCGGGGGCGCCCTGTACGACGTCGGCTGCTACGCCCTGTCGGCCGTGCTGTGGGCGGTGGGGCGCGGGCTGCCAGCCGAAGTGGTGGCGCGTCAGGAGCTCAGCGCGACCGGGGTCGACCTCACCACCGACGCCATCCTCACCTGGGACGAGGACACCACCGCGGAGATGCGGGCCGGGATCACCGGCGGCGAGGCGCAGTGGCTGGTCGTGCGCGGCGACGCCGGGGAGCTGGAGCTGCGAAGCGCGCCGTTCACCTCGTGGTTCTCCCCGACCGAGCTGTGGGTCTCCGCGGGCGGCAGCACCGAGCGGGTTCCCGTCGCCGGCAGCGACCCGTACCTGGAGATGCTGCGAGCCGTTTCCTCCCGGGTCCGCGGCGGGGAGGACTGGGTGCTGCCGCTGGAGGACTCCCGCGACACCGCGCTCGTCATCGACGCCTGCTTCGCATCCGCCCGGGCCGGGTCCTTGCCGGTCCGGGCGGGTTGATCCAGCGCTGATCCCCGCCTGAACCCGGCCCGTTCGGGTGGCAGGATCGGGGTGTGGAGCTCACGACGGTGCCCGAGGTCGCGGAGGCACTGGAGGTGCCGGTCACGCGGGTGCGCCAGCTGATCCGTGACCGCCGGCTGCTAGCCGTGCGGCACGACGGCGTGCTGCGCATCCCCGCCGACTTCGTGCAGGGCGGCCAGGTACTCAAAGGCCTGCATGGGCTGCTGACGGTGCTGTTCGACGCCGGCTATGACGAGGAGTCGGCGCTGCGCTGGCTGTTCGAGCCCGACGACAGCCTGCCGGGTACGCCGGTGCAGGCGCTGCGCGAGAACCGGGGCCGCGAGGTCCACCGACGTGCCCAGGCCATGGCGTTCTGAGCCGGTTGCCCGAGATGCCGGAGACGCACGACATGCCGAGACGGCCCGAGACTTTCGAGATGCGCGAGACCGCCGAGATGACGGCCTGATGCCCGGCGCCCGGGCCCACCTCGCCCTGACCGACCACGAGGTCACCGCCTACCTGAACGAGCAGCCGACGCTCATCCTGTGCACCCTCGGCCCCGACGGACTGCCCGACCCGGTGCCGATGTGGTTCGTCCGCGACGCCGACGGCGTGCTCCTCATGACCACCTACGCCAGCTCGCAGAAGGTGGTCAACCTGCGCCGGGCCCCCCGGGTCGCCGCCCTCGTCGAGGATGGCCTGGCCTACGGCGAGCTGCGGGGGGTCCAGCTCACCGGCAGCATCGAGGTCGTCGACGACGACGACGCCGTGCTCGACACCATGGTCCGCGTGGCCGGGAAGTACGGCGGAGCGCCCGACACCCCCGAGACCCGCGACGCCCTGCGCGCCCAGGCCGCCAAGCGCGCCCTGCTGCGCCTGGTCCCAGAGCGCACCGCCTCCTGGGACCACCGCAAGATGCGCACCTCGTGACCGTGCCCGACAGCGCGTCGAGCACCGAACGGGAGCGCCGGCTCGCCCGACTGGCAGCGGCGGCCCTCTACCTCTGCACGCCCGAGCCGCTGTGCCCGGTCGGGGTCGACCTGGTGCAGCTCCGTCGCAAGGGCCTGGAGTGGCGCGAGGAGGTGGACGCGCTCGCCCGGCTGGCTGCGCTCGCCGAGCCGGCCGGTGCGATGGTCAGCGCCAACGACCGCGCTGACGTCGCCCGTTTCGCCAGAGTCGACGTACTGCACGTCGGGCAGGACGACCTGCCCCCCCGGCACGCCCGTGAGCTGCTCGGCCCGGACGTCCTGATCGGGCTGTCCAGCCACGACGAGGCGCAGCTCGAGGCGGCCGCCGCCGACCCCGACGTCGACTACTTCTGCGTCGGGCCGGTGTGGGAGACGCCGACCAAGGAGGGGCGCCCGGGCGTGGGGCTGGGCCTGCTCGAACGCGCCGTCCGCGTGGCGCCTCCCTTCGCAGCTGGCGCCAAGCCCTGGTTCGTCACCGGCGGGGTCGACGCCGGCACCCTCGACGCCGTGCTGGCCACCGGCGCGCGCCGGGTCGTCGTCGTCCGCGCCCTGACGCAGGCCGGCGACCCGGCAGCGGTGGCGGCCGAGCTCGCCGCTCGGCTGCGCGCGGCCTGACGCCCGTGCGCCACCTGGTCTATCTGGCTGTGCTCGCCGGCTGCCTGCTCGGCACTCTGCCGCTCGAGCTTGTCCTGCGGGTGCGCGTCTACGCCCGCTGGCGGCGGCTGCTGCTGACCTTGGTGCCGGTGCTGGTGGTATTCCTCGCCTGGGATCTCTACGCCATCACCCGCCGGCAATGGTCCTACGACCCGGCGCAGCTGGTCGGCGTCGTGCTGCCCGGCGGCCTGCCGCTGGAGGAGCTGCTGTTCTTCCTCGTCATCCCCGCCTGCTCGATCCTGTCGCTGGAGGCGGTCAGCGCGGTGCGGCGCTGGCCGCTCGACCGCGCGCCGAGCGGCGACCCCGCGCCGGAACCCGAGCACCGATGAGCTACACCGCCCTCGCCGTGGTGGGCGTCCTCGCCGCCGCCGCGCTCGACCTGCTGCTGCTGCGCACCCGCCTGCTGCTAGGTCGCGCCTTCTGGGTCTCCTACGCGATCATCATCGGGTTCCAGCTGGTGACGAACGGGGTGCTGACGGGGCGCGACATCGTCACCTACGACCCGGCCGCCATCACTGGCGTACGCATCGCTTACGCACCGATCGAGGACCTGGCGTTCGGCTTCTCGCTGGTGCTGCAGACCCAGGCGTGGTGGGTGTGGTGGGGCCGATCGGGGCGGTGGGGTAGGCGCCGCCCCGCGCCCGCTACTTCGACGCGTAGGTGATGATCTGCGCCACACCGTAGCCGAGCACCGCGAGCACCAGCAGGGCGATGAAGGCGAGCCCGATGAACATCGGGGTGCGGTTGGGTACGAGCGGCCCCATGTTGGGCGTGTCCTCGCGGCGCTCGACAGTCTCCTTGCCCGAGTCGGCCATCGGCGGGGTGTCACCCGGCGCGACACCCCCGCCCGGCTCCAGCCCCGGCGTCGCGCGCGGCTCGGGGTCGGTGTCGCCGGTGGACTCGTGCGCCTTGTCAGCCATGCCCGACCCCTACCCGGCGGCCTGCGACCGGGCACGCGTCGACCGCCACCAAGCTGGGCCCGCTACGGCGAGCCGTCGCCGCATCGGGACAGCCACCCGGCGGTCGAGCACCTGGTAGTCGGCCCGCTCGATCTCGTCGAGGATGCCGCCGTAGAGCCGGTAGGCGGTGCGGATGCAGTCCTGCGACGTGGGGTGCAGCAGTCGCACCCCTGGGAGGGAGGAGCGGAACAGCTCGCGGCAGCGGGCCGTCTCGTGGGCGAGCAGGCGCCGCACCGGGCCGTCGACGACGCCGCGCTCGAGGTGCTCGCGCGTCACGCCGAACAGCGCCAGCGACTCCTGCGGCAGGTAGATGCGCCCGCGCCGCAGGTCCTCGCCGACGTCGCGCAGGAAGTTGGCGAGCTGGAAGGCCACTCCCAGGTCGCGCGCGTAGGCGTAAGCGGCGGGCGAGCTCGGCTCCAGGATCGGCACCATCTGCAGCCCGATGACAGCAGCGCTGCCGTCGACGTAGCCGAGCAGGTCCTCCCACGTCTGGTACTCGGTGACCGTGAGGTCCATCCGCATCGAGCGCAGGAACGCCTCGAAGTACTCCATGGGGATGTGCCAGCGGGCGATGGTGTCGCGCACCGCCGGCACCACCGACACACTCCCGTCCACGGGGACGTCGTCGGCGCCGGCGAGGAACCGCTGCGACCAGTCCTCGAGCCAGGCAGCCTTTCCTGCGTCGTCGAGGGCGGAGCCGAGGTCATCGACGATCTCGTCGGCGTACCGGGCGAAGCCGTAGAGCGCGTGGACGTACGGCCGCTTCCAGGCCGGCAGCAGCAGCGTCGCGAGGTAGTAAGTGCGCCCGTGCACGGCGTTGAGGCGCCGGCACTCGGCGTAGGACGCCGCGAGGTCTGCCGGGACCGCCGCGGCTGGGGGCAGTGAGGCCAGCGGGGCCAGCGAGGCCTGCGGGGCCAGCGGGGCAACGGCAAGGGCGGGCGCAACGGTGACCGGCGGCTCTAGTTCGGCCGCAGGCAGGGGCAGCAAGGCGACGGCGGGGGCGCTCACACCCGTGTCGTTCCGCGGGCCGAGGCGTTCATGCCGCGGGCGGAGGGCGAGGTTGGCCGCATCGAACAGGCTCAGGGGAATCGGCCGGCCCACAGCAAGCCGAGCGCTGCCGCCAGCAGGCTCAGCGCCAACCCGGCAGCGGTGAACCGGCGGCCGATCTCCCGGGTGCGGACGTCGTAGCCGATCGACGAGCCCAGCCCCTGGTAGACCGAGCGCAGCTCGTCGCCGGACTTGGCTCGGTGGTAGGAGCCGTGCGTCTGGTCCGCGAGGTCCCGAAGGGCCCCCTCGTTGACCGGTACGGGAATCGTCTCGCCCTGGATGTCGAGGGTGCCGTCGGCGGTCCCGTAGGCGATGGTGCTCACCGGCGTGTGTGCGGCGAGCGCGGCGTCGCCCGCCTCGCTGTTGGGCCGCCCGCGCGTGGTCTCGCCGTCGCTGAGCAGGACGATCCGTGCGGGCACCGGGCCGGGCGCCGCTCCCTCCGGCGTGCCGGCGGTGCGGGCCGTTGCCGCGATCGTCGACAGTGAGGCGAACACACCTTCCCCAATCGCCGTCCCCGGGCCGAGCGTGAGCGTCCGGATGCCCTCGCGTACCTGCTCGCGGTCGGTTGTCGGCGGCACCAGCACCTGGGCGGTGCCGGAGAAAGACACGAGCCCCAGCTGCAGGCGCGGCGGCAAGGCATCGACGAACGACAGCGCACCCTGCTGCGCCGAGGCGAGCCGGCTGGGGGAGACGTCGCTCGCCTCCATCGAGCGGGAGACGTCGATGGCCAGGACGACGGTGGCCCGTTCCTTCGGCGTCCGCACCTGCGCGGCCGGCCGCGCGATGCTGACGATCAGGCTGGTGATGCCGAGCAGCAGCAGCGCGGCCGGGACGTACCGGCGCACCCACGAGGGGCGGCGCGGAACGACGGAGGCGAGCAGCGACAGGTCGGTGAAGCGGGCCGCGTAGGTCCGGCGGCGCCGAGCGACGAGCACCTGCGCCACGACGAGCGCGGCGACGGCCAGCAACAGCCACAGCCACGCCGGCGACAGCAGCGTCACCTCGCGCTCCGCGCGGCTGTCATCGTCCGCTCTGGCGTCATCGGCCGACGGCCGACGCCCGGGGCTGCGCCTGGTGCAGCCGCTTGCTCACGACGACATGCCGGACGAGGTCACGCACCCAGTCGCGGTCGGTGCGCAGCACGAGGTGCCCAGCGCCCTCCCGGCGCAGCGTCGTCGCCACCTCGGCGCGGCGACCGGCAGCGGCGCTTGCGTAGCGGTCTCGGAGCTGGCGGGAGCGGGTGTCGACCTCGAGCACCTGGCCGGTCTCCGGGTCGAGCAGCGGCAGGACGCCGACATCGGGCAGGGCAAGCTCGCGCGGGTCGAGCACCTCGACCGCCAGGACCTGGTGCCGGGCGCCGAGCGCGCGCAGCTGGCGCTGCCAGCGGTCAACCGGTCCCATGAAGTCGCTGACGACGAGGGCAAGGCCGCGGCGGAGCGGGCGGCGGGCGAGCAGCTCGATGCCGTCCCCGAGCGGCAAGGGTGCCGAGCGTCCCGCCCGAGCCTCGCCGGGCATCTCGTAGCCGGTTCGCGGCACGGAGGCGAGGGCGCGGAGCACGGCGTTGAGGTGCGCCCGGCCCGTGCGAGGCGGCAGCTCGAGCCGCCCCTGGGGCAGGCCCGGCGACAAGGCGGTGAGCCCGAACCGGCTGCCCATCCGCGTGGACAGGGCGCCGAGGGCGGCGGTCGCCGACACGGCAAGGTCTCGCTTCTCCCACTGCACAGTGCCGAACTCCATCGATGCGGACAGGTCGACGAGGGCGTGCGTCGACAGCTCGCGGTCGGCGACGAGGTCGGCAACGTGCGGGACCGTCGTGCGGGCGGTGACGGCCCAGTCCATCCGGCGCACGTCGTCACCGGCGACGTACTCGCGGCTCTCGCCGCGCTCGCTGCCTGTCCCCGGCAGCAGGGAGCGGTGCTCCCCCTGGAGCAGCCCCTCGAGCCGCCGAACGACGAGCAGCTCGAGGCGACGCAGCCGGGCGTCGACCTCTCCCGGGGGCCCCGCGGGGGCGGCGGTGGCCGAGCCCGACCTTCCTGCCGGACCGCTCATCCGGACTCCCACTCCGTTGCTGTCTCCGGCGCAGTCCCGCTGACCTGGCGTGCGGCGATGCGTGGCTGCGGGGTGGCGCCGAGCAGCATGTCGATCAGCCGCTCCGGGGCCGCCCCCTCGGCCAGAGCGTCGTAGGACAGCACGAGGCGGTGGGCCAGCACTTCGGGAGCGACGTCGGCGACGTCCGCCGGGACGACGTAGTCGCGCCCCCGCAGCAGCGCCAGCGCCCGCGCGCCGGCGACCAGGCCCAGGCTGGCCCGCGGCGAGGCCCCGTAGGACAGCGCGCCGACCAGGCTGCCGATGCCGTAGGTCGCCGGCTCCCGGGTCCCGAGCACGAGCCGGACGGCGTACTCGGCCACCGCATGGTGGACGAAGACGTCCTCGGCCGTCTCCTGCAGGGCCTGCAGCTCGCCGGCCTGCAGAACCTGCTGGGCGACCGGCGGGCGGGTGCCCATCCGCCGCACGATCTCGAGCTCCTCCGACGGCCGCGGGTAGGGCACCTGCACCCGCATGAGGAACCTGTCGCGCTGGGCCTCGGGAAGGGCGTAGACGCCCTCGGACTCGATCGGGTTCTGGGTCGCGAGGACGAGGAAGGGCTGAGGCACCGGGTAGGTCCGCCCGCCCAGGCTGACCTGGCCCTCGGCCATCACCTCGAGCAGCGCGCTCTGCACCTTGGCCGGCGCTCGGTTGATCTCGTCGGCGAGCACGAAGTTGACGAACACTGGCCCGAGCTCGACATCGAACTCCCCGGTGCTGCCGCGGTAGACGCGGGTACCCATGACGTCGCTCGGGACGAGGTCGGGGGTGAACTGCAGGCGCGCGAACGAGCCCCCGACGACAGTGGCCAGGGTGGAGACGGCGAGCGTCTTCGCCACGCCTGGGACGCCTTCGAGCAGGCAGTGGCCGCGGGCCAGCAGGGCGACGAGCATCCGCTCGACCATGCGCTGCTGGCCGACGATGACGTGCTCGACCTCGACGGCCACCCGTTCGAGCAGGTCGGCGGCCTCGCCCCGGCCGGCGAGTGACCGGCGCTGGTCACCGTCGTGCTGCCGTTGCGTCTCGTTCGCCACGCCTCCAGTCTGGCAGGCAAGCGCGGCATGGGCCCTGACTCGCAGGCACCTGCCAGGGTCGGCCCGCAGCGGTGCCTCACCCGAGTGGGTCATCAAGTCACCCTGATCTGCCGATAGCGCTTCCGGAGGCGGACAGCAGAGTCTCGCCGGCGACGAGAGGTACGACATGGAGCGCACTGCATCGCGTCACCCCGGCTACCGGTTTGCCTGCCTGGCGCTGGTAGCGGCTGGGTCAATCGCTGTGCTGGGAGCCTCGCCTCTCGCGCCGGCCCCGACGAGTCACGGAGCCCGGCTGAGCACGGCCGCCTCGGCACATCAGCTGGCCGGCTCGTCATGGCGGATGTCACGCTCGCCATCGGGATCCGGCTGGCTCTGAGGCCTGCCGGTCCCGAGCCGGAGCCTCACACGTGACAATTCCGACGATGCGCCTGCCCTCTGACTGGCCTGGTGATCCGAGCCCCCTTCAGCGGGCCGCAGCGGCCGCGCTGGTACAGCGCCGCCGGGGCGAGCGGCGTGTGCTCGCCGCGAGCCTCGGACTGCTCATGGTGACGCTGGTCCTGCGGCTGATGGAGCCGCTGCGCGCGAGCGGCACGCCGCACGTGCACTGGCTCGCGCTGAGCGCGGCCTTCGGGCTGGCGGAGCTGGTCGTCATGAACGTCCAGGGCCGGCGCGAGGCGCGGTCGGTCTCGCTGTCCGAGGCTCCCCTCGTGCTCGGCCTGTTCGTCTGCAGCTCGAGCGAGCTCGTGCTCGCCAGGCTGATCGGCCCGTTGATCGTGTTCGCCCTGCTGCGCCGCCAGCCTCCGCTGAAAGTGCTGTTCAACGCGGCCCAGCTGCTCGCCGAGGTTGTCGTCGCTATCGCCGTGTTCGACGCGGTGCTCGGCGGCCGCCCCACGACCGACCCGCGGGCCTGGGTTGCCGCGTACTGCGCGATCGCACTGGCAGGCACTGTCGCCTCGTGCGCCGTGGCGCTAGTGATCGCGCTGTCGGAGGAAAGTTTTCACTGGGCAGACCTGCGGGCCGCCCTGCGCTCGAGCGCGACCGTGTCGGCCGTCGTCGGCACCCTCGCGCTGGTCGGCATCAACGCGCTCCAGCGCGACGGAAGAACCTGGTGGCTGCTGCTGGCGAGCTCGGTTGTCATGCTCGGCGCCTACCGGGCGTATGCCTCGCTGACGGAGCGGCACCAGTCCCTCGAGCTGCTGTACGGCTTCAGCGCCTACCTCAACCACACCCGCGACGCGAACGAGGTGCTGCGCCGGCTGCTGGTCCAGACCCGTGACCTGCTGCACGCCGAGCACGCAGAAGTCGTCTTTCGTCCGCTGCCGGGATCGACAACGGCCACCCGCCTGGTGCTCGACGACAGCGAGCACGTGGTGCGCAGCGAGATCGAGCTCGACGCCCTGCATCGCCGGGCCCTGTCCGGAACAGCATTGTTCGTACCGCAATCCTGCCGGGACACCGCGATGCGCCGAGCCCTGCGCGAGCGCGGCTTTCGTGAGGCCATCTGCGTGCCGCTGGTCGACGACGCGGACGAGTCGCTCGCCTCCGTCGTTGCCGCTGACCGTCTCGGGCGGGTGCGCTCGTTCGACGAGGGCGACGTCCGGCTGCTGCAGACAGTCGCCAACCACGCCGGCATGGCGCTGCGCAACAGCAAGCTGATCGACCGGCTGGTGCACGCGGCCCAGCACGACGTGCTGACGGGGCTCCCCAACCGCACTCTGCTGCAGCAGCGGACCGAGCAGGCGCTCGATGAGGTGCGCGACGGCTGGCTGCCTGGGCTGGCCGTCCTGCTCCTGGACCTCGACGGCTTCAAGGACGTCAACGACGCGCTCGGCCACGACAGCGGCGACACGCTGCTGCAGGTCGTCGCCGACCGGCTGCGGGGCGCGCTGAGCCCGACCGAGCTGGCCGCGCGACTCGGCGGCGACGAGTTCGCGGTGCTGCTGCCGGGCACCTGCGAGGCTCGCCCGGCCCTCGAAACCGCCCAGCGGTTGGTGCAGGTCCTCAAGGAGCCGGTCGACCTGGGGGGTGTCGTGGTCACGGTCGGGGCCTCGTTCGGGGTCTCGCTCGCTCCCGCGCACGGCCTGGAGGCCTCGCGCCTGCTCAAGCGGGCCGACCTCGCGATGTATGCGGCCAAGGCCGCTGCGGGGGGCGTGCGCCTGTTCGACCCCAACCTGGAGCGGCCCGGCCCAGGCCGGCTCACCTTGTTGGCTGAGCTGCGCCGAGGGCTCGCGGGCAACGAGATCGTCGTTCACGTCCAGCCCAAGGTGCTGCTCGCGACGGGCGAGGTGAGCGAGGTGGAGGTGCTGGCGCGCTGGCGGCATCCTCGGCGCGGGCTGCTGCTACCGGCTGAGTTCGTGCCGCTGGCGGAGTCGGCCGGGTTGATGGGGGAGCTGACCAGCCGGGTGCTCGATGTCGCGCTGGCTGCCTGCGCCCGCTGGCGAGCGGCAGGGGTGCCGATCGGCGTGGCGGTCAATGTGTCGGCCCGCTCCTTCGACGACCACAGCCTGCCCACGATCCTGACCGCCGGACTGGCGCGCCACGGGCTGCCCAGCGACGTCCTGACCCTGGAGATCACCGAAAGCGGCATCATGTCCGACCCGGAGCGCTCCTTGGCGCTGCTCGGGCAGCTGCACGACCAGGGGGTGCGCCTGTCGATCGACGACTTCGGTACCGGCTACTCCTCGCTGGCGTACCTCGAGCGGCTGCCGGTGCAGCAGGTCAAGATCGACAAGGGGTTCATCCGGCACCTTGGCCGAGACGAGGCCGGCGCGACGATCGTGCGCTCGATCATCCAGCTCGGCGGCGACCTGTCGCTCGAGGTGGTCGCCGAGGGGGTCGAGGAGCGCGATGCCTGGGACGAGCTGGTGCGGCTGGGCTGCCCGCACGCCCAGGGCTTCCTGCTGGCGAAGCCGATGCCGACCGAGGACTTCCTGCCATGGCTGCGCGGCTACCAGGCTCGCATCCGGGACGCACCGCCGGCAGCCGAGCCGCTGCAGCTGAACGGTGCGATGGTGCTACCGCGCGGGTGAGTTGCCGGCCGACGCGCGGGCCCGCGGGTTGACGAAGGGCTGGGGCTCGCCCAGCGACATCGCCCGGGAGCGGTAGCTGCGGTCGGGGCCGAGGATGCGCTCGGCCGCGAGGCGCCCGCTGACCAGCACCATCGGTACCCCCACGCCCGGTGTCGTGCCCGAACCGGCGAACACGACGTTGTCGAGCCCCGGCGCGAGGTTGCCCGGCCGGAACGGCCCGGTCTGCGTGAACGAGTGGGCAGCGGCGAACGGCGCGCCCTGCTCCATCCCGCGGGCCCGCCAGTCCGCGGGAGTCGTCACGTGCTCGACCTCGATGCCGTCGCCGAAGCCGGTGTAGCCGCGCCGCTCGAGCGTTTCGACGACCTCGTCCCGGTAGCGGGGGCCGACCACGGACCAGTCGATCGGCGCGGACAGGTTGGGCGTCGGGAACAGCACGTAGTAGCTGTGGCGCCCGGGCGGGGCGAGCGCGGGGTCGCTGTAGCTCGGGGAGGTGACCAGCACTGACGGGTCGCTCATCAGCTCGCCGCGGTCGATGATCTCCTCGAACGTCCGCTTCCACGCCCGGCCGAACGAGATGTTGTGGTGGGCGATCTTCGAGTACCCCTGCGTCGACCCGGCTAGCAGCAGGAAGCACGAGGGCGAGTAGTGCAGCCGGGGCAGCTGCCATCCGGTCAGCCGCCCCGCGGCTCCCGTCGGCAGCAGATCGCGGTAGGCCACCGGCAGGTCCGCGGTCAGCACGACGGCGTCGGCGGGGATGCGCTCGCCGCCCGCCGTCAGCACGGCGGTGGCCCGGCCATGCGCGACCTCGACCCGGGTGACCTCGGTGTCGTAGCGGAAGCTGACCCCGTGCTTCTCGGCCGCGGCAGCCAGGGCCCGGGGCACCGCGTGCATCCCCCCGCGCGGGAAGTAGACGCCGGCGACGGAGTCCATGTAGGAGATCACAGCGTAGATCGCGAGCGCGTCCTGCGGGGAGAGCCCGGCGTACATCGCCTGGAAGGACAGCACCCGCTGGGTGCGCGGGTCCTTGAGGTACTGCGCCACCTTGGGCGCGAGGCGCCGGAAGCCACCGAGCGCGACCAGCCGAGCGAGCGAGGGGCGTACCAGGTCGAAGGGGGAGTCGAGGTTGCGGTCGATGAAATCGGCCATCTCCAGCCGGTACAGCTTCGCGACGAACGTGACGAAGCGCCGGTAGCCCTCGGCCTCGGCCGGCCCGCACACCCGCTCGACCTCGGCTGACATCTCGTCGACGTCGGCCTTGACGTCGAGCGTCGACCCGTCCGGGAAGGTTGCGCGGTACAGCGGATTGACGGGGAGCAGCTCCAGCCAGTCCGTCAGCTGCTCGCCGACGCAGTCGAGCGCGTCCTGCAACAGGTCGGGCATCGTCAGCACTGTCGGCCCGGTGTCGAACGCGTAGCCGCTGTCATGGATGATGCCGGCGCGGCCTCCGGGAACACTCTCGCGCTCGACCACAGTCACCGCCCGGCCGGCCCCGGCTAGCCTGAGCGCCGCTGACAGGCCGGCGAGGCCCGCCCCGACCACGACGACCGAGTCGGTGGGTCCCGCGACGGTCCGCACGCTGTCGACAGTAGTCGCGGGCGCACGACTAGGAAGGGTGCACAGATGACCGAGATGGACAGCTACGAGCCGGGCACGCCGTCGTGGGTCGACATGGCCACGACCGACGCCGACGGCGCTCGGGCCTTCTACACCGGGCTCTTCGGCTGGGAGACCGAGGACATGCCCGCGGGCGAGCTCGGGACGTACACGATGTGCTCGCTGCGCGGCAAGCCGGTCGCGGCGTTCTACGAGATGGACGACGCGATGCGCCAGCGCGGCGTGCCGCCGATGTGGCTGACCTACGTCAACGTCGCCGACGTCGAGGCGTCGGCGGCCAAGGCCAAGGAGGCCGGCGGCCAGCTGCACGCCGACCCGTTCGACGTGGGCGAGTCGGGCCGGATGGCGCTGGTGCAGGACCCGACCGGGGCGATGGTCGCCCTGTGGGAGCCGCGCCGGCACCCGGGCGCCGGCATCGTCAACGAGCCCGGCGCCTTGATCTGGAACGAGCTGGCGTCCAACGACCCCGAGGCGGCCGCATCGTTCTACGAGGCACTCTTCGGCTGGACGGCCAAGCAGGACGATGGTGGGGGCGAGCCTTACACAACCTTCCAGCTCGGTGAGAGCATGATCGGCGGCGCGCTGCCCAAGGAAGCGCTGGCCGAGGGGGAGCCGCCGCATTGGACCGTCTACTTCAGTTTCAGTGTCGAGGACTGCGAGAAGGCCGTGGAGACGGCCAAGGCGCTCGGCGCCGAGGTGGTGTTCGCGCCGCAGGACCTGGGCGAGGTCGGCCGGATCGCGGCGCTCAAGGACCCTCAGGGCGCCGCGTTCAGCCTACTCAGCGTCATGACGGACGGCGACTGACCTGACGCGCACACAGAGCGCCGCACTCCAGGCCGTTTCGGCCCGCTGAGGGCCGTTCTGTGTGCACGGTGCATCGCTTTGCACACAGAGCGGGCCAGATGGGCGTCAGATCGGCTGCCGGAGGCCGCTCTGTGTGCAGCAGCTGTCCACAGCCTTCCCAGCAGCGCTCCGCCGGGCGGTTGCGGCTCGCATCATGACGCTGTGGAGCTGACCGACCGACAACGCCGCCTGGCTGACGAGCAGGGCGGCTTGCTCTCCGAGGTGCAGGCGCGGGGGCTGCTCGGCGGTGCTGCAGTAGTCCGGCAGCTCGTCGCACTGGGTGTCCTGCACCGGGTGGCGCCTCGAGTCGTTGCTCTGCCGGGAACGTCTGCCCCGCGGGACGCCTTGCGGGTGGCCTCACTGGGCCTGGCCGGGGCAGTGGTGAGCGGACCGAGCGCCGCCGTGGTGCACGGCCTCGACCTGCCGGAGCCGCCGCTACTGATCCACCTGACCGTGCCTCGCAACAGCTCGCGCGGCACCCGCTCCGGGCTTCGCGTCACCCGCCGCGACCTGCTGCAGGTGATGTCGTGTCCGTGGATGGGTTGCCCGTGCTCGGTCCGCTACCTACCCTCATCGACATCGCGCGGCGCTCGTCGCTCACCGAAGCCGTCGTCGCTGCTGACTGCGCGCTGCGCCACGGAGTCGTTGGGTCGGTCGACATCGCCGACGCGTGCCGTGCTGCGCGGGGCAGCGGTGCGACGCGGGTGCAGGCCCTGCCGGGGTTGATCGACCCGCGGGCGATGTCGGCGCTGGAGAGCCTGTGCCGCCTGCTGCTGGTCCTGGCCGGGCTCCCGGCGCCGGTGACCCAGCTCGAGGTGCGGGACGAGGACGGCACTCTCGTCGGCATGGTCGACTTCGGCTGGCCCGAGGCCCGGCTGCTGCTCGAGACCGAGGGCTTCGCCTGGCACCGCGAGCGCGCCGACTACCCCAAGGACCGGGAGCGGGCCAACGCCTACGCGCGGCTGGGCTGGACGCTGCTGCGTGTGACATGGGAGGACGTGGTCAACCGTCCCGAGCACGTCGTCGAGCTGGTCCGCTCCATGCTGCGCCGCGCCGGTGCCCGGGGGTGAGTCGGCCGATCAGACCCGACGCGAGGTCGCGGCGACCGCCAGGGCGTCGAGCACGTCGGCAGCCGCCGGCTCGAGCGGCGCGGCCTCGAGCGCCGTGCGTGCCTGGCCGGTGCGTGACTCGATCAGCGCCTCAACTGCCTCCAACGCCCCGGTCTGCTCGATCACGCCGCGCAGCGCCGCGACCCCGTGCTCGTCGAGGTGCGGGTCGCCGAGGTAGCGCCGGACAACGCCTGCCTGCTCCGGCGTCGCCCGCTCGAGAGCCGCCGCGACGAGGACGGTGCGCTTGCCTTCGCGCAGGTCGTCGCCCGCCGGCTTGCCGGTCTCGGCCGGGTCGCCGAACACGCCGAGGACGTCGTCGCGCAGCTGGAACGCTTCACCCAGCGGCAGCCCGTAGGCGGTGTAGCCGGCCACGACGTCGTCCGGTGCGCCCGCCAGCGCGGCCCCCAGGTGTAGCGGCCGCTCGACCGTGTACTTGGCGCTCTTGAACCGCGCCACGCGCAGGGCGCGCTCGGTGTCGTGGCCGCCGAGCGCCTGCTCGAGCAGGTCAAGGTACTGCCCCGCCATCAGCTCGACACGCATCTCGTCATACACCGGCTGGGCGCGCGCGAGCGCCTCGATGCCGACCCCCGAGGTCGCCAGCAACTGGTCGGCCCACACCAGGCACAGGTCGCCGAGCAGGATGGCTGCGCTGGTGCCGAAGGCCTCCGGTGAGCCCTGCCAGCCCTCGGCGCGGTGGGTGCTGCCGAAGCGGCGGTGCACGGCGGGCTGGCCACGCCGGGTGTCGGAGCCGTCCATGACGTCGTCGTGCACGAGTGCGCAGGCGTGCAGCAGCTCCAGGCACGATGCGGCGGCGACGATCGAGTCGTCGTCAGCGTCTCCAGCCCCACCCGCGCCCCGCCAGCCCCAGTAGCAGAACGCCGGCCGCAGCCGCTTGCCGCCGTCGAGCAGGAAGTCCGCTGCGGCATCGGCCACGAGCCCGAGGTCCGGCGACACGGCAGCCAGCGCGGTGGCCTGCGCGTCGAGGAAGCTCGCCAGGGCGGCGCGGACGCGCTCGCGCAGGTCAGCGGCGTCGAGCGGTGCCGTCGGCATGATGCGACGATAAGTGCCCGACCCGCCCGTGCGAACCCGCCGGCGGCACTAATGGCGCCGAGCCGCGACGAACCGTGCGACGCAGTTTGCTACGGAGGGGAGCCGATGGCCCGACCGCCCCTGCGCGAGCAGCAGGTGGTGCGGAGCGCTCAGCGGGTGGCGGTCGAGCTGCGGGCCGGGCGGCTGGAGCTGTCGGGGCAGTCGCGCTCCTCGATCCGGCTGCGAACTACGACCAGGAAACGCTGGTACGACCGCCCGCTCACCGTGCACGAGGATGGCGGGACGCTGCGGGTCGCTGGCCCGCGCTCCCACGCCCGGGTCGAGCTCGGGCTGCCGCCCGCCACCGGGGTGAGCGCGCTGCTGCGGACGGGCGACGTCACGCTGTGGGGCGCATCCGGGGCGCTGGAGCTGGTCACCGGTCGAGGGCTGATTGCCGGGCGGGACCTGGGCGCGGACGGGCCTTCCGGCAAGGGCGCCGGAGCCCTTCCCGCCGGGTCAGCGGCAACGTCGATCGTGGCCCGGGTCGAGGACGGGACTGTTCGGATACACCTGCGGGCGGTGCCGACGGCGGTCGACATCGTGGCGGGCGGCCACGTCGCGCTGGTGCTGCCGCCCGGCACCTATGCGGTGCAAACCGAGGCCGGGGCGGGACGTCCCGTGGTCGAGGTGGAGCAGGGCGACGGCCCGTTGCTGCGGGTGGTCAGCCGGGCGGGCACCGTCCGCGTGGTGAGTGATGCCGGCGCACTGCCGATCTGACCGGCCGCGCACGGCCCTGGCAGGCCGGGCCCCGCTACGCTGACTGGCGTGACTGCGGCCGACGGCGTGCTGGTGGCCGACCAAGGCCTGCCCCGCCCGGTCACCCCCGAAGCGACGCGCAACCAGGCGCAGCGCCCGTCGCGGCATCCGGTGACCAGCGTCGCCGACTACCTCGGCAGCGGGCGCCGGTCGTTCTCGTTCGAGTTCTTCCCGCCCAAGACCGACGAGGGCGAGCGTCAGCTCTGGCGGGCCATCCGCGAGCTCGAGCCGATCGCGCCGTCGTTCGTGTCAGTCACCTACGGCGCCGGCGGCTCGACGCGTGACCGCACTGTGCGGGTCACCGAGCGGATCGCCGCCGAGACCTCCCTGACCCCGGTCGCCCACCTGACCGCGGTCGGGCACAGCGTGGCAGAGCTGCGGCACGTCGTCGGGCAGTACGCCGGCGCCGGGGTGCGTAACATCCTCGCGCTGCGCGGCGACCCGCCCGGCGGCCTCGGCAGCCCGTGGGAGGCGCATCCGCAGGGCATGTCCTACGCCAGCGAGCTGGTGCGCATGGTCCGCTCGCTGGGTGACTTCTGCGTCGGCGTCGCCGCCTTCCCCGACAAGCACCCGGAGTCCGCCGACCTCGACGCCGATGCGCGGCGGCTGGTCGAGAAGGCCGAGGCCGGAGCCGGGTTCGCCGTCACCCAGTTCTTCTTCGACGCCGCCGACTACTTCCGGCTGCGCGACCGCGTCGACGCCCTGGGCTGCAGCCTGCCGATCCTGCCGGGGATCATGCCGGTCACCAACCTGGCGCAGATCCAGCGGTTCGCGCAGCTGTCGGGCGCGGCTTTCCCCGACGACCTCGCCGCGCGGCTGCACGCTGTCGGTGAGGACCCGGAGGCGGTCCGCGCCGTCGGCGTCGAGATCGGCGCCGCGCTGGCATCGCGACTGCTCGAGGGCGGCGCCCCCGGCGTGCACTTCTACACGCTCAACCGCTCGACGGCGACCCGGGAGATCTACGCGACTCTCGGCCTCGACCGCGCGGCCTGAGGGCCCGGTCGGCACGTCCTACTCGGCGTCGTCGAACGCCTCGAAGACACACAACAGCCACTCGTCGCGGAACCCCTGCTCGCGGGCGAGCGTGAAGTCGCGGTCGGCCGCGGCATCGACGACCTCGGCCAGCAGCCCGAGGTCGATCTGGCCGTAGACCGGCGTGATGCGGACGGCGACGACGACCTGGTCGCGTGCCTCGGTGAACAGCTCGTCGGGGACGAAGGACTCGCTGGTGTCGACGACGTACGGCGCGGGCTCGGTCACGGGACCATCATCTCCGATAGCTCTGGACGCGGAAGGTCTCGGCATAGGCCAGTCCGTGCGGCGCCCCGGCGGCGGCGAGGCGGGCGCGGACGAACCCCTCGACGTCAGGGCGGCCCTCGAGCTGCGAGACGTGGCAGCGCAGGGCGGCGAGCTTGGCGTCGACGTAGTCGGTCAGGTCGACTGCGACAGGGGCCTCGCCCGGGCCCATCAGCCAGGTCTCCTCGAGCTCGCGCCACGGGGGCAGCCCCTCGTCTCGCACCAGCTCCGGGAAGATCTGAGCCGTCGTCCCGCCCGTCATCGTGATGTCGAGCGCGCAGGTGCCGACGACGCGATGGTCGGGATGGTTGACGAAGCGGTCGGTCGGCAGCAGCTGCGGGTCGAGCGTGAGCAGTCGGTGCGGGCGGTGCTTGCGGAACTCGCGAGACAGGGCCCGGCGCAGGTCGAGCGAGTCGACGACCTCGCTGTCCATCCAGCCGAGGAAGTGCACGTCGGTGACGCCGATGGCTGCCGCGGCCGCCTGCTGCTCACGCTCGCGGAGGGCGCCGTATTCCTCGGGGCCGACGCTCGCGTCCTGCCCGCCCTTCTGGCCGCTGGTGACGCAGACGTAGCTGACGGCCCACCCCTCGTCGACCCAGCGGGCGACTGTCCCGGCGGCGCCGAAGTCGATGTCATCGGGATGCGCGAAGATCGCCAGAGCCCGTTGCTGCACGTCTGGACCTTACGGCGGGTCCCGGTCCTTGGTCATCCGCGGGGTTCCAAGCCGTAACACGGTGGACATGAACAGTTCATGCCGAGCCTGCCCAGCCTGTCGTCGGGCCTCAGCCTGCCGCTGAGCCTCCCGCAGCGTCTGCTGCCGCGCGCGGTCAGCCACCGGGTCAGCTGCGATGCGCCGCCCGCCGACGTGTGGGCGGTGCTGTGCGAGCCCAGCCGGTGGCCGGAGTTCGAGCTGTTCCTCGACCGCGTGACCGGCGCCGGCGGGCGGGTGGCCGAGGGGCAGCGACTGCTCGGGGTGAGCCGCGGCGGGATGCTGCGGGTGCCGATCGACGTGCGGCGCGTGGTGCCCCGCAAGGCGCTGCGCATCATGGTGCACACCGTGCCGGGGCTGCGGGAGCAGGTCGAGCACGTGCTGGTGCCGACGGCCAGGGGCGGCACGGAGATCACGATCGTCGTACGGACCGAGGGCCCGCTGGCAATGGCGGCGCTGCTGCCGCTGTGGGTCTCGAGCAGCGTGACCGCCCGGATGCTTGCCCGCACCGCCGAGCGTGAGCACCGGCGTCGGCTGCGCAAGGCCGCCGGGGTGGCGTGAGCGGTCCGGCACCGCACGAGCCCGCCGGTCGGCCCATCCCCGACCGCGAGGCGTACTACGACGGCTGGTCGGCCCTGCACGGTGGCTACGACCCCCGTAGCTCGACCCTCACCCGGCTGTGGCTCGGCTGGGCCTACGAGGTCGCGCGACCACTGGCGCAGCGAGGCGTCACGCCGGATGCGGTGACAACAGCCGGGGTCGCCGTGACGGCCGGGGTCCTGCCCTTCGCCGCCGCGGGCGGGCGGTGGGCGTTCGGCGGAGGGCTCGTCGTCGTCGCCAGTGGGCTGCTCGACAACCTCGATGGCGCCGTGGCAGTGCTGACCGGCGGGGCGAGCTCGTGGGGCTACGTCGTCGACTCGCTCGCTGACCGGGCCAGCGACGCCCTCTACCTGCTCGCGCTGCGGCTCGCCGGGGCGCCGGCCGGCTGGTGCGCGGGCGCGGCGGCCGCTGTCGTGCTGCTCGAGTACGGCCGGGCGCGCGCAGCCAACGCCGGCTTCAGCGAGATCGGCGTCGTCACCGTGGGGGAGCGCCCCACGCGGATCATCGTCACCGCGGTGGCGCTGGCCGGGGTGGCGGCGGCCCCGCGGCATGCACGGTGGGTGGCCGGCGCGGGAGCATCGGCGACGGCCGGGGTGTCGCTGATCGGGTCGGTGCAGTTCCTGCGCACGGCCCGGCGGGCGCTGCAGGGCTGACGGCCAGGCCGGCCGGTCACCCTGGTTCGGTCAGGCCGGGCCGACCAGCCCTGCGACGGCCCGGGCCGACAGGGCGACGAGCGGCAGCCCCCCGCCGGGGTGCGCCGAGCCGCCGACGAGGAACAGCCCCGGCACTGGCGAACGGTTGGCCGGGCGGAGGAAGGCCGCGCGGGTGCCGTTGCTCGACGTGCCGTAGATGGCACCGCCCTCGGCCCGGGTGCGCCGGGCGAGGTCGGCCGGGGTCCGGACTTCCTGCAGGACGATGCGGGCGCGCACGTCGATGCCCCGCTCGGCCATCCGGCCCAGCACCAGCCCCGCGTAGTCGTCCGCAGCCCCCGGAGCATCCCAGTCGTAGGGCCCCTGCCGTGGGGCGTTGACCAGGACGAACCAGGCCTCGTGCCCGGCCGGGGCGAGCGCCGGGTCGGGCGGCACGGAGATGTACACCGTGGGGTCGGCGGGGGGGCGGCCGCCGAAGACAGCATCGAACTCGGCGTCGTAGTCCGCCGGGAACAGCACGGTGTGATGCGCCGGGGGCGCAGCATCGAGATCGGTGCGCACGCCCAGCAGCAGCACGAACCCGGACAGCGAGGGCTCACCGGCCGGCCGCAGCCGGGGCCGGGGCAGCAGGTCGCGGTAGAGGTGGGCAGCATCGACATTGGCGACAACGACATCGGCTGCCACCTGCGCGCCATCTCCCAACGTGACGCCGTCGGCCCGGCCGGCACTCGTGTGCACCGCCCGGACGTCGCAGCCCAGCCGCACCTGCCCCCCGGTGTCGATGACCCGCTCGGCGAGGGCGAGGGCGAGCCGATGCAGCCCGCCGCGCACGTACCAGGCCCCGAAGCTCTGCTCGGCGTAGGGGACCGTCGCGAGCGCCGCCGGTGCCCGGCGCGGGTCCGAGCCGGAGTAGGTGGCGTACCGGTCGAGGAACATGCGCAGCCGCGGGTCGCGCAGCTCGCGCTCACCGAGCCTGCGCAGGCTCTGCCACGGGCGCACCACGCCGAGGTCGAGCGGCCGACGCAGCGCGAGCCGCGGCAGCGAGGGCGGTCCGGGCGCTTCGAGAAAGTCGTGTGCCGTCGCCCGCCACATCCGGCCGGCCCGCTCGAGCAGCCGCCCCCAGTCGGCGCCGCTGCCCGGCTGCAGGGCGTCGTCGAGGGCGGCGCGGAAGGCGGCCGGGTCGGTCGGTGCGTCGAGCCGGGTGCCGTCGGCGAAGCGGTAGGACGCGATCGGGTCGACCGGCACGACGTCGAGCACCTGGTCGAGCGGTACCCCGGTAGCGGCGAACAGCTCGGCGAACACGTGCGGCATCGTCAGCAGCGACGGGCCGGTGTCGAAGCCGAAGCCGCCGCGCTCATACCAGCCGAGCTTGCCCCCGACCGCGCCGGACTGCTCGAGGACCGTCACCCGATGCCCGAGTGCACCGAGGCGCGCGGCCGCGGCGAGCCCCCCAACGCCGGCGCCGATGACGACGACGCGGGCCACCCGTCCACGGTAAGCAGGTCGCCTGGCGGGATGCGCTCAGCTGACCGGCCGACCTTTCCAGCTGAGTGCCCCCCGCCGGCGCCGCCACCACGACAGGGCGGTCAGCGCGGCCCACGCCGCCACCGAGACGGGATGGGCAAGCGCGTCGGGCAGCACGCGAGAGCCGGTGCGCCGCCCAGCGACGATGCGTGAGACGACGCCGGCTGCGAGCGTGACGGGGTCGGGCCGCACCCACAACGCGCCGAGCACGGCGACCTGCGCGGCGCTGCCGAGGGCCGAGCCACCGGCCGCCGCCCACAGCGACTTGGCGTACCCGTCCCGCACCTCGCGCCAGCCGCGGTACATCCGGCAGGTGGCGATCGCCGTTCCGTCCGCCATCCCGCCCCGGCCCCCGTCCCGACCGCCGCTGCGGCGCAGCGTGCGAGCAAGCGCGACGTCCTCCAGCACCGCTCCCGGGGCCGCGCTGTGGCCGCCGCTCCGCCGGTAGGCGGCGCCGTCGACGAGGAGCAGCTGCCCGTTGGCCACAGCCACCGACGGCCGAGTGGAGCGCTCCGCGAGCCGCAGCGGGAGCATCGCCAGCCAGGACCACTGCAGCAGCGGCTGCACGAGCCGCTCGCCGGCGCTGACGGCGACCTGCCGCGGATAGGGGGCGACGAACGCCAGCCGCGCCTCGCGCAGCAGCAGCGCGCTGCGGGCCAGCGCGTCAGGAGCGAGCACAACATCGGCGTCGACGAAGGCGAGCACCGAGGCTGCCTCGGGCGCGGCGGACGCGAGCTGCTGGCACGCCCACGGCTTGCCCAGCCAGCCGGCTGGGGGAGGGGTGCCGGCGAGCAGCTGCACCCGCGGGTCGCCGCCGGCGAGTTCGCGGACCAGCGCCGCCGTTCCGTCGCTGGAGCAGTCATCGAGCACGAGGATGGTCAGCGCGGGCAGGTGCGTCTGGGCCAGGAGCGACAGGAGGCAGGGCCGGGCGCGGTGCTCTTCGTCGCGCAGGGGCAGCAGCACGGCCACGCCCTCGTCCACCTGTAGCGCCGGCGGCGGGACGCGCAGCAGCACGGCGTTGACAGCGGTGTGGGCGGTGAGTGCCCAGGCGGTGACGCGCAGCCCGCGCTGCAGCGCCGCCGGGGTCACGCGGCCCGCGGGGACGCGGGACCGGCGGCGGTACCAGGCGCGGTGCGCGTGCCCGCTCTCGGCGCCGGATCGGGCCGGCGCAGCGCCCGGACCAGCAGGACCACCGGAACGCCCATCGCGAGCCCGCCGGCCAGCGCGACCGCCGGCCGGTGGAAGAAGGCCAGGTTGGCCAGCAGCGACGAGACGTAGGTCCAGCCGTACAGGGCGAGCGGCACCGCATCGCTGCGGTGGGTTCCCGCGGCGTCCGGCACGACCCGGACGAGCAGCGCCAGCAGCACCAGTGCGACGGCGAACCAGCCGAGGTGGTTGACGACGGGGATGCCGTTGAGCCGCGGCCCGTCCGCCCCCGTGAAGCGCCAGTGGCCCGCCCGCACCATCTGCGGGTCGAGGAACACGTCCCAGGTCGCGAGCGCCAGCGCTCCGCCCAGGACCGGCGCCCCGATTTGGCGGCCGACGGCGAGCGCGGGGTAGGCCATCATCGTCCAGGCCAGGGGGATGACGAGCGGGACGCCGGCGAGGCGCGGACCGAGCGTTCCGGTGTAGGCGTACGAGCCGAACGGCACGCCTGTCGCGATCCCGACGGCCTCGGCCACGAAGCCGACCGAGGCGCAGGCAGCGAGCAGCAGCAGGGCGGTCCGGCCACCGTGCGCGCGCCAGGCGGCAGCGACAACTGCCGCGGCGAACAGCACCACGGTGGCCACGGTCAGCGCGTCGCGGCCCGGCCCGTGCACCAGCGGGTAGGCGATCTCCGCGAGGACAGTCAGGGCCGCGAGCAGCCACGGGACTCGGCCGGGGATGCGCGGGCGCGCGCTCATCCGACCCCCCGCGACATGCCCGGCAGAGCGCGCCCCGCCCGGCGGGCGGCACCGATGAGCCGCCCGCGGCGGCCCGCGAGGTCACGCACCAGCACCCGGGCTGAGGACCGGCCGCTGGCCCCGAACACCCCCCCGCCGGGGTGGGTGGAGGCGCCGCACAGGTACAGCCCGTCGACCGGCCCGCGGTAGCCGGCCAGCTCCGGCAGCGGGCGCCAGGCGAACATCGCGTCGAGCGTCATCTCGACGTGCATGACGTTGCCGCGCAGCAGCCCCAGCTCGCGCTCGAGGTCCAGCGGGGTCTGCACGTGCATGTGCTCGATGCTGCTGGTGAAGCCTGGTGCCACGCGGTCGACCTCGGCCAGCACGGTCTCGGCGACCCGCTCGCGCTCGTCGTCCCAGGAGCGCGCGTCGGCACGCGCGTAGGGATACCACTGCGCCCACACGCTGACCGTGTGCCGCCCGGGGGGCGCCAGCGAAGGGTCGAGCAGCGACGGCGTCATCACCAGGACGGGTGGATGGCTCGGGGCCCGGCCGGCCCCGAACTCGCCGTGCGCCAGGCGCAGCGCACCCCGGTCGGGCACGGCGAGCACCATCCCGTGGCCGGCCTCGACGGCGGCCCCCGGGTAGACCGGCGCCGCCGACGTGCCCAGCCGGACGATCGTCCCGAGCCCGTCGCCCACCCGGATGTCGCGCATGCGGGCCGACGCGGCAGCGGGCAGCGCCCCGCCGAGCAGCTGGTGGGTTGTCAGCACGTGGCAGCCGGCGAGCACGGCGCGGGCACCGATGTGCCGGCCGGATGCGGTGACGACCCCCGCGGCCCGTCCGCCGCGCACCTCGATGCCGGTCACCGCATCGCCCAGGCTGACCAGGCCCCCGAGGCTCTCCAGCCGCCGGCGCAGCGCCTCGGAAAGCGCCCCCGATCCGCCGACCGCCCGCCCAGGGGCCTGGCGGTGCAGCATCGCGTTCCAGCCGACGAGGTCGGCCGTGGCTGCCTCGGTCATCGGCGGTCCGGACTGCGCCCCGAGCCAGGACAGCGCCGTCTTCAGCCGCTCGTCGTCGAACAGCGCGTCGAGCAGGGCATCGCCCGGCTGCAGGAACTGGCGGGCGAGCTCGAGGCCGGGCAGGCCGGTCTCGCGTCCGGTGCCCCACAGCGTCCGCCCGAGCGAGAGCCCGGTAGGCGGCTCGGCGAAGGCGGCGAAGACCCGCTCGTTGCGGGCGCCCCAGTCGGCTACGAAGCCGCGGTAGGCATCGGCGTCGCGGCTGCCGCAGACCGCTTCGATCGAGGCGCAGGTGCTGTCGAGGTCGACGGAGAACGTTATGCCCCCGCCCGGTGCGCCGGCGACGGGGAAAAAGCCCCAGGGGTCGCAGTCGAGGTAGCGCAGGCCGCACTCCTCCAGCGCGAGCTCCTCGACGATGCCCGTCATCCTGATCATGATGTGCAGGCTGGAGCCGCGGTCGATCTTGTATCCGGGGAAGCGCTCGACCGTGGAGGCCGCGCCCCCGAGCACCGTGTCACGCTCGACCACCTCGACCGCGAGCCCCTCCCGAGCCAGGTAGCACGCGGCGACCAGGGCGTTGTGTCCCGCGCCGACGACGACCACGTCGGTCTGCTCTGCGGGCATGTCTTGGCGCATCACCCGGGCTCCGGCCGGTCGAGCCGCTTGCCGAGGATGGCGTACCGCGTCGGGGTGCCGGGGAACGCGAAGTCGGCGAGCAGGCACTCGAAGCCCTCGGATGCGTACAGCCGGCGGGCCCGGCTCCCCGGCTCCTCCAGCGCCGACAGGGCCGCAGTCCGCTGCGTCACCCCGCCGAGCAGGGCGCGCAGCACAGCCCGCCCGAGGCCGGTGCCCTGGTGCTCGGGCAGGACGTGCAGCTCGACGACCTCGAAGCAGTCGCCGAGCCAGTCGCGCGCCCGCTCGCCGCCGAGCCCGTGGGCGACGGTGTCGTGCCACCACTGGCCGCGCGCGCCCGGCTGGCCGTACCCGATGCCGACCACCGTGCCGGCAGCGTCGAGCGCGGCGACCCCGCAGAGCCCGGGCCGGCTCAGGTGCGTGCGGGCGTAGGCCTTGCGCTCCTGCTCGGCCCGTGCCGGGTCGGCCTCGTGCTGGTCGAGGAAGGCGCGGCGGTAGACGTGCAGCACGTCGTCGAGCCGTTCCTCCATCTCCCGCGGCGCCCACCGCTGCAGCTCGAGCATCCCTGCAGCCTGCCAGCCCTCGGCCCGCGTCTCGGCTGTCACCGCACCTGTGGGGCTCACGGCCCGAGCGGGTCGAGCCCGCGGTACGTGCCGGCCGCGGACAGGACGCCAAAGCGCGCGAACAGCTCCTCGGCATACCAGCCGAGCCGTGTCGTGTCGGCGATGGCCCGCTGATGGGCGACGCCGCGGTAGGCGAATGCGCGCAGGCTCGCGGCGGAGTCCCAGACGCTGAAGGTGCCCTGCAGCCCGACCGGTGCCTCGCCAACACCGACGGCGAAACGGAGCCCGGGGGATGCGTGCAGCGCCGCCGAGACCGGCGGCACCGACCGCCAGAACGTCGCCGCCCGCCGCGGGACCAGGCGCGCCCGGGTCAGCGCCGCGACGCGCCCACCGTCCTCATCCGGCCGCCGCTCCGCTGCCGCCGGACCGAACGGAGCCTGCCGCGACCACGACCCGCGCGAGGAGATGGGGACGAGCCTCGCCGTCCACCGCTCTTCGGCCAGGGACTCCCAGCCCCGGCTCACGGGCCCTTGCTCGAACGCATCCGCCGCAGCCTCGTCCTCCCAGGTGGTGAGCAGCGCCCAGTGCCGCGCGTCGGCATCGGTCAGGCCGAAGGTCTCACCGCTGCCGGTGCCCAGCAGCTTGGCGAAGCGCAGCCCGGGCACGCCGCGCAGCCGTCGCCGGTCGGTCGCCATCCGAACGAGGGCGCGCGGCACCGCCCGGCCAGGCACGCCCCACAGCTGCAGGGTCACCAGGGCGGGCGTGCTCATCACATGAGTGTGTGCCCTGCTCGGGCCCGGCTACTGAGCCGCGAGTGCGTCAGTCCCCGGCGCCGAACCAGGCGGGGGCGGTGCGCTTGAAGGGGTCTCGAGCCGGCGGCGCCTGGAGGGCAGCCCGCGGGCAGTTCGCGAGGGTGAGGCCCGCGTGGGCGAACGCCTCGTCGCAGAGGGCGTCGGTGCTCCAGCCGACCGCGACGGCCGGGTCAGTGACCGAGGCGCGGTAGACGGTGATGCTCTCGCGGGTCGGGGTGCCGTAGACGACGTTGAGCGAGCCGATGAGGTTGCTGGTGCCGCAGGTGCCGAGCTGGCCGTCCCAAGGGCGGTCGTAGCGCTGCCACAAGGTGGGCGTGGTGTGCCACACGCCGCCGCTGGTGACGTCGAGCTGCGTCAGCGCGGCGAGGATCACCCGGGCCGCCTGCTCCGGGAGTACCGCCGCCGGTCGGATGACCACCTGTACACCTGCCACGCCTAGAAGTGTCGGCAGGAGTGCGTCCGTTCTGGAGCCCCGGCCGCGGCTCGGCGCACGATCCTCGACGCCGCCCGCGGGATGGCAGCGGCGGTGTCAGCCGGTGCCCGCGAGGACGCTCACGCCAGCCCGGTATCGCTCGGCGACGAGCTCGGCCACCTCGGCGTGGTCGCCGAGCGGAGCCGTCACCGCGCGGCTGGCGCGCGGCAGTCGTCCCGGCGCGAGGAAGTAGCCGACGACGGCGACAGCACCGTGCTCTGCCAATGCCGCGGCCCGAGCCGCCCGTACGGTCGGCTCGGCTGCCGTCACGAACGCTGCACCAACTGGCGCGTCCCAGGCCTGCTCGAGCAGCCTGGCCTGGTCGGCGACGTCGCCGAGGCCGCCCGGGTCGAGGGTCCCGGACGCGGCGAGCAGGAGCGCCGTGCCGCGGGCGATGCCGGCCTGCTCGATGCGGCCCAGCAGCGCTGTCGTCAGCCGCGGGTCCGGGCCAAGGGGCCGCACCGCTTCCGGAGGCAGGTCGCGGGCCGTGTGGGTGCCGCGGGAGAGCAGCAGGGGGACGACGACGGCGTGCGGCTGGCGGCGCCGCGCCTCCGCAAACGAGGGCGAGCCGAAGTCGATGTAGGCGAGCGTGACGTCGACCCCGGGCAGCCGGCGCCGGGCGGCCTCGACGAGCGCCTCGCTGGCCAGAGCCGCCTCCGGCTCGCGGCTGCCGTGCGCGACGGCAAGCAGTGGCGGCGGCGCTCCGGGCGGCCCCGCATGCAGCGCTTCTGATGGGCCCGTCATGCGCGGGCTGACCGGCCGGCGAGCTGATGAGGGCGGCCCAGCTGCTCGCGCAGCCGGACGACCTCGCCCACGACAACAAGCGCCGGCGTCCCGACATCAGCCTGCGCCGCCCGGTCCGCTATGTCGTCGAGCACCCCGACGACAACGCGTTCCTCACTCGTCGTGCCCGCGGCGATCACCGCAGCGGGTGTCGAGCCGGCGCGCCCGCCCGCGACCAGCTCGGCAGCGATTGACTCGAGCCGGGCCAGTCCCATCAGCAGCACCAGAGTGTCGGCGCCGACTCCGGCGAGGGCCGACCAGTCGACGCCCGAGCCCGGCGAGGCGGTCAGGACGGCGAACCCGCGTGCCACTCCCCGGTGGGTGACGGGGATGCCGGCGCAGGCCGGGACGGCGACAGCGCTGGTCACGCCGGGCACGACCTCGACCGGGACGCCGGCCTCGATGCACGCGAGCGCCTCCTCACCGCCGCGGCCGAACACGAACGGGTCGCCGCCCTTCAGCCGCACCACCCGGTGGCCGGCTCGAGCGCGATCGACGAGGACAGCGTTGATCGCTTCCTGGTCCATCCCGCCGGCGTAACCGGTCTTGCCGGCGTCGACGATCTCGACCTCGGGCGGGAGCGCGTCGAGCAGGGCGCGCGGGCCGAGCCGGTCGGTGACCACGACGTCGGCCTCTGCCAGTAGCCGGCGCCCGCGCACTGTCACCAGCCCCGGGTCCCCAGGGCCGCCGCCGACCAGGCTGACGCACCCCCCGCCCGGACGCGTCCGGTGGTGCTGCATCGCGGCGGCCGGGACGCTGCCGGTCTCGAGCGCAGCCAGCAGCGCATCCCTCAGCGCGACAGCCCGGCGGGGGTCACCTGCTGTGGTCACCGCGACTGTCACGTCGTCACTACGCCCCACCGCCGGCACACGGGCGCTGCTGCTGGCTGCGTCGTCGGCGCGCACGCACCACACGCCGGCGGCCTCCGCATCCCCAGCCACGTGCGCGTTCACCGCCGGGTCGTCGGTGCAGGCGTGCACCAGCCACGCGCCGGCCAGGTCGGCGGGTCCGGAGTACGGACGGTGCTGCAGGTGGATGCTGTCCGGCAGCCCCTCGGGCAGGGCGGCCGCATCCGGTGCAACGACGACGACGTCAGCGCGGGCATCGAGCAGGGCGGGGATGCGACGGGCGGCGACCCGGCCGGCTCCGACGACGACGACCCGGCGGCCGTCGAGGGAGAGCTGCAGCGGGTAGCCGCCAGGGCTCACGTGTGGATTCCGCACTCGACCTTGCTCGAGCCCGACCACCGGCCGCTGCGGCCGAGGCCCGGGCGGGTGCAGGGGGCGCATCCGACGCTGCCGTAGCCCTCGGACAGCAGCGGGTTGACCAGCACGCCGTTGACCTCGATGTAGTCGTCGATCTGCTCCTGCGACCACGCGACCAGCGGGTTCACCTTGATCTTGCGGCGCTTGGCGTCCCACTCGACGAGCTTGGCGCTCTGCCGGCTGTCGGCCTCGTCGCGGCGCAGGCCGGTTGCCCATGCGTCGAGGTCGGCCATCGCAGCCTGCAGCGGAGCGACCTTGCGCATCGCGCAGCAGCTGTCGGGGTCGCGCTCGAACAGGCGCTCGCCGTAGGCCTTGTCCTGCTGCAGCACCGTCAGGCTCGGGCGGATGCGGCGCAGCTCGATGTCATAGACAGATTCGGCGGAGTCGGCGGTCCCGATCGTCTCGGCGAAGTGGTAGCCGGTGTCGAGGAAGATCACGGGCACCTGCGAGGCGACGGTGCTGGCCATGTGGGCGAGCACGAGGTCACCGATCGAGGAGGCGATGGCGAAGCGCGGGGAGAACCTGTCGATCGCCCAGCGGAGCACCTCGATCGGCGGGGCTCCCTCGAGCTGTTCGCCGGCGCGGGCGGCGAGCTCGGCCGGGGGCATCGTCGTCACGTCGAGCATGGTCGCTGTCATGGGAAGGTCCTCAGCCGGGTCGGGACGGGGAGGACACGCAGGGCCTGCCGGCGGGCGCGTCCGGGGTGCTAGAAGCCCCGACAGACCGCGCTGGACACGCGCTGCAGGTCGACGTGCAGTCGAGCAAACAGACGCGTGGACACGACTGGTGAGACTACCAGCGGAGCTCTTCTATTCCCCGTGCCGCCGGCGGGGGCGGCCGTTGCTGCAGGAGCTTGCTGCGTCGCGCTGTGAAAGAGTGGAGCCTGGCTTGCAGGCGTGCGCAGCGAGCGCCGGCCGCACCACCCCCGCCATTACCAGTTCGACTGATCGCCGCGGCCGGTCGCCGACGGCATCCGCATACCGGAAGGACACCGCATGCCCGTCACCGGGCAGGGCCAGTGGGCCCTCGGTCACCTCGAGCCGCTCAACGCCAACGAGCGGACGAAGAAGGACGACGACGGGCTCAACGTCCGCGCGCGGATCGAGGACATCTACTCCAAAGCCGGGTTCGCATCGATCGACGGCTCCGACCTGCGCGGCCGGATGCGGTGGTACGGCCTCTACACCCAGCGCCGCTCCGGCATCCCCGGCGGCCTGACCGCCACGCTGGAGCCCGAGGAGCTCGACGACGAGTACTTCATGATGCGCGTCCGCATCGACGGCGGGGCGATGACGGCCGACCAGCTGCGGACAGTTGCCGACATCTCCACCGACTTCGGCCGCGACCTCGCCGACATCACCGACCGGCAGAACGTGCAGTTCCACTGGATCCGGATCGAGGACGTGCCCGAGATCTGGAAGCGGCTCGAGGCCGTCGGGCTGTCGTCGATGGAGGCGTGCGGCGACACCCCCCGCGTGATCCTCGGCTGCCCGCTGGCCGGCTACGCCGCCGACGAGGTCATCGACGGCACCGCTGCTATCCGGCAGATCATCGAGCGCTACATCGGCTCGCCCGAGTTCTCCAACCTGCCCCGCAAGTTCAAGACTGCAGTGTCGGGATGCGCTGACCACTGCACGGTCCACGAGATCAACGACGTGTCCTTCGTCGGCGTCGTCGGACCTGATGACACCCCCGGCTTCGACCTGTGGGTCGGCGGGGGGTTGTCCACCAACCCCAAGCTCGGCGTGCGGCTCGGTGCGTTCGTCACCGAGGAGCAGGTGCCTGAGGTGTGGAAGGGGGTCGTGTCGATCTTCCGCGACTACGGCTACCGCCGCTCGCGCACCCGGGCCCGCATCAAGTTCCTGGTGGCCGACTGGGGCGCCGAGAAGTTCCGGGAGGTGCTCGAGCGCGAGTACCTCGGGTATGTGCTGCCGGACTCGCCGCCGCCGGCGCCGGTGCGCTCCGGCACGCGCGACCACGTCGGCGTGACGCCACTCGTCGACGGCACATCCGCAGTCGGCTTCGCTCCCCGCGTCGGGCGTGTGTCGGGCACGACCCTGCGTGCGGTGGCCGACCTCGCCGATCGGTACGGCAACGGCCAAGTCCGCGCCACGACCGGCCAGAAGATGGTGATCCTCGGGGTCACCGACGTCGACTCTCTGACGGCAGCTCTGGCCGAGCTCGACCTGCAGGCCCGGCCCTCGGCCTTCCGCCGCGGGACGATGGCCTGCACGGGCCTGGAGTTCTGCAAGCTGGCCATCGTCGAGACCAAGGCCCGGTCGAGCTGGCTCATCGACGAGATGGAGCGGCGGATGCCCGACTTCGCGGAGCCCGTCGGCATCCACGTCAACGGCTGCCCCAACGCGTGCGCCCGCTTCCAGGTCGCCGACATCGGTCTGAAGGGGATGCTGATCGGCGGCGAGGAGGGCTTCCAGGTCCACCTCGGGGGGTCGCTGGCCGAGGAGGCGGCGCTCGCCCGCAAGGTGCGTGGCCTCAAGGTCACCGCCGAGCGGCTGCCTGACCTGGTGGAGCACCTGCTGCGGACCTTCGAGGCCCAGCGCGCAGGCGGCGAGACCTTCGCGTCGTGGGTCAGGCGAGCGGACGAGTCGCTGCTGTCGATAGCGGCCTGAGGCGCGCGGCGTGGCTCGGCGCCGGCTCGCGTGAGCACCTCGCCCGAGGGCCGGGCGGTGCCCTTCTACTGCCCGTACTGCGGCGAGGAGGACATCGAGCCGGTCGGGGAGCGCGGGGCGTGGTGGTGCCGGGCATGCACGCGCCGATGGGTGCTGCGGCTCGATGGAGCGGGCCCAGGGTCGCCGGCGGATGGCTCTTCGACGGCGGCGGCGGCGGGCTGAGCGCGGCTTGAAGAAGAACCGCCGCCTAGGGGGGCGCTCCTCCTGTTGCGACGTCCAGCCCGAGGTAGATCCCGAGTTGGCGCGCCAGGCGGTCGAGTTCGGGTCTGGCGAGCAGGCCCCGACGCTCGAGCAGCTGACTACGTGCCACCGGCTGTAGTCCGGTGACGTCGGCATAGGACTCGTCGTAGCGGGTGAGACCAGCGTCACCATCGAGCGGCACGTGGGTCTGGTCTGGTCCCTGGCTGCAGGTCACAGGAATGACCGCGACGTGTCCTAGGCGGGTGTTCAGTAGGTTGATGCTCAGTACGACGGCGGGGTGAAGCCCGAAGTCGTCGAAGTCGACATTCCAGACCTCCCCGCGAAACGGCTCAGGCAGGGACATCGACGTTGGCGTCGCCGCGGCCAGGTCGGACGCCGATGGGCAGGGCCGGTTCGCGGCCTGCGTAGAAGGAGTCCACGCTCCTGGCCATCCGCTCCTCGGCAGCCCGCTTGTGCAGCAGCTCGAGCGCGGCTTTGACGATCTCAGTCCGGCCGTCGAGTCCCAACAGTTCGGCGTCGTCCCGAAGCTGAGCTGCCCTTTGGTGGCTAATGCGCGCCTGCCAGGTCTCGGAGGCTCCGGTGGTGGCTGTCATGCGTATTACATTCTGCCGTACATCACGGTGTGTCAACCGACCCTGCTGGGTGGTAATCCCAGCGCTAGCCCGCTACGTGAAGGTCAGGCCGGGGAGGGGCCCAAGAACTGGTTCTCAGCGCCCTTCGCGCGTGCGACCAGGCGTGGCGTGGGCTACAGCTGCAAGTGGAGGCGCAGGGCGTCGTCGAGCTGCGCCATGACGTCCGCTGGGACCTGTCCGAGGGTGGCTCCCAGGCGTTCGACTGTGATTGAGCGGACCTGCTCGGCCTGTGCTTTGGAGTCCTGCCGCAGCCCGGTCACGGTAGCCCGGAGCAGAGTCTGGAACGGGAACACACGGGAGGTGTTGCTGGTGACGGGGACGACGGTCACCACGCCCCGCCCGAGCCGTGCCGCGACCGAGTTGGCGCGGTCGTTGCTGACGATCACCGCGGGGCGTCGCTTGCTGGCCTCACTCCCTCGAACGGGGTCCAGATCGGCCAAGCGGATCTCACCGCGCAGCATCGGTAAGCCCGTCGGCAGCGGTGGGGTCCCACGCCGCGTGGTCGCCTGACGCTTCCCACTCGTCCCAGGCGGCCGCGTAGTCCTGCTCCAGCTCGGGCAGGCGCAGCATGCGCACAGCGTGGTGCAGCGCAGCTGACCTCGAGGAAAGGCCCGTCGTACGGGCGAACTCGTCGAGGATCGCCACGTCCTCATCTGGCAAACTGACGCTGAGCTTCACACCACGATGCTACCGGAGTGCCACCCAGGTCTGGAGCGGGGAGGGGCTGCATGCCCGTGGACGGTGCGTTCTCGGCACGAGGACGCGCGGTCGTACTCGTGACTGGGATGTCCGGCACCGGCAAGTCCACCGTGCTCAGGGAGTTAGGTCGTCGCGGTCACCGGGTCCTTGACACCGACGACCCCGGGTGGATCATCCAGCTCGACACGCTCGGGGTTCCCGAGCCGGGGTGGGACCTCGACCGGCTGACCGCTGTCGTCGAGCGGCACCAGGTCGGCTGGCTGTTCATCGCCGGCTGCGTGGCCAACCAGGCGGTGCTGTACGACCGCTTCGACGCGGTAGTCCTGCTGAGCGCTCCGTTCGAGGTCCTCCTGTCCCGGGTGACCAGCCGCGCCAACCCGTTCGGCTCGACGTCGAGCGATCGCTCGAAGATCACCGAGGACCAGGCGGTCTTCGAGCCGTCCCTGCGCGCTGGCGCCAGCCACGAGCTCGTCACCACGACACCCGTTGGCGACGTCGTCCTGGCGCTCGGGCGGATCGCGGCAACCGGTGAGCGCCAGTAGCGACTCGTACGCCTGGAACGCGTCCCCATCGAGATCCCTACGCGGCGCGGAAGCTTCGCTCGTCGGGACGGGTCTGCCCGGACCCCGAGAACTGATCCACCGTCGGTGAGAGTCGATCTTTGGTGGGTGCAGGCAGCAGCGTAGACCGCTGGTGCCTGGTAGCCGAGCGAGCCGTGCCGTCGGCGGTGGTTGTAGTCCTCCTTCCAGTCGCTGATCACGACGCGGGCTTGGGCGAGTGGGCGGACTAGAATCGAGCGGTGCTGATCTACTCGATGAGCGTGTCCGTGGACGGCTACATCGCCGACCGCGCCGGCGCGTTCGGGTGGACCGCACCGAGCGACGAGCTCTTTGCGTTCCACCTCGCGCGAGTGCGCGAGCTCGGCGCCCACCTCTGCGGCCGCAGGCTCTACGAAACGATGCTGCCGTGGGAAACCGATCCATCGCTGCGCGACACTGAACTCGGGGCCGAATTCGCCGACGTCTGGTCCGCCCTGCCGAAGGTCGTGTTCAGCCGCACACTCGACAGCGTCCAGGGAAACGCCCGGCTCGCTGACTCATCGGTGGCCGAGGGGGTCGCCACTGCGCTCGGGGCGACCGACAAGGACGTCGAGATCGGCGGCGCCGGTCTCGCCGCAGCAGCGATCGACCTCGGCCTGGTCGATGAGCTGCGCATCTTCCGCATTCCGATCGTGGTCGGTGGTGGCACGCCGTACTTGCCACCCGCCACCGAGGACATTCCTCTCAACCTGATCGAGACTAGAACGTTCGGCTCACGCGTGATCTACGAGCGCTACCGGCGCGTCCACGCCGACTCGGATTGAAGACCGCCGCAGGAGTCGCCTCCGGACACCCCGAAACCAACGTCAGAGCTCGACGTCGTCGATCCAAGACGCTCGCCGATCGAACTCCTGCTAGAGCTCGGCGGGTGAGGTGGCCAAGGCTGTCGGCACCGGGTTACCTGACCAGGTGGCGTCCGCTGGGGCTCGCCTGATCCTGGACGCACTGCCCCGAATGTGCCGTACCGGTCCGGCAGTACTTCCGGGTCGTCACACGGTGAATGTGCCCGGCAGTGGTTGCGCCACCGGTGATACGTCGCCTCGGACACGCCCAGCTCGCGGCATACCGCCGCCACGTCCTTGCCCTCGGCCAACAACCGATCCGCCATCGTCAACTTCCGCACGACCTGCTCCGGCGAATGCCGCTTCCTCGTCGTCATGATCATCAAGCCTTCCTGCCCGCCCTCGGGCATTCAGACTCTCACTCGACATGGACCTACGAATCGGGGTCAGGCCAGGTCCACCGGCAGGGTCACCCGAGGCTGTCCAGGAGTCCGCGCAGGTCAGGAAGCGGTGGACCTCCTCGAGCTCGACCTCAGCGTCCTCCGCACGTGGGTCCGGCCTTCAGCCGGACCGGTCGACAGCTACTGAAAGGGCGGCGCAGATCTCGTTCATTCGGGTGTCGCGCAACCGTCCCAACCGGCTGACGAGGATGGCGACCGAGACGCTTTCGACCGAGTCGAGGTTCACCGCCGAACGACGAGGTACGGGGTCCTTAGCAGGCTCGAGCACTATCTCGCTGTCGAGGCCACGGATCGTTGTCGTACATGGCGCCACCAGTGCGCGGCGATGTCGCGGGATCACCGCGTCGCGAGAGGGGACGACGACGGGTCGACGGCCAATCTCGACCATCTCGCACCACCACACCTCCCCCGGGGGCGGGGAGCGCGGTCACGAACGTGCCACGGCCCGCCGAAACGACTTCAGGTCGCCCCAAGCGTCCGGTTCGTCAAGTGGGTGCTTGTCGTAGGCGGCGTAACTGGCGTCGACCTCGGCGGATCGATGCCGAGCTAGCAGAGCCGCGAGAGCTTCGTCCACAAGCGCCGCGTCCGTCGTGCCTGACCGCACGGTGCGCGCATGGTCAAGCAGTGACGCGTCCACCGTCGTGCTGAGGCGTATGCGAGCCATGCCATCATCATGCAATCAGGGAACAGCATCTACTCCTTGCCCGGTCAGGGACGCCATCTTGATCAACTCCCTCTCCTGCACGTCGGCGGAGGACGCTACGAGGTCACGCCGGCGCGCCAGCGAGAGCACCTCGGCTTGTCAACCAAGTGCCGGAAGAAGGTCCGTCTCGTCAGGCCGACGCTCTGGGCGATCTCGGCGAAGGTGACAGGATCAGCAGACATGCCGTCGAACACAGCTGCGTGGATCAGTGCCAAGGGCGCCCAGCTCGCGGTCGGGACGGCGCCATACACGCCTCCTGGCGAGAACCAGATCGTCGTCCGGAACCACGCCGTGGCGGTCAACCCGGTCGACTGGATCATCCAGGTCGCTGGCACCGTCGCCTACCGCTGGCTCACCTACCCGACCGTCCTGGGTTCCGACGTCGCGGGCGAGGTCGTCGAGGTCGGGACGGCGGTCACGCGCTTCCGGGTGGGCGACCGCGTGCTCGGCCATGCCGTGGGCACCGACAAGGACAGCAACCGCGCGGCTGAAGGGGCCTTCCAGCACTACACAATCGTCCTCGAGCGCATGGCGTCCCCGATCCCGGACGCGCTGTCCCACGAGGACGCCTGCGTCCTGCCGCTGGCCGTCTCTACCGCGGCGTGCGGCCTGTTCCAGACCGACCAGCTGGCCCTGCGGCACCCGTTAGCGAAGGCTGAACCCACGGGCGAGACGGTGCTGGTCTGGGGAGGCTCGACCAGCGTGGGCAGCAATGCCATCCAGCTCGCCGTTGCCGCCGGCTACGAGGTGATCACGACGGCCTCGCCGCGCAACTTCGAATACGTGAGGTCGCTCGGGGCCTCCCAGGTCTTCGACTACAACAGCCCGAGCGTCGTGCAGGACATCGTCGCGGCGTTCCAGGGCACGACCCTGGCCGGGGCGCTCGCCATCGGGACGGGCTCGGCCAAGGCCTGTGCCGACGTGGTCCGCAGATGTGCCGGCCGAAGGTTCGTGTCGATCGTGAGCACGCCGGTCTCCTTCGCCGGGCTCGCCGGGGAGAAGCGTCCGCGGTTCGGGCTCCCGCGCCTGGTCGTGCAGCTGGTGTCGGCCACTGTGTCGCTGCAGCTGCGGACCCGCCCGCGGGGCATCGGCTCCAACTTCGTCTTCGGCACCACCTTGAAGACCAACGAGGTCAGCACGGCGATCTACCAGGACTTCCTGCCCAGCGCCCTAGCGGAGGGTCGCTACCGCGCCGCACCGCCGCCTTCCGTCGTTGGACACGGCCTCGGCGACGTGCAGCATGCACTCGACGTCCAGCTCAAGGGCGTGTCCGCCAAGAAGGTCGTCGTCTCCCTGTCGCCAGGCGGCAGCGAAGCCTGACCAACCGGCCGTCTCAGCGCAATCGGCGCGCGCGCAGCACCACGTCGTCGGTGGGATGCGCGCCCGCGCCGCCGGCGGGCGCGATGCGCGGCCGCTGCTCGTCCAGCTCGACCCCCCAGTCGTCGTCGAGCAGCGCGGCCACCATCGAAGGCCAGACGTAGTCGGCCGGGTCGAAGCCGCCGTCGTGCACCTGATGGGTGTCCATCCCCGCGTGGTGCACGAGCAGCAGCACGCCGCCGGGCGCTACGGCGGCGAGCAGCGCTCGCTCAGCCGCCGCATCGGGGGTGCGCAGCAAGGCCGGGTACTGCGCGGAAACCAGGTCGAAGGACGCCGGCGGGAGCGCCGCCTCGGCGAGTCCGGCGTGCACCCAGCGAACGGTGACACCTGCGTCTCGCGCGTGCCCGGCTGCCCGCCCCAGCGCCACGCCCGAGACCTCGAGTGCGGTCACGTCCCAGCCGCCACGTGCGAGCCAGACGGCGTCCGCGCCCTCGCCGCAACCGACATCGAGCACCCGCCCAGGCCTGAGCCCGGCGACCTCGGCCACGAGCGCACCGTTGGGCTGGCCGCTCCACAGCCGCTCCCGCTCGGTGTACCGCTGGTCCCACTCCGCCTGCACCGCGGGGTCCCCGACGTAACCTTCCGCAGGCGAGACAGCGTCGAACGCGGACGATCCTGCGGCGATGTCGTCGGTCACCCGCCCACCTTGCCCAACGCGTCCCCGGCTCGCCACTCTTGCTGGCGGGTCGCAAGGGACGCGCTGTGGAACAAGCGCTACAGGCGGAACTGCCGGGCCCCGACCATGGGGCCGCCGGCGCGCACGAGCGCGAACGTAGGACGAACCGGGAACGCGTGCGCAACAGGCTCGACTGCGGCCCGCAGCCGGTCCTTGTCGGGGCCGTACATGCATATGACCGCCGTTTGACCAAGAGGGCAGGCTCGTCGCCCGGGAGGGAGACTGCATCAGCTTCGGCGGCGGCCCAATACCCCGCGCACTTCCGCGGCGCCTTTAGGACTCTGTCTCGCTGCGGGAGCCGAGCCGCTCGAGCAGGTGAACGTCGACCGTCTCACCGCTTTGCTTCCCGACAGCGTGCGCAGGGCCGCGGCCACGGGCAGCTTGTGGGTGCCATCACCCAGGGCCATGAACGAGCTGCGGAACGGTACGCCGTCGATAGTGCCGCGCACCTTGACGAGTCCGCGCGTGCCGAAGTACTCAGCAGAGCCCGGCATGACGACGTAGGTCCACCCGCCCCGGGCAGGGCTCTTCTGCAGCGTTGCACTGAACTGCTTGTCCATCTGCTCCTCCTAGCGCAGTTGTTCCTAGCAGTAGGACGTTCGCGACGTGCCCCGACTCATCGGTCTGCGCCGCCCGGTGCGTCGCGGCCTGGGGGGCGCTGACGAGCCGTCGACTCGCGCTGGCGACTCTCTCAAGCAAGCGTCGGACGACTCGAGCCGCGGGTGAGTTCCTGGCCGACGACGGGTCCGTCCGCATCTAGCAGCGCACCGGTATGCCGCTGCACGACCTGGCGTGCGTGACGCCCCGCTGCTGGCCCCTTCTTCAGAAGGTGACGGAACCCGTGTTCACGGTCCCTCCATGCCGCCCGGGCGCGGTGTGGTGCTGCCAGTAGAGGTTCGTGTGGTCGATGACCTTGTCCGGGGCCGGTGCGCCCCACTGGGTGAGGTCTTCGGTGGTGTGGGCATCGCCGACAAGCGTCGCGTCGTAGC
>JAABUM010000226.1_pt1 | contig 114762 bp, 151 predicted proteins | sample 5559161 | NCBI WGS metagenome assembly JAABUM01 (sample SAMN10711868, study PRJNA513369) | rock metagenome | isolation source: Antarctica rocks | place: Antarctica: Victoria Land, Siegfried Peak nord
ATGCTTGCGCGCCATCGCAGTCCCTTCCGTGTTCACACCGAAGTCTCACCTCCGGCGGGCCACTTCTAGGGGGTCACGTCAGGATGCTCCTAGTCACCTCATTCATTTTGACGGCGTTCGGTTTCTTGGTCCTTATCCGGCACGGGAATAACTGTCCTATGCACCACCTACCTGACTTCACGATATAGGTTGGGTTGTACCGCCCTTCTCACCTCCGCCCCAACACCCCTAAATTCAACCCCCGCAGCCCCGGCGCCCGCCAGGCCACCATCGCCACCACCCCCAGCGTCACCAGCCCCCCGCCCCAGACCGCCGCCTGCGCTCCCACCAGGCTCGCCGCCACCCCGCTCTCGAATGCCCCCAGCTCGTTCGACGACGACAGGAACATCGACCGCACCGCCGCGATCCGCCCCTGCATCGCCTCCGGCGAGGCCAGCCGCAGGATCGCCCGGCGGATCACCACGCTCGTCCCGTCGCACAGGCCCGCCGCGAACAGCGCTGCCACCGACAGCGCCAGCGACCGCGACAGCCCGAACACCACCATGCACACCCCGAACCCGGCCACCGCCCCATGCAGCGCCAGCCCCGCCCGCCGCCGGGGCAGCAGCCGCCCCGCCAGCACCGCTGCCGCCAGCGACCCCGCCGCCCCCGCCGAGCGCAGCAGCCCGAACCCGGCCGGTCCCGCCCCCAGCACGTCGGTTGCGAACACCGGCAGCAGCGCCGCGGCGCCGCCGAAGAACACTGCGAACAGGTCCAGCGCCATGCTTCCCAACAGGACCTCGCTGCGGAACACGAAGGCCACGCCCTCCCGGATGGACCGCCACGCGCCGCCGCCGTCCGCCGCCGCCGGGACGGGCGCCTCCGAAACCCCCGCTGCCATTACGGCCGCCGACCCGGCGAACAGCGCCGCCAGCGCGGCATAGGTCCCCGCAGGCCCCAGGGCCGCCCAGGCCAGCCCGCCCGCCGCCGGGCCGAGCATGGACGCCGTGCGCCCGGTGGCGGCCAGCAGCGCCAGGCCGGGGACCAGCCGCGCCATGGGGACGACATGCGCCTCCAGGCCCAGGAGCGCCGGGTCGGCAAAGGCGCTGACGGCCCCGGTCAGCACCGCGGCGCGGAACAGCACCGGCAGGGCGTGCCCGCCGCCCGCCGCCGCCAGGTAGGCCGCCAGCAGCGCCAGCGCCGCCGTGCCGAGCAGCACGAGCCGCCGCCGCGGCAGGCGGTCCGCGGCGTGGCCGCCCAGCAGCACCAGCCCGACCGCCGGCACCGCCTCCGCCGGGCCGAGCCAGCCGAGGTCCAGCGGGTTGCGCGTCAGCTCATAGACCTGGAACCCCAGAGGGACCGTGAGGGCGGAGGACGCCAGCCGCTCCAGCGCGTTCGCCGCGAAGTAGGCGCGGAACGCCGGGTCGCGCAGCAGGGGGCGGGTCAGCCGACGCGCATCAGGCCGGTGCCCTCGGCCTCCAGCCAGCGGGTCGCGGCCCGGCGGTGCGGCGTCATCTGCGCGACCAGCGCCCAGAAGTGGCGGCTGTGGTCCATGTGCCGCAGGTGCGCGACCTCGTGCGCGGCGACGTAGTCCTGGACGTGCGGCGGGGCCATCACCAGGCGCCAGCAGAACATCAGGGTGCCGTCGGCGGTGCAGCTTCCCCAGCGGGTGCGGGTGTCCTTTACGATCACGCGGCGCGGGTGGAGGCCGGCAGGCCCGGCCTTGGCCAGCGCCTGGGCGGCCAGGCGGCGGCGGGCCTCGGCGCGGAGGAAGTCGGCGGCGCAGCGGGCGAGGAACTCGGGGGCGCCGGCGACGTGCAGGGTGTCGCCGTCCAGCCAGGCGCCGCCGGTTGCGCCGGGGGCGTGGCGGATGTGGCGGGGGGCGCCGTCTATCGGGACCGTGGCGCCGTCCCGCAGCAGGATGGGGGCGGGCAGGCGGGACAGGCGCTCGGCGACCCAGCCGGCGTTGTCCAGGAGCAGCGCCGTGCCGACGGCTTGGGTGGCGCGGGGGGGCAGGGTGATGACGACGGCGCCGAGGCGCGGGTCTATCCGCAGGCTGACCTTGCGCGCGCGCGGGCTGCGCCGCCATTGGACGCGGGTGGGGCCGCCGGGGAGGGCGATGGTGACGGGGGAGGGAGGCGGCATGGCGGCAGGATGCGGGAGGGCGCGGGAGCGGGCAATGGGGCGCTTCCTGCTTCCTCTTCCTTCGGGAGAGGGTTGGGGTGAGGGGGGCCAAGCAGTGCCAGCCCCACAGTCAAGGAAGCGCAGTGCTCGGCAGGTCTGGGCGTCGTGCTTGCCGCTTCCCTCACCCCGGCCCTCTCCCGGAGGGAGAGGGAGAAGGAACAGCAAGGTTGCTGCGGCCAGGTCCGTGCCGCGGGCTAGGGACGCGGCCAGGCGCATTGCGATGGCTTCGCGGTAGTGTAGGGGGTCCCAGTAGTTTGCCCGGTCCGTGGTGATCGCGCTCGGCACCATGAAGTCCAGCACCGCCGCCCCACGTGCCGCCGCGACGACCGCCGCCGCCTGCTTGCACGCTGCCCACCGTGCCGCGGTCCGGCTGCCCGGCTCGCCCTGCTGGCTGACGTGGTTGGGCGTGAAGTACAGCACCACCTGCGTGCCCGCCGGCGCCGGCGCCAGGGCGTCCCGCAGCATCGCCATTCCCGGGAACGCGAACCGCTGCCCGGGCGCAGCCGGCGTCGTGTCCGTCGCCGCCCAGCCGGCGAAGGCGGCGTCCACGCGCGCCGGGTCGTAGGTCGCCTCGTCCGGCACGAACCGGGTGTAGCCGTCCAGCCCGTAGCGGCGGCGCTTCCAGCCCACGGCGACGGCGAACTGGTTGGCCGCCTCCTGCACGGCATAGGGCGTCAGCATGTGACGGTAGGCGGGCCAGCGGCTGGCCTCGTACATCCATTCGGGGAAGGGGCGGCCGGTGGTGCGGGAGATCGGGTCCTGGCACCACTCGCCGTCCAGCCCGATGACGAGGGCGCGCGGCGCCGGGTGGGCGCGCAGGAACACCTGCAGCAGCCGCGACTGCTCCCAGGCGGTGGCGCTGTTCATGGACAGGTTGGCGAAGCGCGCGCCGAACGCCGGGTCGAGCTGCGACGGCTGCAGCAGGCGGGACGTGGAGGTGCCGAGCACCGCCGAGTCGAATCGCGGGCTGCGCGCCAGCGCCGGGAAGGAGAACCGGGCGTTGGTGCTGATCGGCACCCGCGGCAGCGGCGGCGACAGCGGCAGCGCGTCCCAGGGGTCCACCAGCACGACGAAGCCATACGGCACCGCGACCGCGCCCGCCGCCGTCAGCAGCAGGGCGCGCAGGAAGCGGCGCCAGGCGTCCGGGCCGGACCTGGATGCGCCGGGCCTGGACGCACCGGACCTGGGCGCACCGGACCTGGGCGCCTCAGAACTGGAAATAGATGAACTCCGTCGGCAGCCGCCCGCCGGCCAGCAGCAGCAGCCCGGCCAGCGCCGCGCCGGCCGGCAGCGCCATCCAGGGCGACGGCCGCCACCGGCCCAGCGCCGCGGCCTGGCTGGTCGGGCCGAGCAGCGCGACGGCCGCGGCCAGCGCCAGCACCGGCCCAGCCTCGACCCGCACGCGCCCCAGCCCCTGCAGTCCGGCCATGCCGGACAGCACATGCAGCGCCGTCGTGAAGTCCGGCGCCCGGAACGGCACCCAGGCCGCGACCACGAACAGCAGGGTCAACCCCCATCCCACCCCGGCCGGCAGCCGCCGCCCACGCCGGCTCCATGCGCCGTTCACCGCCAGCGCCAGCCCATGCAGCCCGCCCCACGCCACGAACGTCCACGCCGCCCCGTGCCACAGCCCGCCCAGCAGCATCGTCAGCACGACGTTGCCCGCCTGCGACCCCCGCCGGCTGCCGCCGAGCGGGACATAGACGTAGTCCCGCAGGAGCCGGGACAGCGTCATGTGCCAGCGCCGCCAGAAGTCCCGGATGCTGGACGCCCGATACGGCGCATCGAAGTTGAACGGCAGCCGCAGCCCGAACATCAGCGCCAGCCCGATGGCCATGTCGGAGTAGCCGGAAAAGTCCAAATAGAGCTGCAAGGCGTAGCTCCCCGCCGCCGCCCAGGCTTCCGCAGCATTCAGCGGCCCGGCCGCGGCCTGCGCGAACAGCGCATCCGGCACCGGCGCCAGCGTGTCGGCCAGCCCGGCCTTCTTGGCGAAGCCGACCGTGAACAGCACCAGGCCGCGCCCCAGGTTCTCCCATGCCTGCGGCCCGCGCGGGTCCGCTGCGAACTGCGGGATGATCTCGTTGTGCCGCACCAGCGGCCCGGCGATCAGTTGCGGGAAGAACGTCACGAACGCGAAGAAGTCCAGCAGCCCATAGACGTGCCGGTCGCCGCGCCGCAGGTCCACCAGGTAGGCGACCTTCTGGAACGTGAAGAACGACACGCTCAGCGGCAGGATGATCCCGAACGGGGCGAACCCCGTGCCCAGCAGCGCCGCCACGTTCGCGCCCACGAAGTCCGCATACTTGCAGGCGCCGAGCACCAGGAGGTTCAGCGCGATCCCCAGCCCCAGGACCGCCTGCTGCCGCCGCGCCGCCCACCAGCGCACGAGCAGCCAGTTGGCCAAGGCCAGCCCCGCCAGCGCCGGCACGAAGCGCACGTCCCAGCACCCGTAGAACGCCAGCGACGCGCCGACCAGCACCGCCTGGCGCTGGTTATGGCTGCGCGCGGCGTAGTACAGCCCCAGCGCCGCCGGCAGGAAGGCCAGCACGAAGGCTTGCGTGTTGAACAGCATCCCGGCGTTATGCCGCAAACCGCATCCGGCCGCAGCCCCGGGGCATGGGCGTCCCGGCCCCCGGCCGTAGCGTCAACAGCCTGATGCCCGGAGCCGCCCCGTGTCCACGATGCCGTCCCACATCCTGCTCGTCGAGGACGAGCCGTTGCAGCGCGAGCTGATGGCGGAATCGCTGAGCCTCGCCGGCTATGAGGTCACGGCCACCTGCACCGGGGACGAGGCGGCGATCCTGCTGGCCGACCGCGACCGCTTCGACGCGCTGCTGACCGACATCGCCATCCCCGGCCGCATAGACGGCATCGGCCTGGCCGAGCACGCGCGGCAGGTGCATCCCGGCCTGCCCGTACTGTTCGTGTCCGGCGGTGACGCCAGCCTGCGCCGGGCCGCCGCACTTGCGCCGCCGACGGCGTGCATGAGCAAGCCGTTCGAGGCCGGGACCCTGCTGCAGGCGCTGGGCCGGCTGGTCGGCGGCTTAACCTAGCGGAAACCGCACTCGGGCACCCTGCGCTGGCCCGGCCTTCCGGCCTGGCGCCGGAGGATTGCCGTGCCGCCTCGCTTTCAACCCTTGCAGCGCCTGGCCGGCCTGCTGCCGCGTGCGCTGTGGCCCAGGCTGGCGCTGCTGATGCTCGTGGCGACCGGGCCGATGCTGGCGGTGCTGCTGCTGTCCGCCGTGGCCGACGGCCGCCGCGTGGTGGAGGCGGCCGGGGAGCAGGCGATGCAGCTCGCGCGGCTGGCGGCGGAGCAGCAGGACGACACCCTGCAGGAGGCGATCAACCTGCTGCGCGTGCTGGGGCGGGTCGGCGCGGTGCGCGACATGGGGGAGGGCGGCTGCGGCGAGCTGCTGCGGGAGGTGGCGGCCGACCATCCCCGGATAGACGCCATCGCCGTCGCGCGCCCGGACGGGGTCATTGCCTGCGGCAGCCGGCCCGGCGCCGTTGGCCTGCAAGCCGGGGACCGGCCCTATTTCCAGGAGGCGATGGCGTCCGACGGCGTGCGCGCCGTGCTGAGCAACCTGACCGTGAGCCGGGTGTCGGGCAGGCCGACGATGTTCGTCGCCGTTCCGGTCGGCCCGGCGCAGGCCCGCGCCGGGGTGATGATCGCCGCGCTGAACCTGACGTGGTTCACCAGCTTGGGAGACCGGCTGCCGCGCGGCGGGGACCAGTTGGTCCAGGTGCTGGACAACCGGGATGGCTCCGTGCTCGCGCGCGCACCGGACCGCACCGCGCATATCGGGGACCTCGTGCCGGACTATCCCGTGCTGCGGGCGTTCCGCGCCGCGCCCGGCGGCGGCTCCGTCGTGGCGGCGGACGTGGACGGCACCATGCGCATCTTCGGCTTCGCGCCGCTGCCGGGCCGCGGCGGCAACATCGTGGTCGCCGTCGGGGTGCCGGAGGCTGAGGTGCGGCAGGCCGCGGACCGCCGGTCGGGCTATGCGCTCGCGGTTGCGCTGGGGGCGACGGCGTTCGCGGTGCTGGTCGCCTGGCGGTCGGCGGAGCGGGCGCTGCTGCGGCCGATACGCAGCCTGTCGCAGGCGGCGCATCGGGTGGGCGGCGGCGACCTGCAGGCCCATGCCCGCATGGAGCGCGGCGCGGCGCGGGAGCTGCGGGCGCTCGCGTCCTCGTTCGCCCGCATGGCCCGGCGCCTGCGCGAGCGGGACGGCCGCATCGCCGGCATGGGCCGCCAGCTCGCCGCGAGCGAGGCGCATCACCGCCTGCTGGCCGACACGGCGACGGACGTGATCGCCCGCTTCGACCTGTCGTTCCGCCACGCCTACGTGTCGCCGTCCTGCCAGGAGGTGCTGGGCTACCGTCCGGAGGAGCTGGCGGGGCGGCACCTGTCCGGGATCGTGCTGCCGGAGGACTGGGCGGAGGTGAACGCCGCCCTGGTGCTGCCGCTGGCCGGCGGGCGCCCGACGGTGCGCGTCACTTACCGCGCCCTGCGCGCGGACGGACGGACGACCTGGGTGGAGAGCAACGGGCGGCGGCTGGCCGACGGGGGCGGCTATGTGTTCGTCAGCCGCGACGTGTCGGCGCGCAAGCTGCTGGAGACGCGGCTGGAGGACGCGAACCGGCAGTTGCGCGTCATGGTGCGCCAGGACGGGCTGACCGGCCTGGCCAACCGCCGGCACTTCGACGACATGCTCGGCACCGAGTATCGCCGGGCCATGCGGGTGGGCGGGCCGCTGGCGCTCATCATGGTGGACGTGGACCGCTTCAAGGCGTTCAACGACCTGTATGGCCACCCTGCCGGGGATGCCTGCCTGCAACTGGTCAGCGGCGCCTTGGCCGGGGCGCTGCGGCGTCCGGCGGACTTGGCGGCGCGGTATGGCGGGGAGGAGTTCGCGGTGCTGCTGCCCGACACGGACGAGGCCGGGGCGCAGGCCACGGCGGCGCGCATCCAGGACGCGGTGCGCGCGGCGGCCCTGCGCCATGCCGGGTCCGAGTTCGGGGTCGTCACGCTCAGCATGGGAGTCGCCATGCTGGCCGCCAACCGCGACGGCGACGGCCCCGGCGCGCTGGTGGAGGCTGCGGACACCGCGCTGTATGCGGCGAAGCGGTCGGGCCGCAACACGGCGCACCTGGCCGTCGCGGCTGCGGCCTGACCGCTGCGGCCCGTCGTGGAGGGCCGGGTCAGGCTGCGACGGTGCCAGGCTGCGATGGTGCCATGCCGACCGCCATCCGCTCTGACCTTCGTCATTGCGGGCCGCGCTTGCGGCGTGGCAATCCCGGGCGCCCGGCACAGCCCTCGCCGCCCTGGGCTGCCGCGCCGCTGCGCTCCTTACAGCGACAGGAACGATCAAAGCAGGAGACGGTTGGCGTCAAGCCGACTGGCTCAGCACCAGGCGACGGCGCCGGGCGTGCTGGACCGGCAGGGCGGCATACACGTCCTTGACCGCCTCGGTGATCGTCACCCCGGCCAGGCGCGGCGCAAGGCGGCGGCCCGCGCGCTCCCACAGGGGTGCGCCGCGCAGCACCAGGCGCAGGTTGGTCGGCGGGACGTACAGCGCGGTCGCCCGCCGCTCGACGCTGAACAGGCTGGCTTGCAGCAGGCGGCCGATCTGCCCTTGCGAGTAGGGCTGGCCGTGGCCGAACGGCGTGCTCTCCACATGCGCCCAGACCCCGACGCGGTTGGGCGCCACGACCAGCAGGCGTCCGTCGTCCCGCAGCACGCGCCAGACCTCGCGCAGCAGCAGGCGCACGTTCTCCGACGCTTCCAGGCCATGCACGAGCAGGATGCGGTCGAATTGCAGGTCGGGGAAGGGCAGTGCGTCCTCCTCCATCGTGCAGGACAGGTTGGGGTGGCCGGCGGGCCAGCGGGCGACGCCGACCTGGGCCGGGGTGCCGGCGATGCAGCGCGCCGCCGTTTCCCGCCAGGGCCGCAGGTAGGGCGCGGCGTAGCCGAGGCCGAGGACCTGCATCCCCGCGACGCTGGGCCACAGCGCCGCAACCTGCTCCCGCAGCAGGCGGCAGGCGACCGCGCCGCGGGCGGTGCCGTAGAACTCCGCTGCCATCTGGACATCCGCCGTCATGCCTGGACCATAGCATGACACCTGCCCCGGCGCCCCGCTTGCGCCTTTCCCTGCTTGCCCCGGCCCTGGCTCGCACACAGGACAACCGAGCGAACGTCTAGGTTGGCTCCACTGGCCCTGGCTCGCATCGGCCCCGGCTTACGCTGCCCGGCTTGCGCTGCCCCTGCCCGCCGGTCCACGGTGCGGGACAGCGTTGCCGAGGCCGCCATGCCGCTCCATGCCCAAGCCATCCCGATCCTGTCCGACAACTACGCCTGGCTGATCCGGGACGAGGGGACCGGCGCAACCGCGCTGGTGGACCCGGCGGATGCCGACGCCTGCATCGCCGCGGTGCAGGACGCGGGCGGGCGGCTGGACCTGATCCTGCTGACGCACCACCACCAGGATCATATCGCCGGGGTGGACGAGGTGCGCGCCCGTTATCGCTGCCGCGTGGTGGGCGCCGCCGCCGACGCGCGGCGCCTGCCGCGGCTGGACCAGGCGGTGCGGGAGGGTGACACCGTGGAATTGGGCGGCAGCCGGCTGCGGGTGATCGAGACGCCGGGGCACACGGTCGGCCACATCTCGTTCGCGGGCGACGGCGAGGCGCCGGTGCTGCTGTGCGGCGACACCCTGTTCAGCCTGGGCTGCGGCCGGCTGCTGGAGGGCACGGCCGCCGATATGTTCGCCAGCCTGCATAAGCTGGCGGCCCTGCCGCCGGCCACCTTGGTCTGTTGCGGCCATGAGTATACGCAGTCCAACGCCCGCTTCGCGTTGCATGTAGATGGCCGCAACCAGGCGCTGCGGACCCGTGCCGCCTCCGTGGACCGCTTGCGCGCCGCGGGCCTGCCGACGGTGCCGAGCCTGCTGGGTGACGAGCTGGCGGAGAACCCGTTCCTGCGCGCCCCCACCGCCGACGCGCTCGGGGCGCTGCGATCCCAGAAGGACCAGTTCCGATGAAGCTGTACTACTCGCCGACCAGCCCCTATGTTCGCAAGGTCGCGGCCTGCGCCATCGCCTGCGGGCTGCACGGGCGGATCACGCGGATCGAGACCAATCCGCATGTGTCGCCGCCGGGGCTGGTGGGGGACAACCCGCTGTCCAAGGTGCCGTGCCTGGTCACGTCGGACGGGCTGGCGCTGTTCGGCAGCCCGGTCATCTGCGAGTACCTGGATGCCGTTGGGGAGGGGACGCTGTTCCCGCCTGCGGGTCCGCTGCGCTGGCGGGCACTGAAGCTGCAGGCCATCGGTGACGGCATCATGGACGCCGCGGTGATGCGCCGCATGGAGATGGGCCGCCCGGCAGAGGACGCACGCACCGCCAACATGGCGCGGCAGGCCGCAGCGGTCGCGCGGTCGCTGGACCTGCTGCAAGCGGCGCTGCCGCCGGAGCACTTGGACATTGGCACGATTACCGTGGCCTGCGCGCTGGGCTACTTGGATTTGCGCTTTGCGGATGATGCTTGGCGGGAGGGGCGGCCGGCGCTGGCGGCGTGGTACGCCGAGATGCAGAAGCGGCCGGAAATCGCGGAGACGGGGCCGGCTTAGCTTCTTCTCCCTCTCCCTCCGGGAGAGGGTCGGGGTGAGGGAGGTGGCCGGTATGACTTCGGCCTGTGATGGAATTGCTCCAGGATGGCCGGACATGGCGCTTGCCGCCTCCCTCACCCCGACCCACTCCCGGAGGGAGAGGGAGCAGGAAACACGTTCCTATTCCTTTGCCGCCACGAACCCGCCCGCTGCTACCAGTGCCGCCGCTCCCATCGTCATTGCCGTGAACGGCGCCAGTCCGGCCCCGGCCAGCAGCAGCGTGGACAGCACCGGCGTCGCGAACGCCAGCGTGCCCAGCAGCCGGGGGTCGCCGCGTTTCATGCCGCGGTCCCACAGCACGAATGCCGCACCGACCGGACCCAGGCCGAGCGCCAGCACCGCCGCCCAGGCCGTAGCGTCAGGCGCGACCGTGGCCTCCGTCAGCAGGTGCAGCCCGCCGGACAGCGCCGCCGTCCCGGCGCAGAACCCGGCCATCGTGCCCGGCGGCACCGCCGGGAAGCGCCGGGCCAGCACGGAGTATAATGCCCATACGACGGCGCTGGCCGCCGCCAGCGCATAGCCCAGCGCCGCCCCGGCCGGGAACGCCGCGCCGCCGCCCAGCAGCATCGCGCAGCCGGACAGCGCCAGGACGGTGCCCAGCCCATGCCGCCATGTCAGCCGCATCCCCAGCAGCGCCGCGGACAGCAGCACCAGCAGCAGCGGCCAGGTGTAGTTGATAAGGTTCGCTGTGGCCGCCGGGGCGCGGGCCAGCGACGCGAAATACAGCGCATGGAAGCCGAACAGACCGCCCACGCCATGCAGCCAGGCCAGCGGCGGCTGCCGCAAGTCCAGCAGCCGCCCCCGGGCTGCCAGCCAAGCCAGCCCCAGCCCGCCCGACACGGCGAAGCTCATCGCCGTCAGTTGCAGCGGCGGCAGCCCGGATGCGGCGCGGGACAGCAAGGCCAGCACGGCCCACAGCCCGATCGCGCCACACCCGGCGAGCGTCGCCGCCCGCACAGCCTTTCCCGCACGGTCCTTGAGAAAGTGCCGGCGCTAGTACATGTGCTGGCCGCCGTTGATGGACAGCGTGGACCCGGTGATGAAGTCGCCGTCGTCAGCCGTCAGGAACGCGACGCCGCGGGCGATGTCCTCGGCATGGCCCAGCCGGCCCATCGGGATGCGGGCGATGATCTTGGTCAGCACGTCCGGCGGCACCGCCCGCACCATCTCGGTGTCCACGTAGCCCGGCGCGATGGCGTTGCAGGTGATGCCGAACCGCGCGCCCTCCTGCGCCAGGGCCTTGGTGAAGCCGTGGATGCCGGACTTGGCGGCGGCGTAGTTCACCTGGCCGTACTGGCCCGCCTGGCCGTTGATGCTGCCGATGTTCACCACCCGGCCGAACTTCGCTGCCTTCATGCCGTCGAACGTCAGCTTGCACAGGTTGAAGCAACTGCCGAGATTGGTGTCCATCACCGCGTCCCACATGTCTCGGGTCATCTTCACCATGGTGGTGTCGCGGGTGATACCAGCGTTGTTGACCAGGATTTCGATGGGGCCGTGCTCGGCCTGCATCTGCTTCACCGCCGCCTCGCACGCGGCGTAGTCGCCGGCGTCGAACTTGACGTGCGGGATGCCGGTCTCCTTGGTGAACGCCTCGGCCGCTGCGTCGTTGCCGGCGTAGCTGGCGATCACTGTCCGCCCGGCCGCTTTCAGCGCCACGCTGATGGCCGCGCCGATGCCGCGCGTGCCACCTGTGACGAGTGCTACTCGTGCCATTGTTTTTGTCCTCCCTAGCTTAGCGGGGGATGTTGGCCGCTTTGCCGGAAGGGGTCCAGAGGCTTGGGCCAGCCCCTGCTTCTGCTGGCCGTCTTGCAACCGGCCTGCGCCCGTCATGGCCGGGAGATAGGGTGAACGCGACAGGCCGGGGGCCGCCTGACGGACTGCGCGTCCTGGCGGCCCCTGGATCGCCGCGCCGGGCGTGTAAGTTTCCCCCTTGCCCCTCCGTTTGGACGAGTTTGGCGGTGCCGACGCCCTTTGCCGGACGCAAACTCGGCCAAAACGCCTGAAAAGAAAGGTCTGCGGCGGCCAGGCCGGGCCGTTTCCCGGCGGTTCAGGGGAGGGAGCGAATAACTTACACGCCCGCCGCAAGGGCGGATCGCAATGACGGTGCCTAGATGGGTGAGGCACCGCCAAGGCGCATGGCCGGTCGTGTCATGTCAGCCGCTAGAAGTCCTGACCTGTTGCGGCGTGCCACCTACGTAGGGTGGGAAAGCGTCAGCGCCTCCCGCCAACGGGCAGAGCCGCCCTGTGGCGGATGGCGCTGCGCTTATCCGCCCGACACTTCCCACAGCCGGCGCAGGTCAAAACCCCCGACGGCCGGTGTTGGGCGGTCAGCGCTCCAGGCACATGGCAACACCCATGCCGCCGCCGATGCACAGGGTCGCAAGGCCCTTCTTGGCGTCCCGGCGCTGCATCTCGTGCAGCAACGTCACCAGAATGCGCGCGCCGCTGGCACCGATGGGGTGGCCGATGGCGATGGCGCCGCCGTTCACGTTCACCTTGCCGGGGTCCCAGGCCATGTCCTTGTTGACCGCGGCGGCCTGGGCGGCGAACGCCTCGTTGGCCTCGATCAGGTCCAGGTCCCCGGTGGACCAGCCCGCGCGCTTCAACGCCTTGCGGCTGCTGGGGATCGGGCCGGTGCCCATCACCGCGGGATCAACGCCCGCAGTCGCGAAGCTGGCGATGCGGGCCAACGGCGTCAGGCCGCGGCGGGCGGCCTCGCTGGCGGACATCACCACCAGGACGGCGGCGCCGTCGTTGATGCCGCTGGCGTTGCCGGCGGTCACGGTGCCCTCCTTGCTGAACGCCGGGCGCAGCTTGGCCATGCCCTCGGGCGTGCTGTCGTGGCGGACATACTCGTCGTCCGACACCACCACGTCGCCCTTGCGGCCCTTGACCGTCACGGGCGCGATCTCGTCCTTGAAGCGCCCGGCCTTTTGCGCGGCGCTGGCCTTGTGCTGGCTGTTCACCGCCAGCTCGTCCTGCTCGGCGCGGGTGATCTGGTAGGCGGTCGCGACGTTCTCCGCCGTGGTGCCCATGTGGTAGCCGTGGAAGGCGTCCCACAGGCCGTCCTTCAGCATGGTGTCTATCAGGCCCAGCTCGCCCATCTTGGTGCCGGCGCGCAGGTAAGCGGCATGGGCGGACTGGCTCATGCTCTCCTGGCCTCCGGCGAGGACGATGCTGCTCTCGCCGCTCATCACCTGCTGCGCCGCGAGCGCCACGGTCCGCAGGCCGCTGCCGCAGACCTGGTTTATGCCGAACGCGGTGGCGCTGTCGGGAATGCCGGCGTTGCGGGCGGCCTGGCGGGCCGGGTTCTGGCCCTGGGCGGCGGTCAGCACCTGGCCCAGGATCACCTCGTTCACGTCCGCGGGGTCCAGGCCGATGCGCTCCATGGCGGCCTTGAGCGCGACGGAGCCGAGCGTGTGGGCGGGCAGGGTGGCGAACCCGCCGTTGAAGCTGCCGACCGGCGTGCGGGCGGCGGATACGATGACGACGTCTTCCATTCTTGCTTGTCTCCCTTTTGGCCTTGGCAGTCTTTTGGCCCCGGCAATCTTTAAGCCCTGGCAGCATAAGCCGTTACAGTCCGCGCAACCAGTCCAGCAGGGGCAGCCACAGCGCATCCCTGGCCCGCGGCCCCGCCACCATGCCAATGTGCCCGGCCGCGGGCTGGTGCAGCACCGCCCCGGGGATCAGCCGGGCGAGGGGCAGCGCGGATTCCGGCGGCACGATGCGGTCCCGCAGCGGCGCGGCGACGAAGGCGGGCACGGCCAGCGCCGCCGGGTCCACCGTGCGTCCCGCAACATGCCACGCGCCGCGGCCCGGCGCGTTGGCGCCGTACCAGCCGCCCAGCGCCTCCCGCGCGACCGGCGCCGCCAGGGGCACGCCGTCGTTCAGCCAGTCCTCCAGCGCCACGAAGTCTCGGGCGGCCTCGCTCTCCTGGTCCATGCGGGCGAAGGCGCGGAATTTGGCGGCGATGGCGCCGGGGTCGGGCAGGGCGAACAGGCTCTGCAGCGCGTCCACCGGCAGCGTGCCGGTGGCGGCCAGCATCGGCTCCAGCAGCAATAGGCTGGCGCCCACGCGGCGGGGCTGGTCGGGGCCGGCGCCGTGGAAGTCCCAGGGGGTGGCGAGCAGCGCCAGTGCGCGCACCAGCTCCGGCCGGCGCAGCGCGGCAGCCAGCGCCAGCAACCCGCCCATGCAGTAGCCGGCGAGCACGACCGGCCTGCCCACCGCCGCCATCGCCCGTTCCAGCGGCCCGGCGATCACGTCCGTGAGCGTCATCGCCCGCTCCGCCGCGCCGGGCCATCCCCAGTCCAGCAGCAGCGGGCGCAGGCCCTGGGCCGCGAGCCAGCGCAGCAGGGAGCGGTCCGGCAGCAGGTCCAGCACATAGGCGCGGTTGATGAGGCTGGGCACGAACAGCACCGGCAGGGCGTCCGGCGCGGCGTGGTGGGCGTAGTCGAGCAGCCTGGCGTCCCCCTCCGTCCAGAGTGCGGGCGGGTCGGGCAGGCTGCGCTGCCAGGGGTGGCGGCGGTAGGCGGCGATGCCGGCGACCAGCGCCGGGTCAGCCCAGCCCGGCAGCGCCCCCCCGGGCAGCGGCGATCCCGCCAGCACGGCCTGCAGGGACGGCTGCCCCGGCGGCGCCAAGTGCATCATCAAGGGCCGCGGGCCGCGGCGGCGCATCGGCCCCGGCAGGTCCGGGCGGATCATCGCTGCCGTCCCCGGGTGGCGGCTGGGGCGGCGGCGGCCCTGCCTGGATCGCGGCGGCCTGCCGTGCCAGGTGCAGCGCGGCGCGGTGCAGCGCCTCCTGCACCTCCCGGTCGGCGGCCAGGGCCGCGAACTCGCTTTGCAGGATGGTTGCCCAGTCTGCGGCGAGGCGGGCCTGTTCGGCGTCTGTCATGTCCGGGTCCCGGCTGTGGCATGTTGCTTTGCAGCATATCCCGGTAGGGAAAGGTCGCCGATGCTGCAACTGCGTGATACAACCGCGGCACCTTGACCCCGAGGACCATCATGGCCGACGCCCCGCACGACCCGACCGCCGCCGCCAGCCCCGCTGCGCCGCCGTCCAGCCCGCCGCCCGCGCCGCCGCCCGTCGTGGTCAAGAAGTATGCCAACCGCCGCCTGTATAACACCGAGACCAGCAGCTACATCACCCTCGACAACCTCGCCGACATGATACGCGCCGGACGCGACTTCGTTGTCTATGATGCGAAGTCCGGGGAGGACATCACCCGCGGCGTGCTGACGCAAATTATCGTCGAGGAGGAGAGCAAGGGCACCTCCATGTTGCCCACCCCCTTCCTGCGGCAACTGATCGGCTTCTACGGCGACAGCTTGCAGGGCGTGGTGCCGCGCTACCTGGAAACGGCCATGTCCTCGTTCGCGCGGCAGCAGCAGCAGTTGCGCCAGGCGGTGCAGCAGACGATCAGCCCGTTCCTGCCGGTGGGCGTCGAGGAGATGGGACGGCAGAACCTTGCGATGATCGAGCGGGCGATGAGCATGTTCAACCCGTTCCACCGCGGCGGAGAGCCGCTGCCGCCCGCGCCTGCACCCGTTGCGGAAACGGAGGCCGGCCATGCCGCCGTGCCGCCAGCATCCGACACGGCGGAGCTTGACCGGCTGCGCCTGGAGGTGGACGCCCTGCGGTCCCAGCTTGCCGCCGCGCAGGCCGACGCTGCCGCCCATACTGCCGCGCCAGCAGTGGTGCCGGAGATAGCCGAAGTCCTCCCGGCGCTCATGGCCGATGCTGCCCCGGTCGCCGACGCCGGACGACATGCGCCGCCGGCCGATGCAGCCGGGCCGGAGCCGGACCACGCTGCCGCCGCGACGCCCGCGTTGCCGTCAACAGAGCCGAACGGCGTGCCGCCGGCGCAGACGCATGTTGACGCATCTGTGGCCGAGGCTGCGGTCCACCATGCGGTGGACGCTTTGGCCGGTCATGCGCCGCCGCGTGGCAAGCCCGGCGTGACGGGAGCGAACATGCTGGCCGATCCCGCCCTGGCTGCGCCGTCACGCGCCGCCCGGCGGGCGCGGACGCCGCGCGATACTCACTGAGGCCAGGCGGTCCAGCTCCGGCCCGTAACCGGGGAACGTCCAGCCGCGCCGGCGCGGCGGTCAGAACTTGCCGGGCAGTATCCAGCGCAGCGCTGCGGCAATGGATGCGACGACGACTTCCGCAGCCCAAAGCCCTATGAACCAAAGCCAGCGACGCGCTGCCATTCCCGCCATGGCGGGCCTGCCGTCAGTAATAGCCTGCCCCGCGCTGCATCTTGCCGCGGAACACCCAGTGGGCGTAGGCGGTGTAGGCCAGGACGGCAAGGTAGCTGGCCAGCCCGATGGAGAAGGCCGGGAAGACGATATGGAAAGCCACGGTGAACGCGAACTGCGCGCGAGCCAGATGGAGGGCGTCATAGCCGAGCATGAGGACATCCTTTGTGCAAGGCAGCATCGTTCCCGCCATGGATCAGATAGGGAGGCGGGACGGTCTGTCAGCTTTCATCGTCCCGGCACCGGTGCCCAGTTAACGAATGGCACACGCAGAAGAGGAAAACCCGCGACCGACACCACCGCGTCGGCAAGGCGAAGGCGAACGGCTGCCGGGGCGTCCGCGTCCCGGCCCGACAGCAGGCCGAGCACCGCCTTGGCCGCCACGGCGGTCGAGGCTGGCACCACCCCAGCCTGCACCAGACGATCCAGTGCCGCCCGGTGGCCTCGCACCTGCGCCGCCAGGTCCAGCATCGGCTGCAGGTCGGCGTCCAGGCCGCCCCCGCCCGACGCGGACACTGCAAGGCCGCTGGCTTCCAGGGTCACGCTGCTGACCTGCACCTTGCCGCCGCCGTCCCGCCATGCCGCCGCCCCGCCGGCAGGATCAGGCCCGGCCGGGACCGCGCCGGTCAGCGAGGCGTCCAGGGTGGCGCGTCCCGCCTCGATGAACGGCGCTGCCTCGATGCCCGTCAGGCTGACCTGCAACGACCGGCCCGCGGCACGGGCGTCCAAGCCCGCAACGCCGACGGAGCCGCCCGGCAGATGCAGGACGACCTCCCGCCCGGACAGCCCGATGCCGGCGCTATTTGCGGCAAGCTCGAACGAGGCCGCCGTGACCGGAACCCAGGCTGCTCCTGTTAGCCGCCAACGCTGCGCGCCTGACGGGACGATCAGCAGCGTGCCGGGTTGGGCGGCGCGGATGGCGACGCTGGCCTCGTCGGCGGACCAGGCGGCGGGCACTCCTGCAGCGGCACCGTCCACGGCCATCCGGCGATAGCTGACTGCCGCCGCAAACGGCCACCCGGAGTAGCTGGGCGCTTCCGCCTGGATGGCCCATCCGTCCCGGCGCAGGCCGTCCAGCCTGGCTTCCACTTCCCGTTGCAGCCTGGCAGTGGCGTACGTCCATGCCGCGCCGTGCAGGGCGGCCACAGCCGCGACGGCGGCTAAGCCGCGGCCGAGCCATGTCATCATAGCGCACCGCTACGCGCCATGCCGCCAGGCGCGCGGCAGCATCGAACCGCTGTCATCCACAGGCGGGCTGCCTGCATCGTTGCGCCCGGGCGAGGATTCGCCAACGATTTCAAGGGGAGCAAGACCGTTGTAACCTGGAAAAATAATATGCAGCAATTACAATGCACTAGTTTTTGCAGGGAACGTGCGGTGAACAAATTTGCTATAGCTCCGGGCAGAGCGGCCGACATGAAAGCGGGATGATCCGGGCACTTGGACATGCGGCGGCACCGGTTCTCACACCGCCGGCACAGGTCTATGCACAGAGTTATCCACAGGCATGGCCAGCTCCGCTTCGCGCCAGCGCGCACGCAGCGTTGCAATCAGTTCTGCTTGCGGCAAATCCGGCGGGATCGGCCTGCCGATGACGATATGGATCGGACCGGGCCGCTTGTTGAAGGCGCGGCGGCCCCAGCGCAGCCCCGAATCGGTCGCGACGGGGATCACCGGCAGCCCGGTGCGCGCTGCCAGGATGGCGATGCCGGGGCGCAGCGGCACGTCCTCGCCGGGGCGGACGCGGGTGCCTTCGGGGAAGACGACGATCTGCCGGCCGTCCGCCTTGGCGCGGTCGCCGCCGCGCAGCAGGGTGCGGACGGCGTTGATGCCGCTGCGCTCGACCGGTATCTGGCCCGCCGGGACCAGCAGGGGGCCGAACAGCGGCACCCGCGCCAGCTCGGCCTTGAAGACGTAGGCCACGCGCGGCACCAGACGCAGCCAGATCATCGTGTCGAAGGCCGACTGGTGCTGCGACGCTATCAGCGCCGCGCCGCCGGTCGGCAGGTGCTCCAGCCCCGTCACCACGACGCGGATGCCGCAGATGACGGCGGCGCCGTCCAGCGCCAGCCCGGCCCAGACCTGCGCGAAGCGCAGCGCGTGGCGGCGGCCGATCCATCGGCAGGGCGTGCCCGCCCCGGCGACCACCATCGTCATCAGGAAGAACCAGACGTTGAACAACGCCGAGCGCAGCAGGGTCATCGGGCAGTCTCCGTCCGGGTCAGCGGCGCCAGGTGCAGGCGCACGGCGATCAGCTTGTCGTATTCGTTGGCCAGCATACGCGCCGCCGCCGGGCCGGTGCTGCCGCGCAGGGCAGGAGGCAGGACCGGAGCGGGGTGCAGCTCGGCGCCCGGCAGGCTGCGGCGCAACTCCAGCAGGGCGCGCGGCATATGGTAGCCGGCGGTCACGACGATCAGCCGCCGCAGCCCGTGCGCCTGCGCCCATTGCGCCGTTTCCGCTCCGTTGCCGACGGTGGTGGTCGCCTCCCGGCCCATTGTGACCTGGCCTGCGATTCCCGCCGGGTCCAGGTGGACGCGCCGCGCCAGCTCCGCGAGGTCGGCAGTGCGCCCGACGCCGGACACCAGCAGCAGCGGCGCGCGGCCCTCTGCCAGCAGGCGCAGCGCCGTCTCGATCCGGTCCGCGCCGCCGGTCAGCACGACGATCCCATCCGCGGCGGGCGGCAGCGGCGGGCCGGGCTGGTGGGCGCGGTGCTCGAACCACGCGAAGCCGACGCCCCAGGCCGCGGAGCAGGCGAGCAGCGCCGCGCTGGCTGCGGCACCTGCTTGCCGCAGCCGGTCCAGCGGCATTTTCATGGTAGCCGGCTCACGGCAGCCGCCGCAGCCAGCGCCGCACCGTGCCCTGTGCCGTCACCCAGCCGATGGCAGCAGCCGCCAGCGGCAGCACGGGCAGGGCGAGCCACAGCCCGGCCGGCAGCGCATCCCCCAGCCCCGGCGCGTCGTCCTGCCCCGTGAAGGGCCGGGCCAGCCCGGACAGCCCTATCAGCACCGGCAGCGCGGCCACGGCGCCCAGGGTGCCGCCCGAGGTGGCCAGCACCGTCGCGCGCCGGGCGAAGCGGTTGGCGATGTAGCCGCGCGTGGCGCCCAGACCATGCACGACCTCTATGGCGTCGCGCCGGGACGCCAGCCCGGCGCGGGTCGCAACCGCGACCACCGCGGCTGCCACGAAGCCCACCACCGCGACCGCCAGCCCGGCGCAGGCTTGCAGGCTGCGGGCCAGCGCGCCCAGGCGGCCGACCCAGATGTCCTGCGCCTCGATCAAGGTGCCGGGCGCCGCTGCGGCGGCGCGCTCCGCCAGGCCGGACGGCGCCGCACCGGACAGGCGCACCTCGATCACCGCCGGCAGTTGCAGGGCCGTCGCAGCCGGCCCGGCGCCCAGCCACGGCCGCAGCAGCTCCATCACTTCATCCTCCTGCACCAGCCGCGCCGCGGCAATGCCGTCCTGGCCGTGCAGCGCAGCCAGCACCGCGTCCACGCGCCGGGCGCCGCCTGCCGCGGGGCCGGCGGGCTGCGGCACCTGCACGGTCAGCATCGCGGCGGCGCCGCCCTGCCAGTGCCGGGCCAGGCCGGCGGCACCGAACGCGCCGGCCAGCGCCAACGCCGCCAGGAACGCCATCGCCGCCACCAGCAGCGGCAGCAGCCGGTCCGACAGCGCCCGGCGCAGGCCCAGGTCGTCGGCGCCTGCGGGGCGCAACGTCCGCCCCTGCTTGGCTGCCCGTCCTGCCCCGGCCGCCCCGGCCGCCCGTCCGGCCCTAGTCATCGCGCACCAGGTGCCCGTCCAGCAGCCGCAAGGTGTGCGCGGGGTGGCGGGCCACCAGGGCGTCGTTGTGCGTCGCCACCACCACGGTGGTGCCCAGCCGGTTCATCTCGTGCATCAACTGCATCAGGCGCCCGGCCTGCACCTCGTCCAGGTTGCCGGTGGGTTCGTCGGCCAGCAGCAGCAGCGGGCGGGCGACGACGGCGCGGGCGATGGCGACGCGCTGCTGCTCGCCGCCGGACAGCTCGGCCGGGCGGGACAGCAGCTTGCGGGACAGGCCGACCCAGCCCAGCAGCTCCAGGGTGTCCACGCGCACCTGGCCTTCCGGCCGCCCGGCGAGGCGCAGCGGCAGGGCCACGTTGTCGAAGGCCGAGAGGTGCGGCAGCAGCCGGAAGTCCTGGAACACCATGCCGATGCGGCGGCGCAGCAGCGGCAGCCTGGCCCGGCGGGCGGCGCCGATATCCTGGCCCATCAGCTCCAGCCGTCCGGCGCTGGGGCGGACGGCGAGGTGCAGCAACCGCAGCAGGCTGGTCTTGCCGGCGCCCGAGGGTCCGAGCAGCCAGCGGAACCCGCCCTCCCGGATGCCGAACGTCAGGCCGTGCAGGACGGTGGCGGCGCCATACTCCAACCCGACGCCTTCCAAGCGCACCATGCCGAACCCCCGGCGTCCCTTCTGCCACGGCGACGCGGCTTTGGGGAGGGCAGGGGCTGCGGTCCCCGGCTGTTCCTCGGTTGTTCCCAGGGTCGTGCGCCGGGTTGTTGGAGGCGGGCCGGGCAGGGTATCAACGAGGCATGAGGATCACCTGTCCGACCTGCGCCGCGGCCTACGACGTGCCGGACGCGCGCATGGCGGGGGGCCGCGCCGTCCGGTGCGCGCGATGCGGGTCGGACTGGGTGCCGCTGGCGGACGAGGCTCCAACGCCGAACGCGGCACCTGCGCCGAACCCGGTCCTGACAGGGGCCGCGGCGTCGAGCCAGGCTGCGCCGCCCGTGCCTATGCCGCCCGTGCCCATGCCGCCCCTGCTTGTGCCGTCCCCGCCTGTGATGCCCGCGCCTATGCCGGCCATGACGGTTCCCGCGCCAGTGCCGCCGCCAGTTATCCAGGCAGCGCGGTCGCCGCCGACTGCTGCCGGGCTGCGCGATCCGAGGGCCTTGGTCCTGCTGGCCTGGATTGCCAGCCTCGTGCTGCTCGGGGCGCTGGCCTGGGCGGGCATCGCCTGGCGAACCAGCGTGATGCACGCCTGGCCGCCGAGCGAGCGCCTGTATGCCGCGCTTGGGCTGCTGCGGGGACCGCCGGCCCGCTGACGCGCATCCGGACCAAGCGGCCTCGTTCAAGCCGGACAAGCAGGTGCAGAACCCACGGCTTGGGCGCGCAAGGCGCATCCATCCGCACCGGACGCGCCCTAGTAGGTCTTCAGCAGCCGATCAATGTAGTCCAGTTCCGGCTGCGGCCGGGTGCGGTCGGCGCCGCGGCGGCGCAGCTCCTCCTGGATCGCGCGGGTGCGCGCCTCCTCCATCTGATCGGGCACGCGCACGCTGTCGCTATTTTCGGCGCCGGCAGCGCCCTGCGGCAGCTCGCGGCCCAGCGGGTCACGCCGCGCTTGGCGACGGCTGGGCTGGTTGCGGCCTTCGGTGCCGGGCCGGCTGTTGTCGCCCTGGCGCGTGCCGGGCTGGTTGCCGGTGCCGCTGCTGCCGCTCTCGCCTTCGCCCTCTCCCTCGCCAGAGTCGCCCTCGCCGGGCTGCTCGCCGGTGCCGAACTGGCGGGCCATCATCTGGCCCATGTCGCGCCCGCCCTTCTGCAACGCCTCAATGGCGCGCTGCTGGGCAGCGCCGGCGAAGTCGTCGCGACCGTCGGCCAGGGCCTGGGCGGCGTCGCGCATCGCGGTGTCGGCCTCGCCCAAGCTGGGCGGGACCTGGCCGGTCAGGTCGCCGAAGCGCTGCATCAGTTCGCCCAAGGCACGGCGCAGGGCACGCTGCTGCTTGGCATCGGTCTGGCGCTGGGCTGCTGCGCCTTCCTGGCGTTGAGCGGCTGCGCCTTCCTGGCGCTGGGCAGGGTCGCCCGGCTGACGCTGCCCGGCCTCGCCGGGGCCGGGCGGACGGCGCTCCGTGCCGGGGCGGGCCTGGGCATGGTCAACCAAGCCGCCCTCGCGGCGCACCATGTCCTGCACGGCGTTCTGCTGCTGCTTGCCGCGCTCGCGCCGTTCGGCGTTCCGCTGCTCGCGCGCCTCGCCGCTTTCCGGACGGGCGTTCTGCAACTGCTCCAGGAGGCGCTCCAGCTCCGCCATCTGCTTCTTGGCGTCGTCCATGCGGCCTTCCCTGGCCGACTGCTGCATCTCCTTGGCCATGCGGTCCAGCTCGCGCTGGCTCATGGCCGGGGAGTTCGGGTCGAGCGGGATCTCCGTGCCGTCCTTCTGGGCCTGCTTGGTGAGCGCCTCCATGTGGCGCTGTATCGCCTCGCGCAGCTCCTCCATGCGCTTCTCAAGCTCGGCCTGCTTCTCGGGCGTGTCCGGCTTGGCTTCCATGGCCTCCCGCATGGCCTCCCGCGCCGCTTCCAGGGCGCGGGCGGTGCGGTCGGGCGCACCGTCCTCCAGCGACAGCGCCAGGTCCCACATGCGGGACTGCGCCTCCTCGACGGCATCCGGCTCCCGGCCGCGGCGGAGCAGGGCGGCGACCGAGCGCATGTTGAGCGCGACACCGGCGGAGTAGTCGTATGCCTTGGGCTGGTCCGCCAGGGTGTCCATCAACCGGGCAGCCGGGTCGCGCTCCCCGGGGGTCAGGCTGAGCTGCCGGCGCACGTCCAGCACGGCGCGGGCCAACGGGTTCTCGAACGGGCGCTCGGGCAATACGAACTCGGCGTCCGCCCCCGTGCCGACCTGGCCCGGCGCGTCGCGCGCCACTACGCGGCCCCGCACCGCCAGGCCGGCCCAGGGATGCGCGGACAGGTCCTGCAGCGCCGTGCCTCCCGCCGTCTTGGGCGATCCGGACAGCGGCAGCGGCAGCTTGATCGGGTCGGCGCCGGCACGGTCGCGCAGGCGCAGCTCGATGCCGGCGCCGGCCAGGCCATAGTCGTCGGCAGCGCGCCAGGGCAGGCGGGTCTGCCGCACGCCGCGGCGGGCGGACTGCACCGGCCCCGGCGGCTCGGTGAAGCCGGCGGTCGGCGGCTGGTCGGGGATGGCGGTCAGCACCCAGGACTGGCTGCCGCCGCGCCGCTGCACGGACAGGGTGCCGCTGGCCGCCAGGTCCCGCTCCGCCTGCCAGCTTGCGGCGTCCAGGGCACGGAAGGGCGTGACCTCACCGTTCAGGCCCAAGGACGGCTCGCCGCTGCCGCCGGTGACGTTGACAACCAGGTGCGACCCGGCAGGGACCGACACGGCTAGCTGCTCCGCCCGCAGGAATACGGGCGCCACGCCGGTGTAGGCCGGGGGCGTGACCCAAGCCTGTATGACGGAGGCCGGGGCCGGCGAGCCTTCCGGCAGCGCCGGCAGGACGCCGCGCAGCAGGCGCCGGCCCGCGTCCGGCCCGGCGACCACGACGGCGGCGCCCAACGCGACCAGCAATGCACCGCGCAGCGCCCGGCCGTCGCGCGCCGGCAGGCCCGGCCGCGGCGGCGCCACGCGCATCCGGGCGGCCTGCGCAGCCACGCGCGCCAGGTGCGCCTTCCATAGCGCCGCGCCTTCTGCCGACTGCTGCGCCGGGCTGTCGGCCAGGACGGACAAGGGGCGATGGCGCAGGCCGGTGTCGCGCTCCAGCCGGCGGTCGGCGAGGGCGTCGGTCGGCTGCGCCACACGGCGCAGCGCCCGCCAGGCCAGCGCCGCAAAGGCCGCCAGCGCCAGCAATGCCAGCAGCAGCCGCGGCCAGGCCGGCAGCGAGGCCGGCACGTCCAGCAGCGCGAGCACGGCATAGGCGCCCAGGACGCCGAGCGGCGGCCAGGCCGCGGGCCAAGCCTGCTCCCACCAGAGCGCCAGGCGGGCCAGCCGGCGCTTGCGCGCCAGCGCCTGCATCCCGGCCTCCGGCGGGGGCGCGCTCATCCGAGCCAGTCCGGGGTGATTTCCCCTTCCCACAGGGCCTCGACCGGCTGGCGGGCGCGGATTACCGACCAGCGGCTGCCGTCAACCATCACCGCGGCGGCCAGGGGGCGCGTGTTGTAGGTGCTGCTCATGACCGAACCATATGCCCCCGCATCCAGGATCGCCAAGCGCGCACCGGCGGCCAGCGGCGGCAAGGCGCGGCTGCGGGCGAGGGTGTCGCCGCTTTCGCAGACCGGCCCGACGACATCCGCAGGCAGGGCAGGGCGCACGGCGTCCACCGCGGACACCGGGACGATGCCGTGCCAGGCGTCATACATCGCGGGCCGCGCGAGGTCGTTCATGGCGGCGTCCAGCACGACGAAGCGGCGGCCTGCGGTGGTCTTGGACAGGATCACCGAGGCCAGCAGCACGCCCGCCGGGCCGGCCAGCCAGCGGCCGGGTTCGATGGCCAGGCGCACGTCCAGACCGCCGAACGCCATGCGTATCGCCCCGGCGAAGGCGGCGGGGGTCGCGGCCGGCTCGTTGCGGTAGGGGATGCCGAGGCCGCCGCCGCAGTCCACCGCCTCGACTGTCTGCCCGGCGGAGCGCAGCGCCCGCACCAGGTCCGCCGTGCGGGCGTAGGCGGCGCGGTAGGGAGTCATGGACATGATCTGGCTGCCGATGTGCAGCGCCAGGCCGATAGGCCGCAGGCCGGGCAGGGTGGCGGCATGGGCATACAGCGCCGCCGCGTCGTCGTAGGCGACGCCGAACTTGTTGTCGGCGCGGCCGGTGGTGATCTTGGCGTGGGTGCCGGCGTCCACGTCCGGGTTGATCCGCAGCGCCACCCGGGCGGTCGCGCCCATGCCGGCGGCGGCGGCGGACAGCATCGCCAGCTCCTCCGCGCTTTCGGCGTTGACCTGGCCGACGCCGGCCTGCAAGGCCAGGCGCAATTCCGGCACGGACTTGCCGACGCCGGAGAAGACGACGTGCCCGGCGGGGATGCCGGCCCGCAGCGCCCGCTGCAGCTCGCCGCCGCTCACCACGTCCGCCCCGGCGCCGCCATGGCCCATCAGGCGCAGCACCGCCAGGTGGTCGTTGGCCTTCACGGCGTAGTGGACCTGCATGGGCAGGCCGGACATGGCGTCCTGCAACTGCCGCAGGCGTCCGCGGATGCAGTTGGCGGACAGGACCCAGGTGGGAGATCCTACGGCGTCGGCGACGGCGTTGAGCGGCACGCCCTCCATCAGCAGGCCGTCCATGGCGTGCATGGACAGGTGCGGCCGGGCGGCGATCAGCTCCGCGGTGGTGGGATCGGGGTCGTGGGCTAGGGCGAGCGGGGCTGGCATTCCGTGACATTAGGGAAAGCGGCGCGGATGATCCAGGCGGGATGACGGGGTTCGGCTGCCTTCTTCCCCTTTCTGGGGGAGAGGGCTGGGGCGGGCGCCATACCCCGGATGCAAGAGAGGCGGGGGGTGCGGCGGTGGCCGGTATGGGGACCGGGCTGCAACGGGCGCGGGTCGGCGCTTGCGGCTTCCCTCACCCCGGCCCTCTCCCGGAGGGAGAGGGGGAAGCGGGCCTAGTCGCCGGTCAGCCGCGCACCGCCCAGCGGCGAGGCCAGGCGCATCATCGCGCCGACGCCGGGCGCCGTGTCCAATGCCAGCGCCGCGTCCGCCAGGCGGCCGGCGCGGTCCAGGCCCAGCACGGGGGCGCTCAGGCCGGTGAACTTCGCGCGCAGCTCGGCATCGGTCAGGAAGTTGCCCGGCTCGCCCTTCGGCACCACCACCAGGCGGCTATGGGTCTGCCCGGCGGCCACTACCGTGAGCCGGCCAGCCATGTTGCCCGGGCTGTGCGCCTGCACCTCCGCGTCCCGCTCGCAGCGGATGCGCTGCATCAGGGCCTGCACCGCCGGGGCGTGCAGCATGGCGTAGCTGTCCCAGCCCATGCCGCCCGTCGCCAGCGCCACCGCGATGACGAACGGGCCGCTGAACTGGCCGTCCACGACTGTTTGCGGGTTGGATTTCTGCTCGGCCGGCTCGCCGATCAGCCGCATCCCGGCCTCCGGCAGGCCGAGCGTGACGCCCTCGATGGCGGCGGGGTCAATGCCATGCTCCGCCCGCAGCGCCAGGGCGGCGTCTATGCCGGCATGGCCATAGCGGCAGGATGGATAGGGCTTCACCGCGGTCTGCATCAGCTCGAACACCGTGCCCAGGTTGTGCGTGGCGCGGGCCGGGTCGGGGTTGGGGGCGTAGGCGCGCAGGAAGCCGTGGGTGCCCTCGATCCCCTCTGCCGCGCCCTTGAAGCCTTCGCGCGCCAGCACCGCCGCTGTCAGGCCGCCCATGCAGGCCCAGCCCACCTGGAACCGCTTGGTCCAGGCGCCATTTGCCAGGAATTGCAGGCTGCCGGCGGACTGGCTGAGCGCGATGCCGAGCGCCGACGCCACGCCGTCCGCATCCAGCCCGAACACCCGGGCCGCCGCCGCCGCCGCGCCGAACGCGCCGCAGGTGCTGGTCGGGTGGAAGCCGCGGGCATAGTGGTCCGCCGCCGGCAGCGCCAAGGCGATGCGGCACGTCACCTCGTAGCCCGCGACGATCCCGGCCAGCACGTCCGCGCCGCTCGCCCCCGTCATCTCGCCGGCGGCCAGCGCCGCGGGGATCACCGGGCAGCCCGGGTGCAGGGACCCGGCGGCGTGCGTGTCGTCGAAGTCCAGCGAGTGGCCCAGCGCGGCGTTCAGGAAGGCGGCGCCGGCAGGCGTGTAGCGGGCGCAGTCGCCGAACACGCCGCTGCTGCCGGCCGCGACGCCCAGCGCACGGGCCGCGGCCAGCATGGACTGGGTGCTTTCCGCGTCGTGGCGGGCGCGCACGATGCTGCCCACGAGGTCCAGCACGAGCAGACGCGTGCGCTGCACCACCTCCGGCGGCAGGCGGTCGAGCTGGATGGCGGCGGTAAAGGCCGCAAGGTCGGCAGTGACGCCCATGGCGCTTCTCCCCGATAAATGTTTTTATCTAGCGTGTTTTCAGCATGATTGCCTCGTTCGGCATCCGGCTTCAAGCGGATTGCCGGCAGCCGCCGGGGTGTGGCACATGGGAGGCATGTTGAATCGCCGCAGCCTGATCCTGTCCGCACCGGCATTCTTGGCGGCCTCGCCCGGTCGGGCGCAGGACGCCTTTGGGGCGTTCGTCGCTGGCGTGAAGGCCGAGGCGCGGCGGGCCGGCATCCGGGACGCGACCTTGCAGGCGGCGTTCGCGGGCGTGCAGCCGAACCAGCGGGTGGTCGAGCTGGACCGCAAGCAGCCGGAGTTCACCCTGACTTGGCCGGAGTATCGCGCCCGGGTGCTGCCCGACACCCGCATCCAGGCTGCGCGCGACAACTATGGCCGCGAGCGCAGCCTGCTGGCGCAGGTGCAGCAGCGTTACGGCGTGGACCCCGGCGTCGTGATGGGCATCTGGGGCATCGAGAGCGCGTTCGGCACCAACAAGGGCAACTACCGGCTGGTGGAGGCGCTCTCGACGCTCGCGTTCGAGGGGCGGCGGGCGAGCTATTTCCGGGGCGAGCTGATCAACGCGCTCCGCATCCTGGATGCGGGCGACGTGACGCCGGCCCGGCTGACGGGCGGTTACGCCGGGGCGATGGGGCAGCCGCAGTTCATGCCCAGCTCCTATCTCAAGCTTGCGGTGGACTTCGACGGGGACGGGCGGCGGGACATCTGGGACAGCAAGCCGGACGTGTTCGGCTCCATCGCCAACTACCTGGCGAAGAGCGGCTGGAAGCCGGGGGAGCCTTGGGGCCAGCCGGTGCGGGTGCCGCCGGGCATGACGGGCGGGCGGGACAGCAAGCGCAGCCTGGGCGAGTGGACGCGCGCCGGAGTGACGCGGGCGGACGGCTCGGCGTTCACGCGCGGCGAGCCGATGGGCGGCTTGGTAGTCCCGGACGGCATCGCGCCGGGCGACGGCTTCATGGTGTATGCTAACTTCGGCGCGATACGCCGCTACAACCCGTCCGATTTCTATGCGCTGGCGGTCGGGCTGCTGGGCGACGCGGCGGTTTGACCGTGCCGCGCCTGCTGCTGCTGGCACCGTTGCTGGCAGCGGGCTGCGGGCCTCGCGGACCGGCGCCTGCTTCCAATCCGCACTATGTTGTCGGGGCCGCCTACCAGGCCGGCGGCGTTTGGCGCTACCCGGCAGAGGATTTCCAACTTGACGCCACCGGGATAGCCGCGGTTCTGCCGGACCGGACAGGGCTGACCGCAGATGGGGAAGCCTTTGACACGTCGGCGATGGCCGCGGCGCATCCCACGCTGCAACTGCCGGCCGTCGCCCGTGTGACCAACCTGGACACCGGCCTGCAAGCGCTGGTGCGGGTCAACGACCGTGGACCGGCCAGCCCGGCCCGGTTGATCGGCCTGACCCGCGCGGCTGCAAGCAGGCTGGGCATTCCCGTGGACGGCACGGCACGGGTGCGCGTCCAGGTGGAAAGCGGACCGAGCCAGGCGTTGCGCGATGCGCTTGGCGGCGGTGGGGCAGGGACCGTTGCAGCGGCGCCGCGCGGCGCCGTTTCGGCTGAAAGCCTGGCGCCGCCGCCGGGCATCGGCCAGTCCAGCCGCGGGCGCACAGCAGCCGGCGTCATGCCCGCCGGCGTGCCGACTCCAGCGGTGGACACCGTGCCGGACCGGCTGCCGGACACCGTGACCCGGGTTGCGGCTGCACCCGGCCAGCTTTGGATCAGGGCTGGCGAGTTCGGCCTGCGGCGCTATGCCGACCAGGTGGGCGCCCGGCTAGGTGGCCATGCCGCGGTGGAGACCGCGCAGGCCGGGCAGGGCCAGGTGTTCCGCGTGCGCGCCGGGCCGTATGCGGACGTGGACGCCGCCGACATGGCGCTGGACCGTGCGGTGCGCGCCGGGGTAACCGATGCCCGCATCATCGTGGAATAGGAGCGCCGGGGCCATGCTGCGTAGAACCATTCTGGCTGCCGGCGCCGTCATGCCCGGTGCCGTCATGTCCGGTGCCGCCCTGGCCGCCGAGCCGCGCCGCACGCGCGGCGGCAGGCATAATGAGTCGGTCCCCGCCGGCACCCCGGCCGCGACGCCGCTCGGCCCGATAGACACCGCCGCCAAGTATGCTCTCATCATGGACTACACCACCGGCGCCACCCTGCTGGACAAGGAGGGCGACGCGCCGATGCCGCCGTCCTCGATGACCAAGCTGATGACGGCCTACATCGTCTATGGCCTGCTCAAGGCCGGGCGGTTCAACCTGACGCAGGAGCTGCCCGTTAGCGACCGCGCCTGGAAGATGCAGGGCAGCAAGATGTTCGTGCCCCAGGGCGGCTCGGTGAAGGTCGAGGACCTGATACGCGGCATGATCGTCCAATCCGGCAACGACGCCTGCGTCGTGCTGGCCGAGGCGGTGTCCGGGTCGGAGGAGGGCTTTGCCGACCTGATGAACCAGAAGGCCAAGGAGCTGGGCCTGGCCAACAGCAGCTTCCGCAACAGCACGGGCTGGCCGGACGCCAACCAGCAGATGTCCTGCCGCGACATCGCCAACCTGGCCCGGCGGCTGATCGCCGACTTCCCGGAATACTACAAGTACGACAACGAGAAATCCTACAAGTACAACGGGATCGAGCAGCAGAACCGCAACCCGCTGGTCCAGAAAGGCATTGCCGATGGCCTCAAGACCGGCCACACCGATGCCGGCGGCTATGGCCTGGTCGCCAGCGCGCAGCGCGGCGGGCGCCGGGTGGTGGTGGTCGCCAACGGCATGAACAGCATGAAGCAGCGCGCGGAGGAGAGCGAGCGCCTGCTGGAATGGAGTTTCCGCGAGTTCGAGAACGTCACCTTGTTCACGGCCGGCGACACGGTCGAGAGCGCCAAGGTCTGGCTGGGCGCGCGTCCGACGGTTCCGCTGGTGGGCGGCAAGGACCTGGTGCTGACGATGCCCCGGCAGTGGCGGCGCAGCGCCAAGATCGCCGTGGAATATACCAACCCGGTCCCGGCACCGATCAACCGCGGCGACGAGCTGGGCAAGCTTACGGTGTCCGGCCAGGGCGTGCCGGCGATGAACGTGCCGTTGCTGGCCGGCGCCGACGTGCCGCGGCTGGGGCTGCCAGGCCGGGCCATGGCGGTCATGTCCCGGTACGTGCTGGGGTCCTGATCCCCGCCGTGCCGCCGGTGTAGGTGTGTTCATCACGCTGGAGGGCGGGGAGGGGGCCGGAAAGAGCACCCAGGCCCGGCGCCTCGCCGCCTCATTGAATGCTGCCGGCACGCCTGCGCTGCTGACCCGCGAACCCGGCGGCGCACCCGGCGCGGAGGTGCTGCGAGGGCTGCTGCTGTCCCGGGACTACGATTGGTCGCCGCCGGCCGAGACGCACCTGCACTTCGCAGCCCGTGCCGAGCACCTGGCCCGCACGGTCCAGCCTGCGCTGGCAAGCGGGCAGGTGGTGGTGTGCGACCGCTTTGCCGACTCGACGATGGCGTATCAGGGCCATGGTCTTGGCGGCGACCGTGCCCTCATTGCCGCACTGACCCTGCTGCTGCCGGTGCGTCCGGACCTGACGCTGGTGCTGCACGCCTCCCCCGCGGTTGCTGCGGCGCGCATTGCGGCGCGGGACCGGGCGCTGGACCGTTACGAGGCGATGGACGCCGGCTTCCATGCCCGCGTTGCGGCGGGCTTCATGGCCATCGCCGCCGGGGAGCCGGACCGCTGCGTGGTCGTGGACGCCGATGACGGCGCGGACGAGGTGCAAGCCGCGATCTGGGCCGTCGTGTCCGGCCGCATCTTGTCCGGCCGCATCGTGTCCGGTCGCCTGGCCCGGTGATGGAGCCGCGCGCCAACCCGGTCCTGGTCGGCCACGCCGACGCGGCGACAGCGATGGACGAGGCGATCCGCGCGGGACGGGTGCATCACGCCTGGCTCGTCACTGGGCCGGCGGGCATCGGCAAGGCGACGCTGGCCTACCGCTTCGCCCGGCACTTGCTGGCCCCGCCGGGCATGGACGCGGACGCGCCGGGGTCGCCGGTGTTCCGCCGCATCGCCGCAGCCACCCATGCCGACCTGCTGACGGTCGAGCGCGCATGGGACGACAAGCGCAAGCGGCTGCGGGCGGAGATCGTGGTGGACGACGTGCGCGCCGTTGCCGACTTCCTGCGCCTGACGCCGGCCGAGGGCGGCTGGCGCGTCGTGGTGGTAGACGGCGCCGAGCACCTTAACCGCAACGCCGCCAACGCCCTGCTAAAGGTGCTGGAGGAGCCGCCGCCGCGCGCCATCCTGCTGCTGGCCTGTGCGGCGCCGGGCCGGCTGCTGCCGACGATACGCAGCCGCTGCCGGCACCTGCGCCTGCTGCCGCTGGCTGCGGACGAGACGGCCCGCGTGCTGGCCCTGGCGCTGCCGGACGCCACGGCGGAGGAGCGGGCAGGTCTGGCGGCCCTCGCTGCGGGATCGCCCGGCCGCGCCGTGGCGCTGGCGGAGGAGGGCGGGGTCGCCATCGCCGGGCTGGTGGCCGACGTGCTGCGGGACGTGCCGCGCGTGACGGCGCTGCGCGCCTATGACGTGGCGGACAAGCTGGCCCGCAACGACGGCGGCTACTCGACCTTCATGGACCTGCTGCGCGCCGCCATCGGCACGGCCGTGCGGGAAGCTGCGCGCGGCCGGGGCGACCCGGCGCAACGGCGCCTCGTTGCCACGCGCCCCCTGGCCGAGTGGGGCGATCTGTGGCAAGCGCTCACCCGCCTGCAAGACGAGACCGAGCGGTTCAACCTGGACAAGCGGCACGCCATCGTATCGGGCCTGGACCTGCTGAACGCCACATGAGCCGCTTCTACGTCACCACCCCGATCTACTACGTGAACGGCGCGCCGCACATCGGCCACGCCTATACCGCGGTCGCTGCCGACGTGCTGGCGCGGTGGCACCGGCTGGACGGACACGACGTGTTCTTCCTGACCGGCACGGACGACCACGGGCAGAAGGTCGAGAAGGCGGCGCAGGACGCGGGCATGGACCCGCAGGCGTTCGTGGACGGCGTTTCGGCGCAGTTCCGGGCCATGTCCGCGCTGATGGGCATCTCCAACGACGACTTCATCCGCACGACGGAGGAGCGGCACAAGCGCGCCTGCCAGGCGCTGTGGCGCCGCTTGCAGGCGTCGGGCGACATCTACTTGGGCGCCTACGAAGGCTGGTACGCCGTCCGGGACGAGGCGTTCTATGACGAGGGCGAGCTGGTCACGTGGCCTGACGGCAGCCGCGCCGCGCCGACCGGGGCGCCGGTGGAGTGGGTGCGGGAACCGTCCTACTTCTTCCGGCTGTCTGCCTGGGGCGACCGGCTGCTGGCGCTGTACGACTCGCATCCGGAGTTCGTTCAGCCAGCCAGCCGGCGGAACGAGGTGGCCAGCTTCGTCCGGGGCGGCCTGCGCGACCTCTCGATCAGCCGGACCAGCTTCACCTGGGGCGTGCCGGTCCCGGACGATCCCGCCCATGTCATGTACGTCTGGCTGGACGCGCTGACCAACTACCTGTCCGCCGTGGGCTGGCCCGACGAGGACGCGCCGCGGTGGCCGTTCTGGCCGGCGGATTTTCACCTTATGGGCAAGGACATCATCCGCTTCCACGCGGTCTATTGGCCGGCCTTCCTGATGGCGGCGGGGCTGCCGGTGCCGCGCACCATCTTCGGCCACGGCTGGTGGACGGCCAGCGGCGAGAAGATGAGCAAGTCGCTCGGCAACGCCGTGGACGTGGCGGCGCTGGTGGCGGCCTACGGCCTGGACCCCGTGCGCTACTTCCTGCTGCGGGAGGTGCCGTTCGGCAACGACGGCGACTACAGCGACGCCGCGCTGGTCCGGCGCCTGAACGTTGAGCTGGCGAACGACCTGGGCAACCTGGCGCAGCGCACCTTGAGCCAGGTGGCGAAGAACCTGGGCGGCGTGCTTCCGGCCCGCGGCGACGCGACGGCGGAGGACGCGGCGCTGCTGGCTGCCGCCGCGGCGCTGCCGGACCTGCTGCGCGGCCACCTGGCCCGCGTCGCCTTCGGCGATGCGCTGGAGGAAGCGTGGCGGGTGATACGCGCCGCCAACGCCTACATTGACCACCAGGCGCCCTGGGCGTTGCGGAAGACCGATGCCGCCCGGATGGCGACCGTGCTGGGCGTGCTGGCGGAGGCCATACGCGCCGTGGCGACGGTGCTGCAGCCGTTCATGCCGGGCAGCATGGCGCGGATGCTGGACCAGCTTGGGGTGCCCGGCGACGCGCGCAGCCTGGCGGCCCTCGGTGCGCCCCTGCCTGCCGGCATCGCGCTGCCGGGGCCGCAAGGCGTGTTCCCGCGGCATGTCGAGTCGGCGCAGCACCCGTGCTGATCGACTCGCATTGCCACCTCGACACGTTCGGGGACGAGCTGGATGCCGTGCTGGCGCGGTCGGCGGCGGCCGGGGTCGGGGAGGTCGTGACGATCAGCACCCGCCTGTCCCAGGCGCCGGAGCTGATCGCCATGACCAGGCGCCCCGGCGTGTGGTGCACAGTCGGCGTGCATCCGCACAACGCTGGAGAAGGGGCGGTGGCGGACGCGGCCGAAATCGCTGCGCTGGCCGGGGATGCGCGGGTGATCGGGATCGGCGAGTCGGGGTTGGACTACCACTACGACCTTTCGCCGCGCGACGCGCAGCAGGCCAGCTTCCGCCAGCACATACGCGCCGCGCGCCTGGCCGGCCTGCCGCTGGCCATACACGCCCGCAGCGCGGACGACGACATCGCCCGCATCCTGCGGGAGGAGTGGGACGCCGGCGGGCCGTATGCGCTGCTGATGCACTGCTTCAGCTCCGGCCGCGGATTGCTGGACACGGCGCTGGGCCTGGGCGGCTACGTCAGCTTTTCCGGGATGCTGACCTTCCCGAAATCGGCGGACCTGCGCGGCATGGCGCGCGACGTGCCGGCGGACCGGCTGCTGGTGGAGACCGACGCGCCCTATCTAGCTCCCGTCCCGCATCGCGGGAAACGCAACGAACCCGCCTGGGTCGCCCGGACCGCGGCGGTGCTGGCGGAGGCGCGGGGGATGGCGCCGGAGGCGCTGGCCGACCTGACGACAGCGAACTTCCGCCGCCTGTTCGCGCGCACGGCCTAGCGGTGCCGCGCGTCACGATCCTGGGCTGCGGCGGGTCCGCCGGGGTGCCGCAGCTTGGCGGCGCGGACGGGCGCGGCGACTGGGGCGCCTGCGATCCGAATGAGCCGCGCAACCGGCGCACCCGGTCCAGCATCGTCATCGAGGGACCCGGCGGCGAGCGGCTGCTCGTGGACACGTCGCCCGACATGCGCCACCAGTTGCTGGCCTGCGCCGTGCCGCGCGTGGACGCGATCCTGTTCACCCATGCCCATGCCGATCATGTGCTGGGCATAGACGATGTCCGCATCCTGAACCGCATCGTTGGTCGCCCGCTGGACGCCTTTGCAACCGAGCGCACGTTGCAAGAACTGGACAAGCGGTTCGACTATGCGTTCCAGCCGTGGACGCCGCCTTGGTTCTTCCGTCCGGCATTGACGGCCCGGCAGATCGCTGCCGGCGACACGGTCGAAACCGCGGGAATGCAGGTCCAGGTGTTCGAGCAGGACCACGGCTTCCTGCCGACGCTGGGCCTGCGCGTGGGCGGCTTCGGCTATTCGACCGATGTGGCCCGGCTGGACGAAGCGGCGATGCTGGCGCTGGCCGGCGTGGACACCTGGATCGTGGACTGCTTCCAGCGAAAGGCTCACAAGACGCACGCCAACCTGGAGCAGGTGCTGGCCTGGACGGAACGGTTGCAGCCACGGCGGGTGGTGCTGACGCACATGGGCTACGACGTGGACTGGGCGTGGCTGGCAAGCAGGCTGCCACCGCACGTCGAGGCAGCCCATGACGGCCTGGTCCTGGACGTGCCGGAATGACGGTTCAGGGCGGCAACGGGCCGGGGCGCATAGGTTCCGAGCCTCTGGTATTCCATAATCTTCATTCTGCGCATTGAATACTTGGCTTTAATCTTGCATTACTGCCCCCTGCAACATCATGAAATGCCAGCGTTCCCAGGCGGATAGCACGCCAAAGGGTTCTGACGGCGTGCAAGGTTTCATAGCTGTAGGGGCCTGTCCAGCGTGCGCGACGCGGGCACTATATGTAGATCGGGCCGTTAGGCCCCCTGCCCCGTCCGCCGATAGGTCACCACGCGCTCGTATCCCATCTGCGCCAGGATACGGTCGCCAAGGTCGCGCCTGCCCCGCACCACATCAGACACCACTGATTGCCGCGGGGGCAACCACTGGCACGCTGGACGATGATGGCTACGTGCGCGAGGAGGGCAACGCCGCCCAGGTGGTGCGCGACGCCATTGATGCCCTGTTCCCGGAGGCGTGGGGCGCCGAGGAGGGGCGCCGGATCATTGCCGCCGTCCTGCGCGCCAAGACGGACGATATCAGCGACGTGTGATCGCCTACTGCGCCTGATCCGCCAACTAGGAGTAGCCCATGAACCCCTTTGTCACCACGCTCCTCGCCATGCTCGCCGGCCACGGCGGGTGGGTCGCAGGCAACACCTCGCTGGGGCCAATGTCCCCTGGCTATCCACAAATCTGCCAAACTGAGGGCGGGACGTGCTTGCTTGACCACACCTCCCGCGAGGGCGATGGGCTGCCGCACCTGACGGTCATGGAGGGCCGCGAAGATGTGATTGTCCGGCTATCTGGCCAGGACGCCGTGCTGGTGTGGAAGGCCGCGATTGCGCGCGCCCAGGAGCAGAAGGCCATCAGCATCGCCGATCACGAACGCCAGCAGAAAGCAAAGCAAGCCGAATGGCTGGCCAGGCACGCGGCGCAGTAGCCGCCCCTACCCCGCCTGATCCACCACCGGCTCGGCAGGCATAGGCGCCACCCGCGCCAGCACCGCCCGCAGGCAGGTGTCCGGCCCGCCCGCCCCTGTCTGCGCGACCTCGTGGGCCATCGCGAACAGGACGGCGCGCAGCTCGCGCATCTCTGTCTGCAACTCCAGCACAAGCATACGCAGTTCCGGGTCCATCATCACGGGGCGGACGCTTGTCGGGTGCTGCAAGGGCACGGCCATCACGCGGCGTCCACGCGGTTGGACGCCGTGAACAGCCCGTCCAGCCCGTCCACGGGTGGCGGCTCATCGCCAGGCTTGCCCACCCATTGCAGGCGCGACTGTGCGACCGTCACTGCGGCGCCGGCTGGGATGGTGAGCGTCGGGATGCCGTCTGCTCCCATGCCCTCAACGGCGGCGGGACACCGCAGGCTCGGCATGAGGGCCGGATCGGGCGGCGGGCCGGGATTGGCCAGGGCATAGTGGTAGACCAGGCCATCAGGTTCCGTGACGGTGATGGTGTCATGCGTGACCACGGGCGGGCGGGCACCGCTGAGGTCGTGCCGGTAGTAGCCTGGCTCCGCAGCCACGCCGAAGCAGGCGTATCCGATGGATTTGTTGCTCATGCGAGCCTCCGTGTTAGCCAGGGATCGGCGTCAGCATCGGCCCGGTCGGCGCGGACGGGTCCGCAGCAGCCGGCGCGGGCCGCACAGTCCCTTCCGGGGCAGTCGCCAGGGCATCCAGCGCCGCATTCAGTTTCGCCGTCACTTCGTCCAGCCGCGCCTGCATGGCGGCATCCTCCGTGGCGCGCAGCGCAGCGGCGTGTTCCCGTTCGGCTATGCGCGCTGCCTCCATAGACGCCAGGACAGTGACGGTCCTATCCGAGGCAGCGGCCAGATTCTTGAGTTCGAGGGACACTTGCTCAATCCTTCCAAGGGTTGTGAGATGCGCTTTCTGCGAGGTGCGGGCAGGCCAGGGCGGCCCCCAGCCGGAGAACCAGCCAGATAGCCAGCCAGATAGCCAGCCCATCAGGCGGGGGCCGTCCGGGGTCGGGTCATCGGGGCACGTCCGCGGCCGGCACTAGGGCGGCGGGCGGCGGCAGCAGCAGGGCAGCGGAGCGCGGCAGCAGCGACACCGGCACGCTGTTGGCGATCACCTTGTCCTTGCGAGCCGACCCGGCGGATGAGCCGACCCAGAACTGCACGACGGCGCCGGCCATGGACGCGAGCGAGCCGAGCAGCACGTTGGCCAGCGACTGCGACCCTTCCGGCACCTGATGGAACAGCACGACGCAGGACAGCGTGCCGAACGCCAGCAGCACGATGACAGAAACCGTGGGCGCCCCCCAGGAAAGCAGGCTGCCCGACGCTGCCAGCGCCACCGTTTGCCGCCGCGCATCCGCTACGTCCTGCAGAAGCGCGTCCAGCCGGTTTTGCGTCGCCACCTCCCGCGCCGTGTCGCGCTCGGCTGCGATCTGCGCCAGGTCCAGCCGCAGCTTGCCGGCCACCGCAGGATCGGCCAGCGCCGCCACCTGCCCGTCCGGGTCCGCCGTGCCCGTGGCCGTCACAACAGCAGCGCGCACGGCGTCTATCGTGTCGCCCGCGCCGGGTCCGAACAACCACCGCCCCAGCTCGGGCGCCAGCGACAGCACGGCCCCGCCCGCGGCACCCAGCGCCGTGCCGACGCCCGGCACCACGGAGCCTGCCGCAGCGCCCCTGGCCGCGGCCAGGGCAGCGTCGTGCGTCATCTTGAGCAAGTCCATGTCAGGTCCGCCCCGCCCGAATGGCCGCTAGGCTGGCTTTGTTCAGACGGTCGGCCTCGCTTTCCGGCGGTGTCACCACGCCAGTGCCGGCGTGAAGCTGCTGCTGAATGGGCGGCAGCGGCTTAGCGCCAGACGGCGGGCGCAGCTCAATACGATAGAACGAGTGCGCGCCGATCACGGTCGCGGGCGTCTTGCCGCGCGCCCAGGCCGGCGAACACAGGTGCATGTTCGCGTAGTGGTCGCTGTTCGCGGTCCGATCCACGAGTGTCCCAGCCAGCGCCGACGCGGTGATGCCGACCGCCTGCCGGAACAGAGCATCGGCCATGGTGACAGCGTGGATGCGTGCGAGCTGCCCCCCCGCAGACTCCGGCAGCAGGCACGAGAACTGCCACGGCCCCACGAGCACGCCCAGAAGGTCGCGCCCCCACCATCGCGGGTTGGCGGCACGGTTGCATATGACGCTGGCGACGGCCTCCATGCCGGCCTGGCCCTGGCTGCGGGCCTCTGCCCACACGATGCGGGCGAACAGGTCCGGGGTGTCGAACGGCGGCGGGGTGGCGGGCCAGGTGGTCATGCCCCGCCTCTCTCAAGTGCCAACGGCACTGCGCCCGACAAAAAGGTATATCGCATGACGTGTATCCTATAGTATAAACGCATCAGCTAAATATGGAGAACTAGGCTATGACCGCATCTTGACTGCGCCGGTGCAAACAATGCAAAACCGAGAAGCCAATATCCGAGTTCCTGCAATTCGCAAGTAAGAGTACAAAGGTTTTGTTCTGCAACATATGTTCGCAAAGTAACATGCGAAGGTATTGGGCGATGCGATCTGCGGTGACTGACCCGGCGAAAATGGCAAGGGACGCTAAAGAATAAGAAGAAATCAGACGCCCGGCATCGCAGAATGCGGCCTGACAGCAGCATTCTCAAGCGACGCGCCCACCCGCTTCCGCCACGCCCAGAAGTGCAGCAGCCGGCACTCACGCATGGCACCGCCCTCGGTGTAGCTGACCATCCTGTCCGGCGTGATGCTGTCCACGATGCGGGTCGAATGCAGCACCGCCCCGTCAGGCGCCAGCTTCGGCACCCAAGGACCGAAGCCGGGCTGATGGATGGGCGGCAACATGGTCAAGCCCGCCGCGTGGACCACCTCCTTGGCCCGTTCCAGGCTGACGGGGGCCACTTCGCCAGGCATCAGCACGGTGCAGCCTTGCGACACCGCCATGGCAATGACCTCGGCGAGCGTCGGAACCGGCACGGGCGGCTCAATGCCCGGCGCGAACAGCGTCCAGCCGAGTGCCCGCAGCATCGGCGCGGCAACCCGCGGGTCGGCCGGGTCCGGCGTGCCGGGGTCGGATATGCGATGGCCAGACGAGCGCAGCCAGCCGGCGCACCAGCGGTCAATGAAGGTCATGGGTGGCCTTTCGGGATTTGGGGTTGCCCTAGACCGGGCCGGTTTGCAGACGATCAAAGGCGCGTTTTACGGCGCCTCAATCCGCACCTTAAAGGACTTGCTGAACCGAGGCCCCCCGCCTATCGGACCAGTGCAGGTGTCTAGCGCTTGACCCTGGTAATACCAGTCGTCTGGCTCAAGACCTTCGGGCAGCGGCACAAGCAGCCGGTAGGTGGTCACCTTGCCGATCATCGGCGGGCTGTGGGGCGTGCTAATAATTTCCTTCCACACCCTGCGCTTGCGCGGGTCGAGGTCCGGCAGGGGGTCGAGAGGATCATAGCGCCATAGCCAGCGCGCTACGGTCGTCAGGCACGGCCTATTGTCGATCTTTGTGACGATTAGGCTCAAGTGCCCCCCGGACACCGCCGTTGCGTCCTCTTCGTAGGTGTCATAAACGATAACTGGCGGCTGTTTCATCATCCACCACGCGCCGACAAAGCCGGCTGGGCCGGTGAGTAGTATGACCAGCAACAGTATCCATATCTGCTTGGCAGACATAGAAAGCGCCCACTTCTTAGTTGCCTCTATCAATGGGGTCCTCCTCCCTTGATTGAAAAGAATGCCCCTAGTGCTCCTAGGATGCTGGCAATGATCGCGCCTGCGATGCCGTGGACCAGTCCTTTGCGGGTTTCGCTGCCGGCCTCTATCGTCTTACGCCGCAGGTCCCGTGCGAAGGCGATTGTGTTACGAAACTCTTCCGTGCCTTCGCGGCTGCTGAGGTCAATACCAAGAATATCTGCGCCGTTCACGACGCGCCGCAGCCGGTCCAGGCCGGCGTCAGTGCGGACGTTGAAGCCGAGCCGGTCCCAAAACTGCGCGCTATCCTCCGCTGCGATCTTCCTAGTGGCCTCGGCCAACCGGGATGCTGCGGCGATCCTTTGATCATCCTGGCGCTGCTCTGGGCTGTAGTCATCGGGTGGCATTGCGGTCCCCCATCAATGAGCGGCTGGGCCGCAGGGCAGGCGGGCGCGGCGAAGACAAGCCGCAGCATCGGGTCATGGACCCTTTGAGGGCGCGCGGGTTAGCGTGGGGTCAACCATGGGGCGCTCCTTCATCGTATGGGGAGGGCTGGGCGGCACTGGTTTCCAGCAGTTGCCGCCCAGCTTGCCGCCTTAGACGACCGGCGCGTTGGGATCGGCCGGCACGGTCTGCGTCGGATCGCTGAACAGCGAGCTGCCGGGGGCGACATTGGCATCAGTTGCCGGCGGTGCCTCTGAAGCCGGCGCCGCTGGATCGGCGCCGACGGCCGCGGGGTCGGCCGGTGCCGGCAGGCCAGCCACCGGGTCAGCCACGGGCGGCACCGGGTCGGCGGGCGCGTCCACGCCCTGCATGTCGGCCGTGGCCGCTTCCACCTTGGCCGTCAGTGCAACCAGCGTCGCCTCGGCGCCGGTGGTGTCCAGGGCCACGATCTTGGCGCGCAGGTCCGCCAGCTCGACCAGCGTCGAGGTGTTCTGCGCGATCACGCGCTCCTTCATCGCGGCCTCGGCGGCGGTGAGGGCGTCAACCTTGGCGCCGAGGTCGGCGACGACGGAGTTCAGGTGTTCGGACATGGCGTTGATCTTTCTGAGGATAGGTTGCGTGACAAGCAGGTGAAGCCGCTGCTGTTCGGCATCGGCGTGGCGCTGCAACTCCGCAACAAAGCGGGTCGCGAGCGCGGCCAATAGGGAAGGGATCATCGGGTTGCTCCTGTTGCGGAAAATCGAGGGCCTGCGCGCTTGACAACATGCACCACTTGCGCGCATGAGTGGTGCATGAGCAAACCTGCCCCGCCAGAGCTTATGTTTCGCAAGAGCGTCACCCTGCCCGTTTCTATGTGGCTGGACGTTGCTGCGTTTCGTCAGGTTGAGCAGATCGGCTCAGAGATGGAGACCCTGCGACGGCTCATACGGGCTGGTCTGCTGGCTGCTAAGAAGAGCCACCCGCCACCCGCATAAGCCGGGGCGGTAACAAACAACCAAGGAGACGAACGATGCGTGCAGCACTGATGGCGGCGACGGCGGCGATGGCGTGCGGGCTGGCGACGGGGGCGCAGGCGGCGGTTGTGACCGTTAGCACGCCTTTGGGCGGGTTTGACCGCGATACTGGGATTGCCGATGTTCAGGTCCCATCCTTCAACAGGGCGCTGGGCACGCTGACGAGTGCCACCATCAACACCAACGCCTCGTTCTCCGAAGTCATCACCGTCCGGGGACAGGGCACCGACCCTACCCCGACTTTCGGGACGTTCACCACGATCTTTGAGGCTTACGTCCTGGGCACGCGGCCCAGCCCGTCCTTCCGGGCGCCGTCGCAGTCCATAACCGCTGCGCTGCCCGGCACGGTCAGGGCCAACTTCAGCAACAGCTTCACCATCCCGGCGGCGGGCGTCCTTTCGGACGGGGGGTCAGTGTTCGTCACCTACACCGCCTTCCTGACCCCCACCGCCGGGCTGACGCTTGGCGACATCATCTCCCACGATATTAGCGCCACCGGCACCGTGTCAGTGGCCTACGACTACACCCCCACTGGCACTGCCGTGCCCGAGCCGGTCAGCATCGGCCTGCTCGGAATTGGGCTGCTGGGCCTGGCAGTGCGACGGCACGCCTTGCCCGCTACGCGATCACACTGACCGGATAGCGCCAAGCGGCAATCGTGCCGTTCGGCGCCGTCACCTGGACTTTCGGGGTGTCCACCCGATTGCCGACCAGGCCAGCCGTTCCGACCCGAAGTTCGGCTGTCTTACCGTCCGCAGAGGGCACCACCTCGTAGCGTCCGTCCGGGGGCCACACCGCACCGGCGAAGAACTCCGATGCGGTGCTGATCGCCCATGTGCCGCCGTTGACAAATGGGTTCACCCGGATGTCATTTGGGACGTTGTAGACCTTGAACAGATCGGCGCCATAAGGCGTCAACGTAGCCAGCACTGTGCCAGGCGCGGCAGATGCCGATACCCGGATATCCTTAACAGATGGCGTGATCTGCAAGCCGTCCATGTAGGCATAGTTATCGTTCCCGTAATAAAACAGGTAGTTGTAGCGGCCCGGAACCTCGGCCGGCGGATTGGCGGTGCCGCGATCGGCGAAGTTCAGCGCCGGCGGCACTGATAGCGTCGTGCTGTTGGTTTCGGTCCAGCCGCTGCCGAAGTCGGGGTCTCCAGCGTTGTTGTACGCTTCGATCTTCTTCTGCGTGCTGGGATTGGAGAAGAACCAGCTATTCCTGTCAGCGACGATTTTGCTGTAGGCCCCGTCTATGGTGCTCTTTCGGCCGAAGTGCGTGATACCGCGTCCTGAACCATTGTGCGATCCGTCAATGGCGCAGATGAAGAACACGTTATCGACCAGGGTAAGCAGGTCGTGCCGGTCCCTACTGTAATCGTCTTCGCCGTAGCCGATGCAGTTCGGGTTCTGTTGCGTCGGCCCTTTGTGAAACACGTTCCGCGCCACCAGGTATGTCCCCAGCACGGGGATATTAAGCTGCGCCGACGCGCTGCCTCCCGCGCCGTCCGCAAGCGTGCTATCGGTGATCGTACCGAGCTGGCACCGGGTCTTGAGGCAGTGGCCGACGTTGTTGTTATAGGAAAGATTGTTGGTGTAGACCAGCTCATAGGCGTCAATGTAGGCTGCGTGGGTCTGACCCGAACCCTGGGTGGAACCGCCGTTGTTAAAGAAAACGCAGTTCTTGATCGTGATGCGGTTAGGTCCGCCGCCGCCTTCCATGCCGTTCGAGTTATTGTCGAACTGACAGTTGTCCGCGGTCACGTCGCCATTGTTGCCACCGTTGATCCGCAAAGCCGTGCGACCGCCGTAAGTCCTGTCCGGTGCCAAGTCGCCGAAGCAGTGCGAGAAGCGGATGCCCTCGAAGATGATGTCGCCGCCGTTGCACAGCACAGCCGCCTTGTCCTGGTTTAGGTTATATCCGAACGTGTAGGAGTCCGTCCGGCCGCCTAGGCGCGTGCGCCGACCGTTCGGCCCGCCGATGTTCCTGATACGGAGCGGGCCGTGCATCATGTCGCGGTAGCTGGTGCCGAAATCGTCGGCGAAGTAGTTGTCGTCGCCGCCGTCATCCAGGTCAATGACCCCGCCGGCATAGGCCGGGTCCGGCAAGCTATAGCCTGCGCCGATAAGCGGATAAAGCGTATCGAAGTGCGCGTGGTAATGGTCGTAGCCGGGCTTCGTGCTGGCGTTGCCGGGGCCGACGTAGACCTTGGCATTCGGGTTGACGAAGAACGCCACCGGCACGCTGAATGCTTCGCTGGCGGTGTTGATGCCGTCCGAGCAGGTCAGGATGAAGGTGTGCCCGTCCGCTCGTGCGGCGGGCTGCTTGACGAATGCCGTGGCACCCGTAGCCGTGTCGCAGTCAATCTGGCCGTAAACGCCGATCTTGCCGGCCGGGGAACTTATGGTCCAAGCCTTCGTGCCAGTAATGCCCGATGCAGTCGGCGTGCCAAGGCCGGGCGACATCATGTTGTTGTTCAGGTTCTGCGGTATGTTCAGCAGCTTGACCGACCCGGCCGAACCCGCCGCAATCAGGTTGCCCTGTGGCACCGGGATCGTCAGAGCGTCAGTGCGCGAAGTGCCGCTAGCAGCGTCGGTTGTGGTGACGCTGATGCTCTTGTCGCCCAAAGACAATGGGCGGCTCGTTGTTAGGTAGCCGTCGCCGCGCATGTAGAACGACGCTGCATCTGCCCCGGCGATGGCGTAGGTCTGCAAGATGCCGGGGGCTTGGAAAATCTGCGTTGGCCCGACAGTTGCAACTCCAGCGCCCAGCACGGGATAGCCTGTTGGAACGCTAGTGCTGACTTGGCGCGGCGTAACAGTCAAAGGAGCCAGAACGGGAGCGGGCAGCGGCGTCGGATCAATTACGATGCTGTCAATCAGGGTGCCGCTGGGATATGCAGCCGTGCCAATAGAGAGCTGGCCCCAAAGTGCAGCCGGGTCCGCTGTGAGAATGTGGGCAACCTTGCCGTCCACTAGCAACAGGGCGGTATCGCTGTCGATTGACACGCCGAAAGAACGGGACGGAGATATGTCAATTTCGAGGAAAAGGCCGTTCGGCCCATTTAGTTCCATCTTATTGTTACTGGCAAGTTGCCAACCATAGCTGCCGAAACCCAAGTGGGCCGACTTGCCGTTCGTCCCGGCGGCATAGTTAACGGTCACGGTGCCATTTCCGACTACGCCGTTGCCGGACAAAAATGCAACGGCTCCGTCATTGGTGCCGAGGTTCAACGCCCCTGACCCTGTGAGCGTGATACCCGAGGTGTTGCCGTAAGCGTTGGTTAGCGCCTCGACACCTGTGGGCACTCCCGCCGCACCGTTAAACGACAAGGTGCGCGCCGTAGTAGCGGGGGCCGGATGAGCAGCAGCGTATGCAGCAGCGGCCTGTGCGGCAGTTAGAGACTCAATCTTGGAAACAAGGGCCGGCGTCGATCCTATGGAACGAAAACCGAAGAAACCGGCATTCGGGAACTGAGTATTGCTGATTGTAACCAAGCTGACGCCGTCAGCAACAATCTCCATTCGTGCATCGGTGATGTTCATGTCCCAAACCTTAGCGTTAGGCAGCACTACGCCGGCTGGGTTCAGAACACTTGAAAAAGCGCCGTTTGCAATCATGCCAATAAAGGCGGCCCCGTTACTCTGCGTGCCGACAAAGTAAGCATTCGCCGTGCTGGTCTTGCTCGTCATGCGAGGCGCAAACCCCAGCTTGCCGGGGGATGCCAGAGTAATCCGTATTGTCCCGCCGGCTACCACGTCGGACGCCGACAGCACGGTGATTGAAGCGCCAACTCCCAGGCTAAGGTTGCCGTTGCCGTCCAGCGCGTTAACAGCCTGCGCGTTATCCGTGAAGATACCCGTGGACGTGATCGCGTTGGCCCCGGTCGGCTGCGATCCGGCTGGACCCGCGAAGCTGGCGAGCAGCGTGGGTGTGGTGTTCGCCGGGGGAGGAGGCGCAGCCGCCACCGTCGAGTTGTTCGTGACTGCACGGCCCAGCACCGCAGCCGCGAGGGCCGGGCTGGTGAAGCCGGTGGCAGCCGAGAACGTCACCACCTGCCCGGCCTGGACGGCGCCGGCCAACGTGCCCGTGCACGTCGCGGAAGCCGTGCCCGGCGTTGTCCAGGTGACGCTACGCCCGGTGCCGTCGACCAGCAGCGCCAGCGTGCCGGCGATGGTCGCGGGTTGGTTGAGGTTGAGCGTGAGGGTGAGGCCATCCGCGGCGAGGCTGGCCGACTGGATGGTGGTTAGAGTTGGGGCCGGCGCAGGGGTGGGCGCCGCGCGCCCCGTCACGAATAGATACAGGCGGGGCATCAGCGGGCGTCCTTTCGAGGTGCTGCGGTCATAGCGGCGGTGTTCCTTGACGGTGCGGGGCCGGGGCGGCACGGTGCGGGGCACAGGACGGAGGGCAGCATGGGATGGGTCTGGGCAAAGGTGCGACGCTGGCTGGCCGCATGGGACGCGCACGATGCGGGCCGGCGGTCGTAGGACCGGGACTGCTGCCCCTACCGCGACCCGGTGCTGCGCGCCGCGTGGGGCCGGGGGCGCGACGGCCGGGACGCGGACGCCCTGATGCGGGAGTGGTAGGCATCAAGCTAGGTGAATGTGAAAGGATGGGTGTCAAAGCAGTGGGTCGCACCGTCCGACGTGATGACCCAAGGGTAGTAGGTGCCTGGAGCGCTGCTTAAGGGGTATCCCCCGACATTGGTTTCCCAATTCCCGGCCTGGTAGCTGTTCCAAGCAGCAGTCGAATAGGCGCGGCTTCCCGGCCGGGGAGGAACGGTGGTGCTGGTGCTGAAGCCGGTGCTTAGGGTCCATCCAACTATCGGCAGGACGGTCGGCGTATATCGCGTCGCCCCATCCGCGCTTGACACGTTGAACTGAACAATTGCGTTAGGCTGGCTAAGTGTTCCCCCAAGGAAAGCAAAGGTGTAGTTGGGCGCAGGCGTCGGGTTCGGGCTAGGCGGCGGGGGTGACGTGCCGCCGCTCGGCTGAGGGTTGACCGCCGCCACGAGCTGCGCCGCCGTCACCCGTCCCGTCATCGTCCCGTCCGCGCTGCACACCGGGATGAGCATGTCCGCCGTGGGCGGTAGCGCGGGCAGATCGCCGATGCCCGGCGCCGTGCCCAGCAGCGCGCCCGCCAAGTTCGCCGTGCCGTCGCCGTTGCCGCGGAACTGCTGCCCGTCGCCCGGCGCCAAGTTGATGGCCGGCAGCCCCGTGACCGCCAGGGCCACGATGCCGATGCTGGCGTTCCGCACCTCAATTACATGGAAAGCTGGGACTTGCCCGAGGGTGTAGGTTCCGGCTGCGGTGATGATCACAATATCATCCGTAGGGGTGACGGTGCCCGGCGCAGTGACATTGCGGACGGCGTTTGGCAGTCTGACGAGATAGGTCATGGATGGTCCTTGCTTGGGGCGGCGGGCTTAGGTCGTAGGGCGGCTGCGGCAGGGAGCGTCGTCATGCGATCACCAGCCAAGTCGGCGCAGGAACCAGCGTGCTATGAAGGTTGATGACATCCTTCGCCGCAGTGGGGCTACTGCCTTTCCCTGTGGAAATCGTCGTGCCTGGCGCGTCATCAATGTTCGCGGTCAGCGTGAAGCCGCCGGTCCCGCGGCGCTTGATGTTGATCCTATGACCTTCGACGGTGGGTGCAGCCAGCGTCATAGCGGCACCGTCCGGGACGTTGATGTCCGCCCGGTCGTCAAGTGGCGAGATCGGGCCGGCTGCCGTGTAGGTGGTGCGATTTGATCCTGCGCCGGGGTCAAAGCCAAGCACGGCCTGAAGCCGCCAGAACGTCCCTCCCGCGTTCATCATCAGGCCATAGCCGCGGCCTGCCAGGATCGGCACGCTCTGGTTGCCGTTCACAACGAGCGTCACCGCAGCGCCGCTATCGTTGGTGACGATAATGCTGCGGTTCGCGGCGCCGAGCGGCAGCGTGTAGGTGCCGTTGCTGCCGGTCAGGCGGAGCAGGTCAATGGCGGGATCAAGCGTGGTGGTCGCGCCGTAAACTTGCTGGGTCAGCGCAGCCGGGGTGCTGCCGCCGTAGCCTGCCGGCAACACATCCGCCGGCAGCTTGCGGTCGGCACCCAGCACGGCCGCGCCGAGAGCAGCGCCTGCGTTGCCGGTGGGGATGCGCGGCGCCTGCGCGGCCAGCAGCGTCGTGTGCCCGCTCACGAGTGCCGCAAGCGTGGCCACGCCGCTTTCGTCGGCGGCGAACTTGGCGGCGACCTCCCCGAACGTGTCCAGCGTCGCCGTCGCCGTGCCGATCAGCGTGGTTACGCGGGCGTCAACGCTGACGCCGACCTGCTGCGCGGTCTGGAACCCAAAAGGGTTGTTCGCCGCATACCGGCTTGTATCGGTCGGCGCCACGGCGTCGGCGCGCATGTAGTCGAGGCTGGTGCCGGCAGACCCGGTGCCGTTCATGGCTGGCGCGGCGTTGCTGGCGGATAGGACGGTGCCGGTCGGCGTCGGCGTGGGAGGGGGCGGCGGGGTGGGCGTAGGAGTTGGGGTAGGCACTGGGGTCGGGGTGGGCGTCGGCGTCCCCGCGTCCGACACCTGCACCACGTTCGGATCGTTCAAGTACTGCGCCACCAGCACGGGATCGGTGATGGTGTTGCCGATGCGATAGGGTCCAAACGGACGAACGACGCGCAGGGTTGTCACCATGGCAATGGCTCCTCGTGGTGATCGGAGACGAGTTCAGGCAGGAGCGCCAGGCGCGGCGCGAGCGGATTGCGCTAAGCGGGCGGCGCGGGCGCCAGGGCAGGAGGTGCCGCGTTGGGGTCCGGCGCTGCGGGCGCACGGCCTGCCATGGCCAGGCGGATGCCGTCCAGCAAGGGCGCCACCTCGCGGTAGGGCCGCTCAACCAAGTAGCCGCCGATGGCCTGCATCAAGGCACCGGGCAATGTCACGTCATTCATGCAGGCTCCTTACGACAGACGTATGTGGACGCTGCCATCCGGGCGAAGGTAAAGGACCGAGGCCCCGACGCCCGCTGCGGTCGCTGCGGCATCGTCGGCATATGCGCCTGGGAACACTATGGCGACCGAGCTGCGGAACACTGCCGGAGCGACGCTGTTCATCTGCCCCACCTGGATACCGGCATTGCTGACGGCGATTTGGGACGTGCCGTTCTGCGACTGGTGGGATACGCCGCCGTCGTTGAACACTATCGCGCCGCCGCCGCCGCCCTGGCCTCCAGGCTTGGAGCAGTCGGACCGGATGTTCGCGACGGGCTGGGCATCAATGTGGTTCCGCCACACGAAGGCGTAGCGTTCCGGCATGTCCATGGCGATGGGAGGGGCGAACTGGTCCACGTTGCCGGACACCGAGCCGGGGCCGAACACAATGCCGGAGGCAAAAGCCGCGCCGTTGGCGATAACCGCTATGGCGGAGGTCACATCGTTCACGGCGCGGCCTGGAACACGGGAGCCGAACGCAGCCAGCCACAGGGCGGGCGTAATGTCGGGCGGAATGAGCAGATAGGGGCTGTGCGTGACGCGGTTGCCCTCGTTGGTCACGTCGATCTCAACGCCTTGCGTGTTGCCTGCGCCGGGTCGACGGATCACCTCAAAGTAGGCGCCATAGTTGGTTTGGTTGAAGGCTGTGTTGTTGTTGTCCGCGAAGCCGAATATGGCGTAGCCCGACTGTGCGCCCGTCTGCGCCTGATCGCTGGAGCGCACCCCGAACACGCCTGCGCTGGAGCCGTTCCTGGACAGCGACACCAGCCCGTTGGTTGCCTCAAAGCCAGGCCCGATGATGGCGTCAAGCCAGCCTGTCGCGCCGATCACGAGGCGCAGGAACGGTCCGACTGGCTGCGCGAAGGCTGGCGTGTGCAGCAGATCGGCAAGCTCTCGCACGCTGAATTGCACCAAATCGCGGTCGCGCAGCCCCATCAGGGTGTCAATTGGCGCCATGATCGGCGCTGCGGGCCGATCAGCGATCCGCGCCGTGCCGCCGGGTGCAGCTAGTACCAAAGCACAACCTCCGCCGCACCGCCGTTGCCGCCCTTGCCGTTCGGCCCGCCGGTGCCGCCCTGGCCGGGACCTCCGTCCGCGCCGTCCGATGGCGGACCTGGCGTATTGGCGGACGTGTTCGGGCCGTAGAGCGTGGCCGAGGCGCCGCCCACGCCGCCGTTGGACGTGCTGCCAGACACCCAGCCGTAGCTGCCGAAGCCACCGCCGCGTGTGATGAGGGCGCCGGTCGCTACGCCTCCCCTTCCCGGCGAAGTGGAACTGGCGTTGCCCCCGGGCCCCGCCGTCATGCCGAGAAAAGTTGTGTCGGTGCTCGGCACGCCGACGCCGCCGCCCAGGCCGACGCGCCCGCCGTAAGCCGTCCCTGGGACGACCGACTTGGGTCCGCAAGCGAAGCTGCCGCCGCCGCCGCCGTTGCCAGGGTTGCTCAAAGTACCGTTGCTGCCGGCGCCACCCGATCCCGTGATGTGCGGCGTCACCTCGAATACCCAGTCTGGGCAAGTCCAGGTGAAGTCGCCGAAGGTTGAGAAGATCGCCCGTGGCGCGGCGGGCGTTCTAGCCAGCGGCATCCAGTTGGGGGCACCTGCTCCAGGATCGCCCCCGTTGTTGTCCACCGTGCTGGCCCAGCGCACGCCGGGCACTGTAGCCGACGCCAGCACGGCGCCCATGGGATAGCCACCGATGGCGGCGGCGAAGGCAGCGTCGAACGTAGCCAAGCCGCCCGCAGCCAGCCAAACGTCCTGGACGCTGATGGTATAGAGGATACCGTTCATGTCCTGCTCGAACGGCGCCACGCCGCCCAATGCACGGGGTGTCATGCAAAGCGGCGGGAAGCCGTCCGCAAGCGACGCCGCGCCGGCTTTTATCGCGATCTGCGAGGCCGCGGGTATGACGTTCCTGGCCCCGTTGGCGGCGAAGGCGAGCGGGATGCGGGGAGGTCTGTCAACGGAGCGCATGGCGGTCCTTTCGCGTCAGGCAGCAGGGATTTGGTAGAACACCGCGACGCCGGCCGGCTTGGGCACCGCGCCTGACCCTTGCAGGATCGCCATGCTGATGAGATCGAGCGGGAACTCGAACACGTAGCGCATCCGCATCTGGCCGAGGTCAAGGACGTAGCAGCGCCCGCCCGCCCCAAAGAGCGCCATCAGCAGCCGGTTCAGAACGGGGACGGCGCAGCTTGATATGTTCGCCGCCGCCTTGACCAGGATGAGCGTCCGGTAAGCATCGTCGGTCAGCGTGAAGTTCTGGGTCAGCGTGTCGTCGCTGACGAACGGTGCTTGGTCAAACGGCGCGAAGTCATCACCGCCATCGGTGTAAAAGCCGAAATTGTAGGGCGGAACAACCAAGGTGAGAACGCGCGACACGTCCACGATACGGCCCCAAACGTCAAGGCCATAGCCAGTTGCCGTGTCAATGTTCCAAATGGACTTGTAAAAGGCATCAAAATCCGCAGTCGGGTCTATGGCGTCGTTGATAGCGTCCAGGATCGCCAGCAGAACAGGCGATGTCGAATACTGGGATACGACCGTCTGCTGCCAATTCTGCATCGGGCGTCCTGCGTCAAGCCAGCGTCACGGCGATCGTCGCGGCGCTGACCACCGGGGCCTGGTCAATGCGCAGCGTGGTGGCCGTACCTTGCGGCGTGCCTTGCTGGCCCACGGTCACGGCAAGGATGCGGACCCAGGCCCCGAGCGCCGCGACGACGCCGTAATAGCGACTGGCGTAGACCGTGCCGCCGATCCGCGCCCGCTGCCCGCCGTCTGCGCCCGCGAAGGCGCGGATCACCGCCGCCTGCACCTGCGCGCTCACGTCGGACGGCACGTCGGGTCCGTTGGCGAGCGACACGGCGAACAGCACCGGGGTGGCCGCAGCCTGCTGGTAGCTCCTGACATAGGAGGGGTAGGGCTGGCTGTAGCTCGTGTCGTAGATGGTCTGCGAGGTGTTGCCGAAGGTGTCGCACCCAGGCGGCTTGCGGGTGTGGATGGCCCTGATGATGGCGGCGGGTTCGCCGCCGCTGACCGCCACGTAGAGCGAGTGCGGCGGCAGGGTGATGCCGCCGATCAGCAACGGCGCGTCGCTGCTGTTCTCGGTCACATAGGCGTCCAGCACGTTCGGCACGGACAGGACGTTGGCCTTGACGGACAGCAGGCTGCCCTGCGCGTTGAGCGCCACCGAGGCCGAGCGCTTCGCTTCAAACTGCGCGCGGCTCTCTACCAAGTTGCCCAGCACGCCTGCCGCTGGGTTCGTCACGCTGTCCCATCCGGGGATGGTCTGATAGAGGCCAAGGGTGCGGGCCGGGCAGGGTATCGGACCGGTCGCGGTGCAGGCGAAGGGCAGCGTGAGCGTCCCGTTGCCCGCGATGGTGCCGCTGGTCGTTGCGGCGTAGGTGTTGCCGTCGCTTGCGCGCGCCAGGGTGCCCGCCGGGATGACGACGCCGGGCAAGCCGATGCAGGACGCCTGCACGGTGGTGGGCCGCGCCGGGTCGCGGGTGATGAAGTAGATGCGCGCGATGCCGTCCTGCATCCGCCCGGCAGAAGTCGCGGGGTCAACGCCGGCCACGTAGGACCGGATCGCGTCGTTCTTGGCGGTGATGATCGCCGTGAGGCTGCTTGCGAGCTGGCCCTCGGGCGTGGCCAGGTTCGTGGTGTTGAGGTCGCCGCCGAACGCTGCCGCAAGGTCCGCCCATGCGCCGGCCAGCACCGCCGCTGCGTCGGGGGTGACGACGCCGGTTGGGCCTATCGCGAGCGGCGGCACGCTGGTCGGCATCAGAAGGATGCCGCCGCCGCGCTGCCGTCCGCCGTCGTGATCTGCACCTGCCCCGTGACGGTGCGGTCCTGGATGCCGTCAATGAAACAGGCGGCCGACACGACGCCGGGCACGGTCAGCGCCGCCTCCTGCAACTGCGCCTTCACGTAGCCAAGGGACGGGAAGCGGCCCAGTATCTGTTCGAAGTAGGGAACGCCCTGCCGCGTGTCATACCATAGCTCCCCGAGAAACAAGCGGCACGCGCTGGCCGCGTCCTGCGCCAGGGCATAGGGGCCGGTGCAGGTGGCGATGCTGCCGCTGGCCGTGAGGCACAGGTCCCAGTTGTCTCTCTGGAGCAACATGGTGCGGCTCACGGCTGCGGAACGCCTGTGATGCCGGAACCGGTCTGCACGCCGATGTGCCGATGGGTGGCCCCAATGTTCGTGCCGTTGTGGGTCACGGTGGTTCCCTTCAAGGCGATGGTCGGCGCGTCCAGCGTGATTGAGTTTGGCGCCTTGACCGATACGCCGTCCGCGCTGACCTGCACGAACACCGCAGCCGCTTGGGTCAGCACGCCGCCGAAGTAGAAGCCGTCCGACATGCTGTTCTGCCGGAAGCTGCCGGGGTTGGCCGGCTTGCCTGTCGCCTTTACGGCCGAGATATCGCGCGAGGCGAACACCGCAACGCCGATGTCACCGGGCAGCGGGTCCACGATGAAGGCGGCGCCGCCGGCCGCATACCGGAAGTAGGGTAGGCCGTGGACGGTGCCGTGGGGGATCGCTTGGCCGATGCCGTCCACTTGGTTCACCATGGGCTGCACGTCCACGCTGCCGCTGCCTGCGGTGCCGGGATGCACCGCCGTCACCATGACGACCGTTGCGGTGTTCATGCGGTTCATCATCGTGCCGACGAAGCGGGCCATTGCCTTGATGGGATCGCTGCTTTCGCCAGGCTGCACCTGCCCTGCGTAGCCGTCCGCTGCATCGGTCAAGCCGTCACCCGCACCACGCCCATCGGCGCCGCCTCAAACGTCGTCTGCCACAGCCCGCCGGGCGTCTCACTTTCGAGGTCGTGGTTCAGGAGCTTGATGACCCACTGACCATTGGCAGGCTTGATGACGCTCTGCACCTTGACCTCCGTGCCGAACGCCAGCTGGCCGTTGAAGCGCGTGAGGCAGCGCACGTTGTTCTGCCCGCCCAGGCTCGGATAGCCGATCATGCCGGTCTCGGGCGCGATCAGCGGCACCAGCCCGCGGCGGCGACCGCTCCTGGGCCAGATGGCCAGGGTGCCCAGGTCCACCGTCCACTCAAAGCCGCCGGCCTCCGCACAAGCCAGCATTTGTTCCCGCAGCGTGCCGTGGAAGTACATCGGCGGCAGTTGCACCTGCACGCCGCTGTTCTCGAAGTTGAGGCCAGCCTTGCCGGCTAGATCCTGCATGACCGTCGCGGCGTCGCTGGGCTTGGCGTAAGAAGTCGGTGCCACCGGCTTGAGCGCCTGCTGCAACTCGGCGAACGCGGTGATGGTAAGCGCCGTATCCGGGCTGCCCTGGAAGTCGTGCCAGGCTTCCAGAATCATGCCGTCGAACACGGTTACCATGCCGCCCAGGTCATCGCCCGCCGACAGGCTCACCTTGTTCAGGCGCGTGCGGACCGGGGAAAGGCCCAAGCTGCTTACCTTGTTCATCAGGTCCAGCGACAGGCCGAACACCGATAGCTGCATGTGCCCCTGGGTCAGGCCGCCGGACTTGGTGATGTTGGCGCGGATACGAAGGTAGGAGGGGAGCGCGTAGGTGTCGAAGCCGCCCTCGCCGTTCTTGCCCTGGCCGATTTGGATGGTGACGTTCAAGCGGCGGCGCGCGTAGGGTGCGCTCATTGCAACTCCTGGAGAGAACCGATGCGTTGCGCCGCAGTGATGCTGACGCTGACCCTTACCGCCCCTGCCGCCGCACAGGTGGCCTTCACCCCAGCGGAAGGCGCTGCGCTGTGGCAGGCCCGCTCCGCGCCGATCATGGAGGCCGTGACGCTGCTGGAGACCGGCCGCGCCTGCAAGCTCGTGGATGACGGCACCGCCGACCAAGCCATCCGCGTGCTGGGCGAGGCGGCCTTCAATCTCTATTCCCGCGGCCTGCAAGCTCCCGTGCCGCAAGCGAAGTGGCTTGGCGACTTCCACGCGGCCGAGGCGCGCGGGCGGGCAGATGCAACGCCGCGTGATTGCTTGGCCTACCGCACCAACGCGACCGCTTCCGCCACCATGAAAGACTGGGCGCGGCGCATCGCGTTTGGCAGTCCCTAGCCGGTCCATCCCAGCACCCAGCGCGTGCCCAGCCCGTCATAGTAGGGGTCGGCGTCACCTTGCGTGTCCAGGAACACAAGCTCTCCCTGAAACCCGAGGTAGGCATCCCGCACGATGCCGACGCCCGTCAGGCACGGCGCCCCGTCCAGCATCGGCACGTCGCCTACGGCCAAGTCCATGAACATCTGCGGCGTGACAACATGGGCCACGACCGCCACCAAGGACGATGCGACTACAGCACTGCCGTCAAGCGTCAGCAGGGCGCCGCTGTCCAAGATGAGCGCGGCGCCGCTGTCCAGCACCAGCACCGCGCCATCGTCTGCTGGCTGCGCGAGCATGGGATAGGTCGTCGTCACGTCGTATGTGCTGCGCTGATAGACCGTGATGCCTACCCGTTGCGCGCCCAGCGCCACCGTCAGCACCTGCGACGGCACCGGCTGAAGGGGGATGATGACCATAGCTAGAAGCCGCCCGGCGCTTCGTTGGCGCGGGGGTTGAAGCTGGCGGCAGCCGCCCGTGCCTTGGTCGCCGCCCGCACTTGGCCGGCATCGGCCGCCGTCGCCGACACCGTGCCGCCGTTGGCAGGGCTAACCGCCGCCGGGTCCTTGGCGCCAGACGTGTCGGACCCCTCCCCCTTGGTGAACTGCGTCGGGTTGGCGATGCGGACTTCCTCCACGCCGACTTCCACCTGCAGCAGCTTGACGCCGCGGTCAGCGCTGCGGCGCAGGCGGTAGGACACGAGGTTGGCCGATGGGTAGAAGAACTCCGGCGTGATGACAGTGAACTGCGCCAGCGAGGCGCACGCCGCGTCCACCTGCGCAAGCAAGGACGCGCGGCGGGCGTCGCTGCCCGATACCGTCAAGATCACCCGCACGTCGAACGGCGTTGCGACCTTGTTGTAGGAGGCGAACCCCCCGGCCTCCACTGGATGCGACGCAATGCGCCAGTCGCGGGCGATGTCCACGCCCACCACGCTGTCAGCCGTGATGGCCAAGCTGCCGTCGTCACGGAAGATGCCCCAGGACGGCGCCCCGAACGCGCCCAGGATGCCCAGCGCATCGGCCAGCAGCAGCACAGGAGCCGGCAGGAACGAACCGGCCAAGCGCAGCACGGCGGGAATGCCCGGCAGGATCGGCACGTCGGGGTAGAGGGCCGACATGGCCTAGGAAAGCCCCGTATTCGCCTGGGCGGCTAGTCCCATGCCGGTCATGGCCTCTTTGAAGCTGCCGGCGATACCGCGAGCGTCGGTTGCTGCGGTCTGGATGGTGACGCTGCCGACGTGGGTTGAGCTGCTGTTGTCGTTGCTTGTGCTGCTTGCGCTGCTGTTGCCGTAGCGTAGTTGCGAGACTTGCTGCGGTGTCGGCACGGGCGGGATGCTGCCAGGGGGCAGACTGCGTGAGCCGCCACGAGGATTGTCGCTAGGACTGCCGCTTGGCAGACCAAGGCGGCGTGTTGCGGCAACCACGTTGGCCACATAGTTCGGGTCCTCGGCATATCCCCCTCGCTTCAAGCCACGGGCGAATGCTGCTGTGTCATCGCCGGTGTTCAACGCCTCGGGATATCGGCGGCGCAATAACGCCGCGTAGTCGTCCCCGGCATGGTTCAAATCGGTGTAGGCGCGGAAACGGGTTTGGTAGGGAGTTCCGTCCGCGCGCGTGTCGCCGCGCGTAATCGTCTGCCCTGTGTAGCCCTGTCCGGCTTGGATGTTGAAGGGATTATTGCCGCGGTCTCCGCGACCGCCCGTTTCTTGCATGATCTGCCCAAGGATGGATCGTGCGGATATGCCAGTTTGCTCAGCCGCGCGCTGGGCCATTGGACCATATCGCTCAATGAAAGCTTGAGTGTTGCCGGCCCCTGATGGAAGCGCGCGGCTACCAGGAGTGATTTGCGTGGCGGGGCTGCTCTGCGGCTTGCCAGCTCGGATGGCTTCGGAAGGCGTCATGCCTTCGGGGCCGCTGCCAGTGTCCAAGTGCGCCGCAGGGTGCTGCATGAACTGAACTAGGGTCTTGGCAAGCCGGTCAATGAAGGAGTCTTGTTCCCGCCTGGACCCGCCGGCCTCAATCATGGCGAGCTGCCCCGCGCGCATTTTGCTATCGTAAGCGGCCGGGTTCTTGGCTCGCTCGTCACGTTCCTTCTTTAGGCGTTCATCCTCGCCTGCGTTAGCGGACGATGGGGCCATGACCGCCGCAGCTATCCCTACCGGACCCGCCACGCGGGCCAGGGCGGACACACCGCTGGCTGCGGCGCCCGCGCCCCCGGCGAACACGCCGCCCACCGTTGCCACGGCCTTGATGAGACCGGCGACCTTGCTAACGGCCCACAGCGCGAACAGGGCCTCTGAGATGTGGACCCAGCCTCCTACCGCAGCGGCGGCTTCGTTGGCCGACGTGATGAAGCTGCGAACCTCGGAGACGATCCAGGTGATGCGGTCGGCGATCTCGGTTTTCAGGCGCGGGCCGTTGACCGTGATCCACACCGTGAACTCGGCCAACGCCTGATTGATGCTCGGTCCGAACTGGTTGAGGATCACCCGCACCGTGTCCTCCACGGCTTGGCGGACCTTCATGATGTTAGCTAGCAAGTCCTGCGCGTTCTTGGCGTCCTTGTCGCTGGGCACGCCCAGCTTCTTGGCCTCCTCCAGGGCGGCGCGGACCTTGGCCGTACCCTCCAGCAGCAGGTTCTGCGTGCCTTGGTCAATGCCGGCGCCGCTCATCAGGGCCGTGGCCTGCTGCCGGTTCATGCCGGAGACGACGCCGCTGATCTTCAGCAGGTCGTCCGACGTGCCGGTGAGCTGCACGCCCAGCGCCCGGAAGTAGTTCAGCATTCCGCCGGACTGCCCGGTCAACTGATAGTTCTGCACCTCGCGCGACAGGCTGGAGATGGTGGCGTCGAACCCGGCCGCAGAGCCGCCCGCCCGCTCGACCGCGCGCTCCCACGCCGCCAGGTCGCCGGTCGCCATGCCCAGGTTCTTGGCCAGGCGGCCGGTTGCGGCGTCGCCGGTGGTGATTTCGGCGATGAACTGGCTCAGGCCCTTGCCGGCCGTGAACACCGCGAACAGCGACGCCGCCTCGGCCGCCACGCGCCGGATTTCCCCGCGGAGCGTCGTGTAGGCTTCCGTGCGCCGTTTGGCGAAGGTCTCCGCGTCCTTGGCGGCGGCGGCCTCCTCAACGGACAGCTTCTTGCGTTCCGTGCGGGCCGCGGCGGCGCCTGCCAAGTAGCCCTTGGCGTCAAGGCCGAGCGTCACCAGGAGGGAGTCTATCACCGTCGCCATGCGCTACCCTCCCGGCCGGTTGGCCACCGCAGCGTTGTGCGCGTCCACCGCCACGATCTCCAAAAGGTCGTAGAGGTCGCGCGCCCCATAGACGGTGCCCAACTCGTGCAGCGTGGCTAGGCGGGCGCTGACAACGGTGCCGACGGTGCCGGAGACGTTTGCGTATCGGGCGAAGCGCCGCCCATCAGCCGCGACGCCCTCAATTTCAAGAGGGCGTCGGCCAGCGAAAAACCCAGGTGCAGGCTTATCACCTCACCCCGCAGCATGAGGCGCGTGGCCACCTCCTCAATGTCGCTCTCCCACAAGGGCCGCACCGCGTCTGGGCTGCTGGGCGTGGGCACCGCCTGCACGCAGGACATCATGGTGTCCAGCAGCGGCTTCACGGTGTACCAGTCCAGCCCCTTGAGCGCGTCCATTCCCATGGAGGCGACGCCGGCCAAGCCCGCAGATGCCACCTCGTCGGGGATTTGCGCGCCGCTCCGCATCAAGCCCAGGAACACCTGATCGGCCCATTCCTCGGCTTGGCTTGCGGGCAGTTCCGTGAGCAGAAAAACCCGGCCTTGGTCCCTGCCCTCGGCCGATACCGTGATCCGAACAGTCCGCCGGGCCATCTTACACGTTGACCGGCTGAATATGTTGCCATTCCACGGTGTACTTGCGCGGCTGGATCAGCTTCTTCACGGCGGGGATCGGCATGTAGCTGGTCAGGAACCCGCGGGCCATGATGAACCGTCGCCCGATGGCCTTCAGCGTCGTTTCACCGAACAGGGTCAGCGCCTCTTGGTTGGCCTCCTGGTACTGCCAGATCAGGTCGAACAACGCGTTGCTCGGGCTGTCCGATTGCAGGGTGAAGGTCTGCTTCTTACTGGTCGCCACCCAGCCAGCAGACAGGATGTTGTCCACGCCCATCAGGGTTTCCACCGTGGTGACGGCCTCGGTGTCGAATACGTCGTCCACCGCGAAGCCCTGCAACTGCTGGGCGACGGGGAACAGGATGGTGCAACCGAGCGTGATGACGCTGTTCGCGCCGGTGAGAGATGCCATGGTGCGCCTCTACAGCAACGAAACTGTTGCGATGTTCAAACGTTGCACTGATTGGCCGTCCGTAAACCAAAGCGTGCATTGCGGCGTGCCGCGCGCTTGGCGCACCTCGGGGGCAGGGTCCAGCACCTGGTAGTACCAGCCGACCGAGGTCAGCGTGTTGGCGATGTCCACGCCTGCGGCGGCGTTCACTTCGGCAGCCTGGGCTTGGGACAGGGTGACGCCGGCCCGGATGGCGCCGAAGTTGATCGCCTGGTCAATCACGTCGCGCGACGCCGCGCGGATCAAGCTGTAGCCGAACTCGTCGTAGGGGATGACGCCCTGATTGGTCAGCAGCACCATGTTTGCCACTTGGATGGCGTTGCTCATCCAGATGCCGTTCACGTAGCTGTCCAGCCAGAGGAACGGCCCGCTGACCTGTCCGGGGCTGAGGAAGGTGAAGGCGTCGTTGGCCGTGTTGAAGGTGCCGACGAAGTTGTAGCCGTTGGCGACGAGTGCCGCATCGGACGTGGCGTCGATCACGCTGGGCAGCAGGCCGGGCTGGCTGCGGAAGGCCGCAGTGTTACGCCCGTTGTGCTGGCCGAAGTCGAGCGAGGCCGCCCAGCCCAGGACGAACACCGCATGGGCCAGCGCCTGGTAGATGGGCGCCACGCCGTTGTAGTTCGCACCTCGCCTGCCGGCCAGCACGCCGAAGCAGGCGGCGGCACCGATTTGCGCTGCGCTCCGGTCGGTGTCCCATGGCACGTAGCCGTAGTTGCCGTTCTGGCTGTTGGTCCAGGCGGCGAAAGCAAGCTTGTCGGCTAGGTTCGGTTCGAACAGCGTGGTGAACAGCGCCCAGTTGAGCGTGGTGGCGGCAATCGCCGTCATGGCGGCAACGGGTGTCGCACTGTCGGCACCTTGCGACAGCGTGCCGCCGCCGACTTGAGTGAGGCCCAGCAGGTCGGCCATGACGCCTGTGGGGAAGGCGATGGTGGACGCAACGCCCGCCGTGCCGGACCTGATCGTGAACGCGCCCTGCTGCGCGTCCCAGGTGCAGGCGAGGCCGAGCGCCGCGCCGATCACCAAGGCTGCGGCGCTGAACGAGGTGGCACCAGACAGGTTCACCGCGCCGGTCGCCACCGTGCCGTCCGCTAGGACCGACAGCGTGCCCGATAGGGTCCGCAGGTCGGTCAGCGTATAGCCCAGCGGCGAGGAGCGCACGAAGGCGCTGAGCGGCGCGATGTTGTATTGCGAGAACAAGAGCGCGCCAGGACGCTTGTGGGCACTCTTGAAGCCGCTGAAATAGATCGCCGCCGCGCCCGCCTCGGGAGACAGCGCACCGAAGAAACCGGCGACGGCGGGCAGGGTCGGGAACGAAAGCACGTTGCCCACGGGCACGCGGCTGTCAGAGGTGAGCAGCAGGCCGTTCAGGTCCAGCGCGTTGCCGCCGGCCGCCAGGACGGACGGAACGACGCTGACGATAAGGCTCGCAGGTATGCCGAGGGCCATTGTTTTGAAACTCCTGCCGGGACACGGCGATAGGTCGGCGGATCAGCTAGAACGAATAGAGCTGTGTTGCATCCTTACACGCCCATCATGGCCGTCGCGGCGCTGTTTGTGCTGTCCGCGCCGACCCGGCGCCGCTGCGGAATGGGGCACAGCATGTCATAGGGCGCGTCGGTGAACAGGTTCACGTCGTCTTGCGTCAGGGTGCGCGCATAGAAGGCGGCAAACTCAGTTTCACCGTTACGCGGTCCGGTATTAAGGGAGGATGTGGCTGTAGTGAGTGGGGCGCCAGTCTGGACGCTGACGTTAAAAGCGATGCTCTTACCAATCCACCCTTTTATGATGCCGGCTACGCTGTCACTTGAAAGAACGAGCGTTGTCATAACGTTTGGCATAGGCGCATTCCAGTTAATGTATAACCCTGCTGAGTTTCCGTTGTTGTAGTTTGTATAAAGATTTCCCGTGGTCGCGTCCTGATAGACGCTCAGCACGTTGTATGGGGCAAGATTTGGGTTGGAGTAAGCTATGCCCGCGCAACCTGTGCCGCTGCCCGTAACTGGCACTCTTGCGCGTCCACGCCAGACAATGCTTAGGGAGCGAGAGGATAGGAGGCTAGGCGTCACGATAGACGTGGCCAGCCCGCCATCCGCAGTCTCGTAGAACGCCGGGCCTCCCGCACCCTGCACGATGTTGCCGGTTGCAGTTATGGCAACGTTCTGCTGCATCCCGGTCAAGTCGGCGAGCCGGGACGCACCGCCAGGCAGGTAGTAAGCCATTAGGTTCTGCGCGAGCCGGTGACTCCGGTCAATTGTGACCGGACCGATGGGTACTTGGAGCGGGTTCCAGTGGCCGGGGTGGCGCGGCCTGCGGATAAAGGATGGCATGGCCTAGAACGACTGCTCGCCGTAGCGGTAGAGGCTGCAAACGCTCGTTGTGGTCGCCGGCAGCGCCACGCCGAGCGCGTTCAGCAGCACGATCTTGAACTTATTGGGCGGCAGGATGATGCCGCGCACCTGCATGAACTGGACGGAGCCGCCCGCGCCCGAATAGGTGCCTGCGCTGTAGCTGCTACCTGGGTTGCCGGCTGCCGTGGTGTAGTTGCCATCAATGTTGGGCAGCACGAACACGGTCAGCGAAGCCGGGGCAACCGAGACGACGGCGGCGGACAGCGCCACGGTCAGGTCGGCCAGCGTGTAGAGCAGCACGCTGTTGTCGATTTCTGCGCCATAGGCATAACCGGCGGTGGCGAGGGCGTTTAGGGTTGCCCCGGCCACGGCCACGTCGGGAGCGTTGTAGGGGAGCCATCGGAAGGTCGTTGCCATTACGGCTGCCCTCTCGCTGTCTGGATATCCCCTGCGGTCACGGCCGGGGACCATGCAGCGACTGATGGCGTGCGGAGAGCCACGATGGCGTTGACCGATGCCTGACTGATCGCGCCGACCGCCGCAGGCGTCAGTTGGTTTGCGGCGGCAGTCAGCTTGGTCCAGACCGCCGCGGTGGCCGCGGCGCAGGTCCCGCCCCAGAGGCAGCAATCCCGCAGCGCCACTGCGGCGGCCTGAATCGCGGCGGTCTGCGTCCCACCGCCGGGCAAGGTGCCGGGTGGCGCATTGCAGGCTTGGACCAGCGATCCCCAATCAAAATTGTTCATCAGCACATCCCGCAGAGCGGCCCATGCAAGATCGGCCGGCTGGCTTGCCGCTGATTGGGCATTCAGGGCCGATGCCGCCGCGGGGAGCGCCAAGGGGGCGCCAGTCAGGGCGGCGTCGGCTGCTTTGAGCGTTGCGAACGTCCAAGGACTCGCCATGAAGGGTGCGCCGATCCGCTAAAGGTTCTGGACGTAGAAGGCGGTGATGTCCGCCGAGGTGGCGTTAGGCGTGCAGGCCGCGGTCCAGTTGTTCGCCGCCGCCGCCTGCACCCATGCGCTGTCCACCGGCAGCATGACGCCGCGGGTGTCGCGAGACGGCACCTGGAACACCATGAACACCGTGCCGGCGGTCGCGTCCCGGATGGAGACGGCCATCGGTGCCGATCCGTTGTTCGTGAGGATCAGGCCATACACGTCGTTGAACACGCCCGCAGCGCCGGCCGCGACGATGGTGGTCTCGGCCGTGGACGCGGTGATGGTGACGTGCGTCTTGCCCTTCAGCTCGCGCACCGCGCCGACCGCGATCAGCTTGCCCAGTTTGTCGAAGGTGGCGTTGACGCGCTGGCCGTTAGCGACGGCGACCGGGTTCGCGGTGCGCGCCTGGCCGCCGATCTTGACGGGGTTGCCGGCGTCAGTTGCAGCGCTGGCCGTGTCGCCCATAGCCAAGCCGGGCACGGTGCCGTCGTCATAGAAGAACTCAAGCACGTCGGTTGCCAGCAGGCCCGTCATTGGGGCTTGGAGGGTGATCGTGCCCGCCGAGAATGCGCTGTAGCTCAACCCGGTCTGACCGACTGCATAGATGGTCGTGGCTGCGGTAACATCCACAACCGCAAGCAGACCGGGGAGCGCAAAGCCGGAGTTGGCCGACAGGTTCAACGTCGCCGAACCGGGAGTGAATGTGTAGGTGAAGCGTGGGCTATATTTCATGCGTCGCTCACCCGAAGATCAGGGCGTTGAGCATTGAGTTGGCCTTTGTCGCCCCGCCGAGCGCCGCGAGTGCCGCCGCAGCCGTTACCGCTCCGGTGCCGCCGCTGCTGATGGGCAGCGGGGTGGTGGCGGAAAGCGTCGTGAACGCCCCGGCGGCGGGTTTCACGCCGCCGATGACGACGTTTTCCATCGTGCCGCCGGCACCCACCACTTGGATGACGGTGCCAGCGGGCAGGACGGCTTCCTGTGCAACCTCTGCCGCCTGCGCCCGTGGCCCAGGAGTGACTTGCACCGCCACGGTCTATCGCAGGATCAGGATCATCTGCGTGCCGTTGGCCGGGTTGGCGCCGACCACCACTTGCGCGGTCGTGGTGGTCGGGAACAGCACGTCAGGCCCGGTGATGACCGCATCAACGTCTGACGGGTCATGCAGGCTCGCAACGAGGTTCTTCGTTCCCAGACCGTGCGTCACGGTCTGGCTGGCCGAGGTTCCGTCCCAAGTGATCGTAGCCGAGAACTGCGCCGCAGCCGCACCGGGGGCGCCCACGCCTGCAATAAGGGTGAGGCCGGTCGTGTTGAAGGTGGCCGGCGTCGTGAGGGGCGCGTTGACGCTGTAGCTGCTGCCGGCGTTGGTCAGCACCGTGCCTGATGCAAAGGCAGTGCTGGCCACCCATGGCGTTGAAGCTGAGAGCGGGTTGGACGCGACATTGGCCGCCTTGTTCCGAGGTCCAGGTGCGAAGGCCATGAGGATTAAATCCTTTCTATGAGCACGCGGAACGGCGTGTTGGCCGGCGGCGGCGCCCCGAACTCAATCTCGACAGTGCCAGGCGTGGGGGCGCGCTTGTCGAGGCCGGGTATCTCGACGTTGCCGTCCGAGGGGTCCTGCACGACGATGGTTACGTCCGTGCTGTTCAGCGGGTGCCGGATGATCAGGACGCTGGCAATGCCATTCGCGATGACAGTTTCAGCGTAGCTGTTGGCACCATGTGGCGAAGCAAAGGACGTGCCCCGCTGTGCCGTGCCAATTGGAGCCAGCGTCGTCCCGACATGTAAGATGCTGCCCTGATCCGCGATCCGCGTGTCCGTGCGGAGCGTAGCTGCGAAGTCCTGCGGTACGGAGGCGGTCGGGTTCACCTGTAACACCGCGTCCGCCGTCCAGCGCGTCTCAACTTGGCCTTCGCCGTTTATGAACGGTGCTTGGCGGGGGTCGCCTGCGTAGAGAGGCTGGGCGTCTATGCCGGCACGGCGGAAGGCATCGCACGCCGCCGGGTCGCGCAGCAGGGTCGTGATGACCTGGATGGTTTCAGCCGCCGCGGGTCCATGCACATCTATCTGCACGGTCATCTGCGTAGCGGCCAGCACGCGCCGAGTGCCAGCGCCAGGCACGTCCTGGTAGGTGCTGACGTTCGTGGACAGCCGCCCGCGCAACGTCGGCGTCAGCATCACGAAGTCAGGCCCCAGCGGCTCGGGGACGCGATTGTCCTGCCCTTGGACACATTCTGTGCCGATAGGTAGAATTGAGAGAATGAATAATCTAAGTGTTGTTAGGGCATCCGCTTCCGTTTGCGATAGCGAAACCATTTCGCTTCTCCGCATGATATCGTTTTAGCCCTGCGCTTACTTTTGCTTTGTGCTCATCAGTGATAGAGCCAGTTCTGGACAAACCAGGGTTTGGACGCGCCTTGGCTATAGCAGACATCTTCGCGCGGAACTCATCGCTTCGCTTCTTGCCTCTGCAAGCATCAGCACGTTTGCGTTTTTCTTCCTCAGACTGCTTACGTCCTATAGCAATTGACAACAACCGGCCTTTCTCAGTCTCTGAAACCTTTCGGCCCGCTAAAGCAACCGCAACTCGTGTCACATGCTCTAACGACTTAGGCTTTCCTTTTAATGAGGCTGAAATTCTTGCGCGAACGTCATCGGACCTTGGAGGACGCCTTTGGGCTGCGGCAGACATCTTGGCCCTTGTCTCAGCACAAGGAGTAGTGCCACCTCTTCCTCCAAAGTGAAAATTTACGAGATCGCACCCCTCAGCGCGCAAGCGTGCAATCTCTGATATCTCTAAGGCGTATGCATCCTGCTCTGACGCGCAATAGACGACGCGAACAGCTATTGAGTCAGCACCATACTTTGCAACAACCGATCTATACCAGGCGTTCCTATTTTTACTATAGATAGTTGACGCTCTTTTTCCAGAACCCTTACCGACGTAGAATGGAACTCCGTCTGGCTTGCAGTGGTAATAGACATAGTGGTGCGACATAGAAAGAGTCTATCACAACTAAGGGGACTGTAAAGTAGCAGTAACCGCAGTCCAGTCAGGCCACTGTTCTAAAATTGCCGTTACTAGATACGACTGCGTTCCGTGGATGGCGTCCTGCAACGTGATGAGATCGCCACCCTTGCGGCTGGAGCGCACCACGCCGTTGATCGGGTCGGACAGGTAAACCTTGTGCGTGCTGCCCTGGATGTTCAGCCCGGACAACTGCATCAGGTCGCGTGTGGTCAGCGCCTGCACCTGCGCCATCATGGACACGGGAGCGGCATAGGTCGGTATGCGCTTGCCGTCCGGCGCCGTAGTGGACCCGGCGCTGTGCTGCACGGTGCAGGGCACGTCAGGGTTCACGCTGTTGATTGCGCCGCGAACGATGCCGTGCAGGTTCATCCGTCAGCCTGCCGTAGCTGTTCAACCGTCTTCGGCTCTTCGCGCATGGTGAACCAGCCCTTAGTGACCTCCCGCATCGGGGGCGGCTGACGGAGGGCGGGCGGTGGCTTTGTACCGGCGGGCATCGGGATATTCAGACTGGTTGCCGGGATCGGGCCATGTGCAGGCGGTGTGAGCAATGCCAGCAGACGGCGCAGGAAAGCGCGAATCGTATTCATTTGGTATCCACCGCGTAATCCACGCTGTTCAGCATGTGCCCGGTATCAACCAAGGGCTTGGCGCTGCCCTTGGCAGCGATGGTTGCAGGGGCCAGCAGCGGGGCGGTCAACGCCACAATGCTGTCCCGCAACTGCCCGGCTATGCCGTCACCCATCAGGCGCAAAGCCGTCTCGCCGTCATAGCCGTGCGTCACCAGCAGCCCGGCCAGGATGCCGCCCCACTCAGGTGCGCGTTGCGCGATCATGCTGCGGAAGTAGGGCCGCGGCGGAATGCCCTTAGCGGGCGCACCGAACTCCTGGATGGCGGCCACCATGGGCACGCTGGTGCCGTCCCGGTAGGTCGCGCCTTCCAGGAACCCCACGCGCAACGTGCCGGGAGCTTCGATCCTGCCCGCGATCTGTTTGAGGTAGGCGTCCAGCTTTTTGCCGCCGGTCATGCCGGCCATCAGCAGCGGCCCATGACGCCGAGGCCGGGACGGCGCGGCGGCGGCACGTAGCGGGCACCCAGGCGGTAGGGGGCCATGGCCTGCCAGAACTCGGCACCGTAGGGCGTCTGCAGCCAGTAGGCCGACTGCGCCGTGACCGGTCCCATGTCTGCGCTGACGGACACCGACCCCTCGCCTGCGCTGCTCACGCGGCCGACCAAGCCTGATGGCCCCTGCCCTGGCGCAATCGATCCATGCAGTTGCGCCATGTGCGCGGTCACGAGGTAGAGCATCGCTGTGCGAGTGGCCGGATCAGCAACCGGCCCCGTGTCGCTGTTGGGCAGCATCAGCCCGGCGCGCGCAAAGAACCCGGTCGCCTGCGGGGCCGCCACGCGCCCGGTGAATTCCGGGAACATGCCAGCCCAATCCGCATAGACGAACGGGACGGCGGGCACGGGTTAGGCCGGCGGCGCGGCGGCGGGCGTGGACGGCGCGATCTTGCTGTCCTTCATGGCCTTGAGGTCGGCCACGTCAGCCCGCTCGGTCGGCGCGGGCAGCGCTGCGGGTGCAGCAGCAACGGGGGTGGCGGCAGGCTGGGGCATGGCCTTCTTGGCCTCGTCCACCTTGGCCGGCTCGACCTTCTGGATCAGCTTGTCGCGCACCGCGTCGGACTTCTCGTGCAGCTTCATCCAAGCGTCGAACGCCTCGGCATCCACGCCCTCGGTGAGGCCGGCGCCATCCAGCGCCTCGCGGTGGTTGCTGCCGTTGATGACGACGGGAGGGTGGTCCTCCACGGCCATGCGGATGGCCATGGGCAGGCGGGAGGCAACAGTGATGGTGTCGGGCATGGTGGGGTCCTTTCGTTCAAACAGGCGGGCGCGGGGCTTTTTCGATCTTGCTGCGAACGAACTCGGGGGGCAGCTTGTCGGGGTTCAGCGGCTCCAGGCCGGACAGGATTTCGGCCTGCTCCCTGGCCTTGCCGGTCGCCATGCCAGGCTTCTCATCGGCGAAGATCAGCCGGTTCTTTACCACGTCGCTGTCACGGTTCTGCTCCAGCCAGCGCGCCCAGATGGCAGCGTCCACCCCATGCGTGACGGCATAGCCGCCGACGATGCGAGGGTCGTCAAAGCCGCGGCGACCGACGCCGCGGATGGATACGCGCCCATCCGCGACCGCGCGCTGCACGGTGCGGCTGCCACCACCCATGACCGGCTCCACATGCCCTTCCATGCGGAATACGGTCAGGTGCAGCCCGTTGGGCAGCTTGCAGCACACGTCCACGGTCGCCGCCATGGGCTACAGCCCGATCATGGTAGCAACGGCCTGCGGGTAGCGGATCACCGCGCCCCAGGTGCCGGATGTCTTCCGCTGCTTGAAGCTAGCCGTATCCGGCACCAACCGATGATCGCGCAGCTTCTCGTTGAAGGCGCAGTAGCCCGTAGCGTTGCCGTCGAACTCGGTAGCGATAAGCTGCATGATGTTGCCGGCTGGCGTCGCATAGCGGGGGTCCACGATGATCTCTAGGTTCGGGAACCCATCCTTCAGCAGCCCGCGGATTTGGACGTTGAACTGGTTGACCGCCGTCAGCGCGCTGGCCACCGTGTTGGGCAGCACAACCTTCATCTTGGTGTCCTGGTCAATCAGACCGGCGCTCTGCGTCAGCAGCTCGGCATAGAGCAACTGGAAATCCGCGAACGCCTCGCGCGGATCGGCAGTCAACTGGCCGTTGTTGACCCACTTGCTGCCGCCGATGGCCTTGGTGGTGGGCGTCAGCGCCGGGGACAGGCCGGGATCGTTCAGGCAGCCGTAGTTGCGAAGCCCGGCGACGCCGAAGTGGTAGGTGTAATCCAGGAACTTGTCCAAGGTCTTGGCGGCGCTGACCTGCTTCTCGCTGATCCAGGACAGCCGCGCCAACCCGGCGCGCTCCACCTCAAGGTCGCCGTAGATGATGTGCGTCTGGAACAGGTAGGCGTCGCGCTCCACGAAGGAGGCGTTCACGTCGCTGATGCCGTTGTTGTTGAAGTCGCCGTAGCTGCTGACCTCGCCAGTGTTCTCCACCACCGTGAAGAAGGCGGTCTGGCTGGTCCAGTTGCCGTTCTTCTTCTCGGGGTAGATTTGCGCGCCCTTGTTCGGGGTCTGCAACACGCGCACCACCTCGGGGTCGAAATAGGCGGTCAGCCACGTCGGGATGCCGCCGTTGGGCACCGTGACGAGCGTAGGCTGCGCGTCCATCGCCAAGCCGAAGTCGGACCTGAACTCGTCGGGCATGTAGTCCAGCGCCAGCGCGGGGACGATGCCCCACTCGCGCTCCAAGCGCGCGGCGTCGCGGGTGAAACTTGGATTGTGCTTCATGGCATCCGCTCCTTAACCGAGCTGCATGGTGGTGATCTTGACCAGCTCGCCGCCCGCAGCCGGCGTGGCGGCGAACCAGCGGGTCTCGACAGACCCGGCTACGGTGGCGCCCGGCGCCCCGAAAGACACGCTGCCGTCCGTGGTGCTGGCGAACGCCTTCATGCCGCGGGTGGACGCTGACGTGCCGGTGTTGCGCGCCAAGAAGTCGCCGCCGTCGAACATCTCGCCGACACCCTGGCCGGGTAGGATCGTCATGCCGCCCTCGACCGCGTAGGGGTTGAACGATCCCTGCATGGCACGGTGGATGAAGCAGGCCGGGGCGCCCGTGCCGGTGTTGGACAGGATGGTGCCGGTGGCATCGGTCCAGGCGAAGCGCCCGATGGTCAGGCCCTGCGGCCCCGCTAGGAAGCCGCCGGGAACCGATAGGAGCGAGTGGCGCGGGTTGACGCTGGCGAAGTCACCCTCGACGCCGGGCGCCTGGGTGGTGTTGACTTGATTAGGAAACATTCATTTCATCCTGCTATAGTATGAACGTGGAAGCAGAGGATCGCTCGAAGTGAACAGGGATGAAGCGAAAGCCCAGGGGTTGAAGACTTACGCATCAAATGCGCCGTGCAAACACGGCCATGATCCTGAAAGGTTTACATCCAACGGAAAATGCGTCCATTGCGTGTCCCAGCAAAACAAGAACTTGCACGCTCAGAAGGGCGTTGAATGGAGCAGGCAGCGATATCAAGAGCAGCGGATTAACATACTGACACGGCAAAAGAAGGCACGACGCGAGCGAGGCTTGAAGCGACCAGGGCCACCGCCTCGGCTAACAGAAGATCAAAGAAAGGCGAATAAGCTGGCATGGTTCGTTGTCAATGCGGAGAAAATCCGCGTCTATCAACAATCTCGATATCTTCGGCAGCGCAAAGCTAGACTAGAGGCTGCAAAGCGATACCGTGAACAGAACCCTGATTCCTGCCGTGCGCTGAAGCGAACCGTTGAATCCGCACGCCGGGCACGGAAACGAAATGCGCCAGGCGCCCATACACGGGCCGACCTTGAGGATATTAGGAGACTACAGCGTAACAAATGCGCGGAGTGTCGCCAAAAACTAAGCGATAGTTTCCATGCTGATCATATTTTGCCCTTAACCAAAGGAGGATCAAACGACAGGCGCAATATTCAACTCCTTTGCCATCGGTGCAACTCTTCCAAAGGCGCGAAGCACCCGGTTGAGTGGGCGCGCTGGCAAGGCCGCCTGATCTAATCCTTATCGGGCCAAGCGGTTGGCGTTGGGGAACCGCTTGTCGAAAGCGGCGGTGGTGGTGGCGTCCATCGCCACCTTGCTGGCCTGCGGCTTGGCCTCTCCCGGCTTGGGCAGCGCCCGCAGCACGGCGCCGTATGCCTCGGGTGGCAGGCCAGTCAGGTCCACGCCTTGGGCGTCCAGCGCCAGCTTGTAGATCGCAGCCGCCGTATCGGGCGCGGCGTCCAGCGCGCCCAGGAAGGGCTGCACGTCCCGCTCGGCCTGACGGGCGGCGCTCAGACGCGCAATGGTCGCGTCCTGGGCGCTCTTGGCGGCAGCGTCGGCCGCCAGCGTGATCGCAGCGTCCATCGCGGCCTTGGTGATCGGCGCGGGCTTGCCCTTGCCATCGTCCTGGGCGGCCGGGGACGCGGGGTCGGCAGACGGCGCCAGCATGGCCTTGAGCGCGGCCAAGTCCTCGGCGGACAGCTTGCCCGTCAGGAACTCCATCACCTTGGCGGGCAGCTCGCCTTCATCCTTGGCGACGGGATCGGCGGCACCCTCGCCAGCCACCACCTCCGCAACCTCGTCGGCCACGTCGTCCAGGGTGTCCAGCAGTTCGATCACGTCTTCAAGGTCGGCGTCCTTGGCCAGCTTGCCCTTCACGGCAGCGTCCAGGGCGACCTTGATTTTGGGCTTGTCGGCCTTCCACGTCTTGCCCGTGACGCCTGCCAGAAGGGGAGACAGCGCAACCTTCGCGTCCTGCGCCAGCTTGGGCGTCAGGTAAACTTGCAGCGCGCCCATCGTACGGGCGGCCTGTCGGGTGAGAGGCTTCGCCATGGGGCGCGCTCCTTGGGTTGAGGGTTGGGGATAGACTTCAGGGCGGCATCGCCCACGATCACGTCGCTGCCGGCGCGTCCGGCTTCGACAAAGGCGACGTGGTTGCCGCGGATGTTCCGCATCACCCCGTCGTAGCGAACGCCGTCGTAGGTGCCGGGCGTCATATCGGCGTCGTAGCGGTAGCTGCTGCTGACCTCGCGTTGGCTATCGTCCTGGATGCCCTTGATGGCATCGGCATCCCACACGGTGGCGTCTCCGGCGCGCAGGTAAGGCGGGTCCCAGTGGACGTTCTGCACGGCACCAACCGTGATTTCGTGGTCGTGATCCGCAGCAGTTTGCGGCTTGTGGACAGACAGCAGCGGCTTGCCGTTGAAGGTGCCGACAGCCTTGGCCAGCTCCTCGGGATCGCGGAGCAACTGGTAGATGCGGTCAGTTTGCAACCCCAGCGCGTCGGCGGCGGGTATCTCGCGTCCGTAGTAGCCGCAGACGTTGGCCTTGCTGATCGGCATGTCGCTGACGTGCAAGTGGCCGTCCTGGTCAATGCGGCGGCTGGACGCGGCGCGGTCCAGCGCAAGGCGGTCTTGAGACATTTCTGGCATTGAAAAATGCCTCGTGTTATGGTGAAGCGTCAATGCTGGAGGCGGTCATGCCACGGTTTTTTAAAGTGACGGAAAGATCATACAAGCAAGAAGATTGGTATCCAGAACGAAAGCACTACGAATCCCAATCTTACGCGGAGTGGATAGAAGAAGAATATTTCCGATCCTATATGATGAAAAAGATCAAAGATAATGCCTTATCAACTTTAAAGGACTTCAAGAAAATCCCTGAATGACCGACTTACTCACGCACCGGCATCGCGGAAGCTGCCCTGGATAAATCATCTCGCCATCAATCAGCGCGCCCTCTGCCACGTTATATTGCAGCCGGTCCTTACCGGCCTTGACATGGCTGGGACGGGGAACCCGACCGCCGGCTGAGTGGCACCAAATAGCCCGCGTGATCCCTAAGCTCGCCTGCCGCGCCCGCGTAATCGTCGCCGTCGCCATGTTGTTCTGCGAAGATGCTATGAACGCCGCTCGCCGCTTCGTCACGCCATACCTGGCTTCAAGCTCTTTGGAGAGATACCCCAAGTCCCGGCCCTGTTGGACGCTGCGGTTCACTAAGCCTTCAACTTCCGTGAGGTGTTGCTGGGCTATGGAGCGGATCAGGCCAACCTGCTCCCCAATACACCCTTGCAGCACGTCGTTAACCTCGGCAGTGACGCGGAAGGGGACGGTAAATCCCGCGCGCTTCAACGACCCCTTGAGCGCCGCATCGGACCTGTCCCCGACGTTCTGCGCGAACCATACGGCCAACTCCGGCGCCAGTTCGTCAAACTTTCGTAGCCACCGCCGCGACAGCTTGCGAAAGGCGTCTTGCAGCGTGCGGGCCGGCGACTTGTCCTGCGCCATCTCGGGCGGCGTGGCGCGGTATGCCGCCTTGAGCCAGTAGGTCAGGCTGGCCTGCATCTCATCCAGCATCCGCGTCAGGCGGGCCTGGTAGGCTGCGGTCAGGCCGGCGTTGGGACGCACGGGCGCAAGCGTGACGGGCTTCTTCGTGGGGGCGACCAAGCGGGGACGGTCAACCGCATCGCAGGCGAGCATCAGGCGGCGGCGGCGGGTTCGCCCAGCGCCGCCCGCAACAGGTCCATGCCCCCGTCATCTTCAGGCTCGGCGGCCAGTGGCTCGCTAAGGTCCAGCCCATCCCATAGCCCACCGTCCTCCCGTGCCAGTCGCGCCCGCTCTTCCTCGTTGGAGATGACGCTCGCCTCAATGTAGGTCACTGCCGTGGCGGCGTTGGTCTGACGGATCGTGGACCGCTCCACCTCCGACTGCTCCCACAGCGGCTCGAAGTCGAAACCGATGGCCGGGTCAACCTCGCCCCACAGGCTCAACTGCGTAAGCGTCAGCACCGTTTGCAGCACCGGCCGCACCACCGCCTCCTGCATCCCGCGCACGCGGTCGTAGAAAGCGCGTATCTCCCCGTCGCTGGATGCGTTCAACCCGGACGGCGTGATGCCCAGCAGGATCACCAGCGGGATGCCGGCGGCGGACGCGATATGCTCCTGCGCCTGCGCCTGGAGGTGATCCAGCGTGCCGAGCGGGGCGCTGACGTTGGAGAAGGCTTCCGAGTCCTTGTCCACCATGAACACGCCGCGGTTGCGGGCAAAGCGTGTGAACATTTCCACACGGTTCACGAGGCCCTGCATCCCGATAGCACCGATGGCATCCAGGCCGCCGCCATCCTGCATGGAGACTGCGGCCATGTTGGTGGACAGCACCTGCACGCTGAACGACTCAATCAGGTCCGACACGTCCTGGCGCGTCTTGAGCCAATTGTTGACGGAGGGCTGCACCATCTGGGACAGCGAGAGGCCGCCGAACGCATAGGCCGGCTTGAGCATGTCCGGCACCTGGCGGGACACCATGCCCAGCAGCCGCGTGGCATGGACCGGCTTGCCCTGCATATACCAGATCTGCGGACGGTAGAAATCGGACCGCATGGGGTTCGTGGCGCTGTAGCTGCCTGGGTAGGTCCATACTGGTTCCACCGCCTTGAGGCCCTTGAATCCGCCCTTGCCGACCTTCTGCGGCGTAAGGGTGAGCGGCGCGGCCATTTCGTCCAGGTCGTCCAGCCGGCCGGTGTCCAGCAGCACCTGCCCGCGTCCGAACAGGCCGTCGTGTTCCAGGGCCTCCCGGATGGCGGCCTGCACGCCCATGGCGTCCCAGGCGTTCCGCAGCTCGGTCAGCCGCTCGTTGCGGTCCTTGTTGCCGCTGGCGTGCAGCCGGACCCACTTGCGGGTCATCTGCTTGGCGAACGTCTCGGCCACGATGCGGTATTCAGCCCGCTGCGCCATCTCGGCCAAGTAGGGATAACCCAGGAACACCAGCCCTTCGGCGGCGCTGCCTTGGTCGGCATAGGCGTAGAGGTCGGCAATCTCACGGTCCATCGCCATGCCGGCGCCTTGGGGAGCGGTGCCAGGTGGCGGCTTGGGGATGGTCCAGGGCGTCGCCTGCGGGGCCGCAGCGTCACGCGGCAGCATGGACAGGGCGGCATCGGTAAGGCGGAGCGTGCGCGCCGGACGCGGGGGCAGAGTGGGTTCGGCGCGGATCGTCGGCAGCGGCGGACGGGTGAACGGCCACATGGGCTAGATCAGAGCCAGGGCTTCTGAGGTGAACACCGGCATGCGGCGCGTCACGCTGGCAAAGCGGATCATCACGGCGTCGGCCAGGTTGGGAGACTTGGCGCCTTCGGGGGTCTTGTCCACAACGATCTTCCCCACTGCATTGATCGTGTAGGTCGGCTGCGATAGCTCGCTGCACAAACGCGACAGGTGCGACAGGGAGCCGGACAGACTGATGATGCTGTCCGGCGGCACTGACGCGCCTTCGTTCACAGCGCGGTGGGTGGCCTCAAACCTGGATCGCAGCCCCATCCAGGACTGCGCCTTGCAGTTGGCGAAGTAGTCGGCGTTCTTGCGACCCTTCACGTCTTGCGCCTCCGGGTTCACGATGCCGGCCGATCCGCGGAACGCCTCAACGGCCACTTGGGGCCGACCCTGGCGCATTCGCTCCTCGTTGATGGTGCGGGCGTCGCCGCGAATGCCCGCTCCCAGACCGTCAGCATCATAGCGCAGCAAGCGGTAGCCATGCTCGTCGCACAGGCCAATCCCTCTTTGGGCTGTGCGGTAAATGTCGCTGCCCTGGCCCGACCATTCCTCAAGCACGTCAACGAGGATGCCGTGCGCGCCGCAGAAGGCGTTCGTATCCTTGCCTTCGTCTGCCACATCCAGCGCCCCGAACTGGATGCCGGTCGGCGCGATGCCGAGTTTGCGGTGCGCGTTCACGGCAGCTTGCACCCACTTGGACGGTATCAGCACCCCTTCAACGGAGGCGCTGTAATTGATGTCCAGCTCCTGCGCGACCGTCACCGCATCAAGCTCGGACACCTGCTTGGCGTACCAGGCATCGTCCTTACGGGGATCGGCCCGCCAATGGAAGGTGAACACCCGGACCTTGCCGCTGTGGCGCTTCTGCGCGAACGGGTTGGCCATGCCGTTGGGCGTGCTGATGTCAACCCGGCAGTTCGTGGTCTGCGACAGGGACGCCTCTACCAAGTGCGGGCGCTCCAGGAAGGCGGCCTCGTCCACGAAGTAGATGCTCGTGGTGTTGCCGCGTCCGATGTTATCGCCGGCCTCGCCGGTCAGGCTGGCGGCGGTCTCGGGGAATGTCAGGCGCATGTGGGGCGCGTTGACACCCAGCGTCCATCCGCCCTGGAACTCAGGCGGCAATCCCGACATGAAGGCACGACCCTTCTGGAACAGCGACTTCGGGTCGCCGATCCGGTCAACGTATTCCTCTTTGCGCGACCCAAAGCCGATAGACATGCCGGGATTGAACAGGCACAGCGTGCAGGCCGTCGCCATGGACAGCCAAGAGAAGCCCATCTGCCGGGTCTTCTCGGTTAGAAGCGGCTCACCGCCCCGCCACTGCTCAACCACGGCCTCCACCCACTCGCGCTGGCGGGGGAACAAGATGAAAGGCACGGTGGCCGGCAAGTTGCGCTCCACGTTCTTGGGATCGGTCGTCAGACCCCAGTCCGTGATGAACTGCGCCGGGTTGGCGCGGTAGTAAGCCTTGAGAGCCGGAAGGCTTGATGGCTTGGCCCGAATGCGAGCCAGCACCTCAAGTCGCTGCTGGAACACGCCAACGTAGTCCGGCGCGCGGAAATCGAAGTCAGGTTCCACTGATGATCTGCTGGTAGATGCGCGCGGCCTCAACAGGATCGTTCGTGGTGATGCCGACCGACTGGATCGGGCCGCCGTTCGGACCGCCCAGCTCCACGCGGGTCTTGGGCGCGTCCACCACCCGGTCATAGGCTTTCTCGGCAGCAAGGCTTCGTGCGGTGCCGGGCTGCGTCTGATCGTTGGCAACCGCGTGCCACACGCCAAGACAGAATCTCCGCCAATCATCACGGCTGTAATCGTGCGGGCCGGCGGCTACTTGGTTTCCGACCTCAAACGGCGGCGCCGGTAGAACATCGGACCCAGCGCCCTTGGCCGCGCCGCCCCAGCCCGGTCCGTTGCCGCGGCGCGTGCCGGATGTGGCCTTGCGTTCAATTTTGGGCTTGGCAGGCGGCTCAGCGGAAGGTGCCGGCGGCTTACGGGCCATACGGCACCTCGGATGGGATCAGGCGGCTACGGGGCGAGGTCCAGCCTCAAACCCCCAGTGTTGGTTGACACTGCATATGCACGCGCCTGTCGTCAACATGCGATTTGAGAGGCATTTCGGGCACGTTACCGCATCCGCCCGAACACCCCCAGCGCCGTCTTGAGCGTGCCCATCGCAATGGCTGGATCGGTGCCGGTCCGCTTGCCGGTCACGCGCGACGCCGCCCAGCCGCGCACGTCGCGCCCCTCAATCACCACGGCTTCCACTACAGCCAGCGCATCGGGCGCCAACAAGGACCGCATCGCATCCAGGTCGCGCGACTGCGCCACCGCGTGCTCTATCCTCCGGTTGCCCGACGACGGTACGCCCTTGCTGCCGGCTTCGTCGCCGCCCAACCCGATGGGATACATGTCAAGGTGCGCGGCCTCATACGCAGTTCGGTATCGTACGCCGCCGGCATGGGCGATGCCGTCAATGCTCTTGCGGCTTAGGAGCCAGTCCAGTGCCGTCACGACCTCAGCACGCTTGCCGTCGCGCACCACGACGCGAGCTTCCCGCAGTGAGATCGGTATGCCGTTCTGTCCGATCTCCACTTGATCTTGCCGCAAAACTGCGTCCGCCAGCGCCTCGCCTCGCACCTCAGCCTGCAACGACTTTTCCGCGTCGGCCAAGGCGCGCTGGCATCGCATCTTCACGCGCCGCGTCCGCTCCCGGAACACCTTGCCCACTGTGGTCCGCATGTCGCAATCGGCGCGCGCCAGGGCGTCCCGCGCATCCTGGACGGCCTTGGCCATCACCGCCTCCCGGAACGCCTCTGGCGGCGGTCCTGGCACGGTTGCGGGCCGTGCCAAGCTGCCCATGCGCCGGGCCGGCTGGGCGCGGTTGCGGGCCATGCGGTCCAGGGCGTCCTGTTCGAGGTCAGCGGGCGCGTCGGGTGTGCGAACTATGGCGTTCATCAGTCGGCCTTTCCTTGTTGGACCCCAATAACAGGGTTTGGCCCCTCGTTCCCCAACCGCTCCACCAGCGCCATGCACGCCCGGCACGGCGCGGACTGGCGCTGCATCAGCCGCCACACGGCAGCCACGCCCAGCCGCCAGCCGGTGCGGCGCTCGTCGTGCCCCACGTCGCCCCCGGGGTGGGACAGGCCGATGCGCGCGTCTGCGGTCATGGCGCATCATCGGTATTGGGCTTAGGCAAACTAGACGGGTTCATCCCGCGATAATAGTTCTTGATCGCCACTATCGCGCTGCCCATAAGAAACACCACAAACATCATAAGCACAAGCAAGCCGCTTATGGGCCATATGGCCCAGAATATAAACGCTATATTCAGAAAAAATGCTGCGTAAAGTCCGGCTAGAATGCGCTCGTGCATGTCTACGCTCCTGCTTCTTCATTTGCATAACTATGCACGACCTGCATCATCCGCCCCCTACCCCATCACCCGCCCGCCCCGCCCGGTCCCGCCGCAGCGCCGCAGCATCCGCCACCCGCGCATTTGCCTGCCGCCACGCATCCATGCCGCCCGGATTGGGGAGCGGCCTGATGGTGGCGCCGTAGAGCACCAGCACGTCGCTCGCGTCGCGCACGACGCACACGGGATCGGGCAGCGCCTGGCAGATCGTCGGCGGCTGGAGCGCGGTCACGTCCCAGACGGCGGGAGCGGCCAGGAGGGTCAGGAGGGTGGCTAGGGTCACGGGTTCGTCCTCAATTTCCTTAATTCGGCTTTCGCGTGCGCGGCATCGCGATCATCTTGCCATCTCAGCAGCCTAACGTAGCCATAGCCCAGCAACAGGCCGAACACCGGCAAAGCGATGGCAAACCAGTCAAGTGAGGTCATGGGTTAGCCTCATACCAAGTACGCCCGGCGTCGGTCGGCAGCATCGCTGGCATTTCCACGTAACCCGCCGGCTCGCCAGACAGCGCCCGTAGCGTTTCGCGCACCGATCCATGGTCAATCAACCCACGCCACTGTAACGCCAGCACCGTTGCCCGGTGAATCACCTGCACGCCCACGCCAGCGTGTCCCCACAGGCAGTGCTTACGGTCCCAACGCAGGGCGCCACAATTGGCAAGCCGCAGCGCGTTCGTCTGTGGCTTCGTCAGCCGCATCACCGCCACGTCACCACCGCCCTCCGGTTCCCCGCCCCCGCGGGATCGCCCGGATCGGCCAACTCCGACGCCCCCAGCGCCCGCACGAGCAGCCGGTCCGCCGGCACGTCGCGCGCCATCAGCGCCTGCTTCACAACCATGCCGCGCCGCGCCGACAGCATTAGGTTGCCGAACTCGCCGCCCGTCGCGTCGCTATGCCCGGCAGCGAACATGACGTGCGGGTGCGCGTCCCGATAAAGCCCGGCGGCCAGGTCAAGCTGTGCACGGGCCACCGGCGACAGGGCGTGCGAGCCGGATGCGAACGCGATGACGAGCCGGTTGTCGTCCGGGGCGGCGGCGGTCAGTGCGAGGAGGGCTAGGGCGATGGGGAGGCGCATGGGATGGCTCCTAGTTGGGGGTTGGGTGCCAGGCTGCATCGCTGGAAACATCAGGCGCCTCAGAAGCGCGACGCTTGCTGGGCGGGTCCTTGCCGTCCGTCAGGAAGGTCCAGGCCAGGACGTTGGCGAGCCGCATGGCGTCGGCCTGCGCGCGGGTGACGCGGCCATCGGGCAGGTCTGGGGCTTGGTTCAGGGCTGCAACTGCAAGCCTGATTTGATAGCGCACAGCCTCCAACTCAGCGTGCAGGGCTGCGGCCTCTGGGATAGGTGCAGCGGCTTGGCTGGGGACCTCTGGTGGCACGGCGGGAGCGATGCAGCGCCAGCCATACTCGTGGACATCCATGGGAGTGCGGTAATCCGTCCCGATCACCCAGAACCGGCCATCAGCGCACCATCTCCAAACTTCCCATTGCCGGCTGCGCCGGACCCACCACAGCCCCGGCACGCTAGGGTCAGGCGGCAGGGTGCGGGCATCGGAATTATTGGGCATCGGTCGCCTCCGTAGCCGCGCAGAAGTAGTCCGGGTGCCGCGCCTCAATCATCATGACGATCCTGCTGGCAAGTCGTTGCTGACCCTGGAAAACGCTGTCGGGGCCGAAATGCAGATCGTCGTAGATGGCGCGCACGGTCTGCTTCCAGCGATCATCAGGCGGCAGGCAGCGCGGCGCGTCGTCGCGCGGCTGGCGCGGCGGCCCGACCGGATCGTCCGACATCGGGGCGCCGCGGTCGTGCGGCGGGGTGCGTGCGTCGGGGTCACTTGGCATTGCGGCTCTCCCGAATGGCAGCAGCGATTTCCTGCAAGCCGCTGGCGATGGCGAACAGACCGGCGGCTTGCATCAGGCTGACCTGAATCGGACCCTGGCCAGGGATGGCTTCCTGGCTCATGGCGTCATGGGCATCAACGATGCGCTGGCACATGCCCATCATGTCGGCAGCCTTGGCGTCGGGAGCGTCGGTCATGCGGGCCTCGGGTCGTTGATGGACAGAACCGGCGCAGAGGCCGCAGCAGCCCGCCTGACGCCCTGGCGCGTGCATGGTAGCGCCCCGGTGCCCAGGACGGCCCTGGCGGCGCTCCTGTGCGGCGGGCGGGGTGCTTGAAGGGCGGGGGTCATCACTTCAGCCACCGCACGTCCGCCATCGCCCATCGCACGCGCACGGGCCGGCGCGGCAACCGACGCAACGGGTCCAGTTCGGAACCGGTGATCGTAAAGATGTTGCCATTCGGGGTGGGGTCGGTCGGCAGCGGGGCGTCGGCGGTCATGGACGATTGTCCCAGAGACGCGACGCAGGCGGCACGGGGCGCACTGGTCCAGGCAGCGACGCGATGTGGGCCATCGCCTCCACGTAACCCGCGTGCAGCAGCGCCGTGATGAGACGGCGCATGCCCCCGCTCAACGCCCGCCTCCCGCCGGGACCGCGCGCGTGGGGTTCGGGGCGGCGTCGAATGCGTCAATGATCCGCCGCAGACTATCCGCCTGGAGCGTCTGGATCATCGCAATGGGTTCTGCGGATGCCATAAAGACCCCGCAAGAAATACCACGCCGGGTTTCGGCGGCGCTGGTCCGCAATGCCGTCACCTCGGCATCCAGTATGGCCAGCAAGAGTTCTACCCTCCCAGCGCTCACGCCCGGCCTCCCCGGTCCGTGGCGGCGCCCTGAACATTTTGCGCCATGTCTGCAAATACTCCTTGCGTCCGGTTTAGCGCCATGGCACATATCATCCACCGGACGGCGATGGTGCCCCGGCAGCAAGGACTGCTCCAATGACCGATCTTGATGCTTCCTACGACGCCCTGCACGCCGAGATCACTCGCGAGCTGCTGCGTCTCACGACTGGCGATCTGCTGACCGTCACCAAGAAGATCGCGATGGCTTTGCAAGCGGCAGAGCCAATCCCATCGCGTCTGACCGATGCCCTGGCCGTTGCCAACACCAACGCTAACCGCGCTCTTGCGTTGGCCAACAATGCGACCCGTGCCATGACCGAAGAACTCGCAGACATGTTGCCGCAGGCTCAAGCAGCCGCATGGTGCCGTTTCGCTGCCGCGTATCCGATTAAGGGCGATGTTTACGCATGACCGACGCCCCCAAGCGCCCCCGCGGTCGGCCGCGCACCGCAGGCCTCGCTGCGCCAGGCGCGTCGTCCACCGAGCGCAAGCGGGCGCAGCGGCTCGCATACCGTGTCGGCGCGGTCGAGCTGCCAGGCGCCGTGCTGGCCCGCCTGGACGCCCGTGCGGCGCGGCAGGGCGATCCGTCTCGTGCCGCGCTGATTGAGCGGCTGGAGCGTGACGCGCCGGGGTAGGGTTGCTCATGCCCGGTCCGTGGCGGCGGCGGGGCGGGGTGGTGGGGTGGTTTTCATGCCCAGTCTCCGCGGTCTGTGACGACGGCAGCCGTCCGCTCCAGCGCCTTGCCCCGGATGCGGATCAGGTCGTCACCCTTGGCCGTCACGTCGCGGAATGGGAGCGGCGCCTCCACGACCTCGTATCGGGGCTGGCTACCTTGCGGTTCGGGGCGCAACAGGCGCGTGACGTAGGAAACCGACGCTTCGCTCGGGTAGCCCGTGGCTATCGGCTGACCGTCGCCGCTGATGGCTGCCCATGCCTTCGCGGACCTTGACCGGACTAGACTGGACACGGTGGTGAGCGCCGCCTCTGCCGCAGCTTGGCTCACGTCCTGCCCGAAGATTTCGCCCCGGCGTTTGTGCCAGAACGCCACCCAAGAGCGGTCCATCTGGTCCATGCCTTGGTTCGGGTCCGGCAACGCCAGCGTCGCGGCCCGGTTCGCGTCGCACCAGGCACGCAAGGCGCGGCGCACGTCGTCGTAGGCAGGGAAGAAGCGCTGTCCCAGGGTGACGTGGTGCATCGAGTCCGTGTTGAACGCTCCAGGCGGAAAGCCGTCCCTGGCGAGCATTCCGGCCATCAGCGTAACACGCTCGGCGTCAACCGTCGCGGACCCAGCGACGGTCAGGTTTGCAAGCCCCTCCAGCCAAAGTTCAATGCGTGGCACGAGGCTAATTGAAGCGGACATGCGCGGCCTCCGTGTCCAAGATTACGGGGGTATCCAACTCATCGAAGCGCGAAGTGATGCCGAGTTTGCGACGGCGTTCCTCGCTGAGCGTCTCCCGGCGTCCCGACCGCTGGCCAAGCCGTGCAGCCCTTTCCCGGCAGCGGTTCCGCCACGTCGCCGGCCAGTCCAGCTTGCGACCCTTGGCCCCTGGAACGCCGTGCCAGTAGTCCCGAAACTCCGCAGCCGACGCGGCTACGTCCAGCCCGAAATCAGCCGCGAACGCCGCATCCGCCGGGCTGGGCTGCCAATCCACCGGCAATCGAATGCCCCTGGCCTCGGTGCGTGTCGGCGGCGGCTCTGCCGACGCATCGGCGGTGGGGGGGCGTACAGGGGGTCTTCCTTTCTTTCTTTCTATAGGTCTGTTCTGTTCTGTTCTGTTGGAGCCTGTCACATCCTCTGTCACAGAGAACGCTGGATGTTTAATAACAACAGGTTGTGTCAGATCGTTGCGACACTGTTGCTTGTGGATAACTTTTTCGTTTCGATCTAATTCTTGGGAATGACCAAAGCTGTCACCACTCACTGCGGATTCTCGGTTCCCTTGATCTTCTGTGACAATCTCTGTGACAGAGGATGTGACAGTCAATGTGACAGGGGTGCTGGACGTATCTGTTGAATGGCCATCACGCTTGGCTGCCCTAGCCTTCCGAGCAGCCGCAGTCCGGTCCTTCTGCGAGATTTTTCGCTCCCAGCTCTCCTTGACCTTCTCCGCCACCACGGGATGATACAGGCGGCCGTCGCTGCACAGCACCCATCCGCGCAGTGCGTGATCGCGCACCTTCGGCCAAGCCCGGCGGGCTTGGGACAGGTGTTCAAGGATCGTGTCGTTGTTGGGCAGGCTACCGGCCGGCACCTGACACCACGCCTCACACCAGAGCGACAGCGCAGCGACCTTGCCCTCGGCAGGGCCGACCATCCAGGTTTCGCTGGTCAGCAGCCGCCGCACGTCGAGCGGCATCCAAGGGTAGTCTCGGAGGTCGCACTCTGGGGGCGTCATGGGATCGGGCGCGGTCATGCTGCACCCGCTCGCGTCTGGTCAAAAACAGGCTGCTGCACGTATTCCACGAAGCGTTCTCGCCATTCGTCTGGCGCGCGATTCCAAAGACGCATCATGGCACTGCGCCATTGATCCTCTGTTTCAATGTCATTCAGTGGCATCGGCACCGGCTTTACTCGGCTCGCTGCCACTTCAGCCACGCGCTGGAGCTGTTGTTCAGGTTCTGCCTTGGCGATCTCTAAGCGGGCGCTCTGCGTTGTCAATCCGGCCGCATCGGCGGCCTCGCGCGCCTCTGGAGTAATGCCGGCGATCTTGACCGCACGCTGGGCCTCAGTGCGGTCAATGCCAAGATCGCGCGACGCGGCACGTAAACCTCCTTCACTTCCCCTTCCCGCACCAGGCTTAGTGGCGCAACCTGCGCCACTAAGCTTCTCTCCGGTCAATCGAACCCATTCCGCAATATGGTCCGCCCGCTCCTGCGCGGTCAGCTCGGCACGGTGCAAGTTCTCCGCGATTTCCCACAGACGGACATCTACGTCGTCGCCGTCTGTCACCACCGCCATGATCTCGGACCAGCCTATCTTGCGGGCAGCTTCAACCCGGTGCCGACCTGACACGATTTCCCAAACGTCTGCATCGCGTCCGTCCCGTATGCGGATTGCCGACCGCACAGTGATAGGAATACGCAACCCAAGTCGCTCCATGCTGCGCTTGAGCGTTGCAACCGCTTCCGGCTGCAACTCCCGAACCGGCGACAGGGACGAATAGATCAGAGCAAGGGGCAGTGGCTGAAGGTTCATGCCATACCTCCCGTACGCCGCCTGACATAAGGGGTACCGAGTAAAAACGGCTCAGACTCTGCGAAGACCTTAAGGGTATTGATGCTCTTACCCTGATACCAGTTGTTCCAGGCGTTCGCTGGTAGGATGATCCTGGCATCAACCTTGCCGCTGTTCAGACTGCGCTCGTAAAGCGCCACCATGAGCGCCCGTCGAGGATCGCCCTTCCGAAGTCCATCGTTCTCTGCCAGCCCACGCCAGAACACTTCTGCCTTTTCAGTCTGATACCGCAGAGTCGCCAAGGCCACGGCCACGGTGCTTTGGCTTTGCAGCTTCGATTTGAGCGCCGGAGCGCAGGGTCGCAGCAGCTCTTCATACTTGACTGCAAACTGCCACCATGCCCGTGCCATTTCAAAACGAGCGTCAGGGGAGCGCGTCTTAACCGGATCAGTCTGATAGTTTGGGCGACGCAGACCATTTTCCAGTAGCGCCACTGCTTCATAGGTCGCCTTGGTCATACCCTTCGAAATGTTAAGTTTCTCAGCAATGCCGGTCGCATTCAGGACTTGTGACAGGCTGCGGCCAAGAGCGGTCACGTCATGGCGGTTATAGAGAGTTGCTAACTCTGCGCCATCTGCCACATCCATAATCTGCAAATTGAAGTTCTGTGTGGTGCCACTGTCGGCCACTGCAAGCAGACGATGCTGCCCATTAACCAAGTGCAACGTCCCGTCTGGCAGCCTTCCAAAAGAAATCTGCATGCCCGGCGACCACTGACCACGCTGCATTGCGTCAGAAAGCAAAGCGATGTGGTGCTGGTAAGCTGGACGCTGACCTTTATAGCGCAACTCTGACACGATGTGTCGTGCCATGTCTGGTGAGATGGCCTGTTTGCCTTCCGTGATCGAAAACGTACTTGCGTTCGGAAGGTTGTGGTCGTATGTCGATGCTGACACTTTATCTCTCTCTTTCTTCGCACGCGCCCGGCCTGCCAGCTGGGCGTTTGCATGTTGGGCGCCTGCCAGGATGATCCTGGACAGTTCGCCAACCTCAGACGGCTCCGGAAACGCGCCCGCATCGGCGGTTTCAACAGATGCCAGAAACTCAATCATGGTCAGCCCGCGTCCCCACGCTCACCACCGCCCCGTCCCGCGCGACCACCGGCACGCACCCCCGCGGCACGGTCAGCAGCGTGCCGCCCGGCATCTCCCACGCGACGGCTGCGGGCGTGTCCATCTCGGGACGGCGGAGCCAGCCGTGGGCGGTGGCGGGGAGGGCGTCGCTATTCATCATCGTCCGCCTCGTCATCCTGCGTGCAAGGGCAGGGTTCATCGTCGGACGGCGATAGCGTCACTAGGTTACGAAGCACGCCGGACCCGCCGCATTTCGAGCAGGCATTTCCATCCTCGTCTCGCATCAGGAACCGGCTCATGCCCCCAGCCCCTCCACCACCGCCACCAGCCCCAACCGCCCCGCACCCGTCCGCGTCCCCGCGACCGCCAGCCGCCAGGGCAATCCAGGGGTGGTGCCACCCCAAGCGCCGTCATCCCCCAGCGTCATCAGCAGGGGCCACGATCCCGCCGAATGCTCGGTCAGGTCCGCCGTGATGCCAAGGTCGTCGGCCTGCACCAGCAGCACGCCGACGCGCGCCACAAACAGCCGCAGCGCCAGGCTCCGCGCCGACACCACGTTGCCCTGGATGTGCAGTATCCAATCGTGCGCGTTCCGCAGCTCGCCCGACACGACCTTGTCCGGCAGCAACGCCAGCATGCCGCGCCAGGACAGGTCCAGCGTGGGCGTCGGGTTGCGCGGCGGCGGCGCGAACATGGCAGCGGCCATCCGCAGGTGCGCGGCGCTCGGCTTGGGCGGCATCCGGCGGGTGCGGGCGGTCATAGCGTGCCGATCTCCAGCACCGCGCCAGGTTCGGTCGCAACGTGCTTCCACGTCCGACCCAACGCTGCCATGTTGGCTCCGCCCTGATTAACGCCCCACTCCCGCGCGAGACGGGTTACAGCACCCCAAACGCCGCTTGCTTTAGCTGCACGGAGAATGCGAACGCGCTCGTCTGTGAGAACAGCGTGTGATTTCTGTTCCCCCCTCTGAATCATTCCGTGTGCGACGGCATCTTGCATATTTTCATGTTGCAATCCCCATCGAAGATTATCCGAACGGTTATTGAGTGGCTTCCCGTCACAGTGCAGCGCGTAATGCTTGATCGAAGGGCGTGGGCCTACAAACGCATCTGCTACAAGCGTATGAACGCGTCTCGTAATTTGATTGCCCCTCTGACCGAGGCAAAGAACTACATGATGATATGGATCACCCTTTCGAAGAAACTTGTTGACCGGCTTGCCAATGTATGTGGATTTCCCGGCACAGGAGCGCCTGACGTTCCCGAGGCAGGACACTTCATAGGATGGAGCAATTGAGATCGTCCGCCATTCTTCGGTCATACTGTTCCAACCTCAATAACGGCGCCTGGGTTCTTTCCATAATGCTTGGAAATGCTTATGGAAACAAGTTGTGAATCATCAACCCAAACAACTCGGTTGAAAGAGTCTGCGATTAACTTGCATGTGTTGTCCAAATCCGGCCGTCCGGTAGGGCGCAGCAACCCCGCCAAAGCATCGGCCTGCTTGCGCTTGGACCATGACGCCGGCACGCCCACCGCGATGTTGACCACCAATGACAGCGGCCCCTCTAGGCACGGCTGGCCAACGGCCTGGACGGCGCAGTGCCGCACCCAGGCTTCCGCGTTCAGCGTCTTGGCGTCGGTATAGACGCGACCGCCGCCGAACTTCGGCCGACCCTTGCCCCGTATGTCGCCGGGGACGTGGATGGTCAGAACGTCATGAGCCATGCCGCCGCCTTCCCACCGCGACGCCCGCCAGCGCCACGGCGACCACGGCAACGGATGGCGGGCACGGCACGTTGGTCGGCGTGAACCCCAAGGAAATCAGAACTTCTGATCCCCTTTCCAGCACTAGAGCGCTCTGATTTTCTTCGAGCACTCGACCAGGTGCAAGTAGTTGATATGATTGAGCAAACACCCGAGTCTCATGCTGATCTAGACCAGGTCCGTTCGAGTAGTCGAGCAGCCCGAACCCGCCTGCGTATCCGCCGCCGAACCCGCCCGCGTATCCGCCCGGCCCGAACGGCAGCGCGCTCTGAACCCAACCCGGCGCCCCAATCCACGGCAGCGCGGGCGCGGCAGGCGCGGCGGCAGGCCCGGCGGCGCCAGGCGCGGCCAAGAGGGGCAGGGCCAATGCTGCGGCGCGGCTGCACGGGCCAGAGAGGGCGCGGGCAGGTGCGTGCCACCAAGGCCGCGCTCTCCCCCACACAGCCCATGCGCGCAGCGTGGCGGCGGTGTGATGCAGGACGGGCAGGCAGGGGTTTAGAATCATGCGCCTCGCCCCCGACGCTCAGCAGTGCGCCGCTCTACCGTCGCAGCAGCCGCGACGCCGCCACCCTGGCCCGGTCCGCCCGCCGGCCCGCGAACTCCGAGACCCAAACCGCCGCGTTCGATACCCGCGCCCACGTCCACATGCGCGCCCTGGCGAACCGCCGCCTGCAATTCCGCATTCCGTGCCCTCGCTGCTGCGACGCGCGCCAGGAGCGCCGTCATTGCCTGTTCGTCCCGCGCCGCCAGCTCTATGGCCGCGTCCAGCGACAGCCGCCTGCGCCGGGCCAAGTAGCTTTCGCAGGTGCGGGCGCTGCACTGGATGGCCTGCGCCATGCGCTTGGCCGCATTCGGTCCGGCAAACAGCCCGCAGATGTCGTCGGTCAGAGTGCCGGCGTGGCTCACCGCGACACCTGGCGTAGTTTTGGAAGTGGAACGCATGATGTGCCCTGTGCATTGTCCATGTGCGAGACGGACAGGGCAGGACGGGCAGTGCAGGCAGCGACGGATGCGACCCCAAAAGAGCCGGCCTGGCGCTTCAACGCCGGGCCGGCAAGGTTGGAGGAAACGTCCGTCATGCCGGGCCGAAGCCCAGCCTCTGTGGCCGCTCGCCCGAAGGCGGCGACGATCTCAATGCACGCGGGGCAGGCCACGCCCAGCGCGATGTGCTCCAGCGTGCAGCAGCTCGCCATCTACGCCGCCTCCGCCAGCCCGCGCGGCGCGAAGCACACGGCGACGTGGCACGGGCAGTATGACCGCGCCCGTGCCCGCGGCTGCCCACAGAACAGGAACGGCGTGCCAGGCGTGCGGTCGCTGCCCCACAGCGGAAACCGGCAACCAGCATCCCCTGTCGTGCCGCCATCGGGCGGGGCGGGGATGCTCTCGACGGCCACCGGCATCGGCACCGCGGCCGGCCGCACAAGGCGCTGCGGCCTCGCCTTGCCTTCGCCTTTGGGCGCCCGGCGCGGTGGCAACTCCAATTCGCGCACCTTGCGATTGATGGTGCTGCGGCCCAGCCCCACCCGAGCGACGATTTGCGGCATGGTCATGTTCAGGCGCGGCCACAGCGCCCGCAGCAGGTCCAGCCTCTCCGGCGTCCAGGCCATCGGCATACCGGCCTTGATGGCCTGGCCGCGCCCTGGCATCGGCGCGCGGGCCAGGGCCATCTGCCGCAGTCTCTCCTTCGTCTCCGGCGTATGGGCACGCCCGCCGTTGCCGCCGCGGTTGCGGGTCGGCGATGCGGCGGACAGCGGCGACGGACGGCGCAGCAGCCCCAACCGGTGCGCCTTGCACACGGCCGCGCCCTTGCTGACGCCCAGCCTGCGCCCGATGTCGGCGGCCGACAGCGCCAGGTCCGGCCACAAGTCCCGCAGCAGCCCGGTGCGCTCCGGCGTCCAGGTTGATGTCGGCTGCCCCTGCAGCGGCTTGATCGCGGCCAGCATGACGGCGCGGCACTCCGGGTCCGCCCATCGGGCCTTGGCGGCCGTTGAGTTCCTGGCTCGTGTTTCGTCTGATGCCGTGCGGCCCTTCATCGGCGACGGCTTGCCCTTGCGGGCGGCCGACATGATCGCGCGGGACTCCGGCGTATGAGTTTTGCCCAGTCGCGCCGCCGCCAGCTTGGCGCGCGTCTCCGGCGTTTGCGCGCGCGCCTTGCCAGCCTCGGACAGCTTGGCACGGCTCTGCGCCATGTGCGGCCGACCGCTCACCGCCATCCCCCGCAGATGATGAACACGAGCGGCACCAGCACCACGCCCAGGAGAATGCCCGCCAGCGTCAGCATCACGGCGTTGATGATGCCGCGGGGTGCCTTGAGGTTGTCGTGCCGGGCGGGGTCGTGCATCAGCCCAGCCATCCCCCGGACAGGGCTAGCGCAGCAAAGGCCAGGCATCCGGCGGCCAGCCCCGCCATCGCGACACAGGCGGCGACCAAGACGATGCGGTGCAACAGCGGCATCAGACCTTCTCCATCCCGACAGCAGCCGCCGCCGCCCAGCCGCCGCGCAGGAACATGAGGCGGTTGCAGACCGTGCCTTGCGAGCAGCCGAGGCGGCGGGCCATCTGGCGCTGCAGGACGCCGGCCGCGTCCCACTCGCGCAGCTCGGCATCGTGCGCGCCGGCCGTGACCGGGTGCTGCGGGACGCCGCGGTTGCGCGTGGTCATGGCAGCCAGCCCAGCGCCATGATCACGGCCAGCACCGTCACGCCCAGCACGCACGCGACGATGAACGCCATCAGGGCGCGGTCCAGCGGCGGCAGCGGGTGGCTGGGCGAGGACAGTCGCGGCGTCGGGGCCGGGCTTGCGGCAAACCGTGCCAAATCACGGCGAGCGTGGCAGGCGTGGCGGGCATTCATGGTGCGGAACCAAGCGCGGCCCAGCAACGTCGGCGTCGATCCTGCCGCGGGCGGGGTCAGCTCGCCGCGGGCGTGGCGGGCGTTCATGTCGTGAAGCCACGCGCGATTCATGCGACGGTGTCCGGGGAGGCACCGTTGCCGGTAGCCTCCCCTTCCATCACCTTCGGAGCGCGACCAACCGAAGGAGACTCTACATGTCCGACAGCACCGTCACGCGCGAGAGCCTGGCCTCGCTCATATTCACCCGGATCGCCAACCAAGAGGGGCGTGGCGACAAGCTCGACCGCCTCTACACCCTCACCTTGCTGCGGGACGTGTTGCAAGTCATCGACGGCAAGGGACTGCACCCCGGTATGGTCGCACCGCCCCGTCAGTAGCCAGTCCGCCAGCACTGCCGCGGCCTCAATTGTCCACTTGGCCGCGGCGGCGCTGGACGGGGGCAGCGCGGGCACGGTCAGGTCCAGCGCGTGCCGGCGCACTGCCAAGAGTTCGGCGTCGGATAGGTTGGGGGCGAGGTCGCGGGGACCGGGGGTCATGCGGCCACCAACCCGGCAGATGCTACAGCGCCGGCAACACACGAAGGAGCGTAAGCATGGAGATCATCGGCATCGTCCTGGGCGTGATCTTGACCGTCTGGGAATGGCTGGCGGGCAAGGCCGCGAGCTTCAGTGCCTGGGGGCACGAACCCTTGACGGGAGGCTACGCACTGACCGGCTTGGCCTTCATCTGGACCTTGCACCTCACAACCCGTCAGAAGGTCGCCACCCTGTCCAAGCAGGTGGAAGGGCTGCAAAGCCTGATCGTCCAGCTTGAGCATCGGTCTCGAAGGGGCGGGTAGGTGCGGCATCAGGCCACCCGCCGTACAGACTGCCGCGTGAGGCCGGTCAGCTTATCCAGGCCAATGCCCAGCGCCCGGTGCAACTCAACCAGCCGTGCGGGCGGGAACATGCCGTTGCGCTGCCAGTCGTATACGGTTGAGCGGTCCACACCCAGCTTGTCAGCAAGAGCATCAGGACCGCCAGCATCGGCGATGATGGTGCGCACGTTCATGTTGAGCATGTTGGATGTTCCAACGTTCGGCGTCAAGCCCTAGATGGAGGCTCCAACCCATCTTGTGTCCGCCCATGCGACAATCTGTCTCATGGATAAGAATACTCTCTCAGATCGCTTGCGCTCCCTACGAAAGTCTAGGAAAGTCGTCCAAATGGAGGTCGCCGTCGCGGTTGGGATAGCCCGCTCGACGCTAGCCACCTTGGAGAGCGGCAAAGACGTTCCCGGGAGAGACACGTTGGTGGCATTGGCGAAGTTCTACGATGTGTCCCTGGAATGGCTCGCCAACGGGGTCGGTCCGCAACAGGCCGGCGCCGCTGCGGCTCGCACGGAGGAGGAGGCGTTGCTCCTGTATGCGTTCCGCGCGCTGCCCGAGGCAGAGGCCAAGCCGCTCCTGCAATACCTCATCACGCGCGTGAAGCCGCCATCCAACTAAGGCGCTAGGCGGGCAGTCCTCCCTCACCGGGGGAGACGCGCCAGAATTTTGTTGGCAATGCCAACTTTCCCGTTGACGCTTTGTGTTGGATGTTCCAACATGCTCCCATAACCAGGGAGCCACCCCATGCCGAACCCGAACCCCAACCCCGACGCCGCGGCCCAGCCCGCCCTTGAGACCCGCTACCGCGTCCCGGTCGCCTACATGCACGGCGGCGTGCAGCGATACCTCGACCACGGCATCCCGCCCGGCAGTTTCCTCAAGGCCCTGTTCTCCAACGATCTCAAGGAAGCGTTCCACAAGGCCGACGACCAAAACATCGCACTGATGCGTGAGTGGGTGCGGTTCATGTTCAACGACATGCCCGGCAATTCGCAGGGCAGCCCAGAGGCCGTAGAGGCCTGGATCGCGCATGGCGGCTTGTCGGGAGAGGAGGCATGAACGCCCCCGCCCCCGCCCCCGACCTCGCAACCGCCTTCGGCACCGCAGCCCTGGCGATTCTCGCTGGCAGGATCGGCGCCCCCGCAGCCGCAGAGTTCGCCCGCGCCGTCGTTGAGCCAACCTATCCCGGCACCCCGGCCCGCACGAAGCAGGACGCGGCATGAGCCTCACCTTCCAGACCACGGGCGAGCCCCTCACAGACCTCGCCATCCTGCTGCGCGCCGCCCGCGTGGAGGCCGCAGCCCTCCGCAACGAGCCGGACAGCAACGTGCGTGCCTACGTGCGCGTGCTGGAGTGCGAGCTGACGGACCAGATTGACGGGCTGCAATCGGCGCAGTGTGACGACGATGACGACGCGGCCCGGCGGTCCATGATCGGGCACAACCGGCGCGGGGGCTGGGTGCCGGATGCGCAGGACATGCACAACGGCATGGACCGGGCGGAGTTTGGGGGATGAGCGCCGATCTCGCCCGCAGGCTGCGCGCCATAAAGCTCCAACTCGGAACTCGTGATGAGGCGCATTTTCACCTTGAGGCCGCCGCCTACCTCCTCGAAACCAAGCCCAACCAGCCCGACAACGCCCCCTTCTGGATCGTCGTGGCCTTGGACGATCCAAACCCAGGCGAGCGCGGCACTCGGCCCTACGTCCGCCAGCCCGACGAAGCGACCGCCAAAAAAGAGGCCCGACGCCTGGCCGGTGAATACGGAGGCCGCTTCGCCGTGCTGCGGGTCATGCACGTCATCGGTTGGCAGGAGGTCCAGATGGACGCCGCCGACCTGCAACTGCCGTTTTAGGAGTGCCCGATGATCGCCACGAAGCCGTCACCCGCCAAGATGCAGGCCCTGAGCGCCAAGCTGTCCGAGTTGGCGCAAGCCTACAACCGCGACATAGACGCCATGGCCGGGCCGCACTCCGATGCAATGCGGAGCGTCGCGGCGGCGTCCCAGGTCTGGCACGCGATCCAGGGTGCCGCCAATCCCGAAGCGGCGCTGAACACGATCATGCACGTCCTGATCGAAGCCTGCCAGGTCCGCGGCCTGACGATCAAGATGACGGAGGCCGCGCCGTCCAGCCGGGAGATGCACTGATGGCCAGCATCCCCGCTCATGACGCGCCACCGCCAGGTGCCACCGTGCATCCTCGCCCAGCGCCCGTCATGCCCCCGGCTTGCCTGCCGGACGCCGCACCCGCCATGACCGCCGGCACCGTCATGCTCCTGAGCCAGTATCACGCCCGCCTCGTGGCGCTGGTCAAGATGCACCGGGACAACATGGAGGGGTGGCCGCTCCTGGCCGACGTCTATCGCGATTGGATTGCCGAGGATGAGGATACCGCCCGGCGCATCGCGTGGGAGCTACGGGGCGCGCGGCGCGGCGACGTGGCGGACCGGCTGGTGGCGGATATGGCGCGGGACTGTGCGTGATGGCCATAAAGGGCATCATCTGTGCGAACTGCAACCGCCCGTCTTGGAAGCATAGCGGAAGCGTCAATCGTTCCAAGCGCATTGGAACGCCGCTGTATTGTGGCGCGACGTGCGCTGGCATCGCGCGGCGTCAGGGGAAGAGCATTGCCCAGCGCAAGGCAGAAAAGGCGGTTTATGACACCGCTTATCGTGAGACAAACTTTGCCCGTTTGAAGTCTGAGAAAGCCGCTTGGTTAAAGCGGACATACGATGCGGAAAAGAACAAGGTGCGCGTTAAGCTGCGGATGCCGCAGCATCTTGAATACTGCCGCCGGCCTGAATACCGGGAGCAAAAGAGCCGGTATGACCGGGCTTACCGGATGCAAAAGCATTACGGCCAGTGGTGGCAGGCGTCAATGATCCTGCTGGACCTACAAGCCGAGATAGCAAGCCGGATCACCCGGTATGAAATTGCCCAGCAAAACGGGCTTCTGAATAAGTCAACCAACCGGAGACGCGAATATGACCGAACTCACTGCAACTAACCTCAAGAACGCCCTTTGGGAGACGCTGAACAGCGTCAAGTCGGACGTGATGCAGCCCGCTCAGGGCGATGCCATTGCGGCCCAGGCCAGGGAAATCCTGCGGACCGTCAAGACGCAGTTGCAGGTGTGCGCGCAAGCCAAGCGTCCCGTGCCCGGCGACGTGATCCAGTTTGCGGAGAAGTGACATGCCCGCCGCTATCCCCATCCCCTTCTGGGGCCTCCACCACCGCGCCCTCCCCCTGTCCGCGCAGCACGCCGCGCGTGTCCCCGGCGGCATCGGGCGCGTGATCGGCGTCACCACGCTGGCCGGCGATGTCGTCGGCTGGACGGTGGTGGTCGGCGGGCGGGCGGTGCGGGTTGATCCGTGCGACGTGCGGCCGATGGGGCGGCGGGTGGCTTTGGTTTCCGAGACCCCGGAAGGAGCAGCGTAATGGGACAGCACGCAGACGACATGCTGGAGGGTTTTGTTTGCCAGGAGTGCGGCGAGTTCTTTGATGACATCCTGAACGGCGGGGACGCGCCGGGGTATCCGCGCACATGCGACGGCTGCGAAAACACCCGGCGATGGGGGAAACCCACGGCATCGCCCGCACATGACGTTGAACCAACGAGGACAATATGAACGAGATCGCCGCCCGCCCCGAACCCGCCTTGCCGTCTGCCAGCCTGCCAGAGTCCAGCAGCCTCCTCGCCATCATCGCCCGTGCCGCCAGCGACCCGCAGGTGGACATCGCCAAGATGCAGGCGCTGCTGGACATGCAGGAGCGCATCATCGCTAAACAGGCGGAAGCTGAGTTCAATCAAGCGTTTACCCGATTGGTGGTCAGGCTGCCCCGCATCAAAAAGGATGGCCAAGTGTCTTATCCGGATAAGCAGGGCAACCCAAAGCTTGCGTTCAAGTTCGCCAAGTTAGAAACGATAGACAGCGCCATCCGCCCACTGTTAGACGAGGAAGGCTTCTCTCTGTCTTTTAACAGTGTGCCCCGTGCTGACGGCGGTGGCATTATTGTCACTGGCACGCTGCGGCACACGTCTGGCCATACGCAGTCCGCCTCAATTCCGTTGGCCCTTGATGCGTCCGGCGGCAAAAACAACCTTCAGGGTATGGGTAGCACGTTCAGCTATGGGCGCCGCTATACGACCATGATGTTGCTCAACGTCATTACCGAGGATGAGGACGACGACGGCAAGTTAGGCGGCACCGAGTTTGTCAACGCGGCACAAGTCGCTGAAATTGAGCAGCTCATCACAAGCGGCGGCATTCCACGAGACCCGTTCTTGGAGTGGATCGGCGCCGTGCGGGTGGAGAACATCCAGGCGGCAGACTTCACGACGGCGAAGAATGCGCTGCTCAAGAAGGCGCGCAAAGGCGGGAGTGCGGGGCAGTGAGGGCAGCGACGGACCTAGCCGGATGCCGGTTCGGTCGCCTATCTGTCTTATCACGAAATGGTAGCCATCGTTATTCCGGTGGCGCACATGCTCTATGGTTGTGTCGCTGTGACTGCGGGCAAGAGAGAACGTTCATGGCTACCAATCTGGTCACTGGCAAGACAGCATCATGCGGATGCTTAATGCGTGACCGCGTTACCACGCATGGACGAAGCAGGTCATCCGAATATACAAGCTGGAAAGAAATGAAGCGGCGCTGTGAAAACCACATGCACGAGTCTTTCCACAATTATGGCGGGCGTGGGATCAGGGTGTGTGAGAATTGGCACTCCTTTGCCATATTTCTTTCTGACATGGGAGAAAAGCCAAGCAAAGAATATACTATAGAACGCCTAGATAACCACCGTGATTACGAGCCAGGCAACTGCAAGTGGGCTACCTCTTCTGAGCAAGGTCGCCATAAGAGAATGCTGTCAAATAATACCAGCGGCGTAACCGGCGTGTATTGGAGCAAGGACGCCTTGCGCTGGCACGCAAAGATCAAGGTGGGCGGAAAATCCAAGCATCTAGGGTCGTTCCATACTAAGGATGATGCCATGGCCGCTCGCAAAGCGGCTGAGACGGCGCACGGATTTCACCCACAGCACGGAGGGCCGCGACATGCGGATCATTAACTGCGAGCAAGGCGGACCGGAATGGCTGGCCGCGAGACTGGGGATACCGACTGCCAGCATGTTCAGCAAGATCGTGACCCCAACTGGCGCTTTCTCTACATCGTCCCGCGACTATGCCTATAGGCTGGTAGCGGAGCGCCTGCTGCGTCGCCCGCTGGACAATATAGATCATGTGGAAGCCATCACCCGTGGCAAAGAGCTTGAGCCAGATGCAGCAAAGCTTTACAATTTCGAAAACGATGTTCAAACGGTGCAAGTGGGGTTTATCACGACTGATGATGGTCGCACGGGAGCAAGTCCAGATCGCTTGGTGGGCAACAGTGGCTTGCTAGAAATCAAGGCGCCTTCCGCAAATACCCAAGTTGGATATCTTTTGAACGGCTTTGACGCGAAGTATAAGCCCCAGGTCCAGGGGCAGCTTATGGTGGCCGAGCGCGATTGGTGCGACTGGATGACGTTCCACCCGGAAATGCCGACCGTCGTGGTCCGCATCGGGCGCGACGAGGAGTATATCGCCAAGTTGCGCGCAGCCCTGTCCGAGTTCAACGACGTGCGCGAGGAGATGTATCACCGCGCCCTGGCATCGGGCGCGTTCCAGGTCGCTCCCCAGGTCCGGACACCCCACGAACAAGCATACGCGACCGAGCAAATGAGCGACGCCGACGAGTTCGGGGAGGCGTTCGCATGAACGACTTCGAAGCAGGCCAGCTCGCCATGCGCGCCCGCGCCCAGCGCGCCGCCGGGGAGGCCGCGCACCGCCACGAGGGCCACGACGGCTACAACAGGGTGACGGACGCCGCGGTGATCCGCCAGACGCAGGCGTGCGTGGACGCGATTGGGGCGCTGGATGTGGAGGTGGAGCCGGCGGCGCCCGTTCAGCCGCAGCTTGGTACGCAGGCGATGGCGTTGGAAGCGGCAGCGCGGGCGTGCGAGGCCGCGGCCGAGGATGTCCGCGCTGCCAATACATTCCGGGACCGTGTTGACCAAGTAGGCGTGTTCGGCTCGTCCGTCGCCGACGACTGCGCCAAGCGCATCCGCGCGCTGGGTGCCGCCCCGACGCCGGCCTTGGCGCAGGAGGGCTGGCAGGACATCAGCACGGCTCCGCGAGACGGACAGCCAATTCTGGCGTGGGATCCGTATTACTTGATGCGATGTGCCCGACCTGATCCTAGCAGCGGATCGTGGCTAACCGATTTACCGTATGGCGTAGAGCGCGGCGAACGTGAAATGCGGATTGAGCCGACCCATTGGATGCCGCTCCCCGCCCCACCCACCGGAGCAGCGCCATGAAGCGCCCTGCTGAGCCTTCTGGGCAGACCTACACCGTGCGCGCCGGATCGGATGGCGAGGCCCTTGTCACATCGCCATCAGGGCAGATGGAGTTCATGGGTTTCTGGGCGTTCCTGCGGTTCACGCTGGCGGCTATGTGGGCTGGCCACAAGATTGAGGTGCAGGATGACTGACCTGTTCACCTACACCCCGCCCGCGCCCGCAGCACCCCGTCCCGCCCTGATCGGCCCGCACGCCGTCCGCTACGGCCCGTGCCCGCTGGGCGTCCTGGCCGAAGTCGCGCTGTCGCCAGGGCCGGGCGGCGGCGCTGCTGTGGGGCGCGACCGGGCGCACGCGGAGCGGCTGGCAGGGGAGATCGTCGCGGCGCATAGGGAGGGGCGGGCATGAGCGACCCTTGGCCCGAGATCATCCGCCGCGTCGCCGCCGGTGAGCCGGTCGAAGACGTGCTGGACGAAAAGAGCGCAGCCGACGATGCGGATTTCAGGGCCTACATGCAGAGCCAACCCGGCGAGCGCGGGGTACAGGCACTTGCCAGATACGACCGGCGACGGCGCGACCTTGATCTTGGCCTGACCGGCGCGCGCAACTGCTGGCACAGCCTCAGCCCGGCGCAGCGGCGGGTGCTGGAGGCTCTTGAGCCAGGCCGCGAGCTGGTGCGTCTGCGGTGCCCCCGCTCTGGCTATGCCGCGGTGGCAGCCCGTTCCGCCTTGGATAGTATCAAGCGCATCTGCCGCTTGCCCACCGTTCGCAACCTCGCCAGCCGGAGCCTGCTGGACTGGGACGGCGGGGCGCTGGACCCGGAGGCGCGGGCGGTGCTGTCCGACCGGGGGCGGTTCGTGCTGGCGCATGGGAAGGGGGTTGGCGATGCCTGACGACGCCGATGCCCGCCGCCTTCGCAATCTACGGCGTCGCGTGGCCCGTGCGAAATGCTTCCCCGACAACACCAGCGCAGCCGATCGGCACGTCCACCTGATCGCGGAAATCCTGGCTGCCGGGCATTCGTATCCAATGCTGGCCGAAGAGCCGCAGCACTGCGCCGAGTCCATGCTGTGGACACTGCTTGCGCTCTATCGGGCCAGGAACCGAGTGCAGGCGCTGGAAGGTCCCACTGTCACGTCGCGCCGCATCCGCCGTCAGTGCAAGCGGGCGCTTGGCCGAATAAAGGCTTTGGAGGTTCCCGATGCCTGACGACGCCCGCCTGCCCGATCTGACCGAACAAAGGACACACCCATGAGCGAGACAATGGCCCGTAAGCCCGTCGAACCCCGCCTGCCTGGCGAGCTGAACGAATTCGACCTGGACATCCTTGGTAGGAGCGCCGTGCAGCTCCGCTTGCCGTGCCAGAACGTGGCAGCAACTCTGGATCATCTCCGCAAGCTGCGGACCGTCACCGAGCGGGCCATCCTGCTGCTGGAGAATGCGCCCATCAAGGACGACAGGACCGCGCTGTTTCAGGTGAAGATGCTCTATCGAGGGCTGGCAATGGGCATCGCCAAGGCCAAGCGTCGCCGGTTCTAGTGGCTTGCAATCCGTGCGGCCTGCTATACATTTAAAAGCAGGCCGTGGAATGCGTTGATCTGGCCTGTATATTGGGCCTGTTACGAGCCACTACATACAGGGTGCCTTCCGTGTCTTTCCATACTCTTCATTCTGCGACTTGGCCGGCAGGGGTTTCCAGAGGTGGCTGACGCGGCGCTGGCCCAGGTCGAACTAGCCCAGGCCGAACTGGCCCGCCTTCTCGCCGTCATGGCCCGTCTCCGCGATCCCATCGGCGGCTGCCCGTGGGATCAGGTGCAGACCTTCGAGACCATCGCACCCTATACGGTCGAGGAAGCCTACGAAGTCGCCGATGCCATAGCCCGGCGCGACATGGCCGCGCTGCCGGACGAATTGGGCGACCTGCTGCTGCAAGTCGTCTATCACGCCCGCATCGCCGAGGAAGCCGGCGCCTTTGCCTTCGCCGACGTGGCGCGCAATATCGCCGACAAGATGGTCCGCCGCCATCCACTGATCTTCGCCCCAGGCGCGGACGCTCCAACCGGCGACTATGAGGCGCACAAACAGGCCGAGCGCGCGGCCCGGCAGCAAACGGGCGTGCTGGACGGTGTCGCCGCCGGTTTGCCGGCGCTGACGCTGGCAGCCAAGCTGACCGGACGTGCGGCCCGCGTGGGCTTCGACTGGCCGGACCCGCAGGCTGTCCTCGCCAAGCTGGACGAGGAAGTCGCCGAGCTGCAAGCCGAGTTGCCCGGCGCCGACCCTGCCCGCGTCGCCGACGAGATGGGCGACCTGCTGTTCGTCGCCGCCAACCTGGCGCGCAAGCTGGGCGTGGACCCGGAGGCTTGCCTGACCGCCGCCTGCGCCAAGTTCAGCCGCCGCTTCCGTTTCATAGAGGACCGCTTGGCCGATGCGGGCCAGGTGCCGGCAGATGCCACGCTGGACCAGATGGAGGCGCATTGGGCCGAGGCGAAGGCCGCGGAACGGTAGTGGACCTACGGCACCCGCCGCAGGTGCCGATCGAGGAAGCCCAGCACGACCCGGCGATACCCCTCGGGATCGAAGCGTTCCAGGTCCACATGCCCGGCGCCGGGCACCGTCCATAACTCGCCCGCGACCTGCACCCGTGCGAATAGGCCCTGCGTTTCCACCAAGGTCGTGCGGTCATCCAAGGTGCCGGATGCCACAAGGACAGGCGCCCTCACCTCCCCGATCCGGTCCACCGGGCGCAGCTCCTCCGTCCGCACGCCCAGGATGGGCGGCAGCAGCAGCTTGAACAGCGGGGCGAGAACCGGGGCGGCCAACGGGCCGACCGCGCCGCTCAGTGCAGCCCGCAACCGGTTATCTAACGCCGCGTCAACGGTGGGATAGACCGACTCCAGCACCAGCGCATCCACCTGCAACGGACCGGGGCCAAGCAGGGCCGCGGCGCCGCCCAGCGAGATGCCTACGGCGCCGACGCGCTCGCCGGGCGCATGGTCTCGCGCAAAGCGGACTGCGGCGGCGGCGTCCAGCGCCTCAAGCTTGCCGAAAGTGATGCGCCGGCCAGTGCTCTCGCCGTGGGCCTGGAAGTCGAACAGCAGGACGGCGGTGCCGCGGTCGGCCAGCAGGCGTGCGCGCCGGACCAGGCCCAGCCGGTTCGCGTGGACGCCGTGCATCAGCACGACCGCGCCTGCACCGGGCTGTCCTGGCAGCCACCAGCCTTGCAGCACCGAACCGCTCCCGGACGGAACCGTGACCGGCGCGGCCGTGGGCAGATTGGCAGGGGGCGGGCCGATCACCGCCTTGCTGGGCGCCGACAGCAGCAGGCCGACGTTCAGCACGGCGCCGAGCAGCCCGGCAAGCAAGGCTGCAACGCACAGCAGCACGGCGATCACGGGCCGTCGCCGGATGAGCTGGCCTATGCGGAAAACAGCGCCTCCTGCAACGCCAGCCCGCTGTCCCGGTCCGGCGCACAAACCAACCCACCATCGTTGTGACGCGGCAAGTAGGCGCTGCCGTCCAGCCGCTGCGACCAGCCGCCGGCCTCCTGGTGCAGCAGCCAGCCTGCGGCGTGGTCCCACGGCAGCAGACGGTGATACACCGTGAAGTGGCAGTGCCCCGCCGCCATCATGCGATACTGGTGCGCGGCGCAGCGGTAGTCCCAGGACGCGGCCACGCGCGGCAGGTTGGGGCAGACGACCGCCTGCTGTGCCGGCGCCATGTAGCGCCACGACACCGCCCCGGCCATCTGCGCCACCGGCACGGGCGCCGCCACCCGCAACGGCATGACTTGCCCGGCGGCGTCCTCCGTCCAGGCCCCCTCCCCGCGCAGCGCCAGCGCGGTGTCGTCGCCGATGGGATCGTGGATCGCGGCGGCCACCACCTCGCCGCGCCGGGTCACGGCGATCATGACTCCGAACAGCGGCAGCCCGGCGCAGAAGTTGGCGGTCCCGTCTATCGGGTCCACGATGAAGCACAGGTCCGCATCCGCGATGGCGCCCATCAGGCCGGGGTCGCGGGTGGCGGCTTCCTCCCCGACCACGGCGCAACCGGGGAACAGGCGCTGCAAGCCCGTGGACAGCCGCACCTCCGCCTGCTCGTCGGCGATGCTGACCAAGTCGAGCGGGCCGGACTTGGCCTGCACGTCGCCGGGCCGCAGGGCGCGGAAGCGGGGCATGATCTCGGTCCGGGCCACGGCGCGGACGAGCTGGACGACCTCGGCCAGCTCGGCGCGAGTCACGACTCCCGCTCGAACCGGGCGCGGTCGGCCGGCAGCATCCGGACCTGGACGTGTACGCCGTCGTCCTCGTCGCGGCGCTCCAGCACCTCGCCGTGCTCGTACAGCCAGGCGATGCGCGCCCCGTCGCTGGGCGGCAGGTGGTAGTCCGCCATCTCCATCCCGGCGGACAGGCGCGTGTCAATCGCGCGCAACAGGTCCGGCAGGCCGTCGCCGGTGATGGCGGACACCGGGATGCAGCCGTCCCGCAACGGCACGTTCTCGACGCCGCCCATCAGGTCCGCCTTGTTCAGCACCTCCAGGGTGCGGGACGGCCACTCCGAGGCGAGCGCGCCGTCCTTCACCATGCCGTCCAGCACGGCCACGACATCCACGCGCTGCGACGCGGTATCGGGGTGCGCCACGTCGCGTATGTGCAGGATCACGTCGGCCTCGCTGACCTCCTCCAGGGTGGCGCGGAACGCCTCCACCAGCTCGGTCGGCAGGTCGCTGATGAAGCCCACGGTGTCCGACAGGATCACCCGGCGCCCGGACGGCAGCCGCAGGCCGCGCATCGTCGGGTCCAGCGTGGCGAACAACTGGTCCTGTGCGTGGACGTCCGCGCCGGTCAGCGCGTTGAACAGCGTGGACTTGCCGGCGTTGGTGTAGCCGACCAGCGCCACCACGGGATGCGGCACCCGTGCACGGGCGCTGCGGTGCAGGCCGCGGGTGCGGCGCACGCCCTCCAGGTCCTTCTTTACGCGCACGATGCGGTCGCCGATCAGGCGGCGGTCGGCCTCGATCTGCGTCTCGCCGGGGCCGCCCAGGAAGCCGAAGCCGCCGCGCTGCCGCTCCAAGTGGGTCCAGGACCGGACGAGGCGGCTGCGCTGGTATTCCAGGTGCGCCAGCTCGACCTGCATGGCACCCTCTTTGGTGCGGGCGCGCTCGCCGAAGATGTCGAGGATCAGGCCGGTGCGGTCTATCACCTTGCAGTCCCAGGCCCGCTCCAGGTTGCGTTGCTGCACCGGGGAAAGCTGGGCGTCAACGATGGCGACCGTCACGTGCTCGGCCGTGATGGCCTCGCCGATGGTGGCGATCTGCCCCTGGCCCAGCAGGGTCGCGGACCGGCGCGTGCGGAGCGGCACCGTGGAGGTGTGGACGACGACCAGGCCGATGGAGGCGGCAAGGCCGACCGCCTCCGCCATCTGCGCCTCGGCGGCGCGGGAGGCGTCCTGGCGGCCCGGCTTCTCCCAGGGCAGGACGACGGCCGCGCGCGTCGGCACGGCCTGGGTCTCAATCCGCGCTGCCAGAGGCTGCCTCCTGCGTGCGGGGGATGGCGTCCATGGCGCCTTCGGGCTTGGCGCCGTCGAACAGCATGATGGGTGCGCCGGGCATTACGGTGCTGATGGCGTGCTTATAGACGAGCTGGGTGTGGCCGTCCCGGCGCAGCAGGACGGAGAAGTTGTCGAACCAGGTGATGATGCCCTGCAGCTTCACCCCGTTGACGAGGAACACCGTAACCGGCGTCTTGGCTTTGCGCACATGGTTCAGGAACACGTCCTGGACGTTCTGCGGTTTTTCAGTGGCCACGTTCGTGTCCTTGTTGTTGTCGCCGCAAACGGCAGCAAGAAATGGGCCGTTATGCGGCGAGGGTCGCGTTCGGCGCGGATATGGGACGTTGAGGGGGGCGTATCAACGCCGGGGGCTTGCTGCTGCTGCTCCCTCTCCCTCCGGGAGAGGGTTGGGGTGAGGGAGGCGGCCAGCACCGAACCTTGCCGACGCAGGGACCGTTCTGCTGCGGGCCGGAGCGGTGCGTGCGGCTTCCCTCACCCCGGCCCTCTCCCGGAGGGAGAGGGAGCAGCGAGCCGTGTTAGGCGGCCGTGACGTGCCGGGCGAACAGGTCGAACAGGCGGCGCGTCACCGGGCCTGGCGTGCCGTCGCCGACCGGGTGCCCGTCCACGGCCAGCAGAGGCTTCACGAAGCTGGTCGCGCTGGTCAGGAACACCTCCGGCGCGGCGCGCAGCTCGGCCTCGCTGAACGGGCGCTGCTCGACCGCAACGCCGGCGTCCGCGATCACCGACAGCAGCGCGTCGCGGGTGCAGCCCGGCAGGATGCCGTGGTCCAGGTGCCGGGTGCAGGCCACCCCCTGCCCGTCCACGATCCAGATGCTGGTCGCCGCCCCCTCGGTCACCATGCCGTCGCGGATCAGGATGGCCTCCGCCGCTCCCTGCTCCCGCGCGGCCTGCCGGGCCATGACGTTGGGCAGCAGCCCCGTGCTCTTGATGTCGCAGCGCGCCCAGCGCTCGTCGGGCTGCGTGATCGCCGTGCCGCACCAGGCGTCCACGCTGGCGGGATAGGGCGGCGTGCGGCGTATGGTCACGACCAGGGCGGGAGGCACCGCGCGGGCGGGAAAGGCGTGGTCCCGCTGCGCCACGCCGCGCGTGACCTGCATGTACAGCAGCCCGTCCCGCAGCCGGTTCCGCCGCGCCACCTCTTCCAGCACGGTCAGCAGCGCGGCGCGGCCCATCGGCGGCTCGATGCGGACCTCGCCCAACGACCGTTCCAGCCGTGCGAAGTGCCGCTCCACGTCCACGAACCGCCCGCGGCAGAGATACAGCACTTCGTAGATGCCGTCGGCGAACTGGTAGCCGCGGTCCTCGACGTTCACGCAGGCGTCGCGTTGCGGCAGGTAGCGCCCGTTGACGTAGGCGACGCGGCTCATGTCCCGCGCTCGTCCGAGTTGACGCCGAGCTGCTTCAGCTTGCGGTGCAGCGCGCTGCGCTCCATGCCCACGAACCCGGCGGTCCGGCTGATGTTGCCGCCGAAGCGCAGCAACTGCGCCTGCAAGTACTGCGTCTCGAACAGGTCCCGCGCCTCGCGCAGCGGCAGCGCCATCAGGTCCGCCGTGGGATCGAAGTTCAGCAGCGCCGGGGCGCCCTGGCTGATCTCCGCCGGCAGCATCTCGGCGCGTATCGCGTCCGCCGGGCCGCCCGGCGCCATGATGAGCAGCCAGTCCATCAGGTTCCGCAACTGCCGGACGTTGCCGGGCCAGTCATAGGCTTGCAGCGCCGTGGTGGCGTCGGTGGACAGCTCGCGGCCGGGCATGCCGCTGGTTTCGGCGCTGCGCTCCAGGAAGTGCCGCGCCAGTTCCGGCACGTCCTCCCTGCGCTCCTTCAGGCTGGGCATCCGGATCGGGACGACGGCCAGGCGGTAGTACAGGTCCTCGCGGAAGCGGGCATGGCTGATCTCGGCATGGAGGTCGCGGTTGGTGGTGGCCAGCACGCGCACGTCCACCTTCACGCGGGTCGAGCCGCCCAGCCGCTCGAACGTCTGGTCCTGCAAGGCGCGGACGATCTTGCCCTGCGTCTCCAGCGGCATGTCGGACACCTCGTCCAGCAGCAGGGTGCCGCCATGCGCCCGTTCCAGCATCCCGGACCGGCGCGGCGACGTGTTGGCGTCCGCCCCTGCCTCCACGCCGAACAGCTCCTCCTCGAACCGCGCCGGCGCCAGGGTCGCACAGTTCAGCGCCACGAACGGCCCATCGGCGCGGCGGGACCGCGCATGGACCATGCGCGCCGCAACCTCCTTGCCCGACCCGGCGGGACCGCTGATCAGCACGCGCGACCCGGTGGGCGCCACCCGCTCCACGCTGGCGCGCAGGGCGCTGATGGCGGAGCTGTGGCCCGTCAGCTCCGAGTCGAAGCCTGCGCGCAGCCGAAGCTCCGCATTCTCCCGCGCCAGCCGCGCCGCCTCCAGCGCGCGGCGGACGATCAGCAGCAGGCGGTCGGACTTGAACGGCTTCTCGATGAAGTCGTAGGCGCCGTGCTGGATGGCGGCGACCGCCGTCTCGATGGTGCCGTGGCCGCTGATCATCACGACGGGAACGTGCGGCTCCTCGGAGTGGATCGCCTTCAGGATGCCCAACCCGTCCAGCCGCGACCCTTGCAGCCAGATGTCCAGGATCACCAGCGACGGGCGGCGGTGACGGAAGGCGGCGATGGCGGCGTCTGAGTCGCCGGCCTGGCGGACGGCGTAGCCTTCGTCCTCCAGAATGCCCTCGATCAACATGCGGATGTCAGGCTCGTCGTCAACGATCAGTATCTCGTGGGCCATGCGGCTCCTTTACGCCGTTGCCGCGCTTGCGGCCATCAACGGCAAGGTCAATGTTGCCACCGCGCCGGGTCCGTCGTGCCGGTCGTCGAGGCCCAGGCCGCCGCCGTGGTCCTCCATCACCTTCTTGACGATGGCCAGGCCCAGCCCGGTGCCTTTGGGCTTGTGGGTCACATAGGGTTCGGTCAGGCGGTCACGGTCGCCTTCCGGCAGGCCGACTCCGTCGTCCGACACTTGCAGGAACACGACGCCGCCCTCCACCTGCACGGCCAGCCCGATATGGCCTGCAGGCCCCCCGTCCCGGCGTGGGCACATGGCGACGGCGTCGGCGGCGTTCTGCAGCAGGTTGGTCAGCGCCTGGACCATCAGGCGGCGGTCGCAGACGGCCATGGGGCCGCGCTCGGGGATGCTGGTCGTCCAGACGATCTCCGGCCGGGCGCTGCGCTGCAGGATCAGCGCCTCCCGGGCGATGCGGCCGACATCCTCGGGCCGCAGCACCGGCTGCGGCATCCGGGCGAAGGCGGAGAACTCGTCCACCATGCGGCCGATGTCGCCGACATGGCGCACGATGGTGTCGGCGCACTGGGCGAAGGTCTCGGGGTCGGAGGTGATCTCCTTGGTGAACCGCCGCTTGAGCCGCTCGGCCGAAAGCTGGATGGGCGTCAGCGGGTTCTTGATCTCGTGCGCGATGCGCCGGGCCACGTCAGCCCAGGCGGCCTTGCGCTGCGCCGATTGCAGCTCGGTGATATCGTCGAACGTCACGACGTAGCCCTCCGCCCGCGCGCCGCGCCCGTCGGTGCCGATGCGGACCAGCAGGGTGCGGCGGCGGGACGCGGGGCCGATCTGCACCTCAGCGGTGCGCGCCCGCTCCGGCGCCAGCGCGACCTCCGCCAGCAGCGGCGCGAACTCCGGCACCACGCCGCCCAGCGGCAGGCCGATGGCGGACATGAGATCGTGCCCCACCAATTCGCTCGCGGCGCGGTTCGGCAGCTCCACGTGCGCGCTGGCGTCCAGGCCGATCACCCCGGCGGACACCCCGGCCAGCACCGTCTCCGTGAAGCGGCGGCGCTCGTCTATCTGGCTGTAGGCGTCCATCAGCTCGGTCCGCTGCGCCGCCAACTGCCCCGTCATGCGGTTGAAGGCGCGGGACAACCCGGCGACCTCGTCCTCGCTCTGGATTTCCGGCACGCGCACCGCCAGGTCCCCGGCGCGCACCCGCTCCGCCGCCAGGATCAGGCGGCCCACCGGCCGGGCGATCTGGTTGGCCAGCACCAGGCCGATCAGCACGGCGGCCGACAGCACCAGCAGCGCCACCAGCGCGAAGATCAGCACGAACGTCACCTGTAGCAGAGACCGGTTCTCGTCGAGCTGCCGGTATTCGGCGACGGCCTGCTCGGTACGCACCTGATGCTCCAGGATCACCTGGTCCACGGGCCGGCTGATCAGCAGCATCATCGGCGGCGTCATGTTGAGCTGCACCACCGCGCGGACCCGGCGGGCGTCCGGCGAGTCCAGCACGACGACCTCGCCGCCCCGCGCCCGCTCCGTCGCCTCCCACGGCGCAGGCTCGACCCCCTGCCCCTCCTCGGCGCCGACGACGGCGGCGATCTCGTTGGTCACGGGGTCGAACAGGACGGCCTCGGTCAGGCCGCGCAGCAGGGTCTGCGTCTGCATCTCCTGCGAGAAGGTGAAGGGATCGCGCTGCAAGGCAGGGGCCAGGCCGGACAGCGTGATGGCCATGGACAGCGCATCGCCGCGTATGTTGTTGCGGTGCTCCTCCAGGTAGCCGCGCGACGCTTCCAGCCCCTCGCTGAGCGCGGTGCGGACGCGGTCATTGAACCATGACTGGATGCCGAGGTTGAAGAACACAGTCGCCATCACCGCCAGCACGATGGTCGGCGTCACCGCCACCACGCTGAACATCATCACCAGCCGAACGTGCAGCCGCGACCCGGCGGACCCGCGCCGCCGCTCCACCCACACCCGCGTCAGCCGCCCTGCCAGCACGGCGCCCAGCAGCAGCAGCACGACCAGGTTGGACAGAAACATGCCGAACAGCAGGTTCGGCCCCAGCGTCAGCGGCACGCCGCCGGACAGCGCCACGAAGGTCGCCACCACGATCACCAGCGCCAGCGCCGCCAATAGCAGCGTCACGGACTTGCCGAGCGCCACGTCCAGCACGCGCCGCATCAGGGAGCGCGGCGGGCCGGCCGGCGGCAGCAGGGCGGCCTTGCTGAGAGCGTTCATCCCGGGGCCGCCTAGCCGATGCCGCGCACGACGGGGATGTCGAGGTCCCTGATCTTCTTGCGCAGGGTGTTGCGGTTCAGGCCCAGCATGGCGGCGGCCTTGATCTGGTTGCCGCGGGTGGCGGCCAGGGTCATCTGGATCAGGGGCCGCTCCACCTCGGCGATCACCTGGTCGTAGATGTCGCGCATCGGCATCCCGTCGCGGCTGGCCGCCAGGAAGGTGCGTATGTGACGCTCGACCGCAAGCGCCAGCGGCTCCGGCCCGCCGGTGCCGGAGGGCTGGCCGGCGTCCATCCCGGTCTCCTGCAGCTCGGTGCCGATCACCTCGTCGTTGATGGTCTCCTGCGGATACAGGGCGGCGAGGCGGCGCATCAGGTTCTCAAGCTCGCGGACGTTGCCGGGCCAGCGGTGCTGGCGCAGGCGGTCCATGGCGGAGGCGTCGAGCGTCTTGGCCTGCAGGCCGCTTTCGCGCGCCTTGTCCAGGAAGTGCCGGGCGAGGACGGGGATGTCCTCCAGCCGCTCACGCAGCGGCGGCAGGCGTATGGGCACGACGTTCAAGCGGTAGAACAGGTCCTCGCGGAACTGCCCGGCGCGTATCGCCTGGCGCAGGTCGCGGTGGGTGGCGGCAACGATGCGGACGTTGGCGCGTATCGGCTGGCGCCCGCCGACGGTGGTGAACTCGCCCTCCTGCAGCACGCGGAGCAGGCGGGTCTGCGCCTCGGCGGGCATGTCGCCGATCTCGTCCAGGAACAGGGTGCCGCCCGCGGCCTGCTCGAACCGGCCCTGGGCGCGGTTCAGCGCGCCGGTGAAGGCGCCGCGCTCGTGGCCGAACAGCTCGCTCTCGATCAGCTCACGCGGGATGGCGGCCATGTTGATGGCGACGAAGGGGCCGCTGCGGCGGCGGCCGTAGTCGTGCAGCGCGCGGGCCACCAGCTCCTTGCCGGTGCCGGACTCGCCGTTGACCATCACGGTGAGGTCCGTGGTCGTGAGGCGGGCGATGCTGCGGTAGATCTCCTGCATCGCCACGCTGCGGCCGATCAGCGGCAGGCGCTCCTCGGCGTCCTTCGGCTCCGGGGGGACGGCCTCCTGGGCCGGGGGCGGCGCGGCCAGGGCGCGGGCGACGACGTTCAGCAGCTCCTTCAGGTCGAACGGCTTGGGCAGGTACTCGAAGGCGCCGCGCTGGGCGGCCTTCACCGCGGTCAGCAGGGTGGACTGCGCGGACATCACCACCACGCGCAGCTCCGGGCGTATGCGCTTGATGCGCGGTATCAGGTCCAGGCCGTTCTCGTCCGGCATCACCACGTCGGTGATGACCAGGTCGCCCTCTCCGTCCTCCACCCATCGCCACAGCGTCGCGGCGTTGCCGGTGCAGCGCACCTGATAGCCGCTGCGCCCCAGCGCCTGCGTCAGTACGGTGCGTATGGAGCGATCGTCGTCGGCGACCAGGACGGTTGGCGGGGTCATAGGTGAGCTTTCAAACCGCGTCGCCGTCTGCCTCGGTGACGACGGGCAGGCACAGGCGGAACTCGGTGCGGCCGGGCCGGCTGTCCACCTCGATCAGGCCGCCGTGGTCGCCGACGATCTTGGCGACCAGCGAGAGGCCCAGGCCGCTGCCGGCGGGCTTGCTGGTCACGAACGGGTCGAACAGATGCGGGCGCATGTCGTCGGGGATGCCGGGGCCGTTGTCGCGGACCGTGACCACGAGCGGCAGGTCCAGCCGGTGCGGGCTGCCGGCGACGGCCAGCCTCATGCCGTGCTGGTAGGAGGTGGTCAGCACGATCTCGCCGCCGCCGCGGTGCGACAGCCCGGGGTCGTCCGTGATCGCCTCGGCCGCGTTCTTCACCAGGTTGAGCAGCACCTGCACGAGCTGGTCCCGGTTGGCCCAGGCCGGCGGCAGCGACGGGTCGTAGCTCTCGGTGATGCGCAGGTGCGCGGCGAAGCCGGTGCCGGCCAGGCGGCGCACATGCTCCAGCACGCGATGGATGTTGACCGCCCGGCGCTCGATGGGCTTTTCGCCGAACACCTCCATGCGGTCCACCAGATCCCGGATGCGGTCGGCCTCGTCCCGGATCAGCACCGTCAGCTCGCGGTCGGCGTCGCCGACGCTGGCCTCCAGCAACTGCGCCGCGCCGCGTATGCCGGACAGCGGGTTCTTGACCTCGTGCGCCAGGATCGCCGACATGCCCGCGACGCTGCGGGCGGCGCCGCGGAACAGCATCTGCCGGTCCAGCGCGCGGGCGGCGCTGCCGTCCTGCAAGGTCAGCAGCACGCAGCCCGGCTCCTCCAGCATCGGCGCGGCCTGCACGGTGATGCCGCGCTTGTGCAGGCGCGGGCCGTCCAGCGTCAGGTCGTGGTCGGAGATCGTGCTGCCCTGGCGGCGCACCTGCGCCAGCAGGGAAAAGAGCGGGTTGTCCAGGGGGACCAGCGACGCCAGCGTCATGTTGCCAAGCTGCAGCAGCGAGACGCCGAGGAACTGCTCGGCCGCCTGGTTGGCGAAGCGGAAGCGGTCGTCCGCGTCCAGCAGCAGCACCGGGACGGGCAGCGCGCCCAGGATGGCGTGGGCGTCCACCTCCGGCGGCGGCGGCTGGGGGATCAGCCTTTCGACCAGCTTCAGCCGGCCGCGGGCAATCGCCGCCCTCACGCGGCCAGCGCTTCCGGCGTGCGCGACGCGCCGCGGGCGATCAGCGGATCGAAGAAGCCATCCACCAGCGCCACGACTGCCACGGGGTCGGCGGTCCGCATGACGGCGGAGCGGAACTCGGCGGAGCCGAACAGGCCGCGCGAATACCAGGCGAGGTGCTTGCGCGCCAGGCGTACCCCGGCGTCGGTGCCGAAGTGGGACAGCATGGCCCGGTAGTGCTCCATCATCGTCGCCTTCTGCTCGGATAGCGCCGGCTCGGTCCCGCGCACGCCGGTCATCAGGAAGCGCGCGACCTGGGCGGGGAACCAGGGCCGGCCGTAGCAGCCACGGCCGATCATCACGCCGTCTGCGCCGGACTGCCGTAGCGCCTCCGCCGCATCGTCCTCGGTGAGGATGTCGCCGTTGGCGATCACCGGCAGGCGCACCGCCGCCTTGACGCCGGCGATGAAGCGCCAGTCGGCGGTGCCGGTGTAGAACTGCTGCCGGGTGCGGCCATGCACCGTCACCATGCGTATGCCCGACTCCTCGGCGATGCGGGCCAGCGACGGGGCGTTGAGGTTCGTATGGTCCCAACCCATGCGCATCTTGAGCGTGACCGGCACGGGCACGGCGTTCACGGTGGCCTCCAGGATGCGCGCCGCCGCGACCTCGTCCCGCATCAAGGCGCTGCCGGCGGCCTGGCCGATGGCGACCTTCTTCACCGGGCAGCCGAAGTTGATGTCTATCAGGTCCGCCCCGTGGCCGACGGCGATGCGCGCCGCCTCCGCCATCGCGGCCGGTTCGCAGCCCGCAAGCTGCACGGCGCTGGGGCCGCCGCAGCCGTCCACCTCCGCCATGCGCAGCGTCGCCCGGTTCTCCCGCACCATCGCCCAGGACGCGATCATCTCCGACACCACCAGCCCGGCGCCCTGCCGCTTCGCCAGGCGGCGGAACGGCAGGTCGGTGACGCCCGACATCGGCGCCAGGATCACGGGAACGTCGAGACGGACGGCGTGCGACGCATCGCCGAGGGTGATCGGGGCGAGGCCGGGCGCGTGCCGGCGGGGTGTGGTATCTGTGTTGCCCATGATTTGGGCAAAATACAGGCTGGATGGCCCGCGTGCAATCACCTCTCGCAGTCGGGAACGCGCTGGGTTGACGAATTGGGCGGCGGCTGGCCATTGCTGGCGCCATGCGCATCGCAGCCCTCCTGGTCGCCGCCGGCAGCGGCTCCCGCTTCGGAGCCGGCCAACCCAAGCAGTTCACCTTGATCGGGGCCAAGCCGGCCCTGCGCTGGGCTGCGGACGCCGTCGCTCCCCATGTCGCGCTGCTGCAGCCGGTCGGCGACCCGGCGCCGCTGGCGGCGGCGCTGGCCGGGATGGACTACCTGCCACCGGTGCCCGGCGGCGCGGAACGCCAGGACAGCGTGCGCGCCGGGCTGGAGGCGCTGGCGCCCCATGCGCCCGACGTGGTGCTGGTACATGACGCGGCACGGCCCTGGATACCGCCTGGAACGATCGAGGCCCTGATCGGGGCATTGACGGACCTGCACGGCGCCATTCCGGCGGTGCCCGTCGCAGATACGCTCAAGCGGGCGCGGGACGGCCTGATCGGGGAGACCGTGGCGCGGGACGGGCTGTTCCGGGCGCAGACGCCGCAAGCGTTCCGGTTCGGGACCTTGCTGGACCTGCACCGGCAGGCCGGGCCGGGGGCTACGGACGATGCGGCCTTGCTGGAGCGGGCGGGGCTGCCGGTCGGGCTGGTGCCGGGGCATGAGGACAACATCAAGCTGACCTATCCGGAGGACCTGGTGCGCCTGGAACGCTTGCTGCTGCCGCCCCTGGTGCCGCGCGTCGGCACCGGCTTCGACGTTCATGCGCTGGAGGCCGGGCGGGCGCTGGTGCTGTGCGGCGTCACGGTGCCGCACGAGCGCGGGCTGGCCGGGCACTCCGACGCCGACGTGGGGCTTCATGCGCTGTGCGACGCGATCTACGGCGCGCTGGCGGAGGGAGACATCGGCCGGCACTTCCCGCCGACGGAGGCGGCCTGGAAGGACGCGGACAGCGCGCGGTTCCTGGTCCATGCCGCCGGGCGGATCGCGGCGCGGGGCGGGCGCCTGGCCAATGCGGACGTGACGCTGATCTGCGAGCGTCCGAAGATCGCGCCCCATGCCGCGGCGATGGAGGCACGGGTGGCGGAGCTGCTGGGGGTGCCGGCCGGGCTAGTGTCGGTGAAGGCCACGACGACGGAGCGGCTGGGGTTCGCCGGGCGGGGCGAGGGGATCGCGGCGCAAGCGGTGGCGACGGTGCTGGTGCCAGGCTGACCTGTTGCGGGCGGCGGCTGGTCGGAGCGGCGGGATTCGAACCCACGACCCCTTGTCCCCCAGACAAGTGCGCTACCAGGCTGCGCCACGCTCCGACTGCGCGAGGGGTGTAGCAGGGTGCCGCGGCGTCCGCAACGCGGGTGTGGCCTTGCTTCCTGCTCCCTCTCCCTTCGGGAGAGGGTTGGGGTGAGGGAAGCCGCAAGCGCCGTCCCAACCCGCACGAGAACAGCGCCGTCCACGGCAAGGACCGTGCGTGCCGCCTCCCTCACCCCGGCCCTCTCCCGGAGGGAGAGGGAGAAGGATCAGGGGAGCAGGGCGCGGAGTTCGACCAGCTCGGCCAGGGTTCGCTGCAGCAGGCCGCGCAGGCGCTCGGCCTCGGCAACGGCCGGGTCGGGCGCTGCCTCGGCGGCTGGCTCCGCCGGCGCGTCGCGCTCCGCTTCTGCGGCGGCGCGTTCGGCTGCGGTCGCGGGCGGTATGTCGTCCGCTAACTGTCCTCCGCCCTCGCGCAGCAGGCGCTGCACGCCCTTAATCGTGTAGCCCTGGATATACAGCAGGTCCGAGATGCGCCGCAGCAGCAGGATGTCGTCCGGACGGTAGTAGCGCCGGCCGCCGCCGCGCTTCAGCGGCTTGATCTGCGGGAACTTGGTTTCCCAGAAGCGCAGCACGTGCTGCGGGATGTGCAGCTCGTCCGCGACCTCGCTGATGGTGCGGAACGCGTTGGGCGCCTTCTTGGCCCGGAGCCGGGCGCCGTCGGGGACGGGCGCCCCGTCTTCCGGTTCGTCCGGAATGAACTCTATGCCGTCGCTCATGCCTCCGCCCCGTCGTCGGCGGCGTCGTCGCCGGTGGGCACGGCGGTCCCGTTCACGTGCGCCTTGAGCACCTGGCTCGGCCGGAATGTCAGCACTCGGCGCGGCAGGATCGGCACCTCCACGCCGGTCTTCGGGTTCCGCCCGATCCGGCGCCCCTTCTGCCGCACGGAGAAGGTGCCGAAGCCGCTGATCTTCACCGAGTCGCCGGACTCCAACGCGGCCGAAACGCGCTCCAGCACCGTCTCCAGCAGGTCTGCCGAGTCGTTGCGGGACAGGCCGACCTGGGCATAGATCGTTTCGGCCAGTTGCGCTCGCGTGACGGTGTTCATGGCGGCACGCTAAGTCGGGCAAAACCAAGCGTCAAGCGAAGCCGCTGAAAACAATAATTAGTTGCTGGCAGGCTACAGTCGGACCAGCGCGGCGCCCCAGGTCATGCCGCCGCCCAGCGCCTCCATCAGCACGAGGTCGCCGCGCTTGATGCGCCCGTCGCCATACGCCTCCGCCATCGCCAGCGGGATCGAGGCGGCGGAGGTGTTGGCATGGCGGTCCACGGTCACCACCACCCGCTCCGGCGGCAGGCCGAGCTTGCGGCCCATGGCGTCGATGATGCGCCGGTTGGCCTGGTGCGGCACCAGCCAGTCCACGTCCTGCTGCGCGAGGCCGTTGGCCTGCAGCGCCTCGTCCACGACGCCGGCCAGCTTGGTGACGGCATGGCGGAACACCTCGCGGCCGTTCATTACGAGGTGGCCGGGCCGGTCGGCCTGGCCCACGGCGCCGTCCACGTACAGCAGGTCGCCCAAGGTCCCGTCCGCGTGCAGGTGCGTGGAGAGGATGCCGCGGCCGGCATCGTCGCCCGCCCCTGCCGCGCGCACGAAGGCCGCCCCGGCCCCGTCGCCGAACAGCACGCAGGTGCCGCGGTCGGCCCAGTTCATGATGCGGGAATAGACCTCGCTGCCGATCACCAGCACGCCGCCGGCCTGGCCCGTCCGGATCATGCCGTCCGCGATGGACAGCCCATAGACGAAGCCGCTGCACGCCGCCGAGATGTCGAAGCCGAAGCCGCGCCGTACGCCCAACTCCGCCTGCACGCGCAGGGCCGACGCGGGGAACGCCTGGTCCGGCGTGCTGGTCGCCAGGATGATGGCGTCCACGTCCCCGGCGGCGCATCCGGCGTCCGCCAGCGCCGCCGCGGCGGCACGGGCGCCCATGTGCGCGCAGGTTTCGTGCGCGGACGCCAGGTGACGCTGCCGTATGCCGGTGCGCTCCTGTATCCAGGCGTCGGAGGTGTCCACCCGCCGGGACAGCTCCTCGTTGGACACGATGCGCTCGGGCAGGTAGCCGCCCAGCCCGGCGACGATGCTGCGAGTGGGACCGCCGCGGGTTGGGATGCCAGGCCCGGCCAAGGGTCAGCCCGCAACCGCAAGCTGCGGGTCGCCGCCGGCCACGCGCAGCGCCTCGATCCGCGCCAGGCCGTCGCGGATTTTGTCGTTGAAGCCATGCACGACCATGTCCATCGCCACGTCCATCGCATGGGCAAAACCCTCGGCGTCAGTGCCGCCATGCGACTTCACGACGACGCCGTTCAGCCCGAGCATGACGGCGCCGTTGTAGCGCCGCGGGTCGAGCCAGGTACGCATCCGGTCCAGGCCGGGCCGGACCAGCAGGTAGGCCAGCCGGGCCATCAGGCTGCTGCGAAAAATCTGCTTGAGCAGGTCGCCGACTAGGCGCAGCGCGCCCTCCCCGGTCTTGAGGGCGACGTTGCCGGTGAAGCCGTCGGTCACGATCACGTCCGTGGTGCCGGCGGCGATGTCGTCCCCCTCGACGAAGCCGTGAAACTGCGGGGCGATGTGGCTGCGGCGCAGGGTCTCCGCCGCTTGGCGCACGCGCTCGTCGCCCTTCAACTGCTCGGAGCCGACGTTCAGCAGGCCGATGGTCGGCGCCGGCAGGCCCAGGACGGTGCGGGCGAACACGTCGCCCATGATGGCGAACTCGACCAGGTTGCGCGCGTCGCACTGCACGTTGGCGCCGAGGTCCAGCATGACCACGTCGCCGCGGGCGGAGGGCGCAATGGCCGCCATCGCCGGACGGTCAATGCCGGGCAGGGTCTTGATAACGATCTTGGCCAGCGCGAGCAGGGCGCCGGTATTGCCCGCCGACACCACGCCATCGGCCTCGCCATGCGCCACGGCGTCAATCGCGAGGCGCATGGACGAGCCGCGCACACGCAGCGCCGCAGTCGGCTTCATCTCGCTGTCAACGACGGCAGGCGCGTGGCGGACCGTGCAGGACGCCTGCACGCGCTTGCGGAGCGCGACCATGGGCGCGAGCCGGGCCTCGTCGCCGACGAGCAGGAAGCGTGCGGCGGGGTGGCGCTCGGCCGCAATGGCGAGGCCGTCCAACACCACTTCCGGCGCACCGTCGCCGCCCATCGCGTCCACGGCCAAAGTGAACGGCGCGCTCATCGTCCTGCCCTAACTTGTCGGCATATTGGCACGCCAGCCGCGATCAGACGCGGACAGCGCCCTTCAGCGCCTTGCCGGCCGCAACGACCTCGCGCCCGTCGTAGTGCCCGCAGTGGCTGCACAGGTGATGCGGACGCTTCAGCTCGCCGCAGTTGGAGCAGTCGGCATGGGCCTCGGTCCGCAGCGCGTCGTGGCTGCGCCGCATCCCGCGGCGGGAGGGCGAGGTCTTCTTCTTGGGAACAGCCATGGGAACGCGCCCCTCCGGGCTAAAACTTGCACGCTGCCGCAACGGCGGCAGCGGCGCAACAGGATGCAATCAGGCCGCGCCGTCTAGCAGACCCGTCCGGCCCCTGCAAGCATGCAGCGATTCTAAGTGGCTGCTGACGGTTGTGGGTTTCGTTGTCTCTGGCAGTGTGGTCCACGTCCTGGATGGAGCTTCTGGACACCCTTGTGGCTGGCGTGCGCTCGGCGTGCGCGGCCTTCCCT
>JAABUM010000227.1_pt1 | contig 114499 bp, 111 predicted proteins | sample 5559161 | NCBI WGS metagenome assembly JAABUM01 (sample SAMN10711868, study PRJNA513369) | rock metagenome | isolation source: Antarctica rocks | place: Antarctica: Victoria Land, Siegfried Peak nord
GCCGGTTGGGACACTTTCCACCCATCGCGCCGGCTGACCTTGGTTGCCGGCAGCTGGCCGGAGCGGATGAGCTGCTGGACGACGGGGCGAGACACCTGCAGGATCTCGCACAGGTCCTGGGTGGTCAGGGAGTCCGCCGTCGGTGCGTGTGGCACAGCGGGAGGCTAGCCGCGTGTGACGGCCCGCCGGGTGGGCGTCAGCCCTCGGCGGTACGGGCTCCACATGTGTGTCTCAGCATTATTGGGGGTGCCCGGCATGTGCACCATCCACGCCAACTCCGCGCGGGAGGCGATGGTCAAGATGTGCACCCTGCCGTTGCTGGCGGGCGAGAACGTCGGGTCACGGTTCGTCGTCCCCACGGTGGCCTCGTCGGTCGATGTCGTCATCCACCAGGCGGTCGACCGCGATGGCGTCCGTCGCGTCCACGAGGTCGTAGCGGTGCCCGGGCGGGTCGAAGGCGATGTCGTCGAGATCGCCGACATCTTCGTCACACGCGGCGGGCGACTTCAGCGCGCCGACGGGTTCCCGCCCCACATCGAGCGGTTCGAGGCGGCCGGTTATGACGTCAAGACCCTGCTGGCGCAGGAGGGCTGATGGTCGCCGTCCTCACCGGGCTCCTCGTCGGGACCGGCCTGTTCTGCGTGTGGTGGTCGTTCTGGCCTGCCGAGGAGCCATCGGCGGCGCCGCACCGTCCGGGGGTGCGGGAGCGGCTGCAGGACGAGATCACCCAGGCGGGCTACACCAGCGTGAGCCCGTCCAACGTCCTCACTGCCTGTGTCCTCGGCGGCATCCTCGTCTTCGTGCTGGTCTCGGCGAGCACCCGCGTCGTTCCGGTGGCCATCTGCTTCGCGGCCATGGCGGCATACGGGCCGTTGGCGCTCGTGCGGATGCGCGCACGGACGCGCCGGGCCCACCTGCGCGACCTCTGGCCCGACGCGGTCGACAACATCACCTCGGCCGTCCGGGCCGGGCTGGCGTTGCCGGAAGCGTTGAGCCAGCTGGCAATTCGTGGTCCGGAGGAGCTTCGACCCGCCTTCGCCTCGTTCGCGGAGGACTACCGTGCCACCGGTCGCTTCCACGACTGCCTCAACCGTCTCAAGGATCGCTTGGCCGACCCGGTCGGTGACCGTCTGATCGAGTCGTTACGCATCGCCCGCGAGGTGGGAGGTTCCGACCTGGGCCGACTGCTGCGAACGCTGTCGACCTTCCTCCGGGAGGACGCCCGCACCCGGGCCGAGCTGGAGACCCGTCAGGGCTGGACCATCAACGCAGCCCGTCTGGCGAGCGCCGCCCCGTGGATCGTCCTCGCCATGCTGTCCTTCCAGCGCGACTCCCTCCAGGCGTTCAGCAGCGCGGCGGGAGCGATCATCCTGGCCATCGGCGCCGGCGTCACGGTGGTGGCCTACCGGCTCATGGTGCGCATCGGCCGGCTGCCGGAGGAAGAGCGGGTGCTGCGATGACGTGGTTCGCCGGGGCCGGCGCCGCGGTCGGCCGGTCCGGTTGGAGCTGGCCGGGCGCGATCCTCGGAGCAGCCGTGGCACTGGGGCTCCTGCTTGCCGTCCTCGGTCTTCCGGCAGCGCGCCGTCACGGACTCAACGAGCGGCTCGAGCCCTATCTCCGCGACACACCCCGTCCGTCCCGGCTGCTGTTCCGCGCCGAAGGCATCTCGATGGCCGGGGTGTCGCGCATCTTCCGGCCCCTGCTCGTCGACCTGGCGCGGGCGGTCGAGCGGCTGCTGGGCGGTGCGAGCTCGGTGCGACGACGGCTGCAGCGAGCCGGTCAGCCCCCCGATGTCGAGCGGTTCCGCGCCGAGCAGGTCATCTGGGGGGCGGTCGCCGGCCTCGTCGGCGTGGTGTTCGGCACGTTGGCCGTTGTCGCTCGCGGGGCCGGTGCGCTGCCCGTGGCGCTCATGGTCGTCAGCCTCACCGGGGCGGGGCTCGTCGGCCGCGACATGTGGCTCACCCGTGCCGCCAACCAGCGCGAACGCCGGATGCTGGCCGAGTTCCCGACGGTCGCGGAGCTACTGGCGCTTGCGGTCAGTGCGGGGGAGGGAGCGACGGGCGCCCTCGACCGGCAGCCGCCTGTCCCACGGAGAGCTGGCGATCGAGCTCGGCGCCTGTCTCGCCGAGGCCCGGGCCGGCGCCAACCTGCCCACCGCCCTGCAGGGGCTGGCGGACCGCACCGGGCTGCAGAGCCTGGCCCGGTTCGTCGACGGCATCGTCGTCGCGGTCGAGCGGGGCACGCCCCTGGCCGAGGTGTTGCGCGCCCAGGCCCAGGACGTGCGTGAGACCGGCCGGCGCGCGGTCATGGAGGAGGGTGGACGCAAAGAGATTGCGATGATGGTGCCCGTTGTCTTCCTCGTCCTGCCGGTGACCGTCCTCTTCGCGATCTTCCCCGGCGTCGCCTTCCTGCGGCTGGCCGTCTGATGCCGCAAAGCGGGTCAAACCGCGCTCTCAGGCCGCCCACCCCCAAGATCGGCCGGGCAAGACGCCTCGGCCGAACGGAAACCATGGCAGGCTTCCCCAAACTTCGGACGATTCACGGCAACCGCACCACCCTCGGATACACCAGAAACCAGGAGCACGACCATGACCCGAGCTGCCGCTCACCTTTACACGACCTTTCACGCCGCCGCCACGATCGTCGACCGTCGGCTCGGGGCGATGCCCGCCCTCCGCGGCCGACGCGACCGGGGTGACGTCCCCGGGTGGGTCCTCATCACGGTGATGACCGCCGGCTTGGTCTCGGCGATCTGGGTGCTCGCCGGGCCCATCCTCACCAAGATGTTCCAGGACTCGCTCAGCAAGGTCACCGGAAAGTGACGTCGGGTGCGTCGTCCTGACGCACCCAGCACCGTGGCTCCGTCCCCCGGCGGGCGCGCGCGTCCGGGTGCCCCGATACGCATATGTCGCCAACCGGCGACAAGACGGGACGACGGGTCGGCGATAGCCGAGTTCGCCATGGTGGCCGGCCTCGTCGTCGTGCTGGGCATGGCCGTCTTCCAGCTCGCCCTCGCGTTGTATGTGCGGAACGCCCTGATCTCCAACGCCTCCGAGGGTGCTCGGCTGGGCGCCCGCGCCGGGTCCTCGCCCGCCGAGGGCGCGAGCCGCACGCGGGACCTCATCGCCCGCGACCTCTCCGCCACCTACGCCCAAGGGGTCACGGCCCGCACCGAGACGACGTCCGCCGGAGTCCTCGTCGTCGTGGTCACCGTCACCGCGCCGGTCCCGGTGATCGGGCTGGTCGGTCCGTCCGGGTCTCTGACCGTGCATGGCCGGGCGTTCCAGGAGGGGCAGTGAGCATCGCGGTTCGGTCGTTGGCCGCAGTGTTCCGCCGTCCTCGGCGTCGCCATGACGAGGGGCGGGCCATCGTCGAGCTCCTCGCCGTCGGCATCCTCGTCCTCGTCCCCGTCGTCTACCTCGTCGTCACCTTGTCCCGCGTCCAGGCGGCCGCGTTCGCGGCGTCCACCGCCTCCCGTGAGGCCGGGCGAGCGTTCACCACCGCACCGACGGAAGGCAGCGCGTATGCCCGCGCCCAGGCCGCGGCGGCCCTCACCTTCGAGGACTTCGACGTCTCTACGAGCGGTGTCGTCGCGGTGCGGTGTGACGGATCCCCGTGCCTGCGGCCCGAGGGGGAGGTGGAGTCGGTGGCGACCGTGACGGTGCGGCTGCCCCTGGTGCCCGACTTCCTCAGCGGTGCCCTGCCGACCGTCGTACCCGTCTCGGCGACCCACATCGCGACCGTCGACCGGTTCCGCGGTCGATGAACTCCACGCTGGTCGCGTTGATCCGATGGCACCGGCGTGACACCGGCCAGGTGAGCATCCTCATCTTCGGCCTCCTCGGCATCGTCCTGCTGCTCGTGCTGGGCGGCGTCGATGTCACCGCCGCCCAGATCGCTCGCACCCGCCTGCTCGACGCCTCCGACTCGGCGGCTCTGGACGCGTCCAACGCTCTCGACGAGGGGGCCGCCTACGCGGGCGGCATCGGCTCATCGGTCGTGGTCAGCAACTCGACCGTCGAGCGGGCCGCGGCGGCGAACCTCTCGCGTCGGCCGCTGCCCTACGGCATCACATCCTGGCGCACGAGTGGGGGAACGGGAACCACCGACGGCCAGACCGCCGTGGTCGTGGTTCAGGGGGTGGCCGACCTGCCCATGAGCGGGGGACTGCTCGCGGCCCTCGGTCGCTCCGTGACCATCACCGTCGAGTCCCGGGCCCGGTCGCCACTGCGCTGACGGTCCGGCCGGTCGGGTCGGGAGTGGCGCGGTCGCGATCCCGCCGTCGAGACTCCCGAACGAGCAGCGTCAGCGACGGACTGCGCTTCGCACATTGGCGATGAGCGGGCTCTCAGGAACCGTTGGGCCGCTGCCGGGGCGCACGCCCTGCGTCTGGCCGCCGGCCGCCTCGGCGAACGCCGGGTTGGCTTCGCGGGCCAGCACCCGCGGCGTCGCGGCCGCCGGGTCCATGGCGGCGCGGGGCGGCTGGCCACCGGAGCCGCCGACGCGGAAGGTGATGAGCCGGCCGAGCAGCTCGAACCAGAACGGCGCCCCGACCATCACCAGCACGGCGGTCAGCGCCCACCCGAACAGGTGCCCGAGCCACCAGCCGGCGCCGCCCGGGACCCCGCCGGCCCAGCCCAGCGGGATGCTGAGCTCGGCCAGCCGGTCGGTCGTGCGGGCCACCTCGGTGAGCGTCTCGACTCCCTTGCCCTGCGCGGCGTTCTGCGCGGCGGCGACGACCGCGGCCCGGGTGACCGACGCGTTCCACAGCCGGCCCACGACGTCGGGCAGCGACGCGTTGACGACCACCGAGAGCATCAGCCCGATGAGGCCGAGCATGAACGTGGCCTGCTTCCGGTAGGTGTCCGACAGCCTCCCCATCGCCTCGTCGAACCACCGCTCCAGCCCGGCCCGCAGCTCCAGCGTGTCGTCACCCGACTCCTGCAGCAGCAGGTCGAGCCGTTCGCGCAGCTCCGGCGGCAGCGTCTCGTCGGTGGACCGCCCGACGGTCGAGGCCAGCTCGAGCGTGGCGTCGGCGAACGACTTCGCCGACAGGTATGCCGGGGCCCGGCCGCCCGAGGCCGTCGTCGCCGCCGCGTAGACCGAGGTCCGCCGCAGCGCAGCAACCGCTGCCGTTGCGGCTGCACCACGTCCGCCGCTGCCGCCGAGCAGGTGGCCGAGCGCCGCCTCGAGGTTCTTGGCCCGCTTGCGCCCGATCCGGTTGACGAGCTCGAGCAGGCTGGACGCCGCGGTCGCCAGGACGAACAGCAGGAGCACCAGCCCGACGGCCGTGTCCAGCGCCTGGGACCCCAACATGCCCCGACCCTAGAGCCCGCGACGGACACCGCCCGGGCGGCGCGGCGACAGGGGCCGAACCCGCGTCGAACCTCAGTCGAGATGACGGAACTGCGGCCAGACCACGTCCCACGGCCGGCGCGCGTCGCGGCATACCGAGATGGGTTGGCCCTGCTCCTCGTTGGCGACCCCGACGCCGTTGTCGAGCCGGCCGACCGTCGTGCACGTCGCGTTGGCCGACGCCACCAGCAGTGCGCCGCGCCCGACGACGACCGCCACAGCCGTCGAGCTCGGCGGCCGGGCCAGGACGAACAGCTCGTTCTGGCCGCTGAGTGGCACGGGCAGCCCGAGGTCGGGCCCGTAGCGCGCGATGGCGCCCGCCTCGCCGTAGTTCGTCGTCACGACGATGGCCGACGGTCGCTCGGCCGGCGGCAGCGCGGCGTACGCGGCGGCGACCTGTTCCACGTAGGCGGGCCAGCCCACCTGGTCGCGCGCCGCCTGGTTGATGCCCGGCACCGGTGTCGACCCGAGCACCGACACCGGCACGAGCGGCAGGCTGATCAGCGCCGACACCACCGCGTTCACCGTCACCGCGCCGACGACGAGCCGGCGCCGCCACGCCACCCCGGACAGCCAGCCGGCCACCGCAACGCAGCCCGCGGCGTAGACGACCGCCAGCAGCCCGAGCGGGTAGTAGACCTGTCCCGCACCGACCAACGACAGCACGACCAGCGCGGCGAACGCCACGGCGAGGAAGCGCACCCGCCGCCACTCCGGCCGACGGACAAGGGCCACGAGCCCCGCCACCCAGATCGGCACGAGCCCCGGTCCGAGGAGCAACAGCAGGAACGGCCCGAGGAGGGCGCGGTTCTGGGGGCCGTTCTTGGCACTCAGCCGCTGACCCATCTCCACCTGAGGGAACCCGTGCGTCGCCTGGTAGACCACCGTCGGCAACGCCAGCACGACAGCGACGCCCAGCCCGCCCAGCACCCACCCCCACGGCAGACGCCGCGGACCCACGGCCGCCAGCCCGATCGCCAGGGAGGCGACGAGCAACGTGATGAGGAGCTTGTTGACCGTCGCCAGGCCGATGACCGCTCCGAATCCCAGCCACCAGCGCGGCTGTTCGCGCAGCACCGCCCGGATCACGCACAGCGTGGCCGCGACCCACGCCAGGTCGTCGAAACCCGTGGTGAACAGCGTGTGTCCGAAGGTCAGGGGAAACGCGGCGAAGGCGAACCCCCACGCGGCGAGCCCCTGCGCGAACCGTCCACCGCCGAGCTCGCGGGCCACCAGGGCGACGAGCACGACCGTCACGACGGCGAAGACCGTCGCGGGCACCCGCACCGCCCACGCCTCGTCGACCAGGGCCGACATCGCCCGCACGAGCAGCGGCGTCAGGGGCGGCTGGTCGACGTAGCCCCACTGCGGCGGCAGCATCCGGAAGTACAGCTCGTCGCGGTGGTAGCCGTACACCGCGCTGGTCGCCGTGAGCGCGACGGCGAGCGCCGCCATGGCCCCGCCGACGGCCCACCAGGCGACCGGCTCCCGTTCCGGCCCGCTCATCGGCCCACCGTAGCGACGCCACCGGGCCCCCGGGGCAGCCCCGGGGCAGCCCCGGGGCAGCCCCAGCAGAGACCCTTCATGGCCTGTACCGTCGTGCGGTGACCGAGCAGAGCCCTCCCGAGCCGGGCCCGCAGCCGACCGTCCGCGACATGCCCGAGCAGCACTGCTACGAGATCTCCGTGGGCGATCGGCCGGCCGGTTTCGTGGCCTACGTCGACCGTCCCGGCGGCGAGGGCGGCGGCCATCGGCGGGTGTTCACGCATACCGAGATCGACCCCGCTTTCGAGGGCCAGGGCCTCGCCGGCGTCCTCGTCCAGGGGGCGCTGGCCGACGTGCGCGCCTCGGGTCGGCGGGTTGTGCCGGTCTGCCCCTACGTCGCCGCCTACGTCAAGCGCCACCCGGACGACGAGGACCTCGTCGACCGGGCCACCCCCGCGATCCTCGCCTCCCTCTGATCACCCACGCCGCCGGTATGCCCGCTGACCCCCGCCACGTCGACGTGCTCGTCGTGGGCGCCGGTGTCGCCGGTGTCGGCGCGGGTTGGCACCTGCTGCACGAGCGGCCGGGCACGACGTTCGCCATCCTCGAGGCCCGTGGCGCCATCGGGGGCACCTGGGACCTGTTCCGCTTCCCCGGGGTGCGCTCCGACTCCGACATGGAGACGCTGAGCTACCCCTTCCGGCCGTGGCGGCGCCCGGAGCGGTTCGGCAGCGGCCCCGCGATCCGCGACTACGTGGAGGAGACGGCGCACGAGACCGGGGTCGCCGAGCGCGTCCGCTTCGGCACGCGCGTCGAGTCGGCGTCGTGGTCGTCGGACGACGCCCGGTGGACCGTCGAGGCGGTCTCGGGGGAGGAGCGCCAGACCTGGACGTGCTCCACCCTCTACGCCTGCACCGGCTACTACGACTACGCGCACGCCTACACGCCTGACTTCCCGGGCCTCCCGGACTTCGAGGGGACGGTGGTGCACCCGCAGTTCTGGCCGCCTGACCTCGATGTCGAGGGGCGGCGCGTCGTCGTCATCGGCAGTGGCGCCACGGCAGTCACGCTGGTGCCGGCCCTCGCCGACGCCGGCGCGCACGTCACCATGCTGCAGCGCTCGCCGAGCTTCGTGACCTCGGTCGGCGGTCCCGACCCGGTGCGGGCGTTGGTCCGCCGGCTGCCCGACCGGCTCGCCGACCCGTTCCTGCGCATCCGCAACGCCGCCGTCACCGTCGGCTTCTACGAGCTGGCCCAGCGGCGACCCGCCATCGCCCGGCGGTTCCTGCGCCGGGGGATGGCCGCCATCGTGGGCGCGGACGCGGTCACCGCCCACTTCACGCCGTCCTACGACCCGTGGGACCAGCGCCTCTGCGTCGCCCCCGACGGCGACTTCCTGCATACCGTCGCCGACGGCCGCGCGCAGGTCGTCACCGACCACGTCCAGCGGTTCGAGCGCACGGGCATCCGCACCGGCTCGGGGCAGCTCCTCGAGGCCGACGTCGTCGTGTCGGCGACCGGGCTCTCGCTGCTGGCGCTCGGCGGCATCGCGCTCGCGGTCGACGGCCGTCCGGTCGAGGTCGGGGAGACTCTGGCCTACCGGGGGGCGATGCTGTCGGGCGTTCCCAACTTCTTCGTCTGCATCGGCTACGTCAACGCGTCGTGGACCCTGCGGGCCGAGGTGACCCACCGGTTCGTATGCCGGGTGCTCGCCCACCTCGAACAGCACGGGTATGCGTCGGCGACGGCCGAGCACCCGCCGGCGCAGGCGACGCATCCGCTGCTGTCGTTGAGCTCGGGCTACGTCACGCGCGGCGCGGACCACTTCCCGAAGCAGGGCGAGCGGGCACCGTGGCGACTGCCGCAGAACTGGTTCGTCGACCGCCGAGCCGTCGCGCGCGCCCGGATCAACGAGGAGCTGACGTTCGTCCCTCGGGCGGGCGTCGTGAGGAGGGCGTCATGACGCGGCTGCGGCGGTTCGACTTCGACGGGGCGACCGCGGTCGTCACCGGCGCGGCCAGCGGCATCGGGGAGGCTCTGGCCCACCTGTTGGCCGAGCGGGGCGCGGACGTGGTGCTGCTCGACCGCGACGCGGAGGGGCTGGCCCGGGTGGCAGGCGCCGTCTCGGCCTTCCATCGCAGCCGGACGGTCGAGGCGCACGTCGTCGACGTGTCCGACGACGCCGCCCTGGAGTCGGTGGCCCACGCCGTGATGGAGGCGCACCCGCACCTCGACCTGCTCGTGAACAACGCGGGCGTGGCGATGGCGGGGCTGTTCGAGCAGATGTCGATCGACGACTTCGAGTGGGTGGTCGGCATCGACTTCCGCGCGCCCATCCGGCTCACCCATCACCTCCTGCCGGCGCTCACGAACCGGCCGGGCGCCCACGTGGTCAACGTGTCGAGCATCTTCGGCATCGTCGCCCCGCCCGGTCAGACGGCCTACAGCGCGAGCAAGTTCGGGCTGCGCGGGTTCAGCGAGGCGTTGCGGTCAGAGCTGCGGCTGCGCGGCGCCGGGGTCACGACGGTGCACCCGGGCGGCATCCGCACGGCCATCGCCCGCAACGCCCGGGCAGCGAGCGGGATGCGGCCGGAGGACCTCGACGCGGGGGTAGAGGCGTTCGAGCGCCTGCTCTCAATCCCGCCGGAACGCGCCGCCGCCCTCATCGTGGCTGCCGTGGAGCGCCGGAAGCCGCGGCTGCTGATCGGCCTGAGCGCCCGCATACCGGCGCTGGCCGCGCGGATCGCCCCCGCCGCCCACGCCCTCGCCTTCCGCCCGATCCTGGCCCGCTCTGTGGAACATCAGGCCCCCCAGGAGGGGACCAAAGTTCCACGCAGAGCCGCGCAGGTCGGGCCACACGGTCGCACCTGACCCGTCCATCCGCGCGACTGGAGGATGGCCCCGACGTCCACGGCGAGCGCGCATGCTGTCGGGACCAGATCGATCCAGAAGCAGCGCACCGTGACCCGGCCCCTCACGAGCGCTGTTCGATCCCGCCGCCCGTCCTTCTGCCGGCTGGCCCACGCCTGGTGACCCACCCGGCCGTCGATCTCGACGACGAGCCCGAACTCCTCGTACTCCACGTCTCGACGTCCACCCGTGTCCGTCGACGCCTGGCGACGGCCGGGCGGGAGCCCGTGTCGGCGCTCGACGTCGCGCACGTATCGGACCTCGGCCGCGCTCTCCGAGCCTTGACCGATGTCAGAAAGGATCTCGAGGAGCAGCCGTCTGTCCGACTGTCGTGGTCGCGACGACAACGTGGCCGCGATCTGGCCCGGACTGGCCAACTGCAGGTCGACCGCCCGCGCGGCGAGGGTGACGGCGCGGTCGATCGACTGGCCACGCGCCAAGTCGAGGACAGTATGCGTCGCTGAGATGCGGTGCGGCCAGGCGTTCGGGTCGACCCGCTCAGCTACCCATCGGCTTCGCGTGACCGCCACACTGTCGGCGTCCCGCACCCGGCGACTGGCCGGCACGACCACCTCGAGGCCTGCCGGCTCTGAACGGACCAACCCCCACGCATACCCGGCGCTGGACTGCACCAGGGCAGCCCCCGGACCTGCCCATAGAACCGCGGCCATCGAGCGGACGTCCCAGTCGACCCGCCCGGGAGTCGTCAGGTATACCCCGGGATGGACGGTGACCCAACGTCCGGCATCCAGGTGACAGGCCACGGCTTTGCGGCTGACTCCACCCTCGACGGCCTGCGCTCGCGTGATCAGGCCGTACTGCCCCGCGACCCGGGCCGCGAGGATCCGGTTCGGCGGGGTCCACACCGAACCAGCCTGATCGTGGCTGGTGGGGACCGTGAGCGTCATCCACAGGGACGGCGCTGAACTACCCTGGATCCTCGTGGCTGTCGACTTTTCCGAGGAGATCAAGACCCTGCGCGCGACGATGGATTCGGTGCGCGACGTCACCGACCTCGACGCCCTGCGCAGCCGGATCACCGACCTCGAGAAGCAGGCCTCGGTGCCCGACCTCTGGGACGACCAGGAGAAGGCGCAGGAGGTCACCTCCTCCCTCTCCCGGGCCGGCGCCGAGCTCGAGCGGGTCGTCGGCATGGACCAGCGCATCGAGGACCTCGAGACGCTCGTCGAGATGGCCACCGAGGACGGGGGGGACGCCGACACCCTGGCCGAGGCGGAGCGCGACCTGGCCCGCCTGAAGGGCGACGTGGGCGAGCTCGAGGTGCGCACCCTGCTCTCGGGTGAGTACGACGAGCGCGAGGCCGTCGTCACGATCCGGTCCGGTGCGGGCGGCGTCGACGCCGCCGACTTCGCCGAGATGCTCATGCGGATGTACCTGCGCTGGGCCGAGCGGCACGGCTACCCGACCAGCGTCCTCGACACGTCATACGCCGAGGAGGCGGGCCTGAAGTCCGCGACCTTCGAGGTCAAGGCGCCGTATGCGTTCGGGCACCTCACCGTCGAGGCCGGGACCCACCGGCTGGTGCGCATCAGCCCCTTCGACAACCAGGGCCGCCGGCAGACGAGCTTCGCCGCGGTCGAGGTCATCCCACTCATCGAGAGCACCGACTCCGTCGAGATCCCCGAGAACGAGATCAAGGTCGACGTCTTCCGTTCGAGCGGCCCCGGCGGCCAGTCGGTCAACACGACGGACTCGGCCGTGCGCATGACGCACATCCCGACCGGCATCGTCGTCTCCATGCAGAACGAGAAGTCGCAGATCCAGAACCGCGCGGCCGCCCTGCGCGTGCTGCAGTCGCGGCTGCTGCTCGTCCGCAAGGCCGAGGAGGACGCGACGAAGAAGGAGATGGCCGGTGACATCAAGGCCAGCTGGGGCGACCAGATGCGCTCCTACGTGCTGCACCCCTACCAGATGGTCAAGGACCTGCGCACCGAGCACGAGGTCGGCAACACGTCCGGGGTCTTCGACGGTGACATCGACGGGTTCATCGAGTCAGGCATCCGCTGGCGGCGCACCGGGGAGAAAGAGGTCGACGCCTGAGCAGCACCCCGACGTCCCGAACGACTGCGCTGCCGCCAAGGGTGACCAAGGTCACGACGGGTCCGTTCCCGTGCTCTCGGGCGTCGAACGCGCTGCGGTCGTCACCGGCGTCCCGGCGGGTAGCCCCCGAGGTCCGTGAGACCAAAACCGAGGCCGGGCAGCGTATGCCCGTGTCCTGGCCCGGCCCTCGCTGAGGCCTGAGACCAGGCCGCGAAGCGCGACACCCTACCCCTCGGTAGGCCCGGATGGAAGAGAATCCGCGTCTCGACCCGCGTCGAGACTGGGCGGTTCACCAGGTCTCAATGTAGTCTCAGTGCATTCGCAAAGACGTCTGCCTCCCGCTCGGTCTCGGCTCTGCGTCGTACCGTGTGCGTCAAAGCCCGACGCGTCGCGGGTGGACAGGCGGACACCGGTTCCGAGCGAGGTAACGACACCTCACCCGGCTCGATGGAGCCATTCCCCGACGATCGCGGACCGGACCCGACCGCAACACCAACCGTGACACAGAGGGACACCGACCGACACCGAGCGACACCGGTCATCACCTACAGACCAGCAGCGAAACGCCAGACGAGCCAGAGAGAGCGGGGATCCCACGGATGTCGGTGGACCAGGGCGTGATGGGGCCCGCCGCGAGCCCCGTGCTGCTGGCCCTGTCCCGTGAGCTGCGAAGCGTCGGTGACGCCTGGCGGATCCCCGCGGTGCGCCGCGGCGCCCTCGGCACGGCGCTCATCATGGGCGGCAGCCTGACGCCGGCGTTCCTCCCCGACGTCAACCCGTTCTCGGAGGTCCCTGTCCTCGGGGCTCTGCAGAGCCAACCCGGCCGCGTCCTCGCGACCGCCGTGCTCATGGTCGGCGTGCTGCTCCTGCTCGACGCCTGGCTCCGGGTCCGTCCGCGGGCCGGGCGCCCCAGTCCCTCTCGCGCCATGCTCTGGCTCTGGTCCGCGCCGATCCTGTTCGCCCCGCCGCTGTTCAGCCGCGACGCCTACAGCTACGCCGGCCAGGGGCGGCTCGTCCACATCGAGCTCGACCCCTACCGCTACGGACCCGCCGGGGTCGCGGAGCAGTACTCCCAGAACGTCGACCCCATGTGGCTCTACACACCGGCGCCCTACGGGCCGTTGATGCTGCAGATCCAGCACCTCATCGTCGACATCGCCGGCCCGGCGCACGCCTATGCCGCGGCCGTCGCCATGCGCATCCCCGCCCTGGTCGGGGTCGTCCTCATCGCCGTGCTGCTGCCCAAGATCGCCGGCCGGCTCGGCTACAGCATGCCCGCGACCACCTGGCTCGCCGTCCTCAACCCCCTCGTGGTCATGCACCTCGTCGGCGGCGCCCACAACGACGCCCTCATGCTCGGCCTCATGGTCGCCGCGGTCTGGCTGGCGCTGGAGCAGCGCACCTGGCTGGCAGTCGTCGTGGTCGCCCTCGCCGGCGGGATCAAGGCTCCGGGGTTCCTCGCCCTGCTGCCCGTCGTGGCCATCGAGGCCCGCCGCCGCAAGGGTGCCGTGCCGTCGATCCGCGAGGTGATCGGTCACCTCTGGCGCTACGGCGCCGGCCTGGCCGCAGCCTTCTGCGCGCTCACCGTCGCCTGTGGCCTCGGCTTCGGCTGGGTCAGCGCGCTCGGCGTGCCCTCGTCGATCCGCTCGATCCTGTCCCCGCCCACGGCACTGGGCATCGGGTTGGAGTACGTCCTCACGTGGCTCCAGGTCCCTGATGTCATCGACACCACGGTCACGGTCGTGCAGGGCATCGGTCTGCTCCTCGGGCTGGCCCTCGCGGCCCGCGTCGCGTGGCGCCTCGGTCCGGTGGCGCCCGTCCGCGCCCTGGCCTGGGTCCTGACGATCATGGTCCTCACGGGGGCGGTCGTGCACCCCTGGTACGTCCTGTGGTGCGGGATCTTCCTCGCCATGACCGAGGGCACCCGGTTCTGGCCGCGCCGCATCATGATCTGGATCACCGCCGGCCTCGTCGTCTACAGCACGGTGGACGCCGCCTTCCGCAACGGCGCCCTGGCCTTCGGGGTCACCGCCGCCCTGGGGCTGGCCTGGGTCGCCCTGGGTCATGACCGCGACCTCGACCGCGAGCAGGACCGGGCCCGGGTCGAGATCCTCGGCCGCTGGACCACGGTCCGCAGCTGGTACGACGTGGCGCTGCAGACCCTCAGCGGCAGCCCGACGCAGTCCTCGGGTGGCCCGGAACGGGAGAGCATCGGGGCCATGGCCGGATCGACGTCCGGAGCCCGCTCGACCGGTCGCCCACGATCGGACGACCCGGAGCGCCGCTCCTCCTGACGGCGGGTCGTGACCTGGCCACGTCTCCACTCTCCTGACATCCAGGGAGCCGGGAACGGCCCGTTCGGACTCTTTATCGTCCCGATGGGGCGGGCCCTGGCCATTTCCCGCTCGAGCCCCGGGGCCGCTGCATACCGTGTCGTATGCCGGGGGAACCGGCGGGTCGGGGTGACGCCACGCCGGAGTCACATCAGTAACACCCGTTTCAGGCCGGGGTTACGTACCCTCGAAGGCGCGACCGGCCCCGTGGGGGCCCGTCACCGGGTCCCCACCGAGAGCCGAAGGCACGCTGACATGATCCTGTTCGACACCGTGACGAAGAAGTACCCGCGCACGACCAGACCCGCCATCGACTCCGTGTCGCTCGAGGTCCTGCGCGGCGAGTTCGTCTTCGTCGTGGGCCAGTCCGGCTCCGGCAAGTCCACGCTCCTGCGCCTCGCCCTGCGCGAGGAGAACGCCACCTCCGGCACCGTGCTCGTCGCCGGCCGCGAGCTGTCGCGGCTGCCCGACCGCAAGGTGCCGCAGCTGCGGCGCGAGATCGGCACGGTCTTCCAGGACTTCCGGCTGCTGCCCAACAAGACCGTCTACCAGAACGTCGCCTTCGCCCTCCAGGTCATCGGCACGTCGCGGTCGGTCGTGCGGCAGACCGTCCCCGAGACGCTGCGCACCGTCGGCCTCGAGGGCAAGGAGAAGCGCCTTCCGCACGAGCTGTCCGGCGGCGAGCAGCAACGGGTCGCCATCGCCCGCGCCATCGTCAACAAGCCCGCCATCCTCCTGGCCGACGAGCCCACCGGTAACCTCGACCCCGGCATCAGCCTCGAGATCGTCGGCCTGCTCGACCGGATCAACCGGTCGGGCACGACGATCGTCATGGCCACGCACGACCTGCACATCGTCAACGCGTTCCGCAAGCGGGTCATCGAGCTGCGCGACGGCTCGATCGTGCGTGACGACGCCGGCGGCGAGTACAACACCGGCGAGATCGTCAAGCCCGACTGGGACACCAACCCGGGCCGCCGCCGCGAGCCGGACCAGGGCGAGGGACACGCACCACGCCCCACCGGCGGTATGCGCGGGGAGGCCGGTGCGGCCACCGGCGGCGGACCCGACTCCGGAGACCTCGTTGCCGCGGGCCCCCAGGAGCCGCGGACCTCGCGCCTGAAGCTGCGGCGCAGCCGCGACGGGCGGTGACGTCGTGAGGCTCGGCTTCCTCCTCGGCGAGATCGGCAACGGCTTGCGCCGCAACGTCTCGATGGTGGTGTCCGTCGTCCTCGTGACGATGATCTCGATGTACCTGCTCGGCCTCGGCCTGCTCGCTCAGCGACAGGTCGACACGATGAAGGACTACTGGTACGACCGGGTCCAGGTGTCGGTCTTCCTGTGCGTCGACAAGTCGCTCTACCCCCACTGCGCCGGTGCGGCGACGACGTCGGCGCAGCGCGACGCGGTCAAGGCGCAGCTCGAGCAGATGAAGCCGCCGGTCAAGGAGGTCTTCTACGAGACCCAGGCCGAGGCGTACCAGCGGTTCAAGGACCAGTTCCGCAACAGCCCGCTCGGTGAGCAGGCCACGGAGCGCGCGTTCGCCGACTCCTTCCGGGTGTCGCTGACCGACGCGAGCAAGTTCGACGTCATCGCCAGCTCGTTCCAGGGCGCACCGGGCGTCGGCAAGGTGCAGGACCAGAAGCAGCTGCTCGACAAGTTCTTCACGTTTATGAACGTCGTCTCGTGGTCGGCCATCGCGCTCGCCGTCCTCATGGTGCTCTGCGCGACCCTGCTCATGGCCACGACGATCCGGCAGACGGCGTTCAGCCGGCGGCGGGAGACCGGGATCATGCGCCTCGTCGGCGCCTCTAACTTCACGATCCAGATGCCGTTCATCATGGAGACGGTCGTCGCCGCCGTCATCGGGGCCGGGCTGGCCATGTCGCTGCTCTGGGCGACCGTGCGCTACGGCATCTCCGGCTACCTCAGCACCGCCCTGGTCGACACAGCGTTCATCGGGGTGCCGGACGTCCTCGCCATCGCCCCGTGGGTCATCGGCGGCGTCGTGGGTCTCGCCATCCTCACCTCCGGCTTCACCCTGCGGCGCTACCTGAGGGTCTAGGGAATCGCTGATCATCGACGGTATCGGGGCGTGGTCGCCTTCGATGGCGGCGGCAGCGGCGTTGAGGGTCTCGGATCGGCGTTTGAGGGTGGTGTTGACTTGTTCTGCGGTCTCGATCCGGCCCTGTGGGGCGGTTTCGGGCAGCCTCGCGCCTGGCCGTCACCCGGTGAGGGCGACGGCGCGGGCCCGCATCAGCCAGTTCGCCGAGGCGAACAGCATGTGTAGGTGGTTGCGGTTCTTGGCCAGGCCCCGGTAGCGGGTCTTGGTGAACCCGAAGTCGCGTTTGACGATCAGGAACGGATGCTCGACCTTCGCCCGCACCGACGCCTTGCGGGACTCGATGTCACGGTCAGGAGCGGCCATCGCCGCGAGCTTTCCCTTACGTGCGGCGACCCGCCACTGGATCCCCGCTAGGTGCTCATCGCCGGCGATCTCGGGACGCTTGTCGACACCCTGATAGCCGGCATCGGCGTAGGCCACCTCGTCATCCTCACGCACCAGACTGGCCGCCTCGTCAAGGTCGTGCACGTTCGCGGCGGTCGCGGTCACCGCGTGCACGTACCCGGTGCCGGCATCAACCCCGATGTGAGCCTTCATCCCGAAGTACCACTGGTTGCCCTTCTTCGTTTGATGCATCTCGAGGTCACGAGTGCCGGAGGCGTTCTTGGTCGAGGACGGCGCGGCGATGATCGTGGCGTCCACGATCGAACCGCCCCGCATGATCCAGCCCTCCTGTTCGAAGATCTCCTGCTGCGCCGCGAACAGCTTCTCGCCCAGCTCATGCTTCTCCAGCAGGTGGCGGAAGTGCAGCAGCGTGGTCGCATCCGGCACCTGCTCTACGGCGAAGTCCAACCCCATGAAGCGGCGCATCGCGTACGAGTCGTAGATCGCCTCCTCCACCCCCTCATCCGAGAGGGAGAACCACACCTGCAACAGATACATCCGCAGCATCGTCTCCACCGGCTTGGGCCTCCTGCCCTTCTTCCCGGTGTAGTAGAACGGCTCGATCAGCCCGACCCACACCACCCACGGGATCGTGGCCTCCATCGTGGTCAGGAACCGCTCACGACGCGACACCCGCCGCCGGTTGCCGTACTCAACATCCGTGAAACTGGGCTGCTCACTACGCACACCTCAACATCTCGCGGTCCACGAAAACGATCCAGGCACCGCCCCGACCACCCCAGAAAATCAGCGTTTCCCTAGCGGCTGACCCAGCGCGACCTTCGGCACCAACTGCCCACCTGCACCAATTGCACTACTGGCGGCACGACCAGACATCAGACGAAGGACGTCCATGACGACGAGGCCCGAGCGCGGTCCGCGGCCCAGGCGGGCGCTGAGCTCCGGCCTGGCCGCGCTCTGTGCGCTGGCGCTCGGAGTCGGCGTCGCGACGCCCTCCAGCGCCGACACCGGTGACGACAAGCGGACCGCCGACCAGCGCGTCAGTGACCTCAAGGCCGCCCTCGAGGACACCTCCGCCGACCTCTCCACGGCCTACCTCCAGCTGCAGGCGACCCGGGCCCAGTTGCCCGCCGCGCAGGCCGCGCTGGCGCAGGCGCTGGCCGGGGAGCAGTCCGCCACGCAGCACAACGACACCGTGGCCGCGCAGCTGGCCGTCGCCAAGGCCGACGAGGCCAGGGCGGTCACCGACCGGGCCGCCAACGCCAAGGAGCTCGCCGACAGCCAGGCCACCCTCGACCGCTTCGCCGCGGACCTGTTCCAGGGCGGCTCCACCGGATCCCAGATGTCCGTGGCCTTCGGCGACGACAGAGCCGACGACTTCGCCACGCGGGTCGTGCTCGCCGACCAGGTCGGGTCCATGGCCGACAGCGCCATCAAGGAGCTGAAGAACGCCCGGGCGGAGGCGACAGCGAAGGGGGCCTACCTCAGAACGGTGCAGGCCGAGGTCACGGCCCTGAAGAAGCAGGCCGAGGACCTTCTGGCCTCCGCGGCCTCGGCGCGAGCGGCCGCGGCCGACGCCAAGCTCCGTCTCGACACCCTGCTCTCCCAGCAGGCCGCGTATGCCGCCCAGGTCGAGTCGAAGCGGGCCGAGGAACAGGCCCGTCTCACCGCTGCGCAAGCCGAGCAGGCCACGCTCCAGGCCACCCTCGAGGCGCAGGCTCGAGGCGCGTCGGCCGCCGAGGCGGCCCGGGCGGCAGCAGCGGCCGCCGCCGGCCGCGCATACACGCCGACCGTCGGCGGCACCGGCTTCCCCACCCCCGCCGCCAGCGGGCCCATCACCTCGCCCTATGGCACGCGCTTCCACCCGATCCTTCTGGTGTGGAAGCTGCACTCCGGCACCGACTTCGGGGTGCCGTGCGGCACCCCGGTCGTGGCTGCGGCCGACGGCACCGTCATCAGCGCGGGCTGGGGCGGCGGCTACGGCAACCGGGTCCTCATCGACCACGGCATCGTCAGCGGCGTCGACCTGGTCACGACCTACAACCACCTGACGTCTGTCGTCGTGACCGGAGGGACCGTCAAGCGGGGGCAGCTCATCGCCTACTCGGGCACCACCGGCTACTCCACCGGCTGCCACCTGCACTTCGAGACGCTGGAGAACGGCCAGTTCGTCGACCCGGTCAAGTGGCTCTGACGCGCCGCCCACGCCGAGCCGCCCTGCCGAGCCGCCCTGCCGAGCCAACCGGGCGCTGACCTGACGCGAGCACCCGGGAACCACTGACGCCGCACCGCCGTCGGAGTGGCGGACGGTACCGTTCCGGGTGAAGGCCCCGGTTAAGACACCGGGCACCGGGCGGGGGACAGCGGCTGGGAGGCAGGTCGATGGCGAAGGAACGCGGTCGCGCGGTGATCACGAGCAACCGCAAGGCGCGACACGACTACCACATCGAAGACACCTTCGAGGCGGGCATCGCGTTGACCGGCACGGAGGTCAAGGCCCTGCGGATGGGGCGGGCCTCTCTCGTCGACGGGTTCGCCCAGTTCACGGGCGACGAGCTCTGGCTCGAAGGGGTGCACATCCCCGAGTACACCCAGGGCACCTGGACCAACCACGCCCCGCGGCGCCGCCGTAAGCTGCTCCTACACCGCGAGGAGCTGGAGAAGATCTCGAGCAAGACCCGTGAGAAGGGCCGCACGATCGTGCCCCTCGCGCTGTACTTCAAGGACGGGCGGGCCAAGGTCGAGATCGCCCTGGCCACCGGCAAACGGGAGTACGACAAGCGCAACTCGCTGCGCGAGCGACAGGACCGGCGCGAGGCCGAGCGGGCCATGAGCACGAGGCAGGAGCGATGAGCCACCCCGCCCGCACGCGCCTGCTGGCGGTGTGGGCGCTGCTCCTCGCGGCACTGTCCTTCGTCGCCCTGCCGGCCACCGCAGCCACTGCAGCCACGGTAAACACGGCCCCTAAGGGCCTCCCAGCCGCCAACGACGCGTACGACCGGATGGCCTCCTACACGGCCGACATCGTCGCCGACCCCGACGGCGGCGCGACGTTCACCGAGACCATCGACTACCGGTTCGGCACGAGCGGGGGCCGCAAGCACGGCATCATCCGCAACATCGTCACCCGGCAGACCGTCGACGGAAGCGATGACAGCTCCTACCGCTACTACGCCCTCGACCTCCAGAGCGTCACGAGCCCCACCGGCGCGTCGACCAAGACGAGCCTCACCGACGGCGCGAACGGTGCCACCCAGATTAAGGTCGGCGACGCCAAGACCTACGTCGACGGGTTCGCCCAGACCTACGTGCTCACCTACCACCTGGCCAACATCGTCAACCCCATCCCGGCGACGGGCGCCACGGGCGCCACGGGCGGCTCGGCCGGCTCCGCCGGCAGCGCCGCGACGGCCGAGCTCTTCTTCAACGTCTTCAAGGGCGACCCGATCCCGAAGGACCAAGTGACGATCACGGTCAAGGGTCCGGCGTCGATCACCCAGGTCAAGTGTGTGCGCGGCAACACCGACCCCGGGGAGCCGTGTGACACGGCGACCGCGGGCGCGACCGCGACCTTCGCCGTCTCGAACCTCCTCGGCAACGAGAACCTCACCATCGACAGCCAGTTCCCGCGCACCGCGTTCAGCGCACTGGCCCCTGACATCCGCACGTCCGGGTCGGCGGTCAGCGCCGGCCAGGCAAAGGTCCTGACCTCGCTCGCCCTGGCCGGGGGCGTCGGGGTGCCGCTCGTCGCCGCCGGCGTCATGGGCGTCCTGGTCTCCAGCCGGGGTCGCGACGAGTGGTACGCCGGGCTGACCCCAGGCCTGAGTCCTGGCCTCCGCGGTGCGACCGGCCCCGATCCGTCTGCGTCCCCTCCCGCCGTGCCACCCGTCGTCAAGGGGCGGCGCCCGGAGATCGCCGTCCAGTTCAACCCGCCACCCGGCGTACAACCCGGGATGGTCGGCACGGTCATCGACGAGTCCGCCGACACCGTCGACGTGTCGGCGACCGTCATGGACCTCGCGGTGCGCGGGTTCCTGCGCATCGAGGAGACGCAGTCCGGGGCCGTCTTCTCGCGCACCGACTGGAACCTCACCCGCCTCCCCACCCCCCCGGGTGAGGCGCTGCGGCGCTACGAGTCCACCGTGCTCGAGGGCATCTTCGAGACCGGTGACCAGGTGGCGCTGTCCGAGCTGAAGTACAAGTTCGCGACCACGCTCCACCGCGCGATCGGCCAGATGTACGACGAGGTCGTGCAGCGCGGGTGGTTCCGCAAGTCGCCCCAGCGGGCCCGGGCCGGCTGGCAGGCCTTGGGGCTGCTGCTCATCGTCGCCGGGGTGGTGACCGGGTTCTTCCTCGGGGCGGCGACCTATGGCATCGACCGCACCGGGGGTTTCGGGATCGGCATCCCGTCCGGCCTCGTCCTCGGTATCGGCCTCGTGGTGGCCGGCCTGATCTTCCGGATCCTCGGCAAGCGGATGGCGGCCAGGACGGCGGAAGGCTCGGCGGTGTATGCGCAGTCGCTCGGCTTCCGTCAGTACCTCGTGACCGCCGAGGCGAGCCAGATCCGGTTCGAGGAGGCCTCGGCGATCTTCAGCCGCTACCTGCCCTACGCCATCGTCTTCGGCGTGGCCGACCGGTGGGCCGGCACGTTCCAGAAGGTCGCCGAGGCGGCCCAGGCGGCGGGCCAGCCGCTCCTGATGCCGGCCTGGTACATCTACAACGGGGCGATGTTCCCCAACTTCACCGGGATCGCCGACGGCGCAGGCAGCTTCGCGTCCAGCGCCGGTGGCACCTTCGCGGCGACCGCCAGCTCCGGGTCGTCCGGCGGCTCCGGGTTCAGCGGCGGCGGTGGCTTCGCCGGCGGCGGGATCGGCGGGTCGAGCAGCGGGTCCTGGTAGCCGGGAGGCCGCCCGGGTATCCCACCCCGCGACCACGCCACACGGACGTCACACCGGCCAGTCAGACTGGCGCGCATGACGGGCCCCGAGACCACGAGAACGGTGGGTGCCTCCGAGGCGCTCGTGGAGGTGCGCGACGCACGCGACCGCCGCCTCCCCGACGGGGCCGATGTCGCCCGGTTCGCCGGTGGGGTCGCCTCCGACCAGCAGCACGCGGCGCTGCGCGCGTCGGTGCGGCAGCTCGGCTCGCTCCTCGGGGAGGCGTTGACCCGGCACGAGGGCCCCGAGCTGCTCGCGCTCGTCGAGAAGGTCCGGGCCGTGGCCCGCGAGCCCGGTGACGAAGCCCTGCACCGCCTGTTGTCGGACGTCGACGACGCCACGGCTGTCGTCCTGGCCCGCGCCTTCACCGCATACTTCCAGCTCGTCAACGTCACCGAGCAGCTGCACCGCTACCAGGAGCTCACCCAGGGGGAGGAGAGCCCGCTCGAGGGCGCCGTTCGCCGCATCGGGGCGGCGCTCGAGGACGGCACCGTCGACCGCCAGCTCGTCGACGAGGTGCTGGCCCGGGTCGAGTACCGCCCGGTCTTCACCGCCCACCCCACCGAGGCCACCCGGCGGACGGTGCTGACCCTGCTGCGCAAGATCGCCGACGTCGTCGACGCCTCCGAGGACCCGCGCCGCCCGACCCGCACCCCCGCAGCGCAGCGGGACCGCAGGCTGGCCGAGCTGGTCGACCTGCTGTGGCAGACCGACGAGCTGCGCATCGTGCGGCCACAGCCAACCGACGAGGCCCGCACCGCCACCTACTACCTGCGCTCGCTCGCCAGCTCGGTCGTCCCCGGACTCCTCCAGGAGCTCGACCGCAGCCTTGCCACCATCAGCATCACGCTGCCGCTGGCGGCCCGGCCCCTCCGGTTCGGCACCTGGGCCGGCGGCGACCGCGACGGCAACCCCAACGTCACCCCCGAGGTCACCCTCGACGTGCTCAGGCTCCAGCATCTCGCCGGGCTCCGGGTGCTCGTCGACCAGGTGGAGGACCTCCTCACCGAGGTCTCCGCCTCCACCCGGGTGGTCCGCGTCACCGACGCGCTCACCGCGAGCCTCGAGGCCGACGCAGCGGCGCTGCCCATCACGTATGCCGCGGTGCGCCGGCTCAACGCGGAGGAGCCCTACCGGCTCAAGCTGTCCTTCGTGCGGGTCCGGCTCCAGCGCACCCGTGACCGGCTCGCCGCCGGCACCGCGCACGAGCCCGGCCGCGACTACCGGCACCTCGACGACCTCCTCGCCGACCTCGCCCTCATGCGCGACTCGATGATCGCCAACGGCGACCAGCTGACCGCCGACGGGGCGATCCTGCGCCTCATCCGCACCACCACCGCCGTTGGGCTCGGCCTGGCGACGCTCGACGTGCGTGAGCACAGCGAGCGCCACCACGCGGCGCTGGCCGCCCTCGTCGACCGGGTGGCCGAGCTGGACCAGCCCTACGCCGACCTCGACCGGCCGGCCCGCATCGCCTACCTGTCCCGCGAGCTCGCCAGCCGGCGTCCGCTCGTGGGCGCCGTCCACGGTGACCTCGGCCCCGAGACGACCCAGATCCTCGACATCTTCGACGCCATCCGGGTCGCGCTGGACACCTACGGCCGCGACGCCGTCGAGACCTACATCGTCTCGATGACCCACGACGTCGACGACCTCTTCGCCGTGGTCGTCCTGGCCCGCGAGGCCGGGCTCGTCGACGCCGGGGGGCCGGACACACCCGCGGTGGCGCGGATCGGGTTCGCCCCACTGTTCGAGACCGTGGCCGAGCTCGAGGCGGCCGGGCCGCTCCTGCAGGCCCTGCTGAGCGACCCGTCCTACCGGCGGGTGGTGGCCGCCCGTGGCGACGTGCAGGAGATCATGCTCGGCTACTCCGACTCGTCCAAGGACGCGGGGATCGCCGCCTCCCAATGGCAGATCCACCGCGCGCAGCGGGCGCTGCGTGACGTCGCCCGCGAGCACGGCGTGGTGCTGCGGCTCTTCCACGGCCGGGGCGGGTCGGTCGGCCGCGGCGGTGGGCCGACGGCGGAGGCCATCCTGTCGCAGCCGGACGGCAGCCTCGACGGCCCGATCAAGATCACCGAGCAGGGCGAGGTCCTCTCCGACAAGTACACGCTGCCCAAGCTCGGTCGGCTCAACCTGGAGAGCGCCCTGGCGGCCGTCGTCGAGGCGTCCATCCTGCACCGCACCCCGCGACTGCCGAGCGAGGTGCTGGTGGAGTGGGACCGCGCCATGGACCTGGTCGCCGCGGCCGGACAGGACGCTTATCGGCGGCTGGTGCGTGACCCCGGGCTGGTGCCCTTCTTCGTGGCCGCGACGCCGGTCGACGAGCTCGGCAAGCTCAATATCGGCTCGCGACCGGCCAAGCGGCCGGGTGGCACCGGCGGGCTCGACGACCTACGGGCCATCCCGTGGGTGTTCGGCTGGACCCAGTCCCGGATCATCCTGCCCGGCTGGTACGGCGTCGGCAGCGGGCTGGCCGCCGCCCGGGAGGACGGTCGCGGCGACACCCTCACGGCGATGTACCGCGAGTGGCCGTTCTTCCGTACCTTCCTCTCCAACGTGCAGATGACCCTGTCGAAGACCGACCTCGACATCGCCGCCCGCTATGTGCGCACCCTGGTGCCCGACGGGTCGGCGGGGCTGTTCGACCTGATCCGGGCGGAGCACGAGCGCACCGTGACCGAGGTGCTCGCCGTCACGGGTCAGGAGTCGCTGCTGGCATCGGCCCCGGTGCTGCGGCGCACGCTGGAGCTGCGCGACTCCTACCTCGCACCGCTGCACGCGCTGCAGTCCAACCTGCTCGCTCGAGTGCGGGCCGTGCCCGACGGCGAGGAGCCCCCTTCCGACCTCCAGCGCGCGCTGTTGCTGACCGTCAACGGCATCGCGGCCGGGCTGCGCAACACCGGCTGACGGTGCGCTGCGGCCCGGCTGTGGGCGCTGGTGCCTAGACTCGCCCGCGATGACCTCCCTCGACACCGGTTCGGCGGCCGACCCCGCCACCGACCACACCGACGAGCTGGCCCGGGCGCAGCGGCATACGGTGCGCACCCTCGTCGTGAGCCAGGCGATCGGGGGCGTCGGGCTCAGCTCGGCCATCGCCGTGGCCGCCCTGCTGGCCAAGGACGTCACCGGATCCGATTCGCTCTCGGGCCTGGCGCAGACCGCCCAGGTGCTCGGCGCCGCCGTCGGCGCCGCCGTCCTTGCGGGCTACATGGCCCACCACGGCCGGCGCCCCGGGCTGAGCATCGGCTACCTCGTCGGCGCCCTGGGGGCCGCCCTTTGCATCGTGGCGGGCACCGTGCGCTCGTTCCCGGTGCTCCTCGTGGGGGCGGTGCTCCTCGGCGCGGTCACCGCGTCGAACCAGCAGACCCGGTATGCCGCCACCGACCTCGCGGTCCCGGCCCGCCGCGGGCGCGACCTGAGCACCGTCGTGTGGTCGACGACCATCGGCTCGGTGCTCGGCCCCAACCTCACCGGTCCTGGAGGAGCCGTTGCCGGCTGGCTGCACGTGCCGACCCGCACCGGTCCGTTCGTCATCAGCGTCGTGACCCTCGTGGCCACGGCCGTGGTCGTGGCCGTGCGGCTACGGCCCGACCCGCTGCTGCTGGCGCGGGAGGCACGGCTGCGCGATCCCGCCGGTGACGGGGCGGTGGAGAAGACGACCGACCTGCGCACCGCGTGGCGGGTCGTGCGGCATACGCCCCTTGTGCTCGCCGCGGCGCTCGGGCTCGGGCTGACCCACGCTGTCATGGTGTCGGTCATGGTCATGACCCCGATCCACATGGACCACGGGGGCGCGAGCCTCGAGGTCATCGGCCTGGTCATCAGTGCCCACGTGCTCGGGATGTATGCGGTGTCGCCGCTGGTCGGCCGCCTCGTCGACCGCTACGGGAGCCCGCCCGTCCTGGGGGTCGGCGGGCTCATCCTGCTGGCTGCGCTCGTCCTCGCGGGCCTGTCGGCGCCCGGGGCGAGCCCGGGTCTCGGCCTCGGGCTGTTCCTGCTCGGCCTCGGTTGGTCGTTCGGCAGCGTCGCCTCGTCGACCCTGCTGACCGCCGCCACGCCGGCGGTGCATCGCCCCCGGGTGCAGGGCCTGGTCGACATGACGACCGGCTTCACCGCCGCCGCGTGCGGTGCGGTCGCCGGCCTCGTCGTCGGCTCGGTCGGCTACTCCTGGCTCAACGTCGGCGCGGCCGTCCTGGCGTTCGGTGTCGTCCTGGTGGCTGTCGCGGCCGGGCGGCGCGCGTCAGAGGCGGACGAGCATCTTGCCGGTGTTGCCGCCGGTCAGGAGTGAGCGGAAGGCCCCGAACGCGTTGTCGATCCCGTCGACCACGGTCTCGCGCCACACGATCCGGCCGTCGCGCAGCCACCCGCCCACCTCCCGCTCGAAGTCGGGCCGCAGGTCGCCGTGGTCCGACACGATGAACCCGCGAAGGGTCAGTCGCTTCCCGACGACCATCGCCAGGTTGCGCGGGGCCACCGGTGGCTCGGTGTCGTTGTACTGCGCGACCGCGCCGCAGAGCGCGGCCCGCCCGTTCTGGCGCAGCACCCCGATCGCCGCCTCGAGGTGGTCGCCGCCGACGTTGTCGAAGTAGACGTCGATGCCGTCGGGCGCGGCCTGACGCAGGCTCGTCCGGATCGGCTGGGCGCGGTAGTCGAGCCCCTGGTCGAAGCGGGCCTCGTCGACCAGCCAGCCGGCCTTCTCCGGCCCACCGGCGCTGCCGACGACGAGGGCGGCGCCCCGGAGGCGGGCGATCTGGCCGACCAGCGACCCCACGGCTCCGGCGGCGGCCGAGACGAACACCCGGTCACCCTCGTGGAAGTCGGCGATCCGCAGCAGCCCGGCGTACGCCGTGAGCCCCGGCATCCCCAGCACCCCCAGGTACGCCTGCGGCGGCACGGGCGCTCCGTCGACCTCGGTGTCGACGACCCGGACGTGGCGGCCCGGGAGGATGGCGTGGGTGCGCCAGCCGAGGTTGTGCAGCACGGTGTCACCGACGGTGACGTCATGCCCGGGACCGTTGGTCGCCGAGCCGTCGACCTGCTCCACGACGCCCACCGCGCCGCCGTCCATCGGGGCGTCCAGCGCGAACGGCGGGACATACGACGTCACGTCGTTCATCCGGCCGCGCATGTAGGGGTCGACGGACAGGAAGGTGTTACGGACGAGCACCTCCCCAGGGCCGGGCTCGGGCAGGGTGACCTCGACGAGGCGGGCGTCCTCGTCGGTCGGCTCACCGTGGGGGCGGCGGACGAGCTGCCATGCACGGGACTCGGACATGAGATCTCCTAGGGGCGTTGCGGTTGCGGGAGGTGCGTTACCAGCCGAAGGTGCCGGGCTCGCCCTTGAACGGGCCGGTGACCCGGGCGGTGATCCAGCCCCCGTAGAACCCGCCCGCCTGCGGCCGCACGACCTCGCCGTCGACGGTGCAGCGGTCCATGGCCCCCGGCATGACCGCGACGTGCTCGCGGAGGGCCTGGAAACCGGGGGAGGGGTCGCGGTAGGTCCAGGCCGCCCGGGCCGCGCGGGCGCCTCCCGCCACGACGTCGAAGTAGGAGGCGTGACCCTTGAACTCGCAGTAGGTGCTGCCGGCGACGGGCACGAGCACGCCATCAGGGAACGCGGCATACGGGAGGTAGTAGGCCGGGGGGTGGCTCGTCTCGAGCACCCGCAGGGACTCGGTGGTGTGGGCGACCACGACGCCGCCGAGGACGAGCTCGACCCGCTCGTCGCTCGGGTCGACGCGTGGTGGTCGGGGGTAGTCCCAGACCGACTCCTGTCCCGGGCCGGTGGGGTCCCGGCTGATGGCTGCCATGGGTGCATCATCCCTCTGCGTCAGGGGAATCGAGTTGGAGGGGTCGGTGTTGACCGGCATACTGAAGGTTCTTGACAACTGCACAGCGTGACGTGGACACCCCTCGTGCCAGCCGGCACGAACCAACGGGGGTGATCGGTTTCGACGGTGGTCCTGTCACCAGGGGAAGCGGGCCGAGGACGCACGGTTATCTCGTTAACGATCCGCGCAAACCAATAGGTGCCAACTCCAAGAGCACCGACCTCGCCCTCGCCGCCTGAGCGAGCGCATAGGTCCGTCAGCCTGAGGTAGTTCTCGACTCAGTGCCTGGCGTCAGCTAGAGAACTTGCTGCGCAGTCATGCCGAGGGGCTGCGTGGGACTCTTACTCGGCTGGGCCTGTCAGGGAACGCGTGCGTGCGAGCCCTGGGGCCGAGAAACTCTATAGCGCACTGCGCCCGGAGAAGTCCTGGTCTCATGTCATCGGACGCGGGTTCGATTCCCGCCACCTCCACTCGACACCGCCTCGTGCGGTGCGGTGGCACGTCACGCCAAGCAGCCTGTCAGTCGACAACGGCCCGGCCCCCCTCAGGGGACCGGGCCGTTGTCGGTGGAGTGTTTCTTGTGCGGTATGCCGCTGGCTCAGTGGGCGTGCTGCGCGCCGCCGTCGGCGGGTGCCGGGGTGTCCGTGGTCTCGGACAGCTGGGCGCGGACAGCGTCCATGTCGAGCGTGCCGACCTGGTCGACGAGCGACTGGAGGGCGTCCTTGGGCAGCGCGCCGGCCTGGCGGAAGACGAGGATGCCGTCGCGAAACGCCATGAGCGTGGGGATTGACGTGATGTTCACGGCCGCCGCCAGGGCCTGCTCGGCCTCGGTGTCCACCTTCGCAAAAACGATGTCGTCGTGGTGCTCGGACACCTCGTCGTAGACAGGTGCGAAGCGCTTGCACGGGCCGCACCACTCGGCCCAGAAGTCGACGAGGACGGTGCCGTTGTCGAGGACGGTCTGCTCGAAGGTCTGCGCGGTCAGCTCAGTTGTCGCCATGTTCGGTGAACGGCGGACCTAACGGTGACATTCCCGGGGCGTTGGGGTGGCCCGGGCCACCGGGGGAGGAGTCGCGATGGCGGGAGCCGTCGAGGGCCCAGGTCACCGTGACCGACGCGGTGACGGTCTGCTCACCCGCCTCGACGGGCATCGGCGACGCGGCCACCGCCATCGCCATCCGCGGTCCGGGCCCCGGCGCCCCTCGGGCGGACCCTTCGATGACGAAGAGCACGGCCCCCAGTGTGGCGTCAGCCAGGGCGGCATACTGCTGCGCCTTGGCCCGGGCGTCGAGGAACGCCGACGACCGCGCCTCGTCCCGCAGTCCGCTGGCGTCGCTGAGGTCGAGCTGGATGGAGTCGACGGAGAGGGCGTTGCCGGCCACCGATGACACGGCGTCGACGACGGCCCCCACCTGGTCGAGCGCCCGGACCACGACCGACAGCCGGTGGTCGGCCTGGTAGCCCACGACCCGCTGACCGTCGCGGTCGAAGCGGGGATGCACACCGGCGCCGGTCGACGCGATGTCCGCGCTATCGACCCCGAGGCGGCGCACGGCCTCGCCGATCGCCTGGACGCGGCCCCCGGCCTCCCGCAGTGCCGAGGAGACGTCGTCGCCGTCACACCTGACCCCGAGGGCGAGTCGGACGACGTCGGGGGTGGCGGTGGCCCGCCCCGTCCCCGTCACCTGGACGATGCGCGGGTCCTTGGGCATGGACGCCACGCTACCGGGCCGGCGTTCGTCCGGTCGGTCACTGGTTGCCGCAACCGGCTGCGACCACCAGCATTCGGTCGTACCGTTGAGCTGTCGAGGGGAATCGTTCGGCTGGCGCCGACGGTCGGCATACGCGGCGGGGGCCGTTGCCGCCGACGCTCGTCCGCGAGCCGTGGCCCGGTGTCGGGGTGGTGGCCGCTCCGCCGGACTTCGACGACCGGGGGGGCCGAGCAGGGCAAGGGGACGCACGTGCGCAGGGTGAGATTGGTCCGGATGGGCGGGGCGACGCCGCGTCCGCAGCGTCCCCAGGGGCCACAGGCGCCACAGGGGCCTGAGGGTTTGCCAGATCCGGTGCGACCAGGACGGCCCCCGGTCAACCGGGCCAGGCTGCTGGGCTCCGTCCTGGTGCCCGTCGTCCTCGCCGCGGCGGCCGGTGCGGCGGTGTTGCCTCGAGCCCAGCCGGCCCGTGACGCCTCGGACCGCCAGGCCGCAGCGGCACTGGCCGGCGCCAACCTGCCCGCGGGCATCGTCGCCGCCCTCAACGAGGCCCCGGCGGAACCCTCGGTGACGCGGACGCGTGCCCTGCCCACCGCGGTGGCGCCACCGTCGACCACAGTCACCATCGAGGCCCTGACCCCGCCTCCAGCGGTCGACGGTGCGGCCGGGCCCCCCACCGGTGAGGTGGTCGACACGGCCGCCGTGCAGGCCGCCACGTCGACGGTCCTGGCGAGCCACGGGGTCGTCGTCACGGACGGGTCCACCGGCATACCCGTCACCGTCCTGGCGGCATATAAAAAGGCGGAGGCCCTGCTGGCCGCGGCCGAGCCCTCCTGCCACCTGTCCTGGTGGGTGCTCGCCGGGATCGGCCGGATCGAGTCGGACCACGCCTCGGGTGGACGGGTCGACGCCGACGGCACCACGCGGGGCCTCATCCTCGGGGTCGTCCTCGACGGCTCCCTGCCCGGCACGTCCGTGGTCACGGACACGGACGGTGGTCAGTGGGACGGTGACGCGACCTATGACCGGGCGGTCGGGCCCATGCAGTTCCTCCCCGGCTCGTGGCGCGCTTGGGGCAAGGACGGCAACGGCGACGGGGTAGCCGACCCCAACAACGTGTTCGACGCCGCGACCGGGGCCGGCTACCTGCTCTGCTCGGCCGGTGACCTCTCCACCCCGGCGAACCTGTCGCGCGCGATCCTCATGTACAACCACTCGGCCAGCTACGTCGCCTCGGTCCTGCAGTGGGGCACTGCCTACCGCGACGGCGCCACGCCCAGCCCCGACTCGGCCGGGTCGGTGCCGGCCACACCCGTGCAGAAGGACACGAGCCCGCCGAGCGTGACGGTGACGACGCCCTCCGCGGCCTCGACCAGCCCGACGACCCGGCCAGGCACCACCTCGGCTCCTGCGCCGGCGACCAGCGCACCGAGCTCGACCAGCCGGTCGCCGAGCACGGCGCCGACCAGCCCGCCGAGGACGACGAGCCCATCACCCTCGACCAGCACGGCGACCCCGGCAAGCACGACGACCACGACGACCACGACGACCACGGCAAGCACGACGACCACGATGACCACGACGACCACGACGACCACGACGTCCACGACGATCACAAGGCCGCCGACCACGACGTCCACGACGCTGGCGACCGCGTCGACCTCGACGCCGACGACCGCGTCGACCACGTCGACCACGTCGACCTCAACGACGGCGCCGTAGGGGGTCGCGGCGCCGGACTGGGAGCGCCTGGGGCGCTGGTAGACTCTGGGTACTCGACTCCGAGGCGCACGGCAGCGCCACGACGCACTCGATGCGGCGTACCGAGGAGCGAGTCACCCCTGATCGCCGAGCATCCGCTCGTCCCGGTCCGTCCGGGGGTGGCCCACCGGTCGGTCATCGTGGCCGTCTCGACGTCACCCCTGAGGCTCGTCTTGCACGGTCACGCTCGCCACGTGGCTCGAGGCGCGTCTGCCCGAGTCACCGTTTCGAGAGAGCTGATCTGTCATGCCCAAGACCCCGTCCTCCGGCGCGCCCAAGAAGGCCCGGTGGTCCACCGCCCAGAAGGCGTCGGCCAAGAAGAAACCCCACCGGGGGGCGAGCGCCTCGCACCCCACGAGCGTGCGCTCGCGGGGCCCGTATGCCGGCGGAAGTGCCCCGGGTCGCGACGAACGGCCCGCGCGCGACGACCGCTACCCCCGCCATGATCGTCCGGACCGCCCGGTGCGCGACGACCGCCCCGTGCGCGACGACCGCTCGGAGCGCAGCATGCGCCCGGTGAGGGACGACCGTCCCGTCCGTCCAGCCCGTGCCGACCGTCCGGCGCGCGACGACCGCTATCCCCGTCGGGACCGTCCCACCAGCCACGACCGACCCGCCCGCTATACCCGGCCCACCCCGCAGGAGCGCCCCATGACCGACGACCGACGACCCTTCCGCGACAGCCGTCCCATCCGTGACGACCGTCCCATCCGTGACGACCGTCCCATCCGTGACGACCGTCCCATCCGTGACGACCGTCCCATCCGTGACGACCGTCCCATCCGTGACGACCGTCCCATCCGTGACGACCGTCCCATCCGTGACGACCGTCCCGCCCGCGACGACCGACCCGTCCGCGACGACCGCGCGCCCCGGCGCGACGCGGCGCCCCGCGGCGCCCACCAGGGCCGCACCGACCGCCCGGTGCGCGACGACCGCCCGAACCGTCCCGACCGCCCCGCCCGCGAGGCGTCGCGTGAGGCCGGCCCGCGCTTCGACCGGAACGACCGTCGCCCCGCGCGGCCGTTCCAGGCGCAGCGCGGCCACCATGTGCCCAGCCACGTCGAGGCCGGCTTCGACCCGGAGGCCGAGCGGCTCGCCGCAGACTCGTGGACCAAGTCCACTCGCGCGAGCGTGAGCGACGGTCCCGTCGAGGTCGCCGCAGACAACGGCTTCACCGCCCTGGGCCTCCCGGAGCGGCTCGTCGAGCGACTGGCGCGGGACGGCATCACCGAGCCCTTCCCGATCCAGACGGCGACGATCCCCGACGCGCTGGCCGGCCGCGACGTGCTCGGCCGGGGTCAGACCGGCTCCGGCAAGACCCTGGCCTTCGGCCTGCCGACGCTCGCCCGGCTCATCGAGGAGGCTCCCCGCTCGGCGCCGCGCCGACCGCGTGCCCTGGTCCTCGTGCCGACCCGCGAGCTGGCGATGCAGGTCTCCGACGCGCTCGAGCCCCTCGTCCACGTCCTCGGCCTGCGCCACAAGCTAGTGGCCGGCGGGCTTAGCTACACGACTCAGATCAACGCGCTCAACCGCGGCGTCGACCTGCTCATCGCGACGCCCGGCCGGCTCAACGACCTCATCGAGCGCGGCGCCGTCGAGCTGCAGGATCTCAAGATCGTCATCCTCGACGAGGCCGACCACATGGCCGAGATGGGCTTCCTGCCCGAGATCACCCAGGTGCTCGACCGGATCCCGGAGGGCGGCCAGCGTCTGCTCTTCTCAGCCACGCTCGACCGCGGGATCGACGGGCTGGTGGCCCGTTACCTGACCGACGCGGTCACCCACTCGACCGACGACGCGACCGCCTCGGTGACGACGATGGCGCACCACGTGCTGCTCATTGACCCGCAGCACAAGAAGGTCATCACCGCCGAGGTCGCCAACCGGCAAGGCCGCACGCTGGTCTTCGTGCGCACCAAGCTCGGCGCCGATCGGGTCGCCGAGCAGCTGCGCGAGCAGGGCGTCATGGCGGCCTCGCTCCACGGCGGCCACAGCCAGGGCCTGCGCAACCGGGTGCTCGGAGGGTTCCGCGACGGAACGCTGCCAGTGCTCGTCGCGACAGATGTCGCGGCCCGTGGCATCCACGTCGACGACGTCTCGGTGGTGCTCCAGGTCGACCCGCCGGCCGACCACAAGGACTACCTGCACCGCTCGGGTCGCACCGCGCGCGCCGGGGAGACCGGCACGGTCGTCACCCTGGCCCTGCCGCACCAACGGCGCACCATGGAGCGTCAGCTACGAGACGCCGGTGTCGACGCGGTCCCGACGCGCGCCGTCCCCGGTGACGACGTCCTGGCGGCCACGGGAGCAAACCCGCCGAGCGGTGTCGCGGTGTCCGAGGACGCCTACCGTCGTCTCGTCGAGGGTGAGCGCCGTCCCCGGCGTGGCCCGGGCGGGTCCGCTGGGCCGGCCGGTCGCGGTGGCTTCGGCGGCCCGGCCGGTGCCCGCGGCCCGCGCAGTGGTCGCGGCGCCGGTCCGCGTCAGGGCGGCCAGGGTGGCGGCGAGCGGCGCCCCCGCAGCGGCTACCAGCACACCACCTGAGGGGGCGTAGTGCCTCTGGCGCGCCGAAGCTCCGTGTGGAGGACTGGGCAACTCGGGGCAGCCGGACTATGAGGAGCGCAGCGCACGGAATCCCGTGCGCTGCGCTCCTGATGTTGGCCGCGACGTGGTCCGGCCCGGTTGTCCTGCCACCGTCAGGTCCCGGTGCGAGAATCGGCGGGTGGCCGACGACCTCCCGAGCTTCCTCGCGGGCCGTCTCCTCGTCGCCGCTCCACAGATCGAGGAGGCGACCTTCCGGCGGTCGGTCGTGCTCCTGCTCCACCACGACGAGGACGGCGCGCAGGGGGTCATCCTCAACCGGCCCATCGACGCCGACATCGACGCGGTGCTGCCCGGGTGGAAATCGGTGGCGACCCGGCCACAGACCATGTTCCAGGGCGGCCCGGTGGAGCTAAACTCCGCCATCGGCGTCGTCACGGTGCCCGGTGACACCCGTGAGCCGCTCGGCGTCAAGCGCCTGTTCGGCGGCCTCGGCCTCGTCGACCTCGACGCCCCGCCCAACCTCGTCGCCCAGGAGGTCGCGGGCATGCGGATCTTCGCCGGGTATGCCGGGTGGTCCGGAGGGCAGCTCGAGCTCGAGATCCGGCGCGGCGACTGGTACGTCGTGGTGAGCGAATCGCGTGACGCATTCAGCGCGGCGCCCGAGAGGCTGTGGTCCGACGTGCTGGCGCGTCAGGCCGACAACCTCAAGCTCGTCGCCGGCTTCCCCGACGACCCCTGCCTGAACTGATGACCGGCCAGCCCTTCCAGCCCTACCGCGAGAGCTGGGTCGACCGACAGATCCGCGAGGCCCAGGAGCGCGGCGAGTTCGACAACCTGCCCGGTGCGGGCCAGCCACTGAAGGACCTCGGCGACCCCAACGACCCCGACTGGTGGGTCAAGCGCTACATCCAGCGCGAGAAGCTCGATGTCAGTGCCGCCCTGCCGACCCCGTTGGCGCTGCGCAAGGAGGCCGCGTCCTTCCCCGAGTCGCTCGCCGATGTCCGCCGGGAGGCCGACGTCCGCGAGATCCTGGAGGACTTCAACCACCGGGTGAAGGTCGACCGGCTCCGCCCCGCGGTCGGCGCCATGCCGCCGCTGATCTCCCGCACCGTCGACGTCGACGAGGTCGTCGAGCAGTGGCGGCAGCTGCGGGCCGACCTCGCTCAGCGCGCGGCGGCCAGCCGCGCCCGGACCGACGCACCGAGTGAGCCCACCCCAGCGGGCCACGCCTGGTGGCGCCCCTGGCGTCACCGTGGTTCTCGGCCTTAACCGACGGACGACCGGGCGCGAGACGTCGGCACTCGCCCGCTGCATACACTTCTCGTATGCCTCTGGACATGCCGCCCGACCCCTTCGAGCCGCAGCCGCAGCCCTCTGGACCCGGCACCTCGACGAGCGTGCTCGAGCGCGAGCAGGTCGACGAGCAGGTCGCCGAGCCGGGTGACCACGAACGGTTCGCCCACTACGTGCGCAAGGAGAAGATCCTCGAAAGCGCCCTGTCCGGCGCGCCCGTCATCGCTTTGTGCGGGAAGGTCTGGGTGCCGGGCCGGGACCCGAACAAGTTCCCGGTCTGCCCCGCGTGCCAAGAGATCTACGACGGCATCCGCAAGCGCGAGGGCAGCGACGACGACACGAAGTAGCCATCAGCCGGCGACCACGACGTAGCCCCAGCCGGGGAGGAAGATCGACTCCCGAGGTCTACGTCGGTGCCGGTGAGCACGTCGACCCCACCGGGGGCAGGCGGGTGCTCGCCGAGCGTGACGGTCACGGCGTCGGGGGAGAGGTTGAAGGCGGCGAGCACGAGGTCGCGGTCCTGCTCCCGGAAGAAGCTGAGCACCGCGGCCTCCTCGCTGTCGGTGATGCGCACCATCCGCCCCCCGGACGCGCCGTTCCACAGCGCCGGGTGCGCCTTCTTCAGGGCGAACTGGGCTCGGTGAAGCTCGCCCTGGGGGTCGTCGCGCCGGACTGCTCGTACTCCGTCCCCTCCCACGCGTTCTTGTCGTGGTTGCTGACGAACGTCATCCGGTAGGCGTCGCGCTGGTAGGCGCGGTCGTTCCAGGCGTAGTAGGCCTTGAGGGCGTCGAGGCCGGCCTTCCCGTGCGCGATGCGGTGCATCGGCTCGTTCCAGCTCCACGCATACGTCGCGTCGAACGCGCGGGTATGCAGGTCGCGCGTCTCCCACTCGGCCAGCAGGAACACCGGCTTGACCTCGTCGAGCTCGCGCCGCACCTGCTCCCAGAAGTCGACGGGCACGAATCGAGCGACGTCACAACGGTATCCGTCGACACCCACCTCTCGGACCCATTGGACCATCGCCGCCGTCATCCACGCGCGCAGCCCCTCCTGCGAGTAGTCGAGGTCGATGATGTCGTCCCAGTCCCACCCACGGCGTCGGCCGGAAGTCGCCTCGCCAGTCGCGGGCGTACCACTCGGGGTGCCACGAGGACGTTGTCCCACGCGGTGTGGCTGGCCACCCAGTCGAGGATGACGTGCAGGCCGAGGTCGTGGGCGGCGTCGACGAAGTGCCGCAGGTCGTCGACCGTGCCGAGCTCCGGGTGACCGCGTAGTAGTCCTTGACCGCGTACGGGCTGCCGAGCACGCCCTTGCGGTTGCGCTCGCCGATGGTGTTGACAGGCATGAGCCAGAGGATGTCGACCCCGAGAGTCTTGAGCCGGGGCAGGTGCGCCTCGGCCGCCCGGAAGGTGCCCTCGGGGGTGAGCTGGCGCTGGTTGATCTGATAGATCGTCGCCGCCCGAGCCCACTCCGGGTGGGTGACCTGCACGTCCGGCGTCGGGCTAGGGGCTGGTGGCGGCGTCGACGGTCACGCCGACGATTCTGGCGGAACATCCGCCGCCGCCGCGAGCAGGGGGGCGGTGCGGTGGTCGATCCGGGTCGCCAGCGAGATGGCCGTCGAGGCCCGCACGACGTGGGCGTCGTCGACGACGAGGTCGATGACCCGCTGCAGGTCGGCGTTGTCGCGGGCGACCATGCGGATCAACAGGTCGCCCGAGCCGGTGATGGTATGCGCCTCGAGCACCTCGGGGATGGCCGTCAGGTGCTCGACGACCGGGCCGTGACCGCGGCCCTGTCGGATCTCCAGGGTGCAGAAGGCGGTCACCGGGTAGCCGAGGGCGGCGGGGTCGAGCTGCGGGGCGAACGACCGGATCACCCCGCGCTCGACCAGCCGGTCGAGCCGGGCCTGCACGGTGCCCCGCGCCACCCCGAGCCGGCGCGACGCACCGAGCACACCTACGCCCGGCTCGTGGGTGAAGAGCCGAATGATCCGGGCGTCGAGAGGGTCGACCGATGCCTCGCTTGGCATGGGCACAGTGTCCACGGGTTGTGCTGGGGGACCAACACCCTGCGGGACGAGCGACGCTTGGTCGACAGTCAACCCGCCCACAACGGGATGCGGAAGAGCACCGTGGTCCCCACCATCCACATCGTGCTGACCCCGAGGATCGCATAAGCCGTGGTCGGCCGAGCCCAAGACAACAGCCAGCCCCCGACGACGAAGACGGGCAGGATGGTCAGGGTGTTGCGGGCCACGGAAAGGTAGTAGGTGCTCGTCACCAGCACGCTCAGCGTGACGAACGTCAGGGTCAGCTCGGGCCAGAGGCGGCGTCGAGCGAGATAGACCAGCAAGCCGATGGCGGCGATGACGGTGACGATGTCGACGACGTGTTGCGCGACTTCTTCTGGTGCCAGGCCTTGCGCGCCGAAAGCCCGATCCACGGTGGTGCCCAACGACGTCCAGGGCCAGGCGAGATGGCGCCCCCATCCCACCGCCTGAGCGCCGAACCAGCCGGACCACTCACCCGTTGCCCACCAGAGGTAGACGGCGTACGCCACCGTACCCAAGGAGCCGACCCCCAGGCCGACGAGCGGCCACGGAGCGAAAGGCTGTGCGTCGCGTCGCCTGCTCACCACGAACATCACGAGGAGTGCGGCGAGGAGGAACAACCCGTTGATCCGAATCAGGGATGCTGCGGCGCACAGCCCACCGGCCAGCCACCATCGGCGCCGACACCCGGCCCACCAGGACGCGGACGCAAAGGCCAGGTAGACGGGTTCCGAGTAGAGCGCGGTCAAGAAGGTGGCCGTCGGCCACGCCATGAGGAGCGTGGCGGCGAACGGACCCGCCCGCCGGCCCCACTGGTCCTCGGCGATCCGGAGGACCAACGTGGTGGCGACGAGACAGCTGATCGAGGTGAGCAGCAGAGCCGCTGCCAGCACCGCAGCATGGTTGAGAGACCCGAGTCCCAGAAGGAGGGCGAGCCCCCGGATGAGCAGGGGATACCCCGGAAAGAACGCCCGGTTCATCGGCGCCCCGTCGGTGTCGTACCCGCTCTCGGCGATCCCGATGAGCCAGCTGGCGTCGTAGTGGTTGGGTAGGTTCGCCCAGCCGGCGACCCCGTCCGCCAGCTGCCCGTGGTCCGGCTTGGCGAACTCGGTGGTCGCAAGCGCAACCCAACGCAGGAGGGTGAACCCGAGCCAGATGCTCCCCGCGAGAACGACGGTCGCCCGCCACGGACGGACCGCGGTGGAGAGCGGGTTGCCCTCGCCCTTCTCCAGACGGCGTTCCAGCACGGTCCATGGTTGCACCCGCCGAGGGTAAACGCGCGAACACGGCGGCAATCGCGCTGTCCGCGACCAACCGCACCCCCGCGATGGGCCAGACCCGCGAGTCCCGTGGCCCGGCGGGCGCGGTTTCGGTCTAACCTGCCTCGATCGGGCGGGTGCACAACTCTGCAGGAGGCGGCCACGGATGAACGACAGGGTTGACGCGGCGAGTCACCAGGATTTCGACGTCGCCGCGCTGTCCGACGACGACTTCGTTGACGTGGCCTACCAGTTGCTGCTGGGCCGGCGACCCGACCCGAGCGGCTTCCAGCAGTGCCGGCGCCGGCTCGCCGAGGGTGTAGCCCGCCAAGCGGTCCTCCAGGAGATCCGCGACTCTGAGGAGTTCCGCTCGATGGCCCGATCGCCGCTCGCGGCGTTGCACGGGGCCCGCATCGCATGGGTCCGCAGCCTGCCCAAGGCGGCCAGCATCCTCGACCTCGGGGGCGCCAGTACCGGCAGTGCCAACGGGGCGATGATCGAGATGCGCTACCCGTACGCGTTCGAGCGGCTGATGATCATCGACCTGCCGCCGGACGAGCGTCACGATCAGTTCCGCAGCGACCGCTTCGCCGACGAGGTGTCCACGGCGCTGGGGCCGGTGCGCTACATCCACGCCTCGATGACCGACCTCTCCGCGATCCCGGACGCTTCCGTCGACCTCGTCAACAGCAGCCAGACGTTCGAGCACATCTACCCGGCCGAGGGGGAGGCCCTGCTGGACGAGGTGCGCCGGGTCCTGCGTCCGACCGGGATCCTGGCGCTCGACACGCCCAACCGCGCCCTGACGGCAATCGAGATGGCCGACCAGGCCGAGGAGTTCATCAACCCCGACCACAAGATCGAGTACACGCACGCCGAGATGCTGCAGCTGTTCGACCGGCACGGGTTCACCGTGACCCGAGCCCAAGGCATCGCGTGGCTGCCCCAGTCGGTCGCGACCGGGGTGTTCGAGCCCGATGAGATCAGTGCCAACGCCGCCCTCCACGACGACATCGAGAACTGCTACCTGTTGGCCTATCTCGTCCGCCCGACCTCCGGGGTCCTCACCCAGGTGCGGCAGCGGGCGGAGTCTGGGCTGGCTCGGCTGAGGCGCGCTCGGGCATAGTGTTCCGTGGTAGACCGCCTGAGGGTGACAAGATGTACACCTTGACCAGCGGTAGCCCCACCGGTTGACTAGACAGAGACCCTCGGGCAGCCTCGCGGCATGACGCAGACAACGGCGGACCGCACCTCGGCCGTGGGCCCCGACGACACCCGCGCGCGCGACGACCTCACCGCGCAGGAGCGCAGCGCCGGCTTCGACGTCGAGCAGCTGAAGCAGCTGGTCGGACTGGTGGCCTACGACGAGGCCCAGGACGTCTTCCCCGTCACCGGCTGGGATGCGATCGTCTTCGTCGTCGGCAACGCCACCCAGACGGCGCACTACTACCAGGCGGCCTGGGGGATGGACCTCGTCGCCTACCGCGGGCCGGAGACCGGCTACCGCGACCACAAGTCCTACGTTCTCGAGTCCGGGTCGATCCGCTTCGTCGTCTGCGGCGCCGTCAACCCCGACAGCCTGCACGCCGACCACCACCGGGTGCACGGCGACGGCGTGGTCGACATCGCGCTCGAGGTGCCCGACGTCGACCGGTGCATCCGCCAGGCCAAGGCGGCCGGGGCCACCGTCCTCGACGAGCCCCACGACGAGACCGACGAGCACGGCACGCTGCGGATGGCGGCCATCGCTACCTACGGCGACACCCGGCATACCCTCGTGCAGCGCGTCGTCGACGGCCACCGCTACGCCGGTCCCTACCGCCCCGGCTTCGAGCCCGCGTCGTCCACCGTCGCGCGCCGCGACGGCCAGCCGAAGCGCCTCTTCCAGGCCCTCGACCACATCGTCGGCAACGTCGAGCTCGGAGCGATGGACGAGTGGGTGGGCTTCTACAACCGTGTCATGGGCTTCGTCAACATGGCCGAGTTCGTCGGCGCGGACATCGCCACCGACTACTCCGCGCTGATGTCGAAGGTCGTCGCCAACGGCAACCACCGGGTCAAGTTCCCGCTCAACGAGCCGGCCGTCGGCAAGCGCAAGAGCCAGATCGACGAGTACCTGGAGTTCTACCGCGGTCCGGGCGCACAGCACCTTGCCGTGGCCACGAACGACATCTGCGCCACCGTTGATGCGTTGCGGGACAACGGGGTCGAGTTCCTCGACACCCCTGACTCCTACTACGAGGACGCGGAGCTGCGGGCGCGGATCGGTGAGGTCCGGGTGCCGATCGCGGCGCTCCAGCGGCGCGGCATCCTCGTCGACCGCGACGAGGACGGCTACCTCCTGCAGATCTTCACCAAGCCGCTCGGTGACCGCCCCACCGTCTTCTTCGAGCTCATCGAGCGACACGGTTCACTGGGCTTCGGCAAGGGCAACTTCAAGGCGCTGTTCGAGGCCATCGAGCGCGAGCAGGAGCGCCGCGGCAACCTGTGACCGGTCTCGCCCCGTGTGGTCGGCCCGTATGCTCGCGGCATGAGCCAGCGCGCCGGGTGGTACGACGACCCGGAGAACTCTGACCACCTCCGCTACTTCGACGGGGTCGTGTGGACCACCAACACTACGCCGAAGGCCCCTCCGGCACCGGCCAACCCGACGACGCCCATCCCGCAGGCGCCGCAGTCACCGCAGGGGGGCGCGCCCGTGTACCCCTCCCAGCAGGATGCGCCGCCTCAGCAGTACGGGCCGCAGTACGGACAGCAGTACGGGCAACAGTACGGAGAGCCGCAGTACGGTCCGCCCCAGCAGTACGGACCTGGGGGGTATGCGTCGGCACCCCCGGCCTACGGGCCGTCGTTGGGCGTCAAGACCACCCCGGACGGGCAGCCGCTCGCCAGCTACGGGCAACGCGTGGGGGCCTACCTGCTCGACGGCATCATCGCCGGGCTCATCTGCCTGGTCGCCGGCGGTTACTGGATCTACCAGTTCGTGCAGTGGTACGCGCGCTACATCAACGACCTGCTGCGGCAGGTCGACGCGGGCGGCACCCCCGCGGTGGACCAGGCGCAGGTCACCAGCCAGGCCACGGGCTACCTGCTGCCCTTCATCATCGTCAGCCTCGTGGTGCAGATCCTCTACCAGGTCGGGTTCCTCACCCGGTTCGGGGCGACGCCGGGAAAGATGATCGTGGGGATCGCCGTCCGGCGGCGCGACCGTCCCGGCCCCCTCGACCTCGTCACGGCGCTCAAGCGGGTCGCACTGTCGGTGGCCGTCGCGCTCGTCGGCTTCGTCCCGGTGGTCGGTGGACTGGGGTCGCTCGCGTCGATCCTCGACCTGCTCTGGCCGCTGTGGGACGACAAGCGGCAGGCGCTGCACGACAAGATCGCGGCGACCAACGTCGTCGTCCAGCCCCGTAAGGGCCGTCGTCCCGACGCGCGCCCGTAGGCGGCGACCGCTGGGCGAGCCCGGTCAACGGGTCGGGACCACCTGGCCGCTGACCTCGGCGACCCCGATCCGGGTGCCGTCCGGTCCGGGCGCCCACGCCGTCATCGTCACGACGTCGCCGTCCTCGAGGTAGGCCCGACTCGACCCGTCGTCGAGGGTGACCGGCCGGGTGCCGTTCAACGTCAGCTCGAGCAGGCTGCCCAGGGAGCCCGGGTCGGCGCCGCTCACCGTCCCGGAGGCGAACAGGTCGCCGTTGCGCAGGGACGCGCCATTGACCGTGAGGTGGGCGAGCAGCTGCTCGGGTGACCAGTACATCGCCCGGAAGTCCGGCCGCGAGACCGCCGAGCCGTTGACGCATACCTCGAGGTGGAGGTCGATCCCCTGCGCACCGACGCCTGTGGGGGTCAGGTAGGGCAGCGGCTGCGGGTCGGTCTGGCCGGGCACCGGGACCCGGGCGGCCTCGAACGCCGCCATCGGGGTGACCCACGCCGAGATGCTCGTCGCGAACGACTTGCCGAGGAAGGGGCCGAGCGGCACGTACTCCCAGGCCTGGATGTCGCGAGCGCTCCAGTCGTTGAGCAGGACGACGCCGAACAGGTGCTCGCCGGCCTCGTCGACCGGCACGGCCGACCCGAGCGTGGTCGCGCCGCCGACGACGAACCCCACCTCGGCCTCGATGTCGAGGCGAACGCTGGGCCCGAAGACGGGGGCGGCGTCGCCTGCCCCCTTGCGCTGCCCGGTGGGGCGCACCACGTCGGTGCCGCTGACGACCACGGTGCCAGCCCGCCCGTGATAGCCGATCGGCAGGTGCTTCCACGCCGCGGGGAGGTCCGGGTGGTCGGGGCGGAAGATCGCGCCGACGTTGCCGGCATGGTGCTCGCTGGCGTAGAAGTCGACGTAGTCGGCCACCTCGAACGGCAGGTGCGGGGCGACGTCGGCGAGCGGGAGGAGGAAGGGTTCCACCGCGTCGCGGTAGGCGTCGTCGGTCAGCACCGTCGTCAGCCACTCCCGTGCGGAGGCCCACGCGTCCGGCCCCAGCGCGAGGAAACGGTTGAGGCCGGCGCATGCCCACACGTCACCCGACTCCATCCCGGCCCGTTCCGCAGCGCCGGCCGCGTCGAGCACGAGGTCGCCGATCCGCACCCCGACACGGGGTGAGCCACCGGTCGGCGAGAAGACGCCGTAGGGGAGGGTCTGCAGCCCGAAGGGATGGTCCGCCGGCACGTCCAGCCATGTCGTCACGGCGCTACGGTAGCGGTATGGCGCACTACCAGCGGGTGGGCAGCGTGCCGCCCAAACGGCATACCCAGCACCGTCGCCCGGCCACGAGGGGACGACAGGGCGAGCTCTACTACGAGGAGCTCATGGGGGAGGAGGGCTTCTCCTCCGACTCCTCGCTGCTCTACCACCGCAACATCCCCTCGACCGTCGCCGCGGTGCGCGAGTGGCCCATCGGTGACCTCTCGACCGCGCCGAACCACCCCCTGCAGCCGCGCCACCTCAAGCTCCACGACCTGTTCGACGCGGCCGCAGTGCGGCGCAGCGACCCCGTGACCGGCCGCCGGCTGGTGCTCGGCAACGGCGACGTGCGCATCTCGTATGCCGTGTCGGCGCAGCCGAGCCCGTGGTACCGCAACGGGATCGGCGACGAGTGCGTCTACGTCGAGCGCGGCCGCGGGCGGGTCGAGACGGTCTTCGGCGCGTTCGAGGTGGGGGAGGGCGACTACGTCATCGTGCCCCGGGCGACGACGCACCGCTGGACTCCGCGACGCTCGACCAAGGACCCGTTGCGCACGTACGCCATCGAGGGCAACTCGCACATCGCGCCGCCGAAGCGCTACCTGAGCAAGTACGGGCAGCTGCTCGAGCACGCGCCCTACTGCGAGCGCGACCTCCGGCTGCCGGACGGCCCGCTGCTCGCCGAGGACGTCGGCGCGTCCGCGGACGAGGAGACCGAGGTGTTCATCAAGCACCGAGGGTCGGGACCCGGGGGCGTCGTCGGCACCGTGCATACCCTGCCGTTCCACCCGCTCGACGTCGTCGGCTGGGACGGCTGCCTCTACCCCTACGTCTTCAACGTGCGCGACTTCGAGCCGATCACGGGGCGGGTGCACCAGCCGCCGCCGGTGCACCAGGTGTTCGAGGGCTGGAACTTCGTCGTCTGCAACTTCGTGCCGCGCAAGGTCGACTACCACCCGCTGTCGATCCCCGTGCCCTACTACCACTCCAACGTCGACAGCGACGAGATCATGTTCTACGTCGAGGGCGACTATGAGGCGCGCAAGGGCTCCGGGATCGGCAAGGGGTCGGTCTCGGTGCACCCCGGCGGGCACCCACACGGTCCACAGCCGGGCGCGACTGAGGGGTCGATCGGCGTGCAGTACTTCGACGAGCTGGCCGTCATGGTCGACACCTTCCGCCCGCTCGAGCTGGGCGAGGCCGGCCGCGCGGTCGACGACGGCGCCTACGCGATGTCGTGGAACCGCGGCTGAGCGGGCTCGTGCTCAAACGGCGAGCCACGATCAACCCGCCAACCCCCACATGTGTCAGGTGTCGTCGCTGAAGGCTGGCGATCAGCGGCAACGACTGACACATGCAGGGGGCCGGGGGGGGTGTTCGGGTGGGGGAGGGCCGGCGTCCCGGCGCCGCAGCCTGTGGATAGCGCCCGGTCAGGCTGGTCGACACGTCCAAGATCACTCTCATGGACGCTTCGGGACGTGGGCAGGGAGAGCCGTTCACCCGGGACGACGCGATCTCGGCCGGGTTGACCGCTCGGCAGCTACGCAGCGCTCGGTTCGTGCGGCTGCACCGCAACGTCTACCTGGCCCGTGAGACCCCGCTGTCCCTGCCGGTACGCGCGCGGGGACTGATGCTGGTCGCGCCGCCCTCCGCGGTGGTGAGCCACCAGAGCGCGGCCGTCCTATGGGGCGGGACCGTGCCCGAGTCGTCGCGGGTCCACGTCACGGTGCCGCGGCGCGAGACGCTGCGGGTTGAGGGCGTGCGCACCCACCAGTCTGACCGTGACCGCGCCTGCACCACGGCCTTCGGGGTGCGCGTGACCACTCCCGAGCAGACGTTCGTCGATCTGGCGTCAACCTTGGACCTCGTCCAGCTGGTCGTTCTCGGCGACCGCTTGGTGCGTCGTGAGCGGACGACCCCGGACCGTCTGGTCCGTGCCACCGATGCCTGGATCGGGCCACACCGTGGCCTCGCATGCCGCGCCGCCGCCCTGGTGCGCTCGGGGGTCGACTCCCCACCGGAAAGCCGGCTGCGGATGCTCGTCGTACTGGCGGGTCTACCAGAGCCGACGGTGAACCACATCCTGCGTGACCCGCATACCGGCGCCTGGCAGCGGCGGTTCGAACTGGCCTACGAAGAGCTGCGCCTGGCCGTGGAGTACGAGGGGCGGCACCACCTGGATGACGAGATCTGGGCCGGCGACATCGACCGCCGTGAGGAGCTGGACCGCCGCACCTGGCGGGTCGTCCAGGTCATCAACAAGGGGCTGTACGAGACGCCGCTACGAACGCTCCAGCGGCTCGACCAGGCGCGGATCGACCGCGGCGCCGCACCCACGAGACGCTTCGCCGACGAGTGGAAGCGCTACTTCCCCGGTCACCAACCCGGGTGACACCACTGCCACATGTGACAAACGTTGTCGCGTGAACGCCGTCGTAGCGACAACGACTGACACATGGAGCGGGAGGGGTTGCGCCGGCGCCACGTCGGTAATGTGCAGCGCGGACCGGGCTGGCGGCACACGATCCCGCCCCGGTCCTCCACCCCGACACAGATGGAGTGACATGACCCCCCGACTCATCGAGTCCGAGACCACCCGCCGGCAGCTGCTGGCCCTCGCCACCGTCGGTGGTGCGGGGGCGCTGAGCGTCGCCGCCGCCGCCCCGGCCAGCGCGGCCGGGAACCGCCCCACCGCGGGCAACCCCGGCGGCACCCGCGACTACACGTTGACCGTGATCGGCACGACCGACCTGCACGGCAACGTCTACAACTGGGACTACTTCAAGAACACCGAGTACGACGACGTCAAGCACAACGACATCGGCATCGCCAAGGCGGCCACGCTCATCAAGGCCGTCCGCGCCGAGCGGGGCAAGGCCAACACGCTCACGCTGGACGCCGGCGACACGATCCAGGGCACGCCCCTGGCCTACTACTTCGCCAAGGTCGAGCCCATCACCAGCGGCTCGCGGCACCCGATGGCCGACGCCATGAACGCGGTCGGCTACGACGCGGCCGCCCTCGGCAACCACGAGTTCAACTACGGCCTCGACCTGCTGCGCACCTTCGAGAGGCAGTGCCAGCACCCGCTGCTCTCCGCCAACACGGTCGGCTGGAAGACCGGCGCCCCACTGTTCCCGCCGTTCACCATCAAGGTGGTCCGCGTCCGCGGGCAGAAGCCCCTGCGGGTCGGCATCCTCGGTCTCGTGACGCCCGGTGTCGCCATCTGGGACAAGGCCAACGTCGAGGGCAAGGCCCGGTTTCCCGGCATCGTCGAGCAGGCCAAGGTCTACGTGCCCCGCCTCAAGGCCGCGGGTGCCGACGTCGTCGTGGTGTCCTGCCACTCCGGAGCCACCACGTCCTCCTCTTACGGCGACGCGCTCCCCTACCCCGAGAACGCCAGCACCCTGCTCGCCCAGCAGGTGCCCGACATCGACGCGATCCTGGTCGGCCACGCCCACGTCGAGGTCAACACGACGGTCACCAACGAGAAGACCGGCCGCAAGGTGCTGCTCGTGGAGCCGCTCTACTGGGGTATGCGGGTGGCCGAGATGACCATCCCGCTCAGCAAGACCCGGGGTCAGTGGGTCGTCGACGACGGTGGGCTCGCCGGCACCCTCTACAACGCCAACACCGTGCCCGAGGACGCCGAGATCGCGGCCCTGATCCGGCCGGCCCACGAGAAGGTCCTCACCTACGTCAACAGCGTGATCGGCACCTCGAAGCAGGCCATGTCCGCGGCGACCTCCCGCTACGAGGACACAGCCGCCATGGACTTCATCAACTATGTCCAGGCCGACGCGGTGAAGAAGGCGCTCGCCGGCACGGCCGACGCGAGCACCCCGGTGCTGTCCATCGCGGCGCCGTTCAACAAGGCGGCGGCGATCCCGGCGGGCGACGTCACGGTGCGCGACGTCGCGGGGCTCTACATCTACGACAACACCCTGCTCGGCATCCGGTTCACCGGGGCGCAGGTCCTGGCCTACCTCGAGTACTCCGCGCGCTACTTCAAGCAGGTCAGCGGCACCGGCCCGTTCGCGGCCGACGCGGTGACCAACGCGGTGACACCGACGGCGCCGAACGGCACCCCGGACTACAACTACGACATCATGGGCGGCCTGGACGCCCGGCTGACCTACGACGTCGACATCGCCCAGCCGGCCGGCTCACGGATCAAGAACCTGGCGTATGCGGGTGCTCCGGTGACGTCGGGCCAGGCGTTCATCATCGCGATCAACAACTACCGGCAGTCCGGTGGCGGTGGCTTCCCCGGCGTCACCGCGGCCCCGGTGGTCTACAACCGGCAGACCGAGATCCGGCAGATGCTCATTGACTGGGTCACCGCCAACAAGGTCATCGACGCGGAGGTGTTCGCCTCGAAGGACTGGCAGCTGGTGTCGAACGGCCAGCCGGTGACGATCACCGGCTGAGCGCCCATGGTCCCCGGCTGACCGGCTGGTCAGTCCCGGACGACCGGGTCGCCGACGAGCTCCGCACCCTCGGTGCGGAGCTCGTCGAGCGTCTGCGCGGTGGTGGACGCCAGCACACCGGCGGTGAGGTGCAGGTGGACCCGGACCTCGAACCCTCGCCGCACCGCGTCCCTGGCCGTCGCTCGCACACAGTGGTCCGTCGCGATCCCCACGACGTCGATCGCGGTGATGCTCCGCTCGGTCAGCCAGTCACCGAGCGGCTGGCCGGTGTCCGGGTCGGGGAAGTGGCCCTCGAACCCGCTGTAGGCGGCCTGGAACCGGCCCTTCCGGAACACCCCGTGGGCCTGGGCCACGGCGGGTCGCACGGCCGGGTGGAAGTCGGCACCGGGCGTTCCCACCCGGCAGTGGGGCGGCCAGGTATCGGCGAAGTCGGGGCGATCGGAGAAGTGCGCTCCGGGTTCCTCGTGCCAGTCGGCGGTGGCGGCGATGGCCGCGTAGTCGTCACCGCGCTCGTCCACGAAGCCGGAGATCAGCCCGGCGACCTCGGCCCCACCAGCGACCGCGAGCGACCCCCCTTCGCAGAAGTCGTTCTGGACGTCGACGACAACCAGGGCCCGACGGGACGCGCTCATCTACTCACGGTAGTCACCGTAGTCACGGTAGACCGGCTACCGGTCGACGACCTCGAAAAGGGTGGGGATCGCGACCTCTCCGCGCTGCAGCCGCAGCGCCTCGGGGGGCAGCTCAGCGCGCGAGGCCGTGTGCCGCGCGCGGGCACCCTCGAGATCGGGCGGGGTGACGACCTCGCCGCCGCGGACCAGGTCGACCATGAGCGCCCGGTCGTCGCCGTCGTCGGTCGGTCGCTCCTCGACGCCGACGACCTCGGCCTCCGCCACCCCCTCGGGCGTGAGTCGGCGCAACGCCCACTTGCGACCGCCCCGGGAGGCCTTGGACTCGCTGCGCTTCTCGACCGGGCGCATCACACCCTCGTCGTCGGAGCGCGAGACCAGCTTGTAGACCATGCCGGCGGTCGGCGCGCCGGACCCGGTGACCAGCTGGGTCCCGACGCCGTAGCCGTCGACCGGCGCAGCCGCGAGCGCCGCGATGGCGTACTCGTCGAGGTCGGAGGTCACGACGATGCGGGTCGTGGTGGCGCCCAGCGAGTCGAGCTGCTCCCGCACCCGCCGCGCCTGGACCAGCAGGTCGCCTGAGTCGAGGCGCACCGCACCGAGCGCCGGTCCGGCGACCTCGACCGCGGTCCGCACGCCCTCGGTCACGTCGTAGGTGTCGACCAGCAGGGTGGTCCCAGGCCCGAGCACGGCGACCTGGGCCGCGAACGCCTCGCGCTCGTCGTCGTGCACGAGGGTGAAGGCGTGCGCGGCCGTGCCCGCTGTGGGCACGCCGTAACGACGGCCGGCCTCGAGGTTGCTCGTCGTCGCAAACCCGGCGATGTATGCCGCTCGAGCGGCGGCGACCGCGGCCTCCTCGTGGGTGCGACGCGACCCCATCTCGATGCACGGTCGGTCGCCCGCCGCGGCGGTCATGCGCGACGCCGCCGAGGCGACCGCGGTGTCGTGGTTGAGGATCGACAACGCGATGGTCTCGAGGACGACCCCTTCGGCGAACGAGGACTCGACGACGACCACCGGCGAGCCGGGGAAGTAGACCTCGCCTTCGGCATACCCGCTGACGTCCCCGGAGAAGCGGTAGGTCGCCAGCCAGTCGCAGGTGGGGTCGTCCACCACCCTCCGGCGGCGGAGCTCCTCGACCTCGGCCGGCCCGAACCGGAAATCCCGTAGCGCGTCGAGGAACCGGCCGGTGCCGGCGACGACGCCGTAGCGACGGCCGTCGGGCAGGCGCCGGGCGAACAGCTCGAAGACGCACCGGCGCTGGGCCGCACCGCTGCGCAGTGAGGCTTCGAGCATCGTCAGCTCGTAGTGGTCGGTGAGCAGGGCGGTACTGGCCACGGGCAACACCCTATGGTGGAGGCCGTGACGGTCCTTGAATCGATCTCAGGGACGATCGCGCCGGCGGCAACGACAGCGCCGACGAAGGAGCGCAGCACCGAGACGGTCGAGGAGCTCGAGCTCGACGTCCCGTGGATCACCCTGGTGTGGAACGACCCGGTGAACCTGATGTCCTACGTGACCTACGTGTTCGAGACCTACTTCGGCTACCCGCGGCCCAAGGCCGAGAAGCTCATGCTCGACGTGCACACCAAGGGCAAGGCGGTCGTCTCCCACGGCAACCGCGAGGAGATGGAGCGCGACACCGAGGCGCTGCACGGGTTCGGCCTGTGGGCGACGTTCGAGAAGGACGCCTGAGGTGGCGCGGGGGTTCAAGCGCAAGGGCCAGCGGTTCGTGGCGGCGTTCGACGAGATGGAGCGGGGCGTCGTCGCCGGTCTCATGGAGCAGACGCGCGAGCTCGTCGCGCCCCCCGAGCGGGAGCGCACGGGCGACGCGTTCGAGGACCTCGTGGCGGGTCTCGGCGTCTCCGTGGCGGCGGACGACCAGGTCGCCGGCCCCAACGAGGTCGGGGGAGCCCGTGACCCGGCGCTCGAACGGCTGCTGCCCACGGCCCACAAGGGCGACGACGAGGTGGCCTCTGAGTTCCGCCGGCTCACGGAGAACGACCTGCGCGATCGCAAGGCGACGACGCTGACGACCGCCATCGACGCCCTGCGCGCCGCCGACGGCGACAGGCTCGAGCTGACGAGGGACCAGGCGCACGCCATGGTCATCGCCCTGACCGACACGCGCCTCGTCCTCGGCGAACGGCTGGGGCTGCGCACCGACGAGGACGCCCTCGAGCTGGACGAGCGGGTCTCCAGCCTGGACGCCGACGACCCCGCCGTCTATGCGGCCTCGTTCTACGACTTCCTCACGTGGATGCAGGAGTCGCTGACGACCGCCCTCATGGGCCGCGGCCTGTTCCGTTGAGGACGTATGCCGGCCGAGCCAGCTGACCTCACCGCCGAGGACGTCGGCGTCATCGTGCGCGAGCACTGGGACGCGGGTGTCGTCACCACGACGTTCGTTCCGCTCGGGGACGACGCGGCCCACTGGGTCTGCGCCGGCAAACACCGGCCGCGGTGGTTCGTCACCGCCGACGAGGTCACCGCCGACGGCCGGCTCGAGGAGCTCCTCGACACGTATGCCGCGGCCCGCGAGCTCGCCACCCTCGGCCACCACGTCGTCGTCCCGACGGTGCCGCCCGGCGGAGGGCAGGGCCTCGAGGCTCCAGTCGGCGTCGTGCACGGCGGCCACCTGCTGACGGTGACCGGCTACCTCGAGGGCGAGTCCGGTCCGGGTGAGTATGCCGATGACAACCAGCGGGCCCTCATCGCCGGCGCGCTGGGGGCGTTGCACGCGGCTGTGCCTCCGGTCCGGGCGCACGTGTGGCTGCCCGGGCCGCCGCTGCGCGCCGAGATGACCGGGCTGCTGGAGGCGTCAGGGACTCCGTGGGCGTCCGGCGCGTTCGGCGACTCGGTGCGAACAGCGTTGCTGCGCAGTGCCTCGACGCTACGGCGGCTCTATGCGCGCTACGACGAGCTCGCCGCCGTCGCCCAGGAACGCCGCGGTGACTGGGTGCTCACGCACGGCCAGCCGCATACGGGGAACGTCCTCTGGCGCCTCGGGGGACCGGTGCTCGTCGACTGGGAGTCCATGCGCGTCGCCCCTCGGGAGCGCGACCTGCGGACGGTGCTGCGGGGAGCCGACGGCGCCGAACCGCTGACGGCCTACACCGCGCACGGTGGGACTCCCGAGCTCGACGGAGACCTCGTCGAGCTGTTCGACCTCGAGGGCTGGCTCGGCGCCGTGGCGCGCGGCGCGCTGCGGTTCGCCGGTGGGCCCGCCGGCCTTGACGACGATCGGGGGCACCCCCCGCCTGCGGGGGACGAGCGCCTGCGGGCGGCGCTGCTGGAGGAGCTGGCGGCGCGCTGATTCCCCCTCCGAGGGGCCGGCTCCTATCCTGCTGCTGTGGCGGACGCTCCGATCGGGATCTTCGACTCCGGGTTCGGCGGTCTGACCGTCGCCCGGGCCGTGCTCGACCAGCTGCCGCACGAGTCGGTCGTCTACTTCGGCGACACTGCGCGGGCCCCCTATGGCCCGCGGCCCTTCGCCGAGACACGGCAGTTCGCCCTGGAGTGCCTGGACCGGCTCGTCGACCACGGCGTGAAGATGCTCGTCATCGCCTGCAACACCGCGAGCGCGGCCGTCCTCCACGACGCGCGGGAACGCTACGACCTCCCGGTCATCGAGGTGATCCGACCGGCGGTGCGGCGCGCCGCGGCCGCCACCCGCACGGGCCGGGTCGGGGTGATCTCGACCCTCGGCACCCACCAGTCGCAGGCTTACGTCGACGCCTTCGCCGCCGCCCCGCAGATCGACGTGGTGAGCCAGCCCTGCCCCCGGTTCGTCGAGTTCGTCGAGGCGGGGGTGACCGGGGGCAAGGAGCTGCTCGACGTGGCTCGCGACTACCTCGAGCCGGTCGTCGCCCGCGACGTCGACACGCTTGTGCTCGGCTGCACCCACTACCCCCTGCTCACGGGGGTCATCTCCTACGTCATGGGCGACGGCGTGACCCTGGTGTCCTCCGCCGAGGAGACGGCCAAGGACGTCTACCGCGTCCTCGCCGACGGTGACCTGTTGCGCCCGGACGGGCTACCGGCACCGACACTGGCCTTCAGCACGACCGGCGACCCCGACGAGTTCCGGCGGCTGGCGCGCCGGTTCCTCGGACCCGAGGTGGAGACGGTGTTCGGCAACCTGGCCGGCCAGCCGACCGTGTCGGCCGCCGCCGGCGCGCCGGTCGGGCTGCGCTCGTGAAGGTCACCATCGTGGGCTGCTCCGGCTCCTTCGCCGGGCCGTCGTCGCCCGCCTCGTGCTACCTCGTGCAGACGGAGCACGAGGGGCGCAGCTGGAACATCCTGCTCGACCTCGGGTCGGGCGCCCTCGGCACGCTGCAGCAGCACCTCGACCCGCGCGACCTCGACGCGGTCTTCCTCAGCCATCTGCACCCCGACCACTGCATCGACCTCTGCGGGCTCTACGTCGTGCAGAGGTACCACCCGGACGGCCCGTCGACGCCGCTGCCGGTCCATGGCCCCGCGGGCACCGAGCGGCGGCTGAGCGAGGCCTACGGGCTGGACGACGAGCACGCGATGGCGTCGGAGTTCGACTTCGCCGACCACGTCGACGGGCAGCCGGTCGTCGTCGGCCCGTTCACCGTCACGCCCTACGCCGTCCACCATCCGATCGCGGCCTACGGCCTGCGGGTGGAGGCCGACGGCCGGGTCCTGGCCTACACCGGAGACACCGACGCGTGCGACGCGTTGACGCCGCTCATGACGGGCGCCGACCTCGTGCTCGCCGACTCGGCGTTCGTGGAGGGCCGGGACGCGTTGCACGGGATCCACATGAACGGGGCCCAGTGCGCCCGGGCCGCGTCCACGGCGGGCGGGGTGAAGCGGCTCATGCTCACGCACATCCCGGCGTGGAACGACCCTCAGGTATGCCGGGCGCAGGCCGCCGAGCACTGGTCCGGCGACGTCGAGCTGGCCCAGCCCGGCGCGGCATACCTCCTCTGACCCGGGCAGAGCACCAGGGCGTCAGGGCTTCGTAAGGGGTCGTGGCGGGGGCTGGGCGGGGGCGCCGACGTAGCCTCGAAGCGTGGTTAGCCTTGCGGCCATGACCGATGACCGCCCCATCACCCGGCACGACGGCCGCGCCTTCGACGAGACCCGCGAGGTACGGATCACCCGCAGCTGGCTCGACCATGCAGAGGGGAGCGTGCTCGTGGAGTTCGGCCGCACCCGCGTCCTCTGCGCCGCCTCCTTCACCCCGGGCGTGCCGCGCTGGCTCAAGGGCAAGGGCACCGGCTGGGTCACCGCCGAGTACGCCATGCTCCCCCGCGCGACCAACACCCGCTCCGACCGCGAGTCGGTCAAGGGCCGCATCGGCGGGCGCACCCACGAGATCTCCCGGCTGGTCGGGCGCTCCCTTCGAGCCGTCATCGATACGAAGGCGTTGGGGGAGAACACGATCGTCCTCGACTGCGATGTGCTCCAAGCCGACGGCGGCACCCGCACGGCCGCCATCACCGGCGCCTACGTCGCCCTGGTCGACGCCGTCGAGGACGCCCGGGCCAAGGGCCTGATCGGCAAGAACGCCCGGCCGCTCACCGGTTCGGTCGCTGCGGTCAGCGTCGGCGTGGTCAAGGGCGCGCCCGTGCTCGACCTCGACTACCCGGAGGACTCCACCGCCGACACCGACATGAACGTCGTGATGACCGGTGACGGCCGGTTCGTCGAGGTGCAGGGCACCGCCGAGGCCGAGCCGTTCGACCGCGAGCTCCTCGGCCGGCTGCTCGACCTCGCCACCAAGGGCTGTGCCGACCTCACGGCCCGCCAGCAGGCGGCGCTCGACGCCGCCGTTCGGGAGCGGTCGTGACCCTGCCGGCCGCCCGGCAAACCCGGCTCGTGCTGGCCACCCGCAACGAGCACAAGGTGCACGAGCTGGGCCAGATCCTCGGCGGGCTCGTCGACGAGCTCGGCCTGGACCTCGTCAGCGCCGCCCAGGTCGGCGGCCCCGAGGTGCCCGAGACCGAGGTGACGTTCGTCGGCAACGCCCGGCTCAAGGCGGTGGCGCTGGCCCGAGCCACGGGTATGCCCGCCGTCGCCGACGACTCCGGCCTGGCGGTCGAGGTGCTCGGCGGTTCTCCTGGGGTCTTCAGTGCGCGATGGTCCGGCACCACCGGCGGTGGCGCGGACCTGCCTCGGGCCGACCGCGACCGAGCCAACGTGCGGCTGCTGCTCGAGCAGGTCGCCGATGTGCCCGACGAGCACCGCGCCGCGGCGTTCGTCTGCGCGGCCGTCCTGGCCCTGCCCGACGGCACCGTCGAGTCCACCGAGGGTCGCGTCCAGGGCACTCTCGGCCGAGATCCGAGGGGCAGCAACGGCTTCGGCTACGACCCGGTCTTCCTCGTCGCGGGGGACACCCGCACCCTGGCCGAGTACACCGACGTCGAGAAGAACGCGATCTCGCACCGCGGGCGGGCGTTCCGTGCGCTCGCACCCATCCTGAGGAGGCACCTGACCGAATGACCGACGTGACCCCACGGCCGAAGCTCTACCCGGAGACCGCGAGCGACCAGCGCACCGGTCCCGGACCCGGACCTGCACCGGCGGACAGCCCGACGTCCCGCCTCGGTGCGGCGGTCGACGGAGTGGTGGCGGGCGGGGTCGCCCTGGGCCTCGCCACCCTGCTGGCGGGCGTCCTGACGTGGGTCGGAGCGGCTGGAGGCACCCCGTCACCCGTGCCGGCGGTCGGCGGGGCGTTCGTCGACCGGACGCCGCCCTGGCTGAAGGACTTCGCGGTCAACGCGTTCGGCACCGACGACAAGCTCGCCCTCTTCACGGGGATGGCCGTCGTCCTTGCTGCGCTGTGCGCCGGGATCGGTCTGCTGTCCCGCACCCGTCGGCTGCTGTCGCTTGTCCTGCTCGCCGTAGTGGGCGCGCTGGGCATGGCGGCGGTGATGTCGCGGCCCAACGCGGGCGCGCCGGACATCCTGCCGACGTTGCTCGGCACCGCGGCCGGCATCGACGTCCTCGTGCGGCTGCGCCGCGACAGTGCGGAGCCCACCGACCCCGGCATCTGGTCGCCGCTGACACGCCGACGCGTCATCGCCGGCGGGGGGGCGGCACTGGCCGCGGTCATCGGCAGCCGCATCTCGGGCGGCGGCAGCGCGGCGCGCGAGTCGCGCGCCGAGGCGGTCATCCCGACCCCCGTCACGAGCGCGACGACCGCGGTGACGGGCACGTCGGTCGACGTGCCCGGGGTGACCCCGTTCGTCGTCCCGAACGACGCGTTCTACCGCATCGACACCGCGCTCGTCGTCCCCCAGCTCGACACCGCGACCTGGTCGCTGCGCGTCTGGGGCGAGGTCGACAAGGAGGTGACCATCGACTGGAAGACCCTGCTCCAGCAGAAGCTCGAGGAGCACATGGTCACCCTCACCTGCGTCTCCAACGAGGTGGGGGGTGACCTCATCGGCAATGCCACCTGGATCGGCTGGCCGGTGCGCAACCTGCTGGCCATGGCCGGGCCCAAGGCCGGCGCCGACATGGTCCTGTCCAGGAGCAGCGACGGGTTCACCGCCGGCACCCCCATCGAGGCGCTCACCGACGACCGCAACGCCCTCATTGCCGTGGCCATGAACGGCCAGGCGCTGCCGTTCGAGCACGGGTTCCCCGCCCGGCTGGTCGTCCCGGGCCTCTACGGCTACGTGTCCGCCACGAAGTGGGTCACCGAGCTGAAGGTCACCCGGTTCTCGGCCGACCAAGGTTATTGGACCCCCCGCGGCTGGTCGGCCAAGGGCCCGATCAAGACCGCCTCGCGCATCGACGTGCCGAAGCCGGGGGCCACGGTCGCGGCCGGCACCGTCGCCATCGCCGGGGTCGCCTGGGCGCAGCACCGGGGCATCAGCACGGTGGAGGTCCAGGTCGACAACGGTGCCTGGCAGGAGGCGACCCTTGCCGGCGAGGCGACAGTCGACGCGTGGCGCCAGTGGGTGCTGCCGTGGGCTGCGACGAGCGGCCGGCACACGGTCCGGGTCCGCGCGACCGACGCCTCGGGTCAGACCCAGCCGCCGCAGGAGGCACCGCCCGCCCCCGACGGGGCGACCGGCTGGCATACCGTGCAGGTCACCGTCTCCTGACCATCGGGCGCCATCGGGCCCGTGTCGGTCTCCCTACACTGGGGGCCACGCGGGAGTGGTGGAACTGGTAGACACGCAGGATTTAGGTTCCTGTGCCTCGGCGTGCGGGTTCGAGTCCCGCCTTCCGCACCAGGCATACGAGACCAGACCGACACCGTGGAGGAGCCGACGTGACCACGACGCTCAAGGCCGGCGACCCGGCACCCGACTTCACGCTGAAGAACGACGCGGGGAAGGACGTGACCCTCTCCGACCTCAGGGGCCAGCGGGTCATCGTCTACTTCTACCCCGCGGCGATGACGCCCGGCTGCACGACGCAGGCGTGCGACTTCAGCGACTCCATCGACGCGCTGCACGCCTCGGGCGTCGAGGTGCTGGGGATCAGCCCGGACAGCCCCGAAAAGCTGGCCCGGTTCCGCGAGCACGACGGGCTGACGATCACGCTGCTGTCCGACCCCGACAAGACGGTGCTGGGGAAGTACGGCGCCTTCGGCGAGAAGAAGCTCTACGGCAAGACGGTGCAGGGCGTCATCCGCTCGACCTTCGTCGTCGACGAGGAGGGCCGCATCGCCGATGCGCGCTACAACGTCAAGGCCACGGGTCACGTCGCCAAGCTGCGCAAGGACCTTGGTCTTTAAGGGGTCTGCTGTGGGTCTGTAGGGTTGTCAGCGACGAAGGGACACCATCCGTGAGTGAGACCGCATCCGCGCCCGCCGCCCCCACGGTCGAGGAGCTCGAAGCCGAGCTGGCCGACCGCCGGGCGCACCTCAGCACGACCATCGACGAGCTCATCACCCGGGTGAGCCCAGCCGAGATCGCTCGCCGCGAGGTGGAGAGCGTCCGCCTGCGGATCATGGCCAAGACCCACACGCCTGACGGTGAGCTGCGGTCCGACCTGGTGGCCGGCGCTCTCGGCGTCCTGTCCGCTGTCCTCATCGGGTCCGGGCTGATCCGTCGCTACCGCGACTGAGCCGCCGCCTTCTCCTGGGTCGGTGCCCGTGACGGCCAACCGCCCCCGCGTCGGCGAGGGCCTGCCCATCCGGATGCTCCACGACCGGGTGCTCGTCTCCCTCGAGCACGAAGGCGGGGAGCGCCGGTCCGGCGGCGGCATCCTCATCCCGGCCACGGCGTCGGTGGGCAAGCGTCTCTCGTGGGCGGCGGTCGTGGCGACCGGCCCGAGCGTGCGACAGGTCGAGATCGGCGACCGCGTGCTGTTCGACCCGGAGGACCGGCACGAGGTCGAGCTGCACTCCAAGGACTTCGTGCTCCTGCGCGAGCGCGACATCCACGCCGTCGCGGCCCAGCGGGTCGAGGAGAACGGCGCGACAGGGCTCTACCTATGACCTCGTCCTCGGCGCGGCCGAGCGTGACGAGCCGGCTGATGCGGTATGCGCCGTCGGTCCGCCGGGCGCACCGCCAGTACGCCAGCGCCGGCACCACGCGGGCGGTCATGGCCCAGCTCGTCGAGCAGCCCACGGCCTACGACCCTCCGCGGCGGATGCCGTCCGGCGTCCGGGTATCGGCCCGTCGTGGTCCGCAGGACTGGCCGGTCTACGACCTCCGGCCGGCTCGGGGGGAGCCGCGCGCCGTCGTCCTGTTCCTGCACGGCGGGGCGTACTTCCGGCAGGTCAAGGCCCAGCACTGGCGGTTCGCCGCGCACCTCGCGTCGACCCTCGACGCCCAGGTCGTGGTCCCCGTCTACCCGCTGGCCCCGACCGCGACGGCCGACGTGGTGGTGCCCGTGGCCGTCGAGCTGGCCACGGAGCTTCTGGGCGCAGAACTCCGGCGCCCGCTCGCCCTCGTCGGCGACTCGGCGGGGGCGGGGATGGCCCTGGCGGTGGCACAGGAGCTACGGCGCGACGGGCGCCCGCCGCCGGTGGGCCTCGGGCTCGTCTCGCCGTGGGTCGACGTGTCGTGCCGTGATCCGGGCCTGGCGGAGCGGGCCGACCGCGATCCGTGGCTCCAGGTGCCGGGCCTCACGGCGGCCGGCGACGCATACCGGGGGTCGCTCGCGGCCGACCACCCCTGGGTGAGCCCCATCGCCGGGTTGCTGACCGGGCTGCCGCCCATGCTCGTGTTCAGCGGCACCGACGACATCCTCAACGTCGACGCCCACCGGCTGGTCGACGCGGTCACCGAGGGGGGCGGGTCGGTCCGGCTGGTCGAGCAGCCCGGCCAGATCCACGACTACGTGCTGCACCCGACCCGGGAGGGCCGGGCCGCCCGCCGTCAGATGACCGAATGGCTCCGGGCCCGGCTGGCCTGACGGTCGCCTGGGGGGGGGGACGGTCGCGATCAGCACGGGGCCGCCCCGCCAAAGGTCACCTCTGGCGCCTGCGGATGCGCCAAAGGTCACCTCTGGCCGTTCTAGACCCCTCCAGGTGACCGAAGTTGACCTGTCGGCGGACGGTGGACGTCCAGAGGTGACCTTTGGCGGCGCCGTCACCTCGGGTGAGCGCTCGGCTCGAACCCGGGGTGCGCCTGGACCCCGGCCACGCGATGCTGAGGTCATGACGGAGACGCCGACGGGTACGCCGACGGAGACCAACGTGCTCGGCGGCGAGCTGGAGCCGTGCGGCACCGACCCGGTGACCGGCTTCTACCGCGACGGTTGCTGCAGCACCGGACCACAGGACCTGGGCAGCCACACCATCTGCGCGGTGGTCACGGCCGAGTTCCTCGAGCACCAGGCGTCGATCGGCAACGACCTGCGCACGGCCCACCCCGAGCTGCGCTTCCCCGGCCTCGAGCCGGGCGACCGGTGGTGCGTCACCGCGCACAACTGGGCGCGGGCGTTCAACGACGGGGTGGCTGCGCCGGTGGTCCTGGCGTCGACCAACGCGGCGGTGCTGAGCATCGTGCCGCTGATGGCGCTGCAGCAGCACGCCGTCGACGTACCGGCCGATCCGAGCTCGCTCGCGCCTTAGGCGGTATGCCCGTCAGCTCCGGTGCGCGTCGAACAGCACGCGCACCCGGCGCCGCGCATACAGCGTCGCGAACCAGGTCGTGGCCAGCAGCACGAGAAAGGCCGGGGAAGCCCGGTCGGCCGTGAGCAGCGCTGTCGCCGCCGTGCCGCAGACCACGGGCACGAGGAACGGCACCGCGTACCAGAGCACGGTGATCGCCACCCCGGAGCCGGGGGAGAAGAGGTTGACCGGGGGCAGCCCCCGGAAGGCGGCCATCATCGGGGCGGCGAGCAGGAGACCCCCGAGCAGCAGCGCCCAGCCGACCCCGAACCACGAGGTGTGCCCTGAGACGGCCGACGCGGCCCCGACGACGAGCACCGTGCCGACGTAGCCGGCGGTCGGGACCACGAGATGGGCGAGCGCCTCGTCGGCCGGCGCCATGCCGAGTAGCGGTGGGGTCCCGGCGTTGTCGCCCTGCAGGCGCAGACCCTCCGACCACGTGCTCACCCCGAGGTAGGCCAGGGCCAGGCCACCGAGGGCGATGATGCTCGGGGTGCCGGGCGCGCTGGCGCGCACGAGGCCGTATGCCGCCGCCGCCGTCAGGACCAGCCCGGTCAGGGCCGCACCCCGGGACCGGATCAGGCCAAGCACGTCGCGAGCGACCATGGTCGGCACGGGCCGGCGACCACGGAGGCGGCGCCGTCGGGCCCGGGTCACGGGGGTGCCCACCTCGAGCCGGGCGGCGCGCAGGTCGCCGGCGAGGACGGCCCCGCCCACGGTCACCGCGCGGGCCGACTGTGTCCGCAGCAGGGTGAGGTGCAGGGCGCGAAGCGAGCGGCGCTGTCGCAGGAACACCTCAGGTCCACGGTCGCCGCTCGGCCAGCTGCGCACCTGTCCGTGCAACCAGCTGCCGGCGACGAGCAGGCCGATCAGACCGCCCGCGACCACACCGGGCACCAGGACGACCGCGCCCGTGACACCGGCGATGGCCAGCCCGGCGCCGATGACGAGCCCGACCAGGACGCCGGCGACGACACAGCCGAGCACCGCGAGGCGCCACCACGGCCGCAGCACCAGCGCCCGGTCCAGAGGGCTGCTGGCCACGGTGTCGAGGTAGGGCAGCCCCGGCACGACCGGTCCGCGCAGGCGTCCTGCCCGGTAGGCGAAGGTCAGCAGCCCGGCGACGGCCGCCACGGCAGCGGCGGCGGCTGTCGGCCCGGTCAGGTGCGCCGCGAGCCACGCCGGGTCGAGCACCCGGAAGAAGGACTGGGCGGCGGGCACGCCGTAGGCGCCGGCCGCGATGACCGCGACGTAGACGGCGTACACAGCGTTGCCGTCACGGCGGCGTTCGTCACCGGCGATGACCTCGCGTGCGTCCCCGAGCGCCTCGCCGTCGGTGCTCATGCGGGCACGACGTCGAGCACCCGGTCGGCGATCTGCGCCGTGAGGTCGGGGTCGTGGCAGGCGACGACCAGTGCGGTGCCGCCCGCCTTCCGCTCCAGCAGCAGGTCGCCGAGCAGCGAGCGCTTCTGGGTGTCCAGCCGCTGCTCCGGTTCGTCGAGCAGCAGGACCCGGGCGGGCCGGCTCAGCACCATGGCCAGATGGAACAGCTGCTGCTGGCCGGACGACAGCTCGTGCGGGAACCGTTCGGCCAGGTGCCCGATCTCGAGGGTCTCGAGGACCGACTCGGCGCGCTCGTCGGAGTCGGCGCCGAGACCCCACGTGGCGCCGACGAGGACGAGGTGGTCGACCAGTGTCAGGTCGCGGTAGGCCGTTGGTGCCCCGATGAGGGCGGCCACGTCACGGCGTACGGCTGGGTTGCGTTCGTCGGCGGGCAGGCCGTCGACCGTGGCCTCGCCGGTCGTCGCGTCCATCGTGCCGGCGAGGATCCGCAGCAGCGTGGTCTTGCCGCTGCCGTTGCCGCCGCGCAGGACGACGCACTCCCCGGGCCGGACCGCGAGGTCGACGGGCCGCAGCAGCACGGTGTCCTCGATCGACCGCGTGACGCCGGCGGCGAGGAGGATAGGAGGCGGGGCGGCTGCTTCCGCCTCGCGGGGTGCTTTCCGACGGGCCACGCGGTCAGTGTTCCATCGGCCGCCATCAGCAACGAAAGGCCCGGGCGGGAAGCCCGGGCCCATCGTGTCGTGCGATCCTGCGAGCGGTGGTGCGCCGCCAGGGATTCGAACCCCGAACCCAGTGATTAAGAGTCACTTGCTCTGCCATTGAGCTAGCGGCGCAGCGAGGGACAAGGTTACTACAGACGGTCGGTCGTCACGAAATGCGTTGGTCTTCGCCCGCGTCGGGGCTCTCGGGGGCCTCCTGGGCATCGTGGGGGTCGCGGAACGTGTGGGACCGCCGGCGGCGGTGCTCGAAGAGCAGCAGGACCACCCCGCCGAGCAGGAGGACGCCCGCGGCGATGAGTCCGGGCAGGTGGTCGGGGTGTCCGAACGTCGTCGGCTGCATCTGCGGGGTCTTGTAGGTCGGTGTGGTGTGCGGCCGCGCGGGCCCGGCGCCGACGGCGACGGTGAAGGTCGACTCGCCCGACACCGGATGTCCGTCCTCACTCGTGACCTGCCAGGCGAGCCGGTATGCGCCGGGGCCGGGGGGGCTCGTGATGTCGGCGACGACGACGGTGCCCTTGACGACCGGGCTGCCCGTCGGCACCGGCTGGCCGTCGCGCGTGAGGACCACCTTCGCAAAGCCGGCGGCGACGGCGTCGTCGAAGGTCAGCTCGACCCGCGCGGGCTCGCGGTCGAGCGTCACCTTGTCGGCCGGGGACACCGAGACGAGGCTCGCGTGCGCCGGCACGATCGCGGCATACGCCGGCAGGGTGGCCGCGCCCGCCGGCCCGGCCGTCGCCACCTGGAGCGTCGCCAGGAGGGCCAAGACGACCGAGCCCAGGAGGACGAGGGCCAGCACCAGGGCGACGACCCGGTTTCGTCGCTCCCTTCCGGTGTACATGCCGAGCATTGTCCTCCAGCCTACGGGTGGTCATGGGCATCGTCACGGCTCGGGTAGCATGGTCCGCCGCAGCACCGCCGCGTGGGAGCTCGTTCCGCGAGCTGTCGTCGTGGTGGTCGTTGCGCTTGGTGGGTGTAGCTCAGCAGGTAGAGCACCTGGTTGTGGTCCAGGGGGTCGCGGGTTCAAGCCCCGTCACTCACCCCGGGCTACCCTGCATGTATCCATGCGGGGTAGCCCGTTCCCGGATGATGCCGTAGGACGTAAGTGGGCAATCTCCGCATTTTCCATGTATCAGCGGACTCACAGGTTCATCGTTGCCAGCATGAACCGTCTACAGCAGGGATCCTCGTCGTCGCCGTCGGTGCAGGCTTGAGCGCATGCGGGTCCGCGCCGACCGTCACTTCCTCGCCGCCCGCCGCCGCCACCCCACTGGGGACCACGTCGGTCAGCGCGTCCACGTCGCCATCCGCGACGCCGTCGTCAGCCAGCAGTTCCCAGAGCGACGTCACAAAGCCGTTCGGCTCGACGTTCACCTGGACGGACAAGGTCGGGGTGACGGTGGGCCAGCCGGCCCCGTTCACGCCTTCCAGCCCCGAGGTGGCGAAGATGATGGACCCGACGTCGAAGAAGTTCGTCGTGGTCGACGTTACCCTCAAGAACGGCGGTGACAAGCCCGTCGACGCCGTGCTGGTCCACCTCCAGGCGACGACCGGGAGTCGCGAATCTAAGGCCCTCTTCGACACTGCGGCCGGGATTGACTTCCCAACCGCGAAGGTGTTGCCAGGTGCTGAGCTGAAGTGGAAGGCGGCGTTCGGTGTCGACGAGGGCGCACCCTTCGTGCTCACCGTGACCAACGGCTTCGGCAACCCCGCCGGCATCTATAGAGGCTGAAAACCCTGCCGGATCATCGACACCCGGTAGAGCTGCTGGCCGCCGAGCTTGGTCTCGGTGCCGGCCCACTCGTGCTCTGGTACCCATGCTGCGCTGGTTCAGCGGGCCAGCCAGACGTCGAACGGCCCGGCGTCGGGAGTCCAACCGGCGAGGGTGCGGCGGAACGGTCCAGCAGGTCAAAGGTACAGGCATGACGTCATCCGGTACCCTGCGGCCGCGTGAGTAGCGAGCTGTCTTCTTACCAGGTGAAGAAGGCTGGGCGGTCTATGCGCAGGGCAATGCGGGGCGATGACGTGACGCCGGAAGAGCTTGACCAAGCGATTGACACAGTTATGCGGTACCGCGCGACGCACCAGCGTCCGCTGGTGACCGCTAACAACGGCCTACGCTCCATGGTCCGGTCCGAGCGCTGCCAGGTTGAGGTCTCCCAGCGGCTCAAGCGCTTTCCCACGATCCTGAACAAACTGGTCCGAGAGCCGACGCTCCCTCTGTCGAGCATGCAGGACATCGCGGGCGTCCGCGCCGTCTTGAACTCCATCGACGAAGTTCGGCGGGTCGAGGCGCGGCTTAAGAGCAACCGGCCGCCCGTGCGCTACAACGACTACATCGGCACTCCACGACAGTCCGGGTACAGGGGCGTCCACGTGGTAGTTGAATACGGCGGCCGTCTAGTCGAGGTGCAGCTTGGAACCCGCGTGATGCACGACTGGGCGGTGACCTCGAACGGCTTTCGGGTCGAGTCGGAGCCAACCTGAAGCAGGACGGGGACCACAAGCTCCAGGCGCTACTGGCCGCTCTTTCGGAGGCCATGGCGATGGAGGAGATCGGAATCACGGTTCCGGATGCCCTGTTGCACCGTCTGTCTACACGAGAGAAGATGCGCTACCGCATCTCTAGAAAGGAACCGCCTCCCATGCACGACACGATCAAGCACTTCCTGTTGGTCTTCGACCACCGGCGAGGCGAGCTGGTCAAGGAGCGCGAGTTCGGATCCGACAGCCGGTCTGCCCTCTCGGCCTACCAGGAACTCGAGCTGCAACACCGGCACGACGATCACATCGACATCGTGCTCATCGGGTCTGACTCGCTCGACACCGTTCGGCTGACCCACGCCAACTACTACGCCGGCACCGCCGCGAAGTCCAAGTATCTAGCCGGCCTCTGACCCAGTAGGACACGACGAAGAGCCCCGCCCACCCGTAACGGTGCGCGGGGCTCGGTCGTGCGTGCTGCGGGTCAGGCGGTGTGTGGCCAGGGCGGGACGTGGTCGGTCTTCTCACCGATGCCTGCTTTGCGAAGAGCAGTGCGATGAGGTCAACCTCGTTGACGACCACCCAGGCGACAAGCTCGCCGTCCCCGACGTACTTGTAGCCACGACCCCCGGTGAGGGTGACGTGGGACGTGGGCTGCGGCATCTTCGTGAGGGTTGGCCTTGCGCCTGGCCTGCGGCGGTGGACCGTTCCCAGGTCGCCGTCTGCCGGGCGTCCGCGCCGTTCGGGGAGTCCCGGTGTCGGGAACGCGACGCCGCGACTCCCGATCGGTCTGACGTCAGCCGACCACGTGGCGAGCGGCGATGGCCTTGGCCGTCGGGCTGTCCGGCCCGGGCTGGGTCACGAACACCGCCTCGCGGTAGTAGCGCAGCTCGGCGATCGACTCCCGGATATCGGCGAGCGCGCGGTGGCCGCCGGACTTCTGCGGTGCGTTGAAGTACGCCCGGGGGTACCACCGCCGGGACAGCTCCTTGATCGAGCTCACGTCGATGATCCGGTAGTGCAGGTAGGCCTCGAGCTCGGCCATGTCGCGGGCGAGGAACCCGCGGTCGGTGCCGACCGTGTTGCCGCCGAGCGGTGCGCGGCGAGGCTCCGGCGCCCACTCGCGGATGTAGGCGAGCACCTGCTCCTGCGCCTGCTCCACGGTCGTGCCGGCGGCGAGCTGGTCGAGCAGGCCCGATCTGGTATGCATGTCGTGGACGAACGGGTCCATCTGCTCTAGCGCCTCGGCCGGGGGCCGGATGACGACGTCGACGCCCTCGCCCAGCTGGTTGAGCTCGAAGTCGGTGACCAGTGCGGCCACCTCGATGAGCGCGTCGCTGGTGAGGGAGAGGCCCGTCATCTCGCAGTCGATCCAGGCGATGCGGTCGCTCTCTGCTCGGGTGGGTCCGCTCACCCCGACACTTTAGGGCGCTCTGACATAGCCTGCCGTTATGTCCCCAGGCATGCCAGGTACCAGCCCCCAGGCATACCCGTCTGCGCCGAACCCGACCGTCCGCCCCCGCCTGCGCTCCGTCGTCATCGGCGGGGTCGTCGCCACGGGGTTCCTGCTCAGTGCAGCCGTGCTGGCGCTGCAGTTCGAGACCGGGCTCGGGGTGCAGGTGACCCTGTTGGCCGCGCTGTTCTCGGCCCTGCCCCTGTTCGTCGTCGTACCGACCTTCCTCTGGCTCGACCGCTACGAGGCCGAGCCCACCCGGCTGCTCGTCCTGGCGTTCGCCTGGGGGGCGGTCTGCGCCCCGGCCGGCGCGCTCATCCTCAACACCAGCTTCGCCGTCGCCATGCGGCTCGCGGGGAGCGAGGACCCGGACGTCCTGACCGCCGTCTTCAGCGCCCCGTTCGTCGAGGAGGGGCTGAAGGGCTTCGGGATCGTCCTCATCATCCTGCTGCGGCGCAAGGAGTTCGACGGGGTCGTCGACGGCATCGTGTATGCCGGGATCGTCGGCGCCGGGTTCGCCTTCAGCGAGAACGTCGTCTATCTCGGCCGCAACTTCGTCGACTACGGCCAGCAGGGGCTCACTGAGCTGTTCATCCTGCGCTGTGTCATGGGGCCGTTCGCGCACCCCCTGTTCACCGCGTGCACGGGGATCGGCCTCGGTCTCGCCGTCAGCGTCGTGCGCTCGGGGTTCACCAGGGCGCTCGTCGTCCTCGGGGGCTACGTGATCGCGGCCCTGCTGCACGGCATCTGGAACCTCTCCGCCGCCACTGGGAACCTCATCGGCGTCTACGTCCTGTTCCAGGTGCCGCTGTTCCTCGCCTTCCTCACGCTCATCGCGGTGCTACGAGCTCGCGAGGCCCGGCTGATCCGGACCTACCTCAGCCAGTACGCCGACGCCGGCTGGCTCAGCCACCAGGAGGTCGCCATGCTCTCGTCCATCCCGGCCCGACGAGCGGCCCGGCTCTGGGCGGCGCAACACGGCGGGCGTACGGCGGTGGCCTCGATGCGCAGCTTCCAGGACGGGGCCAGCGACCTGGCTCTGCTGCGCGCCCGGATGGTGCGGGGCCGGGCCGAGCGCGACGCCGGGCAGCGCGAACGCGTCCTGCTCGAGACCATCGTCGCGCACCGCCGGGCGTTCGTCGGGCACCTGACCTTCTGACGTGGGCCCCGGGAGCATCCCCCTCGGCGACCGTCAACCGCCACCTAGACTTGGCTCCGCCCGCGGCGCGGCCGGCCGTCCTCGGCGCCGCCCTCCGGCTCGCACCGCCCGGCCCTCGTAGCACAACGGATAGTGCAGCGGCCTTCTAATCCGCAGGTTGCAGGTTCGAGTCCTGCCGGGGGCACCACACCGCTCGACGCCGGACTGTCGGTTTGGCGCGGGACCGCCCAGTTGGGAAGATGCGCTCGTGACCGTCACCGCGCCTCCGGCGCCCCCGGCTCCTGGAGCACAGCCGGACCTGCTCCCGGCGGTGACGTCACTGCGTGACGAGGTCGCCACCACGACCCTGCCCTTGGACCTGCCCGGCGTCCACGGGGCCCAGGCGGGCCGGATCGAGCTGCTGCGACAGCTCGACGACTACATCCTGCCGCGCCTGTCGTCCCTCGACGCGCCCCTGCTGGCGGTGGTCGGAGGCTCCACGGGGTCAGGCAAGTCCACCCTCGTCAACTCCCTCGTCGGGGCCGTTGTCAGCGCGCCCGGCGTCCTGCGACCCACGACGCGGTCGCCCGTCCTGGTCCACCACCCCGACGACGAGCGCTGGTTCACCCCCGCGCGCATCCTGCCCGACCTCGCCCGGTCCAGCGGCGGCGACGCTGTGGCCGGCGCGGCCACCGTGCAGCTCACCGGGTCGCGGGCCATGTCGCCGGGGCTGGCCCTGCTCGACGCCCCGGACATCGACTCGGTCGTGAAGGAGAACCGGCAGCTGGCCCGCCAGCTGCTCGGCGCCGCCGACCTCTGGCTGTTCGTGACCACGGCCGCCCGCTACGCCGACGCCGTGCCGTGGGAGCTGCTGCGTCAGGCGGCGCAGCGCGGCACGGCGGTCGCCGTCGTGCTCAACCGGGTCCCGAAGGAGGCCGTCCCCGTCATCCGCGAACACCTCGGGTCGATGCTCAAGGAGCAGGGTCTCGGAGCGGCACCGATCTTCACGGTGGCCGAGAGCGTGCTCGACGCCGACGGCATACTGCCCAAGAACGAGACCGCCCGCCTGCAGTCGTGGCTCTCGGCGCTGGCCAAGGACGCTCGGGCCCGGGCCCTCGTCGTCCGCCAGACCCTCACCGGCGCCCTCGACTCCCTCGACCCGCGGATCCAGGCCCTGGTCGACGCCTCCAAGGCGCAGGTCGCCGCCCGCGGCGAGCTCGAGAAGGCCACGCGCGCGGCGTACGCCGACGCCCTGGACGGCGTCGGGGCCGGGATGACCGACGGCTCGCTCCTGCGCGGTGAGGTGCTGGCGCGCTGGCAGGAGTTCGTCGGCACCGGAGAGTTCTTCCGCCAGGTCGAGTCGACCGTGTCGAAGATCCGCGACCGCATCGTCGCCGGCATCAAGGGCGAGCCCGCATCGGCCCATCTCGACGAGGCCCTGCACAGCGGGGTGGCCGAGCTGGTCCGGGCCGAGGGGCAGGGCGCCGCCACCTTGACCTCGCGGTCGTGGCGGGCCCTGGCCGGCGGCGCGTCGATGCTGCAGGCCCACCCCGAGCTGACCCGCGTCTCACCCGAGTTCGAACGGTCCGTCGCCGACCTCGTGCACGACTGGCAGGGCGACGTCCTCGACCTCGTACGCAACGAGGGCAAGGACCGCCGCACGACCGCCAAGGTCACCGCGTACGGCGTCAACGCGGTGGGCACCGTGCTCATGCTCGTGACCTTCGCCTACACCGGTGGCCTCACCGGCGCCGAGGTCGGGATCGCCGGTGGCACAGCGGTGCTGGGCCAGAAGCTCCTCGAGGCGATCTTCGGTGACCAGGCGGTGCGCACCATGGCCGCCATGGCCAAGGAGGCGCTGCTCGATCGGGTCGAGGAGGCGTATGCCCGTGAGCGGGCGCGCTTCACCAGTGCCGTCGAGTCGGTGCCGCTGCGCGACGACCAGGCCCGCACGCTGTCCGCTGCGGCCGCCGCGGTGCGGGCGGCTCGATGAGCCCGTTGCTCATGGGCCGCCGGAAGGTGACGGCACCGGCCGACGATGTCGTGCGCACCCAGGCCCTAGCCCTCGACGACGCCTGCGACACCGGCGGCGCCCAGCTGGACGACGAGGCCGTCGCGGCGGCCCGCCAGGTCGTCGCCAAGGTGGGGGAGCGCAGCGCCTTGGCCGGCGACCACACGGTCATCGCCCTGGCTGGCGCCACGGGCAGCGGCAAGTCGTCGCTCTTCAACGCCCTCACCGGCGCCGACCTCGCCGAGATCGGTGCTCGCCGGCCGACGACGTCCACCCCGACCGCTGGGGTGTGGGGTCCGGTGTCCGCGGGCGCGTTGCTCGACTGGCTGAGCGTGCCGAGCCGGCATACCGTTTCCGGCTCGACGACCGGGTCGACGGCCGGGTCGACGGCCGGGTCGCCGGCCGCGGGGGTCCAGCCCGCGGGCTCCCTGGACGGGCTCGTGCTGCTCGACCTGCCCGACTTCGACTCCCGGGAGGCCGCCCACCGGGCCGAGGCCGAACGGGTCCTGGGCCTGTGCGACGTGTTCGTGTGGGTCACCGACCCGCAGAAGTACGCCGACGCGTTGTTCCACGACGACTACGTGCGGCGGCTCGCCGGGCATGCGTCGGTGATGTTCGTGGTGCTCAACCAGGTCGACCGGCTGGCTCCCGACGCGGTCAAGGCGTGCCGCGCGGACCTGCGCCGGATCCTCGCCGATGACGGGGTCGAGGGTGTGCAGGTGCTGACGACCTCGGTGCGCACGGGCGCCGGCCTGCCCGAGCTGCGGCAGCGCCTGGCCAACGCCGTGGCCGGCCACGAAGCCGCCCGGCACCGGCTGTCGGCCGACCTCACCGCCAGTGCGAACCGGCTGCGCCGGGACGTCGCCGACGCCGAGCCGACCGTCGGCGACCGGGCCGACGACCGGCTCGTCGACGCGCTGTCGCGGGCCTCCGGCGTACCTGTCGTCCTCGCCGCCGTCGACGAGGACTACCGCCGGGAGGCACTGGGCCGCACTGGCTGGATCTTCACCCGGTGGGGTCGCAAGCTGCGTCCAGACCCGCTGCGCCGACTGCGGCTCGACCGGGTGCCCTCGCAGGTCCTCGAGGAGGTCAACCCGCTCGACGTCCGCGAGATCGTCGGCCGGTCGTCGATCCCGGCCCCGTCCGCGTCGGCACGCTCGGCCGTCAAGCTCGCTGCGCTCCAGCTGACCGAGCGAGCGTCCGACGGGCTCCCGGTGCTGTGGGCGGAGGCGGTGTCCGACGCCGTCGCTCCGACGGACGACCGGCTTTACCAGCGGCTCGACCGCGTCGTCGTGACCACCCCGCTGCGAGCCAGGGCACCGATGTGGTGGCGCGTCCTCGGCTCGCTGCAGTGGCTGTTCGGGGTGGCCGCCGTCGTCGGTCTCCTCTGGCTGGTGGCCCTCGGCGTCACCGGGTGGCTCCAGCTGCCGCAGATCGACACCCCGAAGGTCGGGGCGGTGCCGCTGCCGACGCTGCTGCTGGTGGCCGGGGTGGTCCTCGGGCTGCTTCTCGCATGGCTCTCGCGAGCCGCGGCCCGGGTCGGGGCACGGCGGCGGACCGCCCTGGTGTCGCGGCGGCTGCACGAGGCGGTGGCGGTCGTCGCGACCGAGCAGCTCGTCGAACCGGTGCAGGACGTGCTCGGCCGCCACCGACGTACGCGTGAGCTCCTCGAGGACGCCCGCCTCTCCTGAGTCGGCCGAACTGGGTGTCCAGGCTGGTTGTCCAGGCTGGTTGTCCAGGCTTGTTGTCCACACCCTTCGGCCGCGAGGTCCCACGGTCCACAGCTCGCAGAGTCCCTCTTCCGGTGGCTCCGCCACCGCGTCGATGCTGGCGGCACGAGCCGGTATGCGTGTCCGCCGGCCGAGGAGATCACGACCCCGAGCCAGCAGTGGGAGAGACAGATGAACGAGAGCTTCGTAACCGTCGTCGGCAACGTCGTCAGCGACCCCGTCACCCGGCCGACCAAGGTGGGCAAGCCGTTCGCCACCCTGCGCGTCGCGTCGACCACCCGCCGGTGGGACGTCGAGACGCGCACCTTCGTCGACGGCAGCACCAACTACGTCAACGTCGTCGCGTTCAACGCGCTCGCGGCCAACGTCATGACGAGCGTCAAGAAGGGGCACCCCGTCGTCGTCTACGGGCGGCTGCGGGTCAACCAGTGGGAAACCGAGAAGGGTGAGCCGCGCACCACCGTGGAGATCGACGCCTACACCCTGGGCCACGACCTGACCCGGGGGTACAGCGAGTTCACCAAGCCCGACCGCACCCAGCTGGACGGCAACGACCGGCTCGCCGACCCCGAGATCCAACGCTCCTTCGACCAGGGCATGGGCGCCGACGGCGAGGAGTCGGGCGAGCCACGGTCCGATGGAGAGGGGTCCGTGGAGGGCGACCACCGGGTGCTGGTCCAGGGCGGGTTCGGGCGGCGGATCGAGGAGGCCGAGACCGACGACTACGTGGTGGTCGGCGCGACCTGACCGATTCGGTGCGGCTCGGGTGCCGCGGTTAGCCTTCTGGATATGCCCGAGTTCATCTACACCATGACCAAGGCGCGCAAAGCGCACAACGAGAAGGTCATTCTCGACGACGTCACCATGTCCTTCTACCCGGGCGCGAAGATCGGCGTCGTCGGACCCAACGGTGCCGGCAAGTCGACGATCCTCAAGATCATGGCCGGCCTCGACCAGCCGTCCAACGGTGAGGCCCGTCTCGCCCCGGGGGCGAGCGTCGGGATCCTCCTCCAGGAACCGCCGCTCAACGAGAGCAAGACGGTGCTCGGCAACGTCGAGGAGGGCGCCGGCGAGATCAAGGCCAAGCTCGACCGCTACAACCAGATCTCCGAGGAGATGGCCGAGCCGGACGCCGACTACGACGCCTTGCTCGCCGAGATGGGCGCGCTCCAGGAGGACATCGACCACGCCGACGCGTGGGACCTCGACGCTCAGCTGGAGCAGGCCATGGACGCGCTCCGGTGCCCGCCACCGGACGCTGACGTCACCGTCCTCTCCGGTGGCGAGCGGCGCCGGGTGGCCCTGTGCAAGCTGCTTCTGCAGAAGCCCGACCTGCTGCTGCTCGACGAGCCCACCAACCACCTCGACGCCGAGTCGGTGCAGTGGCTCGAGCAGCACCTCGCCGGCTACCCCGGGGCCGTCCTCGCCGTGACCCACGACCGGTACTTCCTCGACAACGTCGCGCAGTGGATCGCCGAGGTCGACCGCGGCCGCCTCTACCCCTACGAGGGCAACTACTCCACCTATCTTGAGAAGAAGGCCGCGCGCCTCCAGGTGCAGGGCAAGAAGGACGCCAAGCTGGCCAAGCGCCTCAAGGATGAGCTCGAGTGGGTCCGCTCCAGTGCCAAGGGCCGGCAGACCAAGTCGCGCGCGCGTCTCCAGCGCTACGAGGAGATGGCGGCCGAGGCCGACCGCACCCGCAAGCTCGACTTCGAGGAGATCCAGATCCCGCCCGGCCCGCGTCTCGGGTCGACGGTCATCGAGGTCAAGGACCTCAAGAAGGGCTTCGGCGACCGCGTCCTTATCGACCACCTCTCGTTCTCGCTGCCGCGTAACGGGATCGTCGGCGTCATCGGGCCCAACGGGGTCGGCAAGACCACCCTGTTCAAGACCATCGTCGGGCTCGAGGAGCCGGACGACGGCGCCGTGAAGGTCGGCGAGACCGTGGACATCTCCTACGTCGACCAGGCGCGCAGCGGGCTCGACCCGAAGAAGAACCTGTGGGAGACCGTGTCCGACGGGCTCGACTTCCTCAAGGTGGGTCACGTCGAGATCCCGTCGCGGGCCTACGTGTCCCAGTTCGGGTTCAAGGGGCTGGACCAGCAGAAGCCGACCGGCGTCCTGTCCGGTGGAGAGCGGAACCGGCTCAACCTCGCGCTCACCCTGAAGCAGGGCGGCAACCTCCTGCTGCTCGACGAGCCCACCAACGACCTCGACGTCGAGACCCTCGGCTCGCTGGAGAACGCCCTGCTCGAGTTCCCCGGGTGCGCCGTGGTCATCAGCCACGACCGGTGGTTCCTCGACCGCGTCGCGACGCACATCCTGGCCTACGAGGGCACCGAGGAGAACCCGTCCAGCTGGTACTGGTTCGAGGGCAACTACGCCGCATACGAGGAGAACAAGGTGCAGCGGCTCGGGCTCGAGGCGAGCCGCCCGCACCGGGTGACCTATCGCAAGCTCACCCGCGACTGACGGCCGACCACAGCGCGCGCGTCGGCATCGCAACGCAACGATGCCGACACAGATGCCGACACAGGCGCTGTGTGATCGCTGGACGTGCCGCACACTGGATCGGTGGACGGGCGCTGGCTCCTGCTGAGCCTGGTCCTGGCCGCCGTCGCGGCGGTCAGGTGGCGTCGGCGCGCGCCCCGAGAGGAGTCGCCCCGGTCGGACGGCGCTCCCCGGACCGACCCGGCTCGTCCCGCTGGTCCCGCTGAGCCTGCCGGTGCAGCCGACCCCGCGACGTCGCCGTCGGCTCCGAGGTCACCGGGGCCACCCGGGCCACCGACCTTCGACGCGTGGGCGCAGGCCCGGATGGACGCCGCGCTCGACGCGCAGCTGGACCTTCCGACCGATCAGACGAGCCCGGGCGTGGGCGACGTCGGCCCCGGTCGCGGCCGGGGCAGGGAGGCGACACCGCCGGGTCAGCCGGACGGCATCCTCGGCATCGACGGCCTCGGAGCCGCCCTCGACCGGGTCTGGGCCGAGCACGCCGGCGCTGCGGACACTCTGCTCGACTCCCGGTTGCGTCTCATCGTGCACCGGGGGATCCCCGCTCGCGCGATCCGCCCGGCTCCGGGCACGCGGACCATCCGGGTGGTCTTCGCCGACGGCACGGTCGTGCTGTGCCGAGGCACCGGGCAGGGCGACTTCGGGCGGCTCGGCCTGGCCCTCCAGCAGCACCGGTCGGTGCGCCTCGGGTCGTTCACCCGAGGGACGGACGGCACCCGGCTGGAGTTCCGCTGGCACCCTGACCACCGCCTCGCGGCCACGGCAGTAGGCCTCGACCAGCCGGACTGACGCCCACTCCCTGACGCACCGAACGCCGCGTTCCGTCTCGAACGTGCCGGTGCACCGAGGCGTTCGAGACCGAACGCCGCGTTCGGTGCCAAAGGGGGTCAGGGCGTGAGGAGGCGCAGGCCGAGGGCGGCGTACGTGCGGCCGATGCTCTGCGGCGAGCGACCGGAGGCGGGGGAGTACCAGCGGGCGACGTCGATGCAGAGGGACAGCAGAGCGAGCGCGGTGGCCCCGACGTCGTCGACCTCGAGCTCGCCGGAGGCGACGCCCTCCTCGATGACGGCACGGACCGTGCGGTCGATCCGGCGCCGCAGCTCGACCACCTCCGCGTGGTGCTCGGGCGTCAGGTGGGGGAACTCGTACTGCACCACCCGGGCCACGTCGTGGTGCTCGGCGTGCCACGCCGAGAACGCGGCCATGACCCGGGCCACCCGCTCGCTCGCCGTCCCCGGCGGGGCCACCGACCGGGTCACCAGGTCGAGCGCGGCCGCGTGCCCACGCACACTCAGCGCGTGGAGCAGGGCCTCCTTGGAGTCGAAGTGCACATAGACCCCGGCGGGAGACAGGCCGGCCCGGGAGGCGATGTCGCGCGTCGTCGTCGCGGCATACCCCTTGTCGGCGAACGCCCCGACCGCGGCGTCCAGCAGCCGCTCCGCGCTCGAAGGTCCCACGGTCGCGGTCACGCGGCCAGCATGCCCGAGCCGTCCGTGGCTAAGCAAGCGCTTAGCCACCGGGCCGCCGCCGCCCGCGGGTCAGGCGATGAGGCCGTCCCGCGCCAGCGTCGGCACCGAGTAGGGGACGGCGTCGGGGTAGATCAGCCCGGTGCCGGTGTTGAGCACGACCACCTCGTCGTCCTCGGCCAGCCAGCCCTCGTCCCGCAGCCGCCGGGCGGCGACGAAGCACGCCGCCCCCTCCGGGCACACGAACAGTCCCTCGGCGGCGGTGACGGCGCGCACCTCGGCCACGATCTCCTCGTCGGTCACGGCCACGGCCGTCCCACCGGTATGCCGGATGGCCTGCAGCATGAGCGCGTCGCCCAACGGCGCGGGCACGTTGATGCCGAACGCCAGGGTGGCTGAGTCCTCCACGGGCACCACGCGGTCCAGCCCTCGCTCCACCGCGTCGACGACCGGCGCGCACCCGGTGGACTGCACGGCCACCATCCGGGGCAGGTCGGCCCCGATCCACCCCAGCGCCTGCATCTCCAGCAGCGCCTTGTGGATGCCGATGAGGCCGACGCCGCCGCCCGCGGGGTAGAGCACGACGTCCGGGACCCGCCAGCCGAGCTGCTCGACGAGCTCGTAGCCCATCGTCTTCTTCCCCTCCAACCGGTACGGCTCCTTGAGGGTCGAGACGTCCTGCCAGCCCGGTCGCCGGCCGACCGCCTCGCGCACGATCGCCCCGGCGTGCTGAATGAGCCCGTCGACGAGGTAGAGCTCTGCTCCTGCCGCCACGCACTCGCGGCGGCAGATCTCGGGCGCCCCCACGGGCATACCGATCAGGGTCGGTATGCCCGCCCGCGCGGCGTACATCGACCAGGCCGCTCCGGCGTTGCCGTTCGTCGGCATGCCGACGCCGGAGACGCCGAGCTCGCGCGCCCGAGACAGCCCGACCGACGCGCCCCGCGCCTTGAACGAGCCGGTCGGCAGGGTGCCCTCGTCCTTGACCATCAGCCGTGGCAGGCCGATGGCGGCCCCGTGGGTCGGCAGCGGGAGCAGGGGTGTCCAGCCCTCCCCCAGGGTCGTGACGTGGGCGGGGTCCCGCACCGGGAGCAGCTCGTGGTAGCGCCACATCGTCGCCGGCCGGGTGGCGACGGCATCGCGGTCGAGCTCCGCCCTGACCCGCTCGAGGTCGTAGCGGGCCAGCAGCGGGGCGCCGGCGGCGCTGAGGCCCTGCACGACGTCGGCGTCGTAGTACCCGCCCGTGACCGAGCACTCGAGATGGGTGAGGAATGAGTGGGCGGGCGAGGAGGACACGGGCGGGGAGTCTGCCACGCATCCGCGTTGACACTCGGAGCGCGCTCGGCGACACTAAGCGGGCGCTTAGTTACCCGCCGGTAATCAGAGGAGACGTCCATGCCCCGCAACATCTACGACGAGGACCACCAGGCCTTCCGTCGCTCCGTCCGCGAGTTCGTCGAGCGCACCCTGGCGCCCCACGCGCAGGCGATGGTCGAGGGCAAGTCGATCCCGCGCGAGCTCTGGCAGGAGGCCGGCAAGCAGGGGCTCTTCGGGCTCGACATCCCCGAGGAGTTCGGCGGGGCCGGTGCGGAGGACTACCGGTTCAACGCCGTCGCCTCCGAGGAGATCTCGGCCTTCAACGCCGCCGTCTCGTCGTGCTTCGGCATCCACTCCGACGTCTGCCCGCCCTACATCGTCGACCTCGGCACCGAGGAGCAGAAGCAACGCTGGCTCCCGGGCATCGCGTCGGGTGAGCTGATCTGCGCCATCGCCATGACCGAGCCGTCCGGCGGCTCCGACCTGGCCGCCCTGAAGACGACCGCGGTGCGGGCCGGTGACGACTCAGGCGACTGGATCATCAACGGCAGCAAGACGTTCATCACCAACGGCTACCAGGCCGACCTCGTCATCGTCGCCACCCGCACCGACCCGGCCAAGGGCGCCAAGGGCATCACGTTGTTCATGGTCGAGAACGGGATGCCCGGCTTCACCCGCGGGCGCAAGCTCGACAAGGTGGGCCAGGAGGAGTCCGACACCGCCGAGCTGTTCTTCTCGGACCTTCGGGTCTCCGACGCGAACCGGATCGGCGGCGAGGGCGGGGGCTTCATCGCCATGATGCAGCGCCTCCCGCAGGAGCGGGTCGGCGCAGCCGTCTCCAACACCGCGCACGCGGCGCAGATCCTGCGCGAGACCATCGACTACACCAAGGAGCGCAAAGCCTTCGGCCAGCCCATCGGGGCGTTCCAGCACAACAAGTTCAAGATCGCCGAGCTGGTGACGAAGATCGAGGTCACCCAGGCCTACGTCGACGACTGCGTCCTCGCCCACTCACGAGGCGAGCTGACCCCCGTCGACGCGGCCAAGGCCAAGTGGTGGAGCGCCCAGGTGCAGAACGACGTCCTCGACGAGTGCGTGCAGCTCTACGGCGGCTACGGGTTCATGAACGAGTACCGGGTGGCCCGCGCCTGGCGCGACGCCCGCGTCACCAAAATTTGGGCCGGCTCCAACGAGATCATGAAGGAGCTCATCGGCCGCGACCTCGGCCTGTAGGTCGCGAGGTCGCGAGGTCGCGAGGTCGCGAGGTCGCGAGGTCAGTCGAGCGGACCGCCGGCCACATAGACGACTTGGCCGTTGACGAAGCCGGCCTCGTCACTCGTGAGAAACGAGATCACCGCGGCGATGTCCTCCGGCTGGCCTACGCGTTGCACGGGGATCGCCTTGGCGGAGTGGGCGATGAAGTCCTCGAACGTGACGCCCATCCGCTCGGCCGTCGCCCGCGTCATCTCGGTCTCGATGAAACCTGGGGCCACGGCGTTGGCGGTCACACCGAACTTCCCGAGCTCGATCGCGAGGGTCTTGGTGAACCCCTGGAGCCCAGCCTTGGCCGCGGAGTAGTTGACCTGCCCGCGGTTGCCCTGCGCCGAGCTGGACGACAGGTTGACGATGCGCCCGAACTTCTCGGCCGTCATGTGGGCCTGGACCGCCCGCGTCATGAGGAACGAGCCGCGCAGGTGCACGCCGATGACCGCGTCCCAGTCCTGCTCGGTCATCTTGAAGATGAGGTTGTCGCGGGTGATACCGGCGTTGTTGACCAGGATGGTCGGCGCCCCCAGCCCCTCGGCGACCTGGGCGACGGCGGCGGTGACCTGGCCGGCGTCCGCGACGTCGACACCCACTCCCAGGGCCTGGCCGCCGGCGTCGGTGATCGCTCCTACGGTGTCGGCGCAGGCGGCGGCGTCGAGGTCGAGGACCGCGACCCGGTGCCCGTCCGCGGCGAGCCGCTTCGCGGTAGCGGCGCCGATACCGCGAGCGGCTCCGGTGACGACGGCGGTGCGGGGGGTGGTGGCCATGGCGACTCCTGCGGCGCGAGGGGCGGCATACCGGCGGTGTATGCCGCGTGGGACCGGCCGAGTCTACGGAGACCCGCTTGCCGGTCGCTCGGGCGCCGGGACCGGCTTACCCCCGCCGCCCCGAGCGGGCGGATCGGAGGCGGGGTCAGGCGTCAGAGCCGGTGGACCTTGGAGCTGCGCTGGTCGACGTCGACGACGACCGTGCCGAACTTCACGTCCATCCGGTCGGCCGACATCCGGACCACCTGGCCCATGCCGTGCCGGTCGTGGATGACCCGGCAGTCGACGGCGTAGGTGTCGTAGACCGGCTCGGGTTGGTCGCGGAACGGGCTGGTTGAGGGGCGCGGACGGGGCTGGGTCGGACGCGGGGACATTCACCAAGTGTCGCCCTTCCGCCGCTCGAGCGATAGCCGCCCTGCTCGTATTACCCCATAGGGGTATGCGGTGTGCGGGCCGGGAGGATGAGCCGGTAGAGTGGATCTCGCAGCGGCCCGCCCAGTTCTGCCTCGGGCCCGAACACTTTCTTCGATGCGCTTCCCATGCGCCGCGGCCCACGACGGCCCGCGCCGGGCAGAACGCCCCCTCGCTCTCCACTGGAGTACCCACCTGTGTCCGATGACACGCTGTTCACCCGTCTGGGTGTGCCCACCGACCTCTGCACCGTGCTCGCCGATCGCGGCATCACCGTGCCCACCCGTATCCAGGCCGCGACCCTGCCCGACGCACTCGCGGGCCGAGACGTGCTCGGCCGGGGCCGCACCGGCTCCGGCAAGACGTATGCCTTCCTCCTCCCGCTCGTCGCCCGGCTCACCGCCGGGCCCGGCCGACGCACCCCGCGGCGCCCCCGCGCCCTGATCCTGGCGCCGACCCGCGAGCTCGTAACCCAGATCGACACCGCGCTCGCACCGCTGGCCGTGACCTCGCGCCTGAACTCCCTCACCGTGTTCGGCGGGGTGGGCCAGAACCCTCAGGTCACCGGGCTACGGCGAGGCGTCGACGTCGTCGTCGCCTGCCCGGGTCGCCTCGAGGACCTCATGGCCCAGGGCCACCTGGATCTGGGCGGTGTCGAGGTCACCGTCCTCGACGAGGCCGACCACATGGCCGACCTTGGGTTCCTGCCCGCCGTGCGCCGCATCCTCGAGAAGACGCCGCAGGGCACCCAGAGGCTGCTCTTCTCCGCCACGCTCGACGCCGGCGTCGATGTGCTCGTCAAGAAGTTCATGTCCAATCCGGTAACGCACCAAGCTGACTCAGCGCAGTCGCCGGTCTCGACGATGGCGCACCACGTGCTCAACGTCAGCCACGACGCCCGCCTGCCGGTGCTGCTCGACCTGACGGCCGCACCCGGGCGGAGCCTCGTGTTCACCCGGACCAAGCACGGTGCGAAGAAGCTGGCCAAGCAGCTCAACGCCGCCGGTGTCGCCGCCGTCGAGCTGCACGGCAACCTCGGCCAGAACGCGCGCACCCGCAACATGGACCGCTTCCACGCCGGCACGGCCACCACGCTCGTCGCCACCGACATCGCGGCTCGCGGCATCCACGTCGACGACATCGAGATCGTCATCCACGCCGACCCGCCGGTCGAGCACAAGGCCTACCTGCACCGCTCCGGTCGCACCGCCCGAGCGGGTGCCGACGGTCTCGTCGTCACGCTGGCCACCGACGACCAGATGGTCGAAGTGCGCGACCTGACCCGCCGGGCCGGCGTGCGCCCCACGACCACCCGGGTCCACGCCACCCACCCCCTGCTCCACGAGCTGGCGCCGGGGGAGCGGCTCTTCACCGGTGGTCTCGCCGCGGCACAGACCGCCGGAGCGGCGGCTGACTCCGCCCGAGGTCCAGCCCCGTCCGGCGGTCGCGGCGCTGGTCGCGGCGCCGGTCGTGGCGCCGGCTCGCGGGCCGACGGCGCCGCCCGCTCGAGCCGTCCTGGGCGTCCGGGCCAGTCGGCGGCGGCCGGCCAGCCCACCCGGCGGGACGACACGCGTACGGTCGACGGTGGACGCAGGGGCTCGGCGGCTCCGGCTCGCGGTCGGCGTGCGGCGTCCGCTCCCCGTGGGGGGTCGGCCTCGGTCTACACCTCGTCGTCGTCCGGGCCCTCGGGCTACACCGGCTCCGGTTCGGGTTCCGGTTCGTCGCGCGGTGGCGCCGCCGCCTTCTCGGCCGGCACCCGCGCAGGCGCCCGCAAGCGCTGACCGCCCAAGCCGTCGCGTGCGGCGCGACCGGCCCGCGGGTCAGACCGCCCGCGGGTCCGGGCTCGACTCCTTGAGCCGGACCATGCCCTCCTGAGCGGCCGAGGCCACGAGCCGACCGTCGACCCCGAACATCCGCCCGTTCGCCAGACCCCGCCCGCCCTGCGCGGACGGGGTCTGCTGCGTGTAGAGGGTCCACTCGTCGGCCCGGGCCGGGCGGTGGAACCACATCGCGTGGTCGAGGCTCGCGACTCGCAGCCGCGGGTCGGACCAGGCCAGCCCATGGCGGCGGAGCACCGGCTCGAGCAGCGAGTAGTCCGACGCATACGCCAGGACGGCCGCGTGCAGGAGCGGGTCGTCGGGCAGCGGTCCGGTGGTGCGCAGCCAGACACTCTGGTGGCTGTCGCGGTCGTCGCTCGGTCGGGCGAACAGCCCACCGTCCACGTGCCGCAGGTCGATCGGCCGTGGCCGGGCGAAGCCCCGGGCCATCGGCTGGCTGCTTCCCGCGATGGCCATGGCGGCGGTCGGAAGGCTGTCCGGGTCGGGAGCCGGCGGCATCTCGTCCTGGTGGTCGAGCCCGCCGGCCGGTTCCTGGAAGGAGGCGATCATCGACAGGATGGGCACGCCGTACTGGATGGCCTGGACGCGCCGGGTGGAGAACGACCGGCCGTCGCGGATCCGCTCGACCGCGAACCGGATCGCGTGCCGGTCGTCGCCCGGGCGCACGAAGTAGCCGTGCAGGGAGTGGATCGGGCGCGCGGCGTCGTGACCGACCCCCTCGACGGTGCGGCCGGCCGCGATCACGGCCTGGGCGAGGACCTGGCCGCCGAACACCCGACCGTGCGGCTGCCGCTGGCTCTGCCCGACGAAGACGCGCGCCGCCGACTCGCCGAGGTCGGTCTCCTCGTCGCCCTCGACTCCGTCGACGGTGATGTGGGCGTCGCCGAGGTCGCGCAGGTCCAGGACGTCGAGCAGCTCGGTCAGCGGGTCGGGATACGCGACGGGCTGCGGCTCGTCTGACGGCTCGGTCACGGCCCCGACTGTATGCGGTGGCGGACCTCTCCAAGAGATGCTTGACAGGTAGTCGGGGTGAGTGCATGCTCCCCAACATGTCTTTGGGAGATGAGCCCGACGGTGCGGTCCACCGGCTCCGGGCGCTGGCTCACCCGGTGCGGCTCGAGATGCTGTCGCTGCTCACCGGTGCCGCCCTGAGCGCGGCCGAGGTGGCCCGCGAGCTGGACATCAGCCAAGCCAACGCGTCCTACCACCTGCGGCTGCTGCTGGCCGCCCGCCTGCTCGTCGTGGCGAGCGAGGAGAAGGTCAACGGGGGGGTCGCGAAACGCTACCGGCACCTGTGGGACCAGCCGCCGCCGGAGACGGGGACCCGGTCGCAGGGCGACGTGGAGGCTGAGGTCCGCACCATGGTGGACGCGGTCTCGCGCCGGTTCACCCGCCGGATCCCAGGGCAGCCAGGGCACTACACCGACGCCGACCTCTGGGTGCAGCCGGTGGTGTGGCAGGAGGTCAAGAACCTGCTGACCCAGGCCTCGCGGCTCATGCACGCCGAGGCCCAGCCACCCCACGCCGAGGGCACGGTGCGGGCGAACCTGTCGATCATGGCGTTCCGCCTCGAGGACCGGCCGTGAGCCCGACGTGGGGTGAGTCGTTCGGAGTCCTCCGTGAGCGGCGGTTCGCGTGGTACTTCGCCGCTCGCACGGTGTCGACCGTCGGCTCGGCCATGGCGCCGGTCGCCCTGGCCTTCGCCGTGCTGAGGATCAGCGACTCGGCGACCGCGCTGGCCCAGGTCCTCACCGCACGGACCGCGGCGCTGGTGCTCTTCCTGCTCCTCGGTGGCGTGGTGTCCGACCGGTTCTCCCGGACCGCGGTGATGCAGGTCTCGCACACCTTGACGGCGCTCACGCAGGGCGCGGCGGCGGCGCTCGTCCTCACCGGGCACGCCCAGCTGTGGATGGTGATCGGGATCGAGACGGTCAACGGTGCGGTCTCGGCGTTCGCCATGCCCGCAATGATGGGGGTGGTGCCGCTCGTCGTTGACCGGGCACGGCTTCAACCGGCCAACGCACTGCTGTCCTTCAGTCGCAGTGGGCTGGCCGTCGTCGGGCCGGCCGCCGGCGGCCTCCTCGTCGTCACCGTCGGTCCCGGGTGGGCGCTCGCCGTCGACTCCCTCACCTACGTCCTCGCCATTGGCTGCCTGTGGGCGGTCCGGTTGCCGGGACGCACGATGCCAGCGTCCGCCCCGGCGGCGACGCCGCCGCCGTCCATGCTGCGCGACCTGCGCGAGGGTTGGGTCGAGTTCTCCTCCCGGACCTGGCTGTGGCTGGTCGTCCTCGTGTTCGGCCTGCTCAACGCCATCCAGTTCGGCGCACTCGGGGTGCTCGGGCCGCTCATCGCGTCTCGGTCACCGGGGCTCGGAGCCGACGGATGGGGGTTGGCTCTGGGGGCCGAGGCGCTGGGCACGGTCGGCATGACCTTGGCGATGCTGCGCCTCCGCTTCCCGCACCCACTGCGCGCCGGCATGGTCGGCGTCGCGGCGGTCTCCGTGCCCGTGGCGATGCTCGGTCTCGCGCCCGCCACGTGGCCGCTCGTCGTGGCCATGTTCATCGCCGGGACCGGCACAGAGGTCTTCAGCGTCGGGTGGGTCACCGCGCTGCAGGAGCACATCCCCGAGGCGATGCTCTCCCGCGTGTTCAGCTATGACTCCCTGGGCTCGTTCGTGGCCATGCCACTCGGCTCGTTGCTCTACGGCACGTTGGTCGGCCGGTTCGACTCCGAGCCCGTCCTCGTCGTCAGCGGGATCGTGTATGCCGCCCTCGCGCTCGGCACCTTGACCGCCCGGTCGGTGCGCGACCTCGGTCAGGCTCCGTCCCTCAGCCCTGCAGCGCCAACGTGAAGGGCAGCACCTCCTCGGCTCCCGCCTGACGCAGCACCTGCGCGGCGACGGTGAGCGTCCACCGTGAGTCGGCGACGTCGTCGACGAGCAGGATGGGCCCGGCCGCGGCCCGGAGAGCCTCCGCCAGCTCAGGTCCCACCTGGAACCGGCCCCAGACGCCCGCCAGCCGGAAGGCGCTGTTGCCCCCCGGCTCGCCGGTCGGTCCACCGTCGACGAGGTCGAGGGTGCCGAGGAACGGCAGCCGGCCGATCTCGGCCAGTCCCTGGGCCACCGACCCGACCAGAGCCGGGCGGCGACGGGACGGCAGGGCGACCACGCCGACCGGACGCTGCGACCACCCCCAGTCGCGCAGCACCCCGACACAGGCCCGCAAGAGCTCGGGCGAGGCGGGGGCGTCGTCCCGGAGGACCTCGCGCAGCCGTTGGCCCCAACCGAGGTCGGTGAGCCGGGCCAGGGCCCGACCCGGCGCCATCGCGTCGGCTGCGCCGATCTTTCCGGAGAGCGGCACGCCGAGCCGGGACATCGCCGTCGGCCACTGGCCGCGGGGCTCGATCTCGACGCCGACCCGCTGCAGCCGCTCGCGGGTGGTGAGCACCGCCGCGTCGGGGATGGTCGTGTCGAACCACGTCCCGGCGCAGCGGTCACATCGCCCGCAGGGGGTCGCGGAGACGTCGTCGAGCGCGCTCTGGAGGAACTCCATCCGGCAGCCGGCGCCCCGCTCGTAGTCGAGCATGAGGCCCTGCTCGCGGTCGCGCGCCTCGGCGACCCGGGCATACCGCTCGGCGTCGTAGGTCCACGGCTGCCCCGTGCCCGTCCAGCCACCGGTGACCTTCGCCACCGCCCCGTCGACGTCGAGGACCTTCAGCAGCAGCTCGAGGCGGGTGCGCCGGATGTCGACCGCGGCCTCAAGAGCCGGGGTGGACAGGGGCTTGGGCGAACCCGCGAGCGCCGCGAGCACGGCATCGGCCTGCTCCTGCCGAGGCATCGACGCCGAGGCGAAGTAGCGCCAGATGTCACGGTCCTCCGGGCCGGGGAGCAGCAGCACGTCGGCGCGTGCGGTCGCTCGACCGGCCCGGCCGACCTGTTGGTAGTAGGCGACCGGGGACGACGGGGCGCCGACGTGGAGGACGAACCCGAGGTCGGGCTTGTCGAAGCCCATGCCGAGCGCGCTGGTGGCGACCAGGGCCTTGACCCCGTTGTCGCGCAGGGCGGTCTCCAGGCGCAGCCGGTCGGCCGGGTCGGTGCGGCCGGTGTAGGCGGCGACGGTGTGCCCGGCGTCCCGCAGGGTGGCGGCGATGTCCTCGGCGCCGGCGACGGTGAGCGCGTAGACGATGCCGCTGCCCGGTAGGTCGCCGAGATGGGCGACAAGCCACGCCACCCGCTGCTCCGGCGAGGCGAGCGGGAGGACACCGAGGCGAAGGGAGTCACGGGCCAGGCCGCCCCGCAGGGTCAGCACCTCGTGGCCACCGGCGCTCAGCTGCTCGGCGACGTCGGTGACCACCCGCGCGTTGGCGGTGGCCGTCGTCGCCAGCACGGGGGTGGCCTCGGGCAGGGTGGTGAGCAGGTCGCGGATGCGCCGGTAGTCGGGCCGGAAGTCGTGACCCCAGTCACTGACGCAGTGGGCCTCGTCGACGACGAGCAACCCGCATCGCCGAGCCAGGTCGGGCAGCTGCTCCTCGCGGAACCGGGGGTTGTTGAGCCGCTCGGGGCTGACGAGCAGGACGTCGACCTCGTCGGCGACGAGCGCCGCGGCGACCTGCCCCCACTCCTCGGGGTTGGCCGAGTTCATCGACACGGCGCGGATCCCGGCTCGTTCGGCCGCGCCGATCTGGTCGCGCATCAGGGCGAGCAGGGGCGAGACGATGATCGTCGGCCCCGCTCCCGCCGCTCGGCGCAGGCTGGTGGCGACGAAGTAGACGGCCGACTTCCCCCATCCCGTGCGCTGCACGACGAGGACCCGCCGGCGTCCGTCGACGAGCGCCTCGATCGCCTCCAGCTGGCCGTCGCGGAAGTCGACGTCGTCGCGGCGGACCAGCCGCCGGAGGGCGTCGAGGGCGGCGTCGGCGAGGACCGGAGGAGCGCTGAGTGGCATGTCAGCCACCGTATGCGCCGCCACCGACGCGTCGACCGGCCGTCCACCGCCCGCCGCATCGGCCTGGTCATGAAGGCCCCGATTGGTCCAAGGCCCTGGTCCAAGCGCTCGTAGTCGAGGCATGGCACCGATCTCGCGTCCAGGTGTGACCGTCGCCCAGGGTGCTGCCCTGACTATCGGCGCGGTGCTCGGCTCCGGGGTCATCTCACTCCCCGCCACGGCCGCCGGCATCGCCGGTTCGGCTATGGGCCCTCTTCGAGACCCACCACCTCAGGGTGGTCGCTGCCAGAATGGCGTACGTGCCCACCTCCGAGCCGCGTCCGGACCTTTCGAGCGGGGCCGCGCAGCCCTACTGCGTCGACGTGCCCCTGCGCTGGTCCGACATGGACGCCTACGGCCACGTCAACAACGTGCAGTTCCTGCGCCTGCTCGAAGACGCCCGCGTGACCGGGTTCAAGCGGTGGTTCGGCCAGGACCGCGCGCTCCTCGACGAGGGGGTGCTGGTCGCCCGGCACGAGATCGAGTACATCGCGCCGCTCACCTTCCGGCACGCCCCGATCGCCGTCGAGATGTGGTGCACCAAGATCGGCGGGGCGGGTTTCGACCTCGGCTACGACGTGCGCGACCCTGAGGACGTCGGTGTGGGGCACTACGCCAGGGCCGAGACGAGCCTCGTGCTCTACGACTTCGTCGGCGCCCGGCCCCGGCGGATGCGCCCGGACGAGAAGGAGATCCTCTCCGGCCACCGCGGCGACCCCGTGCCGTTCCGCTGGCGCGGACGGTGACGGCGCTCCGGCTCGACGCTGCCGGCTACGTCGACTTCAGCACCTTCGTGGCCCGGGCCCGCTCGCTCGACGAGGCCGGGGCGATGCGGCTGCAGGCGGCCGGCGACGTCCTGGCGGCCTACGTCGGCGTGCTGCCCGGCCGCGGGCTGATGGGGGAAGGCGCAGTGGTGGGTCTCCGCACCATGCGGCTCGCCGAGCCGGCTCACCTCGACTCGACGGTCGCGCTGGCCTCACTGACCGACCGGCTGGCCCGCCGCACCGATGACACCGCCGACCGGGGTATGCCTGGGGAGCCCGCACCGGGCGGGCTCGACGTTCCGGCCGCCACCGTCCAGGTGCCGTGGGCGGCGCTGACCCCGCCCCGCTCGGGCTGGGAGCCGGTGGGGTCACTCGGCGCCGACGCTGCGGAGGAGGTGGCGCGAGCCGGCATCGCCGAGGTGGCGACCGGCGCGGCGCCCGGGGCGGGCGCGCCGGCCCTGACCGACCTGCGGCTCCGGGTGTGGGGGCGGCTGACCGAGACGGTGCCACCGGTCCCCGCGGGCGCCGCGTTCGCCGCGTACCGGCTGGGGTTCCTCGACCCGGCGACCCCGTGCACCGTCGCGGTGCACGGCCGGTGGACGCGCGTCAGCTCACCGCACGGTCACGTGCTCGTGCGCTGAAGCGGCCGGCAGCGCCGGCCGCTGACGACGACCACGGCCGCCAGCGCAGCGAGCGTCGACCAGATCGCCACATAGGTCAGCGCGCTACTGCTGTCGGCGTGCAGGGCCGTGAAGACGACGCCGGCCAGCGCGATGCCGATGACGCTCCCGAGCACGTCGGAGAGCTGCAGCGCGGACGAGGCGGAGCTCTGGTCGGCGACCGCTACCAGGTCGAGCACGAGGACCGACAGGGTCGTGGAGCCGACCCCCATGCCGAGGCCGAGGAACACGGTGGCTCCAGCCAGGAACCACACCGGCGCCCCGGTCGCGACGACGACGACCAAGAGCAGAGTGCCGGCCGCGACAAGGAGACCACCGGTGCTCACGAGCATCCAGCGCCGTCCAGCGAAGCGGGCCTGACCCTGGACCCACGATCCGGTCGACCAGCCGAACGAGCCGATCGCCAGCACCGCCCCTGCCACGAACACGCTCGAGCCCCGCTGCTGGGTGACCATGAGCGGCAGGTAGGTGATGGCGCCGTTGAACGCGGCGTTGAGGACGAAGCGGCTGACGATCACCGACGGCAGCCCGCGGGCCATCCGCAGCGAACCACGGGGCAGGAGCCGCGGCGCGATGACCAGGAGGCCGACGACCCCGAGGAGGGCCAGGACGGTGGCCCACGAGAGCAGCGGTGTGGGCTCGTAGGTGCCCACCTGGAGCAGGCCCGCCGCGACGGCCACTAGCACTCCGGCTCCAGCGGTGCGGCGCCGCGTGGCCCGGTCGGCGGCCGACGTCTCGGGTGTGTCGTCCGTCCGGCCCTGCACGATCGACGTCCGCTGTGTCGCGATCATGGCGAGGGTCACCAGGGCCGGGGGCACCACGATCCAGAAGACGAGGCGCCAGGTGAACGCGGTCGTCAACCAGCCGGAGAGCGGCGCTCCGATGAGCGACGGCAGCACCCACGCGGCCGAGACCCAGGCGAACACGCGCGGTCGGGTCACACTGGGGTAGACGCGGCCGATGACGACGTAGAGGACGACGACGACCAGACCCGCCCCGAGCCCGGTCACCGCGCGTCCGACGAGCAGGACCGGGAACGAGCTCGCCAGCCCGCAGACGGCGGCTCCGGCGGCGAACAGCAGCTGCCCGGCGTAGAGACCCGGCATCGGCCCGGACATGTCGGCCCAGAGCCCGGCCAGCACGATCCCCAGCAGCTGCGCGGTCAGCATCACCGAGAAGGCCAGCCCATAGCTGCGCAGGGCACCCAGCTCGGCCGCGGCGGCCGGCATCGCCGTCGAGATGGCCATGAACTCGAACGCGATGATCGTCACCATGGCGATGACCGACAGCGAGATCAGCCGGTATGCCGGGTGGAAGACCCCGCGCGCTGCCTCGTCGAGCGCGTCACGCGGCGTGGCGCGCCTGACGTCACCGATGTCGCCCACCCGGGGAGTCTATGAAGGCCGCGCCGGGCGATGATGACCCGGTGACCGAACGCCCGCGCGACCTGGAGATCTCGCCCTGTCGGTCCGCCTGTTCCTGGTCGCAGACGGGTGAGCAGCTGGCCGGCGAGCGGTTGTTCGCGTGTGCGGCCTGCGGGAGCGAGTGGGTTGCCTCTGAGCCGTGGATCCCGGTCGACTGGGAGGGCTTCGTGCCCGACGCGGTGCAGCGCGAACGCGCGGGTCGACGAGGGCCATCGACGTCGTCGCGGCAGTGACGGCGGTCAGAGCGGTCCGGGCGGTCCGGGCGGTCAGGGCGGTCCGGGCAGTCAGGGCGGTCCCGGCGGTCACGGCGGGGGACCGGGCGGGCGGGTTGCGACGGCGTCGCGCACGCCCGAGTCGATCGCGTCGCGCACGACCTGCGGGACGGTGTCGTAGACGTCGAGCCCTTCGTCGCGGCGCCAGTCGCTGAACGAGCGGCGTTGTGCCGTGGTCATCTCGGGCTCGGGCAGCGGGAGGCCTGCGGTGTCCCAGAACGGCACGGGCGACCCGGCCGTCGCCATCCGGGCCGCCCACCGCGGCGGGGATTGTTCGATCGTCCACGGGTGCGCCCGGCTGACGAGGGTGCGCACCGCTGTGAGTACGTCGTCGCGCTGTTGGGCCACCGCTGCCGCGCTCGCGGAACGCTGAGCCGCCGCTGACCCTGTGGGGAGCGCCGTGACGACGACCTGGTCGGCGGCAGCACGCACCACCGGTGAGGCCAGCCGGCCAGCCGCACCGGGGACGGTGATCTTGCTGACGGCAAGCTCGGCGAGCCCCGCCAGACGCTGGTGCTCGGCATCGAGGTCCTCGTCCTGGAGGGCGAGGGTCGCACCGGCGCTCGTGAGCACGAAACCGGTGGTCGCCCCCAGACGCCGCGCGGTGACCACGATCTCGTCGGTCTCGCCACGAGTCGGCCGGGCGGCGATCGCGGCCACGAGGTCGTTCTCGAGGGTCGCCCCGATGCCGCCCATCGCGCGGGCGAGCGCCGGTGCGGACGCAGGGTCACGGGCCGCCGGCGTCACGAACCCGTCCAGGGCCAGCGCCCCGACCAGGGCCGAAGCCGTCGACCGGTCGGATAGGACCACCTCCCAGGTGCCCGGCTCCCGGCCACGCCGCACCAGCCGTTCGGCCGGGGTGAGGCCCGCCACGTCGGTGCCGGGTGCGGCGCTGTCGTCCAGCGTGGCGGTCAGGGCGTCGGCGTGAGCCCCCAGGAGCGAACCGACCTCGTTCAACGCCGGGGCGAGCGCCTTCCGGAAGACGGCGGGGTGAGGTGTGTCGAGGGCCGTACGGCCCACGGCGTCGAGATAGGCGGCAGTGACGAGGGTGCCCTCACGGGAGGTCGGGTCGGACCCCGCAGAAACGACCAGGCGCGCCACGCCCGACATGGCCACGGCGCCGGAGGCGGGATCGAGGTCGAGGTAGCGCGTGTCGACGAGGTGGTCGACGACCATCCGACCGGGCGATCCAGGCAGGGGATGCAACAGCCACACCCGAGCCGCGGCCGGGTCGGCCATCAGGGCCTCAGTCATCGCCAGCACCGGGTCGGTGCTCAACCCAGACACCGTGCCCGTGCAGCCGTTTGGGGCGAGCAGCGCGGTGGCCGAAGGCCTCGCGAATGCTGCGCGGCCGGTGCTGCCGGCTCGAACGTCAGCACGGACGACCGCGACGCCGACGGTCGTGGCGTACAACGCACCGGGTGCGAGACCCGCAAGCGTGGCGGCGGCGAGCAGCCGTCCCTGCACCCACGCGCCATCTACCGTCGTCCCATCCGGTCGATGGACGACCTCGTCGACCGCTCCCGCCACCCGGTCGAGCCAGCGCGAGCGCCAGTCGTCGAGCCTCGCCGCGGTGACGGGGTCGAGGCCCACCGCGTAACCGGGGTTGGCCGCGACCGCGAGCGCGCTGCCCAGTCCCCGGAGCAGCGCGGCCTCCTGTTCCTCTCGCCACGCCGCGGAGACCGCGCTCGGTGTCCCCCCGGTCGGCGACCGGGCGGCGACCCTCAAGAGCCCGGCCGCCACCTCGCCGGGTGACAGCCGGGCCCAGAGGGACTGCGCGAAGACCGGGTCGCGGGCCCACCCGTCGAGCAGCACGGTCGCGGTGGACACCGCCCAGGCGTCGCCCGCGGACACCGAGGTCAACGCATCGACCACGGCACCGGCGGCCCGGTCGGCGTCCGTCCGGTGCAGGGCGGCCGTGACCAGGGGCAGTCCGCGGAGCGCCGCGTTGCCTGGGTCCGGGTCGGTCGTTCCCACCGCCCACATCGCGGCCGACCGTTGCCCGCCCCGGCCGACCGGCCCGTCACCGACCTCGGCGGCGAGGCCGCGAAGCCGGTGCGCGGCGACCCCGCCCGCGAGGTCGAGGTCGGCCATGGCGACGGCATACCGGCCGGCAACGACAGCCACCTCGGTCGCCTCACGCGAGCCGACAGCGCCGCCGAGGAGCGCTAAGGGATGGGTCGGGATGGGTGGGGGCGGGCCGGCGGGCCGGACGTCGTCGTAGGCCGTCTGCAGGCCGACGGCGACCCGTTGCGCGGCGTCCAGTGCATCGCCGTACTCCGTGAGCACCGCCGCGGCCCGGGTCAGCCGGTCGGCGAGCGCCGCCGATCGAGCCCCCACCACCGCCGCCTCCGAACCGGCCTCCTGGGCGGCGGGTCCGGACCAGCCGTCGGTGACCTGGGCCGGGAGCGCCCTCGTCGCCGTGAGGGGGCTGCTCTCGACCTGGGTGGCCGCCACCCGCAGCCACCCCGCCGCCCGCCAGAGACCGCTCGGGTCACCCGAGGGCAGGGGGAGCGCCGCCAGCCCGGAGGCCGGCGCGGGTTCTCTCATGAGCCGGCCCTCCCGCCCCACCCGTCGGCCACCGCCTGGTCGGCGCGCGCGTACGCCGCACCCGCCTCGACGAGGGCCTGACCGAGCAAGCTCACCGCCTCACCGAGGGCGGCCGCATAGACCTCGTCGACCGCCACGTAGGCCTCGAGGGCCGCGAGCACGGCCGCCCCCTGCGGCCCGAGCGCGGCAGCCCCCTCGCTCCCTGCGGACCGAGCGGTCACGGCCGCGCCGGCGAGGGCCACGGCGTCGTCCGACAGCCGGGCCGCCGTCAGGTCGTCGGGGCGGACGCTGAGCCAGGGCATACGCCAGACGGTAGGCATCGGCGGCGCCAGTGCCCGCGCGTTGTCCACAGGCGCTGTCGTCGGGCGCTCAGAGCGTGAGCCAGACCGCCGTGTCGGTCGGCAGCGAGCTGTCGTCGCAGAGGGCCTCGGACGCGACGAGCACCTGTGCGCCGGGCGGCAGCCGCACCGGGGCCGGACCGAGGTTGACGACGACGGCGACGTCGTCGCGCTCCGCCCCCTTGGACCGCCAGGCGACGACGTCGGGCTGGCCGGCATACGCCTCGAGGGGGGAGAACCGCCCCCGGCCGAGGGCGAGCTGATGGCGCGTCTGAAGGAGGCTGCGGTAGAGCTCGAGCGTCGACCCGGGGCGACCCTCCTGCTGGTCGGCGGCGTAGTCGCCGTAGACCTCGGGCTGCGGGAGCCAGCTCTGGCCGGACGGACCGAACCCGAACGACGGCGCGTCCTTGGCCCAGGGCATTGGCACCCGGCAGCCGTCCCTTCCCGCGGACTTCCCTCCGGTACGCGCGAAGGCCGGGTCCTGACGGTAGCTGTCGGGCAGGTCGGTCGAGTCGGGCAGCCCCAGCTCCTCACCCTGGTAGAGGTAGGCGGCTCCGGGCAGGGCGAGCATCAGGGTCGTGGCCGCCCTGGCGCGGCGCAGTCCGAGCGCCCGGTCCGGCTGCGGGTCCCCGGCGCCGATGCCGTGCGGCCGCGGCCGGTCCTGGGGCAGGCCGAGACGGGAGGTCTGCCGCACGACGTCGTGGTTGGACAGCACCCACGTCGTCGGAGCGCCGACGGACGCCGAGACGGCCAGGGAGTGCTCGATGACGTGATTCAGCTTCGTTGCCTGCCAGGCACATTCGAGGAAGTCGAAGTTGAACGTCTGATGCATCTCGTCGCTGCGGATGTAGCGGACCGCCCGCTCGACCGGCTCCACCCACGCCTCCGCGCAGAGGATCCGGGCGGGCTTGCCGTAGGCGTCGAGGACGCGTCGCCACTCCCGGTAGATCTCGTGGACGCCGTCCTGGTCCCACATCGGTGCTCGCGGCTGGTCGCCGTCCTGGTCGCCGTCCCGCCAGCTCTGCAGGAGCTCGAGGTCGACGTCCCAGTCGGGCAGACCGGCAGCCTTGACGAGGCCGTGGGCGACGTCGACGCGGAACCCGTAGACGCCGCGGTCCACCCAGAACGCGATGGTGCGCACGAAGTCGGCGTGCACGTCGGGGTTGTCCCAGTCGAAGTCCGGCTGCTTGGGGTCGAACAGGTGCAGGTACCACTGGCCCGGCGTGCCGTCGGCCTCCGTCACCCGCGTCCAGGCGACCCCCCCGAAGACCGACTTCCAGTTGTTGGGCGGCAGCTCGCCGTGCTCACCTCGCCCGTCCCGGAAGTGGTAGCGCGCCCGCTCGAGCGAGCCCGGCTCCGCCGCCAGCGCCTGCCTGAACCACACGTGCTCGTCCGAGGAATGGTTGGGCACGAGGTCCAGCAGCACCTTGATCCCGAGGTCGGCGGCCGACTCGATGAGCGCGTCGGCGTCGGCGATGCTGCCGAAGAGCGGGTCGACGTCGCGGTAGTCGGCCACGTCGTACCCGGCGTCGGCCATGGGGGAGCAGTAAAACGGCGACATCCAGATCGCGTCCACGCCGAGGTCGCGCAGGTAGGGCAGCCGGGCCGTGATGCCCGGCAGGTCGCCCAGGCCGTCACCGTCGGAGTCCGCGAAGGACCGTGGGTAGATCTGGTAGGTCACCGCCTCGCGCCACCAGTCGTGGGTCTCGGGGCGCGAACCGGAGACGCTCTCCAGATGGGTCGGGTCGTCGCTTGGACTGTCGGTGCCGGGCGGGTCGAGGAGGGACGGCTGGGTCACACCCGCCAGCCTGAGGCCTGGTGAAAAGCGATCGCAAGTCGGTACCCCCCCGGGGGCCGTCGGTCCGGTGAGTGCCGCGGGCGGCACGACGGACGGGCGGTGAAAGGATGCGGTGGTGAGGACGCGGGCGTGAGCTTCTACGACGAGGTCGGGGGGCACGAGACCTTCGTGGCCCTGGTCCACCGGTTCTACGAGGGGGTCGCCACGGACCTCGAGCTGCGGGCGCTCTACCCCGAGGAGGACCTCGGACCGGCCGAGGAGCGGCTACTCGGTTTCCTGGAGCAGTACTGGGGCGGCCCGACGACCTACTCGCAGGAGCGGGGCCATCCCCGTCTGCGGATGCGGCACGCGCCCTTCGCCGTGACGCCCGCCCAGCGCGACCGCTGGCTGACCCACATGATGGCCGCCGTCGACGGCCTGAAGCTCGACGAGACCCACGACCTCCTGCTGCGCGACTACCTCCTGCGCGCCGCGCACTCCATGGTCAACACCTTCGGCTGAGGGCCGACCCCTCAGGCGGCGGGCGGTGGCGCGACCGTCGCCAGATGGATCTCGTTGCGGTCCAACGCCGCCTTGATGCGGCGGCGGAGCTCACGCTGCACACCGTCGCGCTCGTTGGCCCGCACCCGGGCGGTCACCCGCAGCGTGATCGCCCCAGCGGCCATCGACTCGATGCCGGTGACCTTGGGCTGTTCCATCAGGATGCCGGACCACGGCTTCTCGCCGTCCAGCCCGGCGACGGCGCCGTCGATGATGCTGGACACCACCGTGACGTCCTCGTCGTAGCCCACCTGCACGTCGACCACGGCCACCGACCAGCCCTGGCTGCGGTTGCCGACGCGCAGGATCTCGCCGTTGCGCAGGTACCAGACGACGCCGTCGCCGTCGCGGAGGCGGGTGATGCGCAGGGACACCTCCTCGACGGTGCCGACGACGGTGCCGGTGTCGATGACGTCGCCGACGCCGTACTGGTCCTCGGCGATCATGAAGATGCCGGAGAAGAAGTCCTTGACCAGGCTCTGGGCGCCGAAGCCGATCGCCAGGCCGCCGACACCGGCCGACGCGAGCAACGGCGCCAGCGGTAGGCCGAGCAGGTCGAGGACCATGAGGAGCGCGCTGCCGACGATGACCACGGTGAGCATGCTCTTCAGCACCGATGCGGTCGTGGCCATCCGTTGGTGGTGCCGCGCGCTGGAGTAGCCGGTCGCGTCGACGATCACGCGCCCGCCCACCGTGCGCAGCGCCTTGAGCCGGGACTCGTGACGGGAGTGGGCGTTGAGCACCACCCGGTCGATGAACCGGTGGGCCACCCAACGCGCGACGACGCCCAGCACCACGGTGATGGCGATGCTGAGCGGCGTCCCGACGAGGGTGCTCCAGGGCTCCGGCAGGACCTGGCCGAACACGTTGCGGAGGCTAGACACGCTGGGCGTCGCACTGCTGCGCGAGCACAGCGGTGCGGATGGCGTCGAGCTTCTCCAGGACGAGGCGGCGCAGGGCCTGAGGCGCGTCCGGGTTGGCGTCGAGCCACGCTTGCGTCGTCGCTGCCAGCTCGGGGCTCGCGAGCCCCAACGGGTAGAACGCGAGCGGGTACTCCTTGCCGATGATCCGCTCGCGGATCGCGGCCGACCGACTGTTCCAGACCGGGAGCAGCATGTCGAAGTAGCGCGGCACGTAGTCCTTCAGCAGGGACTGGTCCACGGTTCGGTTCCAGCCGGACGCCAGTGCCTCGATAACGGCGTTGGTCTGGCCGTCCTCCTCGACGGCGAGACGCCAGGCCTCGGCCTTGGCCTCCGGGGTGGGCAGGGCGGCGCGGGCGTGGAACGCGCGCTCCCGGCCGGTGTTGGTGTCGTCGCGGCGCAGCTCCGCGGCGATCTCCTCCTCGGTCGCGGCCCCGAGGGTCGCCAGTGCGCCGAGCAGCACCCACCGCAGCTCCTGGTCGATCTCGAGACCGGCATACGGCTCGGTGCCGTCGAACGCCCCACGCAACCGGGCGATGTCGCTCTCCCCCCGCGCCGCCCGGGCGAACGCACCGACGAGCTGGAACTGGCGGTCGCTGCCCGCCTCAGCGGACTCGGCCTCCGCGCGGAGCGCGTCGGCGACCCGGCGCTGAGCCTCAGGGCGGTGTTCCGGTGCGCAGAACAACGTGGCCGACGTCAGCAGCTGCGAGGGGATCTGCTTGGTGGTCTGCACCATCGTGCGCAGGACGACCGGGTGGGTCTCGACCCTCAGCGACTCGAGCAGCAGGTCGAGGAAGTCACGCGCCGGCACCTCACCCTCGCGGACCATCTCCCAGAGCGAGGCGATGACGAGGGACCGGGGCAGGCTCTCGGCGAAAGCGGCGGTATGCGCGCGTACCGTTGCGTAGGAACGCTCGTCGAACCGCAGCTTGGCGTAGCTGAGGTCGTCGTCGTTGGGCAGCAACAGATCCGGCTGCTGAAGTCCCACCAGCTCAGGCAGCGGGGTGCGAGCTCCGTCGATGTCGAGCTCATGGCGACCGACCCGCACGAGTGCGCCGTCCACGAGGTCGTAGCGGCCGACCGCGATGCGGTGTGGCCGAAGGGTCGGGTAGGCCGCGGCGGCGGTCTGCAGCACGGCGGCCTCGGTGATCACACCGTCCGAGTCGGTGGCCACCTCGATCTCCAACGTGTTGACACCGGCGGTCTTCAGCCACGTCTCGGTCCACGGCCCCAGGTCACGCCCGGAGGCCTGCTCCAGCTCCGCCAGGAGGTCAGCAAACCGGGTGTTGCCCCACGCGTGCTTGCGGAAGTAGGACTGCAGGGCCCGCATCGAGGGCTCGCGACCGACGTAGGCCACGAGCTGCTTGAGGATCGACCCGCCCTTGGCGTAGGTGATGCCGTCGAAGTTGACGAGCACGTCGTCCAGGTCGCGGATGTCGGCGTAGACCGGGTGGGTCGACGGCAGCTGGTCCTGCTGGTAGGCCCAGGTCTTCTCGTGGCTCTGGAACGTCGTCCACGCACCGGTCCAGTGGGTGGCCTCGGCCTGACAGAGCGTCGACGCCCATTCGGCGAACGACTCGTTCAGCCACAGGTCGTCCCACCACTGCATCGTCACGAGGTCGCCGAACCACATGTGGGCCAGCTCGTGCAGCACCGTCAGCGCACGCCGCTCGACGGCCGGGTCGTTGACCTTGCCGCGGAAGACATAGACCTCGGTGATGGTGACGCAGCCGGCGTTCTCCATGGCCCCGGCGTTGTACTCCGGGGTGAAGATCTGGTCGTACTTGGCGAAGGGGTACGCCGAGTCGAACTCGCGCTCGAAGAACTCGAACCCCTTCTTGGTGATGTCGAACAGGTTGTCCGCGTCGACGTACTCCATCAACGACTTCCGCGCGTAGATGCCCAGCTCGACCGGGCCCTTGCGGCTCTGCACGGTGTCGGTGACCCCGGCATACGGTCCCGAGACGACGGCCGTGACGTAGGAGGACAGCCGCGGCGTCGGCTCGAAGGTCCAGGTGACGACGGGTGACCCGTCGCGCTCGCCGGCCGCCGTCGGCTCCGGTGTCGGGGACACCGACCGGACCGTCCAGCCAGCGGGGGTGGTCACGGTGAAGGCGAAGGTCGCCTTGAGATCGGGCTGCTCGAACACGGGGAACACCCGGCGGCTGTCGGGCACCTCGAACTGCGAGTAGAGGTACACCTCCCCGTCGACGGGGTCGACGAACCGGTGCATGCCCTCACCGGTGTTCGTGTAGAGGCCCGTGGCTTCGACGGTCAGCTCGTTGTCAGCCGCTAAGCCGCTCAACGTGATTCGCGAGTCGACCCACTGCGTGGCGGGGTCGAGAGCCGTGCCGTTGAGGACGATGGACTCGACCGAATGGCCGACGAAGTCGATGAACGTCTCGGCGCCGGGCGTCGCGGCGAAGCGGACCGTGCTCCTCGTCGGGAAGCTCGTCGGCCCGCTGGCCAGGTCGAGGTCGACGTCGTACGAGGACACCGTGAGCAGGTCGGCGCGGGTGGCCGCCTCCTCGCGAGTGAGGTTCTGGCCGGGCACGGATCAGCTCCTGGGGTCGGGAGGAAAGTCAGGTATGCGTGGGGCCCGGGGGTGGGGGACCGCGACCGCCATGCTCTCACGCGCTGGTGCGGGTGCGAGGATGACCGGATGACCCCGACGGCGACCCGACCCAAGACCGCCACGCCCGCGAAGACGGCCACGACAGCCAAGAGGGCCAAGACGGCCAAGACGGCCACGACGGCCACGACGGCCACGACGGCCACGACGGCCCCGCCGGCCCCGACGGCGAAGCGCGCGTCGGTCCGGATGTGGTTCGACCCGGCGTGTCCCTGGGCGTGGATGACGTCGCGCTGGCTCATGGAGGTCGAGAAGGTGCGCGACGTCGAGGTCAGCTGGCAGGTCATGTCGCTGTCGGTGCTGAACGAGAAGCGCGACCTGTCGAAGAGCTACCGCAGACTCATGGACCGCGCCTGGGGTCCGGTGCGCGTCATCACCGCCGCCCGGTCACAGCACGGTGAACCTGTGGTGAAGGACCTTTACGACGCGATGGGCACCCGGATCCACCTTGGCCGGATGAGGAACTACGACCGCGTCATCGCCGAGTCCCTCGAGGAGGTGGGGCTCCCGGCGACGCTGGCCAAGGCGGCCACCCAGAAGAAGTGGGACACCGAGCTGCGGCGGAGCCACAAGGCCGGGATCAGCCTCGTCGGCAACGACGTCGGTACGCCGGTCATCGCCTTCGGCGACACCGCGTTCTTCGGCCCGGTCGTCACCCCCGCACCCAAGGGTGAGGCGGCCGGCCGTCTCTGGGACGGGTCCGTCCTCGTCGCGGGAACGCCCGGTTTCTACGAGCTGAAGCGTTCTCGCACCCAAGGCCCTATCTTCGACTGACGGCGGTCCGCTCGGCCCGTCCGTAGGCTCGAGGACCAGGTCAGAGAGGAAGCCCCCATGCGCGTCCACATCGGCGGTGACCACGCGGCGTACGAGCTGCACCAGGCGCTGCTCGAGCATGTCGGGGCAAGTGGTCACGACGTCGTCGACCACGGCCCCTTCCGCTACGACCCGCAGGACGACTACCCGGTCGCGGTCCTGCGCGCCGCGAAGGCCGTCGCCGACGACCCCGGTTCCTTCGGCATCGTTCTCGGCGGGTCCGGGAACGGCGAGCAGATGGCCGCCAACAAGGTTCCGGGCATCCGCGCGGCCCTCGCCTATACGGCCGAGCTGGCCGAGCTGGCCCGCGAGCACAACGACGCCCAGGTCGTGTCGATCGGCGGGAGGTTCACCGACGTCGAGACCGCCAAGCAGATCGTGGACACGTTTCTCACCACCTCGTTCTCCGAGGGCGAGCGCCACGTCCGCCGGCTGAGCATGGTGTCCAGGTTCGAGCAGGACGGCACCCTCCCGCCAGAGTGACGCTCCGCCGGAGCGGGAGTCTCGCCGACATTGCCTGTGCGGTGGACAGCCAGCGCATAGGTTGGGCCGAGTCATGACCTGGCCCATGAGTGGTTCGCCGCGGCGGCGGCCGTCGCGGTGGCTCCCCGACGCCCTCCAGGACAGCGACCGGTCGTCGCGTACGACCCTCACGACCCGCGCCCTGCTGCTCACAGCGGTCGGCGTCGGTGTCTTCCTGCTCAGCCTCGAGTGGTCGGTGCCCATCTCGCTCTACGCCCCGCTCGCCGTCGTCGCTGGGCTGTACCTCACGCCCGGCACCTTCCAGGTGGTCAGCGCGATCTACCTCGTCGAGATGGTCGTCAGCATCGTGCTGCGGGGCGTGCAGGTCACCCAGGTGCTCTCGCTCGTCGCCATCGGGTTGGTCGTCCTCATCATGGCGGCGACGTCGCGGTCCAGGGCGAGGCTTGGCGTGCAGGGCAGCCGCGGGGAGTCGATGTTCGTCGACCTCCGCGACCGGCTCCGCGCCTTCGGGGAGCTGCCCGCACTGCCCGGTGGCTGGCACGCGGAGACCGCCGTCGAGTCGGCATACGGTCAGTCGTTCTCGGGCGACTTCGTCGTGGCCACCCGGTCGCCCGACGGTCGCTGGCTGGAGGTCGTCCTGGTCGACGTGTCCGGCAAGGGGGTGCAGGCGGGCACCCGCTCGCTGCTGCTGTCGGGGGCCCTCGGCGGGCTCCTCGGCGAGCAGGAGCCTGACCGCTTCCTGCCGGCCGCCAACAACTACCTGCTGCGCCAGAGCTGGGACGAGGGCTTCGCCACCGCGGTGCACGTGTCGATCGACCTGGCCTCCGGCGACTACTCGATCGGCAGCGCGGGACACCCGCCGGCGGTGCAGTTCGTCAACGGGTCGGGGCGCTGGGAGGTGTTGGGCGAGGCGGCCGGCCCGCTCCTCGGCGTCATCGAGGGCGCCTCCTACACGCGTTCCCGGCGCCGCCTCGGCCGCGGCGACGCTCTGGTGCTCTATACCGACGGGGTCGTGGAGTCCCGGGCGCGCGATCTCAACGTCGGCGTCGACCGCATGCTCGGAGCCGCAGAACGGCTCATCAGTGGTGGGTTCGCCGGCGGCGCCAAGCGGCTGTGCGCGTCGGCCCGTGCCGGGGAGACCGACGACCGCGCGGTCGTCATGGTCTGGCGCGACTGACGACGTTTGACGCGACTGACGCCACCCGGTCGGCGGGAGGCGGAGAAGGGCCCGGACGCCGTGCGTCCGAGCCCTTCCGCGGAGTCGTGCTGCGCGGGTCAGCGCAGGTCGTCGTCCTGACCGTCGAGGCCGTCGAGGCCGTCGCGCGCTTTCTGCGTGCCCTGGGCGATCTGGTCGCCGTGCTGCCCGCCCGCCCTCTCGTTGGCGAGGTTGCCGGCCTTGTCGATGCCCTCGTCGACCTTGTCGCCGTGCCCGTCCACGAGCTCCTTGGCCTTGTTCTTGATGTCGTCGAACGCGCTCATCGGATGCCTCTCGTACCTTGCTGCGGTGGCCCTGTCGGCACCGTCTTTGCCATGGTAAGCACGTGAGCGGCGCGGAAGATTCCTTCGACGTCGCCGATCCCTTCGACCAGGGGCGGCCCCGGCGGGTGCGCACCTACTCGGCGCGCCGCGGCCGGCTTTCCGCGCTGACCCTCGACCGGCTCGAGCGGTTCGATCTCGCGCGCTCCCTGCCCGCCGGGCCGTTGGACGCCGTCTCGGCCTTCGGCCGCGCCGCGCCGCTGGTCCTCGAGGTCGGCAGTGGTCACGGCGCGGCCGCCATCGCCTACGCCGAGGATCACCCGGAGCACGACGTGCTCGCCGTTGACGTGCATACACCGGGGATCGCGCGCACGCTGGCCGCCGCCGACCTCGCGGGGGTGGCGAACCTCAGGGTCGTCCGCGGTGATGCCGTCGAGCTGCTCACCACGCGGGTCGGCCCGGGCCAGGTCGCCGCCGTGCACCTGTTCTTCCCGGACCCGTGGCCGAAGAACAAGCACGCCAAGCGCCGCTTCGTCGGGGCCAACACCCTGTCGCTGCTCGGCTCGCGGCTCGCCCCCGGCGGGTACGTCCTCGTCGCGACCGACCAGCCGGCGTATGCCGCCCACGTGCGGTCCGTGGTGGCCGCGCACGGGGCGTTCGTCGTGCGCGACGTCGACCGACCCGGCTGGCGACCGGTGGACGGGTTCGAGGCCAAGGGTCTGGCCGTCGGCCATCCGATCAGCGACCTGCGCCTCGATCGGCGTCGGTGACTCCCCCGGCATCAGCCGACCGTGGTCGATCGCCTCCGTCCACGGGGAGACCATCGACCACGATCGGGCCAACCGGAGCGGGCGACGAGAATCGAACTCGCGTAGTCAGTTTGGAAGACTGGGGCTCTACCATTGAGCTACGCCCGCGGGCCGGTCCTCCGGGGTCAAACCCTGGCGGTCCGGGGCGTTAGCCTAATGCCGCACTCGCGCCCGGCCCAATCCGCCGCCGCGTGTCACGGGGTATGGCGCAGCTTGGTAGCGCGTCCGCTTTGGGAGCGGAAGGCCGCAGGTTCGAATCCTGTTACCCCGACCGACGGCCCGCCGGTCAGCCCAGCCGTGTGACGGGCCCCTCTTTGGATCCACCGAACCCGAGCATCTCGCGCAGCCCGGTGCGGGCGCCGTCGCGCTCCAGGCCGGAGACGACCCGGTCCACCGTGCGGATCGACGGCCACACGTGCACCGCCAGGAGGAGCACCGAGACCGCGGCACCCACGTCGTAGACGAGGACGGTGCGCCCGGCGACGAAAGCCAAGACGATGGCCACGATCGCCACCGCCTCGGCCATGACGAGCCGCAGGATCAAGGACGACTGGAAGGCTTTGATCGCCTGAGCCCTGGCCTGCTCGGGGTCCAGCCGGGGGTCGACCGCCGCGACCCGGTAGCCGGTCCGCTCGAGCACCACGTAGACCCCGGCGCCGAACAGGAGCAGCACCAGGACGGTCCACAGCGGCGGGGCGGCGAAGCCGAGGACGAACGAGAAGGCGACGGCCATGAGGAAGATCGTTCCCACGACCGCCCCCACCAACAACCGCAGCGTCTGCATGGCGGGGGACGTCGCAGGGCTGGCCATGGCCCCCACCGTAGCCACTCCCACGGGGTGAGCCCGGCTCAGCCGGTTCAACCGGATCAGCCCGAACGGCTAGCATGGATCCTCGGTGCGTCCGCGGGCCGGCGGGCGTTCTCCGTCGACGATGTGCGACGCGCCGCCAGGACGGCTCGGGCCAACGGTGCCGTATGCGAGCCCCCAGCCGAACTCAGTCGATATCAACGGAGACCTTTGCAGTGAAGACCGCCCTCGAGACCCTCAACCCCACCCGGGTCAAGATGACCGTCGAGGTGCCGTACGAGGAGCTCAAGCCGAGCCTCGACGCGGCATACAAGACCATCGGCCAGCAGATCCAGGTGCCGGGCTTCCGGAAGGGCAAGGTGCCCGCGCGGATCATCGACCAGAGGGTCGGGCGCGGCGCGGTGCTCCAGGAGGCGGTCAACGAGGCGCTGCCGAAGTTCTACGGCCAGGCCGTCGACGAGAACAACGTGCGCCCCCTGGGCCAGCCCGACGTCGACATCACCGAGGTGCCGGCCGAGGAGGGCCAGGAGCTGAAGTTCACCGCGGAGGTCGACATCCGTCCCGAGATCACCCTGCCCGACTACTCGGGGATCACCGTCGAGGTCGACCCGGTGGCCGCGGACGACGCCGATGTCGACGAGCGGATCACCACGCTGCAGCAGCGCTTCGGCACCCTCAAGGGCGTCGACCGGCCGGCTCAGGACGGCGACTTCGTCTCGCTCGACCTCACGGCGACCATCGACGGCGAGGAGATCGACACCGTCACCGGAGTCTCCTACGAGGTCGGCAGCAAGAACATGATCGACGGCATCGACGAGGCGCTGGTCGGCATGACGGCGGGGGAGACCAAGGCGTTCTCCGCGCCGCTCGCCGGCGGCGACCACGAAGGGCGTGACGCCGACTGCGTCGTCACCGTGCAGTCGGTCAAGGAGCGCGAGCTGCCGACCCTCGACGACGACTTCGCCCAGCTGGCCTCGGAGTTCGACACTCTGACCGAGCTGCGCGCCGACGTCGTCAAGCAGGCCGAGCAGGCGAAGCGCTTCGAGCAGGGCGTGCAGGCGCGCGACCGCATCCTCGAGCAGCTGCTGGACAGCGTCGACGTGCCCGTGCCCGACGGCATTGTCGAGGCCGAGGTGCACTCCCACCTCGAGGGCGAGAGCCGCCTCGAGGACGACGAGCACCGCGCCGAGGTCAGTGAGAGCACCCGCAAGGCCCTGAAGACCCAGCTGCTCCTCGACGCCATCGTCGAGAAGGAGGAGATCCGGGTCGAGCAGCCTGAGCTGATCGAGTACATCGTCATGTCGGCGCAGCAGTACGGCATGGACCCCAACGAGTTCGCGCAGGCCATCGACGGGCAGGGCCAGGTGCCCGCCATGGTTGCCGAGGTGGGCCGCCGGAAGGCGCTCGCCCTCGTGCTCGAGCAGGTGAAGGTCGTCGACACGACCGGCGCCACCGTCGACCTCGACGCGATCGTGGACGCCGACGCCGACGCCGACGCGGTCGCCGACGCCGACGCGCAGCCGGATGCCGACCAGTCGGCACCGACCGCTGAGTCCTCGGAGCCCTCGGAGCCCACGGAGACCACGCAGTCCTCCGAGTCGGCCGAGTCGGCCGAAGAGCAGGCGTCGGCCTGACCTGTTGGGGAGAACGGCGTCGGGGCGTTCGGCCGCGGGCCTAGGATCGTCGCTTCCCCCCCTTCGGCTGACGGATGGTTGCCGTCGCCACCTCGAGAGCGGACCATGCCCCGTCGGACCCGACCTACGGCTGCGGCCGCGGCACTGCTCGCCGCGGCCGGCCTCGGGCTGACCACTGCGGCGACGGCTCGGGCGACCGTGGCGCCGTCACCGAGCGGGTTCGGCACTCCTCGAGTCGTCCCGGCCGCGGGTACCTTCTACCCCACAGCGGTGACCCGGGTCCTCGGCACACCCACCACGGGGTATGCGGTATCGCCCGGTCAGCCGGTCACCGTCCCCACCGCCGGGCGCGGCGGGCTGCCCCCCTCGGGAATGTCAGCGCTCCTGGTCAACCTGACGGCCACGGCCGGCCCGGCCGATGTCCGCCTCGGCGTGTCGGCCACCGGGACATCCCCCGGCGCGCCCCTCGTCACCGTGTCGTCGGGCGGCACCCGCTCAACGCTCGTGACCGTCCCGCTCGTCACGGCCGGCGGGTTCGACGTCACGACCCGAGGGGGAGGGGTCACCGTCACGGCCGACGTCGTCGGCTTCTACGCCGCCGACGACACCGTGGTCGCGGGTCAGGGGGTGTCGGGCGGCTACCAGCCCGTCGACGCCACCCGCATCCACGAGTCCGGACCGAACGACATGATCCCGGCGGGTGGCCGGGCGCTGCTGGCGGTCGACCTCGGCGTCCAGGCCAACGCTCACGCGACGGCGCTGCTCCTCAAGGTCACGAGCAAGGACACCTCCGCGGCCGGGTCGCTCGCGGTCACGACTGCATCGGTGCCTCGCCCACCCGCGGGCTCGTCGGCGACGCCCACCACGACGGCACCTGTCCCTGAGGCACCCCCGACCTCGCCCGCCGTGAACCCCGCCATCGTTCCGGCCTCCGTCTCGTTCGTCGCCCGCACCCCGGTGAGCAACCTCGCGCTGGTGCCGGCGGAGGTCGACTCCAACGGCCGTATCCCGGTGGCGGTGACGAACCTCAGTCCCGGTCCGGCGGGGTACGTCGTCGACCTCCTCGGGTTCTACGACGACGGACACATGGGCCCCAACCTGCGGTTCCGACCGCTGCCGCAGACGACGATCCTCGACACCGGGTCCGCCCGAGGAGGTGCCGGATCGCTGACCCCCGGGGCGCGGCAGCGGACTACGCCGGAGGACTCCGTGGCCGGCGACAGCACTTTCGGTGTCGTGGGTGTCCTGACGGCGTCGACCGCCGCCCCGTCGACCGTGAGCGTCCTCCCGGACGACGCCGCGCCCGAGGCGGCCGACAGCGCCCCCCTTGGCGCGGGGACGACCTCCCTGGCCGTCCAAGCGGAGGTCGGCGCCGGGCGCGCGGTCGGCATCCTGGCCGGCGACGGCACCGCACCGATCGTGCTCACGCTCGAGGTCGTCGGGTCGTTCGAGGCGTTCCCGCCCGTGAGCAACCCCGCGACGCGGCGCTGGGTCCCCCCGGTGGCGCCGTGGCAGATCTCGGCCGTCGTCCGCTGGCCGGCGGCTGACACGCATACCTGAGTCCAGTGCGCTCAGGGCGAACACCGCCGCGAGCGGGATTCCCCCGTCCGGTGCGGACGTTAGGGTCATTGCGAGTTCGAATACGACCGCGAAACGACGACCCGACGATGGAGGCCAACGTGGCCCGCACGAACGTGAAAGCCGCCTTGAGCGGCAGTGAGATCGTCGCTGCCGGCGAAGGTATGACCGGCGGTCTGGACGACCACATCTTCAACCGCCTCCTCAAGGAGCGGATCATCTTCCTTGGTTCCGAGGTCCGTGACGACAACGCCAACGCCATCTGCGCGCAGATGCTGCTGCTGGCTGCGGAGGACCCGACCAAGGACATCTGGCTTTACATCAACAGCCCCGGCGGCTCGGTGACGGCCGGCATGGCGATCTTCGACACCATGCAGTGGGTGCCCAACGACGTGGCCACCGTGGCCATGGGCATGGCGGCCTCGATGGGGCAGTTCCTGCTCAGTGCGGGCACGCCCGGCAAGCGCTACGCCACCCCGCATGCGCGGGTCATGATGCACCAGCCGTCGGGCGGCATCGGCGGCACGGCCTCGGACATCAAGATCCAGGCCGAGCAGATGCTGCACATCAAGAAGCAGATGGCCGAGCTCATCGCCGAGCACACCGGCCAGGAGCTGGCGCAGATCGAGCGCGACTCCGACCGCGACCGGTGGTTCACGGCCGAGGAGGCCAAGGTCTACGGCTTCGTCGACCAGGTCACGACCCGGGCGTCCGAGGCCGAGCGCGGCAAGGACCCGGGCGACGCCCCCCTCACCGGCGACGCGACCACGGGCACCGGCGAGACCGCGACCGACAGCTGAGACGCGACAGGACACTGGAGACCATCATGACCGTTAACCCCTCCGACCGAGTCGGCTGGGCCCCTTCGGGCCTGCATGTCCCGACGCCGTCGAGCCGCTACATCCTGCCCCAGTTCGAGGAGCGCACCTCCTACGGGATGAAGCGCCTCGACCCCTACACGAAGATGTTCGAGGACCGCATCATCTTCCTCGGCGTGCAGGTCGACGACGCGTCGGCCGACGACATCATCGCCCAGCTCATCGTGCTCGAGTCCCAGGACCCTGACCGCGACATCCTCATGTACATCAACAGCCCCGGTGGCTCGTTCACGGCGATGACGGCGATCTACGACACGATGCAGTACATCCGGCCCGACATCCAGACGTTCGTCGTCGGGCAGGCGGCCTCGGCCGCGGCGGTGCTCATGGCCGCCGGCGCCAAGGGCAAGCGGTATGCGCTGCCGAACGCTCGCATCCTCATCCACCAGCCCGCGCTGGGCGGCGGTGACTACGGCCAGGCGTCCGACATCGAGATCCAGGCCAACGAGGTGCTGCGGATGCGCACCTGGCTCGAGGAGACGCTGGCCGGCCACACCGGGCGGACGCCCGAGCAGGTCAACGAGGACATCGAGCGCGACAAGATCATGTCGGCGGCCGAGGCGAAGGCGTATGGCCTCATCGACGAGGTCCTGCTGTCCCGCAAGGGCTCCCTCGACTCCTGAACGACTCCTGCGTCAACCCCGGATCGACCCGGATCGACCCGGATCGACCCGGATCGACCCTGCATCGACAGCCGGCCGGTACCCCTGAGGGTGCCGGCCGGTTCGCATACCCGTCAGAGTGCGGGTCAGAGTGCGGTTGGTGTTGCCAGGACAGCAGTAACCGCACTCTGATTCGCACTCTGAACCCAGGCCGGGCCCACGACATGACCCACGACGTCGTGGGTATCGACGTCAGCCGCCTGATCCAGAGATGGTGGACACGAGCCTCGGCCAGAGGTCGGCCCGCGCCTGCGCGTCGGCGTCCGGGCTCAGTCCATAGTGGTAGGCGTCGAGGCGGAGCGGCTGGTAGGGCAGCAGGATGTCCACCCAGTGGCCGGCCAGAGGGTAGGTCCAGAGCTGGTGCGGCTGGCCGCTCTTCGCGCCGTCGATCCGCGCCATTGATGGCCTGCGCGAAGGGGCACGACGCCCACAAAGTGTCCTGCCCACCGCAGACGGCGACCATCGAATCGGCGATCTTCTCGCCCGAGTCGGGTGCGCTCACCGTAACCGTGCCCTCGGTGCCGGCCGCCACGCCCTGCACCTGGAGCGCCACCGGCTCGTCGGCGCGGCTGGGCCGGAGTGACGACCAGCCGAGCCGTGGTCTCCGGCGTTGACTGGGTGCACGCCGACAGGGCCAGCGCGGCCGTGACGACGCCGAGCACGCTGACGGCGACCTTGGACCGGACCCTCGGCATACGGGCGATCGTAGAACCGGATCCTCGACCCGGTTGATCCGCCGACAGCGGAACACCCCCCGAGTGGGTGCGACGCCTCGCCCGCTACGCGTGTAATAGAGGCAGAGGAGCGGCTCGACCGGTACCGTCGGGCGAACCGATCACCTGAGCACCACCTCGAGCAGCACACCCCAGTCGCACCAACGGAGGCACGCACGTGGCACGCATCGGAGACGGTGGCGACCTGCTGAAGTGCTCCTTCTGCGGGAAGTCGCAGAAGCAGGTCAAGAAGCTGATCGCCGGTCCGGGTGTCTACATCTGCGACGAGTGCGTCGACCTCTGCAACGAGATCATCGAGGAGGAGCTGGCCGAGTCCTCCGAGCTGGGCCTCGACGAGCTGCCCAAGCCCCGCGAGATCTTTGACTTCCTCGAGAACTACGTCATCGGTCAGGACGTGGCCAAGAAGGCGCTCGCGGTGGCCGTCTACAACCACTACAAGCGCATCCAGGCGGGGGAGTCCGGCCCGGTCAAGAAGGACTCCGACCACGTTGACATCTCCAAGTCCAACATCCTGCTCATCGGGCCGACCGGCTGCGGCAAGACCTATCTCGCGCAGACGCTGGCCAAGATGCTCAACGTCCCGTTCGCCATCGCCGACGCCACGGCGCTGACCGAGGCGGGGTACGTCGGCGAGGACGTCGAGAACATTCTCCTCAAGCTCATCCAGGCCGCCGACTACGACGTCAAGAAGGCCGAGACCGGCATCATCTACATCGACGAGGTCGACAAGATCGCCCGCAAGAGCGAGAACCCGTCGATCACCCGCGACGTCTCCGGCGAGGGGGTGCAGCAGGCGCTGCTGAAGATCCTCGAGGGCACCACCGCGTCGGTGCCGCCGCAGGGTGGGCGCAAGCACCCGCACCAGGAGTTCATCCAGATCGACACGACGAACGTCCTGTTCATCGTCGGCGGTGCGTTCGCCGGTCTGGAGAAGCTGGTCGAGTCGCGTAACGGCAAGAAGGGCCTCGGGTTCGGCAGCGAGCTGCACAACCCCAAGGACCTGGCCGACGCGATCCACGAGGTCATGCCGGAGGACCTGATGAAGTTCGGGCTCATCCCCGAGTTCATCGGCCGGCTGCCCGTCATCACGACCGTCAGCCCGCTCGACCGGGAGGCGCTGGTCCGCATCCTCACCGAGCCGCGCAACGCCCTGGTCAAGCAGTACCAGAAGATGTTCGACATCGACGGGGTCGAGCTGGAGTTCACCTCCGACGCCATCGAGGCCATCGCGGACCAGGCGCTGTTGCGGGGCACCGGTGCCCGCGGTCTACGGGCGATCATGGAGGAGGTGCTGCTCCCGGTGATGTTCGACGTGCCGAGCGAGGACGACATCGCCCGGGTCGTCGTCACCCGAGAGGTCGTCCTCGACAACGTCCTGCCGACGATCGTGCGCCGCGAGGTGCCCACCCGGGCCAAGCGTCCGCAGCGCAAGGAGAGCGCCTGACCCCAGGCGGTCCACGCCCAGCCGGTATGCCGGTGAGGCACCCGGCAAGGAGGGCGGGCCCGTCAGGCGAAGAACCCGCGCAGCTCGTCGAACCGCTGCGGGACGAGGCTGAACCACGCCCAGGTGCCCCGGCGCTCTCGGGTGAGCAGGCCGGCCTCGGTGAGGACCTTCAGGTGGTGGCTCACCGTGGGCTGCGAGACGGCGACCGCGTCGGTCATGTCGCACACGCAGGCCTCAGAGCCAGGGCTGTCGCGGATGATGCTCAGCAGCTGCAGGCGGATCGGGTCGGACACCGCCCGCAGGAGCGCTGCCCGCTGCTCGGCCTCGTGACGCGGGAGGACGGCCGGGTGCGCCGGGGCGCAGGTCAGGTCCGGTGGCTGGGTGCTCAGGGTGGGCAGCAACGTGGTGGTGGGCATTGCTCCTCTTCGATCGACAGAGCTCTATGTTGACACAGGTCGATCAGTGCGCCAGGCTAGGACGGCATCGACACACGTCGATGTAGGGGCGCCGCTCCGGTCACTCCGTGTCGCAGAGGTTCCCTATGAGCTCACCGCCCAGGACCACCCTGGACGACCCCTCCCGCGCGCCGGCCCCCGGCCGGCTCTCGACCCTGGACCGGTTCCTGCCCGTCTGGATCGGCGCCGCCATGGCGGCCGGGCTCCTCCTCGGCCGCCTGGTCCCGGGGCTCGGCGGTGCGCTCTCCGCGGTGGAGGTCGACGGGGTCTCCCTGCCCATCGCGCTGGGGCTGCTGGTGATGATGTACCCCGTCCTGGCCAAGGTGCGCTACGACCGCCTCGACGCGGTGACCGGTGACAAGCGCCTGCTGTTCAGCTCACTCTTCCTGAACTGGGTCATCGGTCCGGCCCTGATGTTCGCGCTGGCCTGGACCCTCCTGCCCGACCTCTCGGCATACCGCACCGGCCTCATCGTCGTCGGGCTCGCCCGCTGCATCGCCATGGTCATCATCTGGAACGACCTGGCGTGCGGCGACAGGGAGGCGGCGGCCGTGCTCGTGGCCCTCAACTCGGTGTTCCAGGTGATCGCCTTCGCCGCCTTGGGGTGGTTCTACCTCTCGGTCCTGCCCGGGTGGCTGGGGCTGGAGCAGGCCGGCATCGACGCCTCCCCGTGGGACATTGCGCGGTCGGTGCTGCTCTTCCTGGGCGTCCCGCTGCTGGCCGGCTTCCTCTCGCGGCGCCTCGGCGAGCGGTCGCGCGGGCGGGAGTGGTACGAGGGCACGTTCCTGCCGCGCGTCGGCCCCTGGGCCCTCTACGGACTGCTGTTCACCATCGTCGTCCTCTTCGCCCTGCAGGGGGACGCCATCACCTCCAAGCCCCTCGACGTCGCGCGGATCGCGCTGCCCCTGCTCGCCTACTTCGCCGTGATGTGGGGCGGTGGGTTCGCCCTCGGCGCCGCCATCGGTCTGGGGTACGAGCGCACGACCACCCTCGCGTTCACCGCGGCGGGCAACAACTTCGAGCTGGCCATCGCGGTCGCCATCGCGACCTTCGGGGCGGTCTCGGGGCAGGCCCTGGCGGGAGTCGTCGGACCGCTCATCGAAGTGCCCGTCCTGGTCGGTCTCGTCTACGTCAGCCTGGCGCTGCGCCGCTGGTTCCGCCCGCCCACCGTCTCCGGACCGACGCCTGAACCACCACCGAGGAGCACCTCCGCATGACCGCGGTTCCCAGCGTCCTGTTCGTCTGCGTCCACAATGCCGGCCGGTCCCAGATGGCGGCCGGCTACCTGAGCCACCTGTCCGGCGGCGCCGTCGAGGTACGCTCGGCCGGGTCGCTGCCGGCCGACGCGGTCAACCCGGCCGCGGTGGCAGCGATGGCCGAGGAGGGATCGACATCGCGGCCGAGGTGCCCAAGATCCTCACGACCGGCGCGGTGCAGGACTCCGACGTCGTCATCACCATGGGCTGCGGCGACGCCTGCCCCATCTTCCCGGGCAAGCGCTACGAGGACTGGTCGCTCGACGACCCGGCCGGCCAGGGGCTCGACGCGGTGCGACCGATCCGCGACGAGATCCGGCGCCGGGTCACTGCGCTCCTCGCCGAGCTGATGATCACGTGACCGTCCGCGCCACCCCCACCATCGCGCCCCTCACCGCCGACCACTGGCCTCAGGTCGCGCGGATCTACGCCGCGGGCATCGCGACGGGGCACGCCACCTTCGAGGCGGAGCCACCGGGCTGGTCGACCTTCGATGCGGCCAAGCTGCCCGGGCACCGGTGGGTCGCGCTCGACGGCGACCGGGTCGCCGGCTGGGTCGCGGTCACCGCCGTCTCCGACCGCTGCGTGTATGCCGGTGTCGTGGAGCACTCGGTCTATGTGGACCCCGCCGCCCAGGGCCGCGGCGTCGGGCGCCGCCTGCTCGAGGCCCTGGTCGACAGCACCGAGGCCGAGGGCATCTGGACGATCCAGGGTGGGGTGTTCCCCGAGAACACCGCGAGCCTCGTCCTGCACGAGTCGGCCGGGTTCCGCGTCGTCGGCACCCGGCTGCGAGTGGGCCGGATAAGCAGTGGGCCCCTCGCCGGACAGTGGCGTGACGTCGTCCTCCTCGAGCGGCGCAGCGCGGTCACCGGCGTCGGTTGACGTCTCCGGCGCGGCGACGTACAGTCGCACCAGAACGAAACCGTTCCGTTCCATCCGGCTCGCCGAAGGACTATCAGATGACCGCCGCCGCCGCCCGCCCCCGGGTCGAGGGGGAACGAGCCACCGAGATCCACGAGGTCGTGGTGCAGCTGCTGGTGGAGCACGGCTACGACAAGCTGACCTTCGACCAGGTGGCGGCGCAGGCCCGAGCCGGTAAGGCGACGCTTTACCGATGGTGGCCCACCAAGGCCGCGCTCGTCATCGACGCCGTCCAGGCCACCTTGTGTCCCGAGGTGGTCGAACGACCCGACACCGGCACGCTGCGCGGTGACCTCGTCGCAGGTGCCTGCCAGCGGGGCGGCCTCACGTCCGGCCTGCCCGACCTCCTGGGCGCCGTCATGCCGGCGCTGCACCGTGACGAGGAGCTGCGCGGCGAGTTCCGGGTGCGTTTCCTGGAACCCATGATTCAGCGCAGCCGCGAGATGTTCCGTCGGGCCCAGGCCCGGGGTGAGCTCGGCCCGCACGCCGACCTCGACCGCCTGACGGCCATCCTCCCCGCTCTCTGCCTGCATCGAGCCGTCGTCGACGGGGCCGACTGCGGCCGCGCCGACATCGTGGCCATCGTCGACGACGTGGTCCTGCCCGCCTGCCGGGCCACCGTGCCGGCGAGCGCCGACCAACCCAGAACCTGACCCGCCCCGGCGCCTGACCAGCGCCCCCACGCATACCCCTGCCGTCGACGGAGACGGTCCATCCGTTCCTGTCCCTGAAAGGCACCACCATGTCCGTGATCTCGGACGCCCCCATCGAGGGCGTCGTCATCGAACCCGAGACGGCACCACGCCGCCGCGGCCTGGGCATCGCCCTCGCCGTCATCGGCAGTGCGCAGCTGATGATCGTGCTCGACGGCACCATCGTCAACATCGCCCTGCCGCACATCCAGACCGACCTCGGCTTCAGCGCCGCCAACCTCTCGTGGGTCGTCAACGCCTACGCGCTCGCCCTGGGCAGCCTGCTGCTCCTCGGCGGCCGGCTCGGCGACCTGCTCGGCCGCCGCCGGATGTTCGTGACCGGTGTGCTGCTGTTCGCCGCCGCCTCGCTCGTCGGCGGGTTCGCCGTCAACGAGGCCATGCTCATCGCCTCCCGCATCGTCCAGGGCGCCGGCGCGGCCATCGCCTCCCCGGCGGCCCTGGCCCTCATCACGACGACCTTCCCCGCCGGCAAGGAGCGCAACCGCGCCATGGGCGTCTATGCCGCGATGTCGGGTGTCGGTGCGGCCGTCGGCCTCATCCTCGGCGGTGCGCTCACCGAGCACGACTGGCGCTGGACGTTCTTCATCAACGTGCCGATCGGCCTGCTCGTGGCCTTCCTGGCCCCCCGCGTCCTCGTCGAGAGCGAGCGCTCCACGGGGAGCTTCGACCTCCCCGGCGCCCTGACCGGCACGGCCGGCCTCGTCGGCATCGTCTACGGGCTCACCCACGCCGCCGACCCGGCCGGCGGCTGGGGTTCGTCCCTCACGCTGACCTCGTTGGCCCTCGGCGTCGTCCTGCTGGCCGCCTTCGTCCAGATCGAGCGGCGCAGCTCGCACGCCCTGCTGCCCATCCGTATCCTGGCCGACCGCACCCGTGGGATCAGCCTGTTCGTCATGCTCCTCGTCGGCGCCGGTATGTTCGCGATGTTCTACTTCCTCGGTCTCTACATCCAGCAGGTGCTCGGCTACGGCCCGCTGCAGGCCGGCTTCGCGTTCCTGCCCTTCTCGGCCGCCATGGTCATCGGCGCCGGTACGGCCTCGGCTCTTGCCAGCCGCGTCGACCCCCGCTGGATCTCCGGCCCCGGCGCGCTGCTCGCGGCCACCGGCATGTGGGGGTTCACCCGCCTGACCGTCGACAGCACCTACGCGGCCGACCTCCTACCCTGGATCGTCGTGCTCGCGGTCGGGCTGGGTCTGACCTTCGTCCCGCTCACCCTGACGGCTGTCGCCGGCGTCCGCGAGGAGGACAGCGGGGCCAGCTCGGCCGCACTCAACACGGCGCAGCAGATCGGTGGCGCCATCGGTCTGGCCGCGCTGACCACCGTGTTCACCCACGCCTTCGCCGACCGCATGGGGGTCCTGGCCGGGCCGATCCAGGCCCAGGCCGCATCGGGCGACCTCACGGCCGACCAGGCCAAGGCGGCGACGGCGCAGGCGCTGCTCGTGGCTCAGACCGACGGCTCGACCCGGGGCTTCCTCGTCGGCGCGGCGATGATCCTCGTCGGCGCGATCGTCATTCTCGCCCTGCTCAACGTCAAGCACGAGACGCTTGGTGCGCGGGAAGAGGTGGCCGGACCGGCCCACGTCGGCTGATCCGGCGGCCGACCGGCCGGCCGGCCGCCGGATCAGCCGACCGGCCGGCCGGCCGGCGTGTAGACGTGGGAGTGAGCCCCGGCCGGACCGGCCGGGACTCACTCTTTCGTCGACGTCGACGGGCGGGACGCGTCGTCGAGGAGGCGGGCCAGGTGTCGGCGCATGAAGGCTCGGACGACGACGGCCCGGTGTTCGGTCTCGGGCGCTGTCAGCGGGGTCCGTTCGCCGCGGCGGCGCCGGCCGATCCCGTCGACGATGTCGGCCGGAAGCCCCAGCTCGGCCAGCCGGCCGATCGCCTCGCGCTTGGTGGCCAGGCGCCCCTCGGCGATCGTGATGTCGGCCCGGGCCAGGGTGGTGGTGCCATGGTCGACGTAGGTGTCCTGCCGCCATAGCGCCGGCTTGCGCACGACCCGGGACCAGTACCCGGACAGCTCGGCAGCGGCGGCCCCCCGCACGTCGTCAGGCCCCATCGCCGGGAGCCAGGTCGCGGGCGGAGGGCCGGAGACGATGACCGGGTCGGCGAGCAGCTCGGCCCGGGCGATTCCGCTCAGCGGACGGCGGAACAGTTCCTCGAACGCCCAGGTCCAGTGCCGGCGAGTCGGGTCCTGGGCGCGGTCGCTCGGGACGTAGACGCAGTGCAGCGCGGCGCCGTCGGGCTCCGCGGCGACCAGCTCTCGGTGGGTGCCGGCCAACAACCGCCGGGTCGCCCGGTCCGGTGTCCCTGCCATGAGCGCGACGACGTCGATGTCACTGACCCCGCCCGGTAGTCGCCGGTGGCGACCGAGCCGCCGACGTACAGGCCGGTGGTCAGCCCGCCCAGCCGCGTCTCCAGCGCGCGGACGACGGGAACCTGCATCAGCCGACGGTCCACCTGGTGAGGCTAGGTGACGACTGGGCAGAGTCCGGGATGTGCCACTCGTTCAGAACAGCGTCGGGACCGGCGCTGGGCCGGTCGAGGGCTCCGCGGCCGTGTCCCCGGTCATCCGGTAGCCGCTCGACCCACCGCCGGCCAGACCGTGCCGCGCCAGCAGCGGGGCGACCCGGCCGGCCAGCTCGTCGCGGTAGGTCGCGGGCGCGTAGCTGCCGCGGGCATACAGGCTCCGGTAGGCCGCGACCAGGTGCGAGTGGTCACGCTCGAGCATGGTGAACCACCATTCCCGGGCCCCCGGCCGCAGGTGCAGCGCCATCACGGACGCGTTACCGGCACCCGCGGCCGCGATCCGGCCGAGCAGGGCGTCGAGCGCCTCGTCGGTATCAGTGAGGTAGGGCAGCACCGGAGCGACGAGCACGTGGCAGGGCAGGCCGGCCGCGGTGATCTCCTTGACCAGCTCGAGCCGGGCGCGCGGTGACGCGGTGCCGGGCTCGACCGCGTGGTGGAGACCCTCGTCGCCGATGGCGATCGAGACACCGAAGCCCACGCGCACAATGCGGGCCGCGGCCACCAGCAGCGGTACGTCGCGGCGGGCGATGGGTCCCTTGGTGAGCACCGAGAACGGCGTGCCCGAGTCGGCCAGCGCCGTGATGACGCCCGGCATGAGCCGGTAGCGGCCCTCGGCCCGCTGGTAGGGGTCGGTGTTGGTGCCCAGCGCCACGGACTCCCGCCGCCACGACGGTTTGGCCAGCTCGCGGCGCAGCACCTCGGCGACGTTGGTCTTGACGACGATCTGGCGGTCGAAGTCGTCGCCGGGGTCGAGATCGAGATAGGTATGCGTCTGCCGGGCGAAGCAGTACGCGCAGGCGTGCGTGCAACCGCGGTAGGGGTTGACCGTCCACGAGAACGGCACCCGGGCCGCAGCCGGGACCTTGTTCAGCGCCGAGTGGGCCAGCACCTCGTGGAAGGTGATGCCGGCGAACTCCGGGGTGCGCACGGTGCGGACCAGTCCCTCGACCGACGCCAGCCCGGGGAGGGCCCCCTCGGTCTCGGCCCCGACCGACTGCCCCTGCCACCGCATACGGCTATTCGAACACACGTCCTGCATATCTGCTTGAGTGCAGTGGTTGCTTAGCCGCCGCCGATGAGGTCTCTGAGGGGGTGGGGGTCGGTGTCGACGGCTTGTTGGAGCAGCCGGTAGAAAAGCATGCCCCTGGCTTTGGAGG